>NHCFR01400__coassemble_385_pt1 | contig 132462 bp, 117 predicted proteins | sample NHCFR01400__metabat2_high_PE_061 | metagenome-assembled genome bin NHCFR01400 | reverse complement strand
CTCCGGCTGGGAGCCTTTTCAAAATAAGAAGTGATCAACTCTTTATCCTCTAGCTCAGGACGTTTAAATTGTATGTCTGTCATATATCATTAGTCCTCCATCTTTGCCAGTTTTGCTGTCTGATCTGCAGCAATCAGACTGTCAATGATCTCATCTAAATCTCCGTTTAAAACTGCGTCTAGCTTATGAAGCGTCAACTTAATTCTGTGGTCCGTCACACGCCCTTGTGGGAAATTGTAAGTACGGATCTTCTCAGAGCGGTCCCCGGTACCGATCTGACTTCTTCTTGCCTCCGCCTCAGACGCCTGCTGCTTCTCCAGTTCCAGATCATACAGCTTAGACCTGAGCAGGCGAAACGCCTTCTCCTTGTTCTGGAGCTGTGATTTCTCCGTCTGGCTGTAGATCACGATTCCCGTCGGGAAATGAGTCAGACGGACCGCTGAATCTGTCGTATTGACACACTGTCCGCCATTTCCAGACGCGCGCATCACGTCGATGCGGATATCCTTCTCATCAATGACCACGTCTACCTCTTCTGCCTCGGGCATGATCGCCACGGTCACGGTAGAGGTATGGATCCTACCCCCGCTCTCCGTCTCGGGAACTCTCTGTACGCGGTGCACGCCGCTTTCATATTTCAATCTGGAATACGCGCCCTGACCCGTGATCATGAACACGCACTCCTTAAATCCGCCGATACCGTTCTCATTGAGAGAGATCATCTCTGTTCTCCATCCCCGGCTGTCCGCATAGTGGACATACATGCGGTAGATTTCTGCTGCAAAGAGAGCCGCCTCGTCTCCGCCCGCGCCTCCGCGAATCTCCACAATAACATTCTTATCATCGTTGGGGTCCTTGGGGAGAAGGAGAATCTTAAGTTGCTGCTCCAGCTCATCGACGCGCTTCTTCGATTCATTCAATTCTTCCTTCGCCAGCTCACGCATCTCCTCATCTGTCTCATCCTCCAGCATGGCAAGGCTGTCGTCAATATTCTGTTTACATTTCTTATACTCACTGTACGCTTCCACGATGGGCGCTAAATCGCTCTGTTCCTTCATAAGCTTGCGGAAACGCTGCTGGTCGTCAGCCACGCCCGGCTCTTGAAGTTCTCCCATCACTTCTTCATATCTGATCAAAAGATCTTCTAATCTGTCAAACATTTCGCTTTCGTCCTTTTCTTTAAAATAACACCCAGTCTGGTGCACGCTCCGGAGAGCGTCTCCAGTAACCGCGCCTCTTATTTAATATATCGTCCACACACGATGCGGTCAAGTCCCGCCAGATCCTTTTTCACCGTTATGTCTGTATATCTGGACTCTGACATGAGATTTCTTACAGCCTCAGCCTGATCATATCCGATCTCAAAGACCAGATACCCGCCCGGCAGGAGATAATCCTTGGCCTCCTTTATAATCCGGCGGTAAAAATACAGTCCGTCCTCTTTTCCGTCAAGCGCTTCCCTCGGGTCGTGGAGCCTGACTTCTTCCTGAAGCAGACCGATCTCCTCTGTTCTGATATAGGGCGGATTAGACAGGATCAGGGCAAACCTGCCGCTGACATTTTCAAACAGATCTCCCTGTACAAATTCTGCCTTTATCCCAAGGTCATCCGCATTTCTTCTGGCAGTGAGAAGAGCCTTCTCAGAGATATCCGCTCCGATCCCCTCGGCTGCGATGGGGTCCAATGCCGTCTCGCCTGCCTTGCCGGCAGGGGACTCGCCTTGAGTTAACGATCTTCCGTTTGCTGGTTTCCCAATATAATAAAGCATGCTCAGAAGAATACAACCCGATCCCGTGCACATATCGAGGATCCGCATTTTCCCGTTTTCACAGGGAATCATGTCTTTGTCAGCCAGCTTCAGAGCTTCCTCCACAAGGATCTCTGTATCCTGTCTTGGGATGAGCACATGCTTGTTTACAGAAAACAACAGCCCCATAAACTCTTGCTCCCCTGTAATATGCTGCAGAGGAATGCGTTTTTTCCGTTTCTCCAGACATGCCCAGTATTTCTCCCTATCCTTTTTTGCAAGCTCCCGATCCGGATCCGCATAATAAGCCGCGCGGCTGATACCCGTTACATACTCCAACAGATACCACGCATCTAATTCCGCATCTGGAATTCCTGCCAGTTTTAACTCTTCTCTTCCTTCCTTGTATGCGTCCCTGATCGTCATGCATTCTCCTTCTGCCATGCACGCCAATCAAACACTTCCTCAACGGCGCGGATCGCGACCTCGATCATATCGTCCTCCGGCTCCTTTGTAGTCATGTTCTGCACCCACATTCCCGGCTGACTTAACAGATTGATAACCGGGTTATCACTGTTTCCCGCCAGACGGATAATCTCATAAGAAACTCCCGCAATGACAGGGAGCAGCGCAATCCTTATGATAATGCGCAGCACCTGTGAATCCGTGGTGATGAAAAAACAGAAAATGATACTGACGATCATGACAAAGAACAGGAAGCTCGTCCCGCAGCGCTTATGCTGCTTTGAGCTTTTCCTCACATTATCTACATTTAATTCCAGACCGTGTTCAATACAGTTAATGCACTTATGCTCCGCGCCGTGATACATGAATGTCCGTCTGATATCCTTTGTCCTTGAGATCAGAAAAATATATCCGAGAAAGATCACCACGCGGATCACACCTTCAAACACTGTCATAATGACTCTGGAGGAGGTGCGTTGTTCCACAAACTGGCTCAAAAAATACGGCAGTACCATAAAGAGAGCAACTGCCATGACGACCGACAGGACGAGGACAAGGCTCATTAGGATCTTATCTGTTTTCTCCGCCTTCTCCGCTTCTGCTTCCGTCATCTCCACTTCCTCTTCTTCCTCATAAAAACTAGCTGAGTATGTCAGAGTCTTCATACCTACTACAAGAGAATCCACAAAATTAAATATACCGCGGACAAACGGAATCTTAAGCGGCGTCTCCCACGGAATAAAGCTTTTATACTCCTGTACATCCACGGCAATCTCCCCGTCAGGCTTGCGCACAGCGACGGAGTATTTTCCACCGTTTCTCATCATAATGCCCTCTAATACTGCCTGTCCTCCTATGTTTGATGACTTCATAATACCTCCTGTTATAATCTGACTGTCGGCAGAGCATTTTTGTAAAAGACGTCTGCCGGCAGATATATGTCTGAACTATAAAGCAGGCTGAGATGCTTCCACCTCAGCCTGCTTTGTTCGTTCCTTATTTGATACCGTATTTCTTGTTGAACTTATCAACACGGCCGCGTGCCTGCGCTGCCTTCTGCTGTCCTGTATAGAACGAGTGGCATTTTGAGCAGATCTCGACGTGGATGTTCTCCTTTGTGGAACCTGTTACAAATGTATTTCCGCAGTTGCATGTCACAGTTGCCTGATGATATTCCGGATGGATTCCTTCGCGCATGATTTTCACCTCTCTATTTTAAATTACTTATTATAATCTCTAAACAGCTTTCTAATTGTAGCATAAGATAATTTCTTTTGCAACTCTTTTTTATATGAACTTTTGCCTGATTACCTGATGCACCAGCTCGGCATTGGATTTTGTCCTTGCAAACATGTTTAACAGATTGTCTACTGCTTCCTCCGCCTTCATACCGTTCATTCCTCTTCGGATAATATAAATCGCTTCCTGCTCTTCTTTATTTAAAAGAAGATCTTCTCTTCTCGTACCGGACTTTGGAATGTCGATCGCCGGGAATACCCTTTTCTCCTGAAGCTTGCGATCTAGCATCAATTCCATGTTGCCGGTTCCTTTGAATTCCTCGTACACAACGTCATCCATCTTGCTTCCCGTATCCACGAGCGCCGTAGCGAGGATAGTGAGGCTTCCGCCCTCTCTCATATTTCTCGCTGCTCCAAAGAAACGCTTGGGGCTATAGAGAGCCGCAGGGTCAAGTCCGCCGGACAGCGTCCTTCCGGACGGAGGAACGATCAGATTGTAAGCTCTTGACAATCTGGTAATACTGTCTAAAAGGATCATGACATCCTTCCCGAGCTCTACAAGGCGCTTTGCCCTTGCGATCACCATCTCTGACACTCTTTTGTGATGCTCCGGAAGCTCGTCAAATGTAGAATAGATCACTTCCACGTTCGGGCCTTCGATGGCTTCCTTGATATCTGTGACTTCCTCCGGCCGCTCATCAATCAGAAGAATGAGCAGATGCATGTTCGGCTCCGTCTTTTGAACAGAGAGCGCAACTTCTTTCAGCAGCGTAGTCTTGCCCGCTTTTGGCGGGGACACGATCATTCCCCTCTGCCCCTTTCCGATAGGAGAGACCAGATCCATAATCCTCATGGCAGTGCTGCTGCCCGGCGTTTCCAGCCGGATCCTCCGGTTAGGAAAGATGGGAGTAAGATCCTCAAAATTCTTACGCCTCATAGCCTCAGCCGGACGGAGTCCATTAACTGTGGACACATACAAAAGAGCACTGAACTTCTCACCCTGCGTCTTTACCCTTGTATTTCCCGTAAGGATATCGCCCGTCTTCAGCCCGAATCTGCGAATCTGAGCAGGAGACACATACACATCGTTCTCTCCCGGAAGGTAATTATCGCTGCGGATAAATCCAAATCCGTCCTGCATAACCTCGAGAATACCGTGCGCAGAACACCCACTGTCAAGCTGTTCGATGTCCGTCTCCGCCTTTTTCTCCTTCATCTCTTCCTTTACTTCCTCTTTTGCTTCGGTGGCGGCTTCTCTTTCTGCCTCCTCTTCGTCGAGTGCAAGCATGGCATCAATAAGATCGCTCTTCTTCAGAGCTGATATTCTTTTCATCTTCCTTGCCTTCGCAAGATCTTTCAGTGTTGCCAGCGGAAGTGACTCATACTTTTCTCTTGTCATAATCCTTTCCTTTCCTGCTTAGTCATAAATAAACATTATGACGATACTACACATTATTAAGTTTCTTACGTTTTGCAGTTATTAAATGCTTCGGGAATTTTCGTCGGAATTGACATAAAATCGATAATTTGCATTAAATATGGATTCATTATACAGTTCGTACACAGACTTGTCAAGACAGGCCATGAGGTGATATGATAAACACAGTTCACACGTCTGCAAAAGACAGGCTGCTTTATGCTTGCATAAGGGACAGGCCGGCTTGAAGCAGACGGCGGGAGTTCCGCATGAATATTCAATGACAAAAAACAGTGAGGTAATCAATATGGCAGACAGTGAAAAAGCTCTCCGAATACACGAACAATGGAATGGAAAATTAGAAACAACGGCAAAGGCACACGTCAATTCCCGCGAGGATCTGTCCATCGCTTACACACCGGGAGTGGCAGAACCCTGCAAAGTGATCGCCAAAGATCCCGAAGCCGCATATAAATACACAATGAAAGCGAACACCGTAGCTGTTGTATCCGACGGAAGCGCGGTCTTAGGCCTTGGAAATATCGGCGCCCTAGCCGCCATGCCTGTCATGGAAGGGAAAGCTGTTCTTTTTAAAGAATTCGGCGGAGTAAACGCTGTCCCTATCTGTCTTGACACACAGGACACCGAGGAAATCATCCGTACAGTCATCAACATAGCTCCGGCTTTCGGCGGCATCAACCTTGAAGACATCGCGGCTCCCCGCTGTTTTGAGATCGAGACACGTTTAAAAGAGCTTCTTTCCATCCCAGTATTCCACGACGACCAGCATGGAACAGCTATTGTCGTCCTTGCGGGGATTATCAACGCCCTGAAAGTCACCGGAAAAGAAAAGGAAAACTGCCGCATCGTGGTAAATGGAGCCGGAAGCGCAGGCATCGCCATCACAAAGCTGCTCCTTACTTATGGATTCCCTCACATTACAATGTGCGATATCAATGGGATTATATCAAAAGCTTCCGAAGGGCTTAACTGGATGCAGAAAGAAATGGCGGAAGTAACCAACCTTGAAGGAAATACTGGAACCCTTGCCGAAGCCTTAAAAGGCGCGGATATCTTTGTCGGCGTCTCCGCTCCGGGAATTGTCTCGCAGGAGATGGTTGCCTCCATGAACAAGGACGCCATTCTCTTTGCCATGGCAAACCCGGTTCCGGAAATTATGCCAGATCTGGCAAGGGCAGCCGGAGCGCGCGTCGTCGGCACAGGCCGCTCTGATTTTCCCAATCAGGTCAACAACGTGGTGGCATTCCCTGGCATCTTTAAAGGCGCACTTGAAGGCCGCGCCTCACAGATCACGGAAGAAATGAAACTTGCCGCGGCAGAGGCGATTGCGGGCCTCGTACCGGAAAATGAATTGAGTGAGGACAACATCCTCCCACAAGCATTTGATCCCCGTGTGGCAGACACGGTAAGCCGCGCCATCAAGGAACATATACGATGAAACTCTGGAACGGCAGGCCTTACCATTCACTGGACTCTTATTTAAAAGAAACTTTCGGGGAAAAGGTGTATAAAATCACTTTGAACGGCGGAATGACCTGTCCCAACCGGGACGGGCACGTCGGGACAGGCGGCTGCATTTTTTGCAGTGCGAAAGGCTCCGGCGACTTTGCCGGAAGCGCCGCCCTCTCCGTCACAGAGCAGCTCGCTGCAGGAAAGGCACAGCTTCTGAAGAAACGCCCCGTCCGCTCCTATATCGCGTACTTTCAAGCATTTACAAACACTTACGCCCCTGTTCAATATCTGGAAAAAATCTTCACAGAGGCTATTCAGGACCCAGAGGTAAAGGTGCTCTCCATCGCCACAAGACCAGATTGTCTCGGGAACGATGTTCTCGATCTTCTGCGGCGCCTAAACCATATCAAACCCGTATGGGTGGAACTAGGGCTTCAGACCATCCATCCCCAGAGTGCACAGTTTATCCGCAGAGGCTATGAACTGGAAGTATTTGACCGTGCGGTCAGACAGCTCCGGGAATCGGGAATCACGGTCATCGTCCACGTCATCTTATTCCTCCCGGGGGAGACCGAGGAGATGATGCTGGAGACCATCGGGTATTTAAACCACTGCGATATACAGGGCGTCAAACTCCAGCTTCTTCATGTGTTGGAGGGAACGGATCTTGCGGATATTTACCGGAAAGAACCTTTCCATATCCCAGATATGGAAGAATATATCTGCCTCCTCGGAAAATGTATCTTGAGATTAAAGCCGGATATCGTCATACATAGACTGACCGGCGACGGACCGAAAGAACTCCTTGCCGCTCCTTTGTGGACAGGAGCCAAACGCACGGTGTTAAACCGTCTGCATCAGTATCTGAAAGAGAACCATATCTGGCAGGGAAAGGAGTATCATGGCTGAAACATTCACATTATACAAACTGATCATACTGTACATGCTGAAAAAGGTAGATTTTCCCCTTACTACCTCGCAGATCTCAGAGTTCGTGCTGGATAAGGGGTATACGTCCTATTTTAAACTTCAGGAAGCTTTGTCCGAACTGGCGCAATCCGGCCTGATCCGCACGGAGACCACACACAACCGGACGCTTTACCATCTCACAGAAAACGGCGCGGAGACGATCCAGTTCTTCAGCAAAAAGATTTCCTCAGCCATCCGCAAGGATATCGACGATTTTCTCAAAGAAAAGCAATATGACCTGAAAGAAGAGGCAGCAGTCAAATCAGATTATTACCTGAATATGGATAAGGAATATGAAGTGCGCTGCCAGATTGTAGAAAATGGCTCCAGCCTCATCGATCTGAAATTAACCGTTCCAACCGAGAAAGAGGCGGAAGCCATTGTAAATCATTGGAATCAGAAAAGTCAGGAACTCTATGCCATAATCCTCGCCCATCTTCTCTAAGGCTACATATTGTTCCCACCACGAATTTTTCTAAGATACTCCTTAATATCCTTTTCATAGCCAAGATCGCCAGGTTCATAGAATCTGGCGTCTTTTATTTCATCCGGAAGATATTGCTGTTCCACATAATGCCCCGGATAATCGTGAGCATACTTGTATCCAATCCCATGCCCTAACTTCTGAGATCCCTTGTAATGAGCATCCCTCAGATGAGACGGAACTGTTGTTTGACACTGCTGTACCGCCCTTCCCGCCTCTGTGATAGCGTTTACTGCAGAGTTACTCTTAGGTGCGCACGCCACATAAGTCACTGCCTGAGATAAGATAATCTGTGATTCGGGCATACCCACACGTTCTACTGCCTGCGCTGCGGCAACCGCCACGGTCAGCGCCATGGGATCCGCGTTTCCCACATCCTCGGAAGCACAGATCATGATACGGCGGGCAATAAACTTTACATCTTCTCCCGCGTAAAGCATCTTTGCCAGATAATACACTGCCGCGTCCGGATCCGATCCTCTCATGCTCTTAATAAAAGCTGAGATAATGTCGTAGTGGTTATCTCCCTTTTTGTCGTAATTAACGACCCGCTTTTGAATGCACTCCGACGCCACCTCTACTGTAATATGGATGATCCCGTCATCCCCTCTCTGCGTGGTAAGTACTCCAAGCTCAATGGCATTCAACGCATTTCTGGCGTCCCCACCCGCCATATCGGAAAGAAACTCCAGCGCGTCGTCGTCGATCTGCGCATGAAAGCTTCCCATACCTTTTTCCGTATCATTGAGCGCCCTCGTAAGAAGTGTTTTAATATCTTCCTTTTCCAGCGGTTTCAGTTCAAAGATGCTGGAACGGGAAATGAGAGCGCCGTTCACCTCAAAATACGGATTCTCTGTGGTTGCCCCAATCAATATGACCGTGCCGTCCTCGACAAACGGCAGGAGATAGTCCTGCTGTCCTTTGTTGAATCTATGGATCTCATCAATAAAAAGAATGGTTTTCTTCCCATACATACCCTGCGTATCCTTCGCCTGACGGATGACCTCTTCCATATCTTTTTTCCCCGCCACAGTCGCGTTAATCTGCTTAAATTCCGCGCTGGTCGTATTAGCGATCACTTTCGCCAAAGTGGTCTTGCCCGTTCCCGGAGGTCCGCAAAAAATGACAGAGCTCAGTTTATCCGCCTTGATGGCTCGGTATAGGAGCTTGTCCTTCCCGATAATATGCTTCTGCCCCACGATCTCGTCCAGCGTAGCCGGACGCATTCTCGACGCAAGAGGCGATTCTTTCTCCTTCTCTTTCTCTCTCATATAATCAAACAGATCCATTCCTGCTTCCTCCTTCGCTGTGTTCTGCCGTTCACAGTTCCATAAGATCACGCACAGTCTCACCGGCAATCAAAAGCCCTGCCACCGGTGGAACAAACGAGATACTTCCCGGGACAGCCCTTCTCTTCCCCATGTCCTCTCCCGTGGAGCGCCCGCCTGTGTCCACAGGCTTTTCCTTTGAATAGAGCACCTTCAGATGTGTGATCCCCCGGTTTTTTAATTCCTTTCTCATGACCCTGCAAAGCGGGCACACACTCGTCTCTGATATGTCCGCAATCTCAAACAATTCCCCGTGCAGCTTGTTTCCCGTTCCCATGCTGCTGATGATAGGGATGTCCTTCTCCTGCGCAATCTTCACAATAGCCAGCTTGGCGCTGACCGTATCGATAGCATCGATGATATAGTCTGGTCTTCCCGTACTTTCAAAAAGCTCTCCTATATTTTCAGGGAGGATGAACATTTCATAGGTCTCTACGGTAATATCCGGGCAGATATCCCGGACCCGCTCCCGCATCACTTCTGTCTTATAACGCCCCATTGTACTATGGTACGCGATGGACTGCCGGTTAATATTTGTCACCGAAACTGTGTCTTTGTCGATCAGGGCCAGCTTCCCTACACCGCTTCTCGCCAGAGCCTCAATACAGTGGGAGCCCACCCCTCCCACACCAAACACCATGACAAAAGCTGATTTCAGCCTCTTTAGCTTTTCTTCTCCAATTAGAAGTTCTGTCCTTGAAAACTCATCTATCATAAAATCGTTTACCTCTTCTTTCTCTCTAAGCTACTCTATCAACAGTTCATCCACGGTCACAAACTCATAGCCTCTTTCTTGCAGGATATCCACAATCTGCAGCGCCGCCTCTACTGAGGTTCCATAGCAGTCGTGCATGAGAATGATATCATTTTCCTCTGTATCCGTCACTACTTTTCTCACCGCTGCCTCCGTATTTTGTAAAACCCAGTCCTCGGAATCCACCGTCCACTTCACGTACAACTTCCCCTCTTCCTCTGCTTCTTTGGGGAAAGCGCCGAACGGCGGACGCACGAGGAACGGCTCTTCCCCTGTGATCTCCTCTATCAGCTGGTCTGTCATCATAATCTCTTCCTGTGCCTGCAGCACATCCATCTTCGAGAGATCAACGTGGTGATAGGTATGATTCCCTATGACATGTCCTTCTGCCTTCATCCTTCGGATCAAGGCGGCGTTGTCATCCTTTTCGATATTGGCTCCGATCACAAAAAATGTGGCCCTTACATCCCGCTCTTTTAAACCGTCCAGCAACACAGGCGTATACTTGGTGCTTGGTCCGTCATCAAAAGTAAGGGCGATCCGCGGCTTCTCTTCCTCCGGCACATCTTCTCCCGGCTGCACTGCCTCTCCCCCACTGGCCGTCTCCTCCAGTTCCTCTATTTCTTCCCAAGTCCACAGCGCTGAAACCGGATAGAACAGAAACACGGCGGTTAGAACCAGCGCCTGCATCCATATCTTTAACCTTCTTTCCGCCTTGATCTTCGCCACCCCACAATCCTCTTGCATGCACTCACCCCGCGCTCCTTGCGCGAAAGTGTTATTTTATAGAGTATGTGCGGAGCTTTGTCCACATTCACAAATGAAAGCGGCGGTAATCTGATGGGCTTAATCCCTTCTGCTTCTTAAACGCTTTTGAAAAATAAAGATTGTTCTCAAAACCTACGGAATAAGCGATGGCCGATACCGAAAGATCTGTCTCCTTAAGCAGACGGCACGCCTGTTTGATCCGGTATTCTGTCAGGTATTCTTTGGGCGATTTTCCCATATGATCCTGAAATGACCGAAAGAGATGACTACGGCTGATCCCCACGTAAGCCGCCACATCCTCCACGGTAACAGGATAGGAGTAGTTTGTGACGATATAACTCTCTGCCTTTTCCACGTAGGTGAGACGAATATCCTTCTCTGCTTCCCGGCGCTGCGCATAGTGCATGAACACGGAAAGCAGGCTGTACAGTGCTCCCGTCATGGCCACAGATGCTTCATATGTGTTTCCTTTTACCAGATAAATCCTCTCTAGCCCATCTTGTATTCGATTTCCCGGTATTTTCCCTTTTAAAATGTACGGCTTATCTTTCGTAAAATCCGTATTGCGGATGATGGAAGCGGCATCCGATCCCATAAACCCCGCCCACGCGTACTCCCATGGTTCCTCACTGTCCGCCTGATACTGAAGTTCCACCCCGGGGTAGAGGATGAAAGTGTCCCCCGCGCTAAGACGACAGGCGGATGCTCCTGTGGAATAATACCCGCTCCCAGACAAAATATGATGGATACAATAGTGATCGCGCACCCCCGGCCCCCACTGATATTCAGGCTCACATTTCTGATAACCTACATTATAGACTGTCAGTGAGTTTAAAAAATTCTCTCCTGTCTTGTATGAATGTTTATATGAATCCGGCATACACTTCCCTCTCTTTTCTTCCACCTTGGTTTCCATGCGAACGCTATCTTTCTTATTATAGTCTTTTAAATGTATCTGTTGCAACATTTTTACATAAATCTGCACATATTTTTTATAGACGGGAAAGGCTTTCCGGACTATACTAAAATTAGATTACTTCGTCAATCACATTTTCATTTTCAAACTTAGGAGGATCAGTAAAATGAAACAGAAACTTTTTGACAAATTTGCAGAGCTTTTCGGAGATTCAGAAGGTGCGCGCTTCTATTTCGCGCCGGGCCGTGTCAATCTGATCGGCGAACACACAGACTATAATGGGGGACATGTATTCCCGTGCGCGCTTACCATGGGTACATACGGAGCCGCGCGCAAAAGAGACGACAGGAGAATGAATTTCTATTCCATGAATCTGGATACCTTCGGCGTCATCGAGACATCACTGGATGATTTGACAAACAAAAAGGAATACAACTGGGCGAATTATCCCCTCGGCGTTGTGTGGGCTCTCTCTGAAAAAGGATGCAAGCTGGAAACTGGTTTTGATATGGTCATCTGGGGAAATATCCCGAACGGTTCCGGGCTTTCCTCTTCCGCCGCCCTTGAGGTACTTACAGGAGTGATCGTGACAGATCTGTTCGGCATTACAGATTTCTCCATGACAGACCTCGCCCTGATCGGTCAATACTGCGAGAACAAGTTCATCGGATGCAACTGCGGTATCATGGACCAGTTCGCAAGTGCAAACGGAAAGAAAGACAATGCCATTTTCCTTGACACAAACACTCTAAAGTATGAGTATGCCCCGATCAAACTGGAGGACGCGAAGATCATCATTACAAACAGCAAGGTAAAACACAGCCTTGTGGACTCCGCCTACAATGACAGGCGTCAGGAGTGCACAGACGCCCTTGCGGCGCTGAAAACCAAACTAGATATCGAAACACTTGGCGACCTGTCTCCCGAGGAGTTCGAGGCGAACAAAGACCTCATCACAGACCCGATTCAGCAGAAACGCGCAAAACATGCGGTATATGAAAACCAGCGCACACTGGATGCAGTCGCTGCGTTAAAGGACGGGGACATCGTAAAATTTGGACAGCTCATGAATCAGTCCCACATCTCTCTTAGGGATGATTATGAAGTATCTTGCGAAGAGATCGACATCCTTGTAGATCTTGCGTGGGCGCTCCCCGGCGTCATCGGCTCCCGTATCACAGGAGGCGGCTTCGGAGGATGTACGGTCAGCATCGTGAAAAATGATTCTGTGGATACATTTATTGAGAGCATCGGCAAGACCTATAAAGAGAAAGTGGGGCACGAGGCTGAATTCTACACTGTAGACATTGGCGACGGCGCTTCCCGCCTAGACTGATCCGCGATTTTGCCGCACTATTATAAAACGCTCCGCCGTGACTGCATTACCGTGCGGTCACGGCGTAACAATATCTTGGAGGAAAATACTATGCTTTATGAATCTATCAAAAAACTGGTGCAATACGGGATTGACACAGGACTGACCCCCGAATCCGAGAAAATCTATACGATCAATCTTCTTCTCGATCTTTTCCATGAAGACGACTATGAAGATATCTGCCGCGATACGGATAATATCGTTCTTGAAGATGTGTTAAAGGATCTTCTTGACGAAGCTGTAAGGCGGGGAATCATCGAGGATGGCATCACCTACCGTGATCTCTTTGACACGAAGATCATGAACTGCCTGATGCCCCGTCCGGCTCAGATCCACGAGCAGTTTTGGAAGAAATACGATGTCTCTCCCGAGACAGCCACGGACTACTATTACAAATTGAGTCAGGACAGCGACTATATCCGGCGCTACCGCATCAAAAAGGACAGAAAATGGACAGTTGACACCGAATACGGCACGCTTGACATCACCATCAACCTCTCCAAGCCGGAAAAGGATCCCAAGGCGATCGCGGCGGCAGGGCAGACAAAATCTTCCTCATATCCAAAGTGCCAGCTCTGCATGGAAAACGAAGGCTACGCAGGACGCGTTAATCATCCTGCAAGGGAAAACCACAGGATCATCCCGATCACAATCCAAGGGAACAAATGGGGATTTCAGTATTCCCCTTACGTTTATTACAATGAGCACTGTATTGTATTCAACGGCGAACATATCCCCATGAAGATCGACCGCAGCGCATTTGCGAAGCTGTTTGACTTTATCAAACTCTTCCCCCATTACTTCCTTGGCTCTAACGCAGACCTTCCGATTGTAGGAGGCTCTATCTTAAGCCATGATCATTTTCAGGGAGGAAATTACACTTTCGCCATGGCAAAGGCTCCAATCATCGAAGAGTTTACCGTAAAGGGATTTGAAGACATATCGGCAGGCATCGTCAAATGGCCTCTCTCCGTCATCCGCCTGCGCGGAGAGGACACAGAGCGCATCATTGAACTGGCTGACCACATCCTGAAAACATGGCGTTCTTACACTGACGAAGAAGCGTTCATCTTCGCTAAGACAGACGGAACACCCCACAATACAATCACGCCCATCGCCCGCAAAAAGGATGGACTCTACGAACTGGATCTTGCCCTGCGCAATAATATCACCACAGAGGAACACCCGCTCGGTGTATACCACCCCCACGCGAAACTCCATCACATCAAAAAGGAGAATATCGGGCTGATCGAGGTCATGGGTCTGGCGGTCCTTCCAGCCCGCTTAAAAGGGGAAATGGAACTTTTAAAAGAGTACATCCTTGAGAAGAAAGATATCCGGAGCAATGAGCAGATTGCCAAGCACGCAGACTGGGTAGATGAATTTCTCCCCTCTTACGCAAACATCAATGGAGAAAATGTGGAACACATCTTAGAGCAGGAAGTCGGAAAAGTATTCTGTCAGGTACTAGAAGACGGCGGAGTTTACAAGTGCACAGAAGAGGGTCTAAAAGCATTTAAGCGATTTATAGAGACTCTGTAAACAACAGAATAACATACAAAATCCGCGGAACAATACCGCGCAAGGAGCATTGGGATGCTTTTCTTCCCCTGACCCTTGTGCGGTATCGTTCTGCGGATAATTTTTCCATAATCATCACACCTGTATTTACAGAAGTCCAACCAGATCAAGACTGGGTTTCAGCGTCTCTGCCCCGGGCTGCCATTTTGCCGGGCAAACTTCATCCCCGTGCTCCGCAACAAACTGGGACGCCCGCACCCTGCGCAGAAGTTCGTCCGCATTTCTTCCCACATTTCCCGCAATCACTTCATAGGCCACAATCTTCCCCTCCGGATTCACGATAAAGCTGGCGCGCTCCGCCACTCCATCAGCCTCAATCATCACGTCAAAACCTCTCGCCAGAACTCCCGTAGGGTCGGCAAGCATAGGATAACGGATCTTTTTGATTGTATCCGACGCATCGTGCCACGCCTTATGCACGTAATGTGTGTCGCACGACACCGAATAGATCTCGCACCCCGCTTCCTTAAACTCATCATATTTCTCCGCCAGATCATTGAGCTCCGTCGGGCACACGAACGTAAAATCAGCCGGATAGAAGAAGAATACGGACCATTTCCCGAGAATATCCTCCTTCGTCACCTCTTTGAACCCATTTTCCTGATAACACTGTACTTTGAAATCCACAACATCTTTTCCGATAAATGACATATTGATCTCCTCTTTTATCTACTGTCACGGCAGATATATTTGTTTCCTCCGGCATAAAACGCCTTCTCATTCGTCCCTCTGATTACCTGGATAATATATCATGCAGAATTGTTTATGTCAATAATCAGTAATAATTATTATTATCTTTTCCCCAAAACAAAAAATAGGATAAAAAAGACTTCAGTCCTTTCTATCTTCCGCAAAATCATGTAAGCTATATGCAATATAGGACGGCTGTTCTCCGTCTCCGGAGACATTCTCCGGCGTCCGTGTAAAGCCTGTCTGAAAAGGAGGAAATCATATGAATGCTTTCTATGAAAAATTGATGAAATGTTCAGAGGCGGTAAGTCAAAAGGTCAGTTTTCGCCCTGAAATCGGTCTGACACTCGGCTCAGGGCTTGGGGATTATGCAGAGAACATACAGATCGAAGAAGTCCTTGAATACTCCGATATTGAGGGATTCCCGGTATCTACCGTAGCTGGACACAAAGGGCGTTTTCTCTTCGGATATGTGAAGGGTGTGCCTGTTGTAGCAATGCAAGGGCGCGTGCATTACTATGAAGGATACCCCATGCAGGATGTTGTGCTTCCCGTCCGCCTGATGGGAAAAATGGGTGTAAAAAAAGTCATCCTTACCAACGCGGCGGGAGGCGTGAATTTTGATTTCCGCCCGGGCGACCTTATGGTAATCACGGATCATATCACCTCTCTCGTACCCAGTCCTCTGATCGGGCCTAACGAGGAATCTCTGGGAACCCGTTTCCCGGATATGTCCGAAGTTTACAGTAAACGTCTCCGGTATGTCATCAAAAAAGCCGGTGAAAATACAGGCGTTTCACTCAGAGAGGGAGTATATGTACAGTTCTCTGGGCCGTCTTATGAAACTCCGGCGGAGATCCGCATGTGCCGGGCCCTCGGAGGAGATGCCGCAGGAATGAGCACAGCATGCGAGGCAATGGCCGCCCGTCATATGGGACTTGAAGTATGCGGCGTCTCCTGCATCACTAATCTGGCGGCAGGAATGTCAGACCAGCCGCTGAATCATAAAGAAGTACAGGAAACGGCAGATAGAGTCGCCTCTGACTTTAAACGCCTGATCACTGAGAGCATTGGCCTAATGGGGCGGATGGCATAACTTCTATTTTGATAAAAAATATCCGCAGAACTATATTGCATGAACAGTAGAGCTCAGCGGCTCGAAGCCGCACTGCAATCATAATTCTGCGGATATCGTACGTTATAAGGGATAAAGTTTAAAATATAAAGACTTATTTTACAGCACCTTCAATCCAAAAAAACCTTTGATGAAATCATTTGTTTCAATCCTTCATACTGAGTCTGGTCGATCATAATCTGATTCCCTTCTTTTGTAATCAGTCCATCTTCCAGAAATTTCTTGATTCCCCTGCTGATCGTTTTAATGCACAGCCCAGTCTCATCCGCCAGATTCTGACGGCTCCTTTTAATACTTAAAATCCCCTTTTTTCCGTATTGTTCGTACCGTTTTACAAAAAGGAGCGCCAGCCGGTCCGGTCCCTGTACAAAAAGGAAAAGCCGGTTATCTCTTGATTCGTTGAGAAGGTCCTGCCCCATCCTCATCGTCTCATACCTCAGCGCATTTATATCCGAAAACAGCCATTTTTCATACTTTGGCCTTGGAAGCATAGCAATGCTACAATCTGATGCCACACGTAAAGTCGTCATATACTTGTCCGCATTGATTAGAATCTCCAGAGCCCCGAAAGCATATACTCGGTTAAATCTCCGGTAATCATAAGGCATTCCATACATCCGGTAGTCAGTCGCGGCAATTGTTCCGCCCGCAATGAAAAAAACCGTGTCCGCAGGCTCCCCCTCACGGGTAAACGCTGTTCCTTTCTTCACCTTTTCTACCCGAAAAGAATCAATAAGCCAGAGAGGCGCAGTCTTAAAGTATTCCGCAAACTGTTCCTGCTCCTCTTTGTCCAGACCATTCAGAAAAGGCAGCGCCTCGTATAAAAATCCATGCTCCATTTTCTCCTCCTCTGCCAGCTTATCCTATATCAGCCTGTCCAGTATCGAAGTTCCGATGGTTCCCTCCGGCATCTTTACATTGAAATTATCCGCCACAGTAGCTCCAATCACAGCAAAAGTGTTCTCCTCTCCTAAGCCTCCACCCTGCTTCATTCCTTTTGAGTATGCGAGAAGAGGCACATATTCTCTCGTATGGTCTGTCCCCGTGTAAGTCGGATCGTTCCCGTGATCCGCCGTGATGATCAGCAGGTCATCTTCTCTTAATTCTTCCAGCAGCACCCCAAGGTTCCTGTCGAATTTCTCGATCTCTCCCGCATAGCCTTCCACGTCCCTGCGGTGTCCCCACAGAGCATCAAAGTCTACAAGATTGACAAAACACAGCCCTTGGAAATCTTCCCTGCTAATCTCAATAGTCTGTTCCATCCCGTGAACAGAACTGTCGGAATGATAGGTTTTCGTGATGCCTTCCCCGCAGAAAATATCATTGATCTTTCCCACGCTGATCACATCCAGCCCGGCATCCTTCAATACATTGAGCGCGGTCGGCCCCGTAGGCTTCAGAGCATAGTCGTGCCGGTTGCTTGTACGTCTAAATTCTCCCTTTTTCTTTCCTACATAAGGCCTTGCAATGACACGGCCAACACGCCATTCATCTTTCATCGTGATTTCCCGGGCGATCTCGCAGCAGCGATACAGATTGGCCAAATCAAAAGTTTCCTCATTCCCACAGATCTGCAGTACAGAATCAGCAGATGTATAGACGATCATCGCTCCCGTCTCGATCTCTTCTTCTCCCAATTCTTCTATGATCTCCGTCCCGCTGGCGCTCTTATTCCCTATCACACGTTTCCCACATCTCTTCTCAAGCTCTTGGATCAGCTCCGGCGGAAATCCTGTGTCCGTAAATGTGAGAAACGGCTTGTCCGTACGTATTCCCATCATCTCCCAGTGTCCAGTCATAGTATCTTTCCCACTGCTCGCCTCCGCAAGCCGCATATGATATCCCAGCGGCTTTTCCATCCCCGCCATCCTGCCTGCCGGATGGAGATTGAGCATCCCCAGTTTTTGCAGGTTCGGGATATCCAGCTTACCCATTTTCTCAACAATATGTCCGAATGTATCGACATCTGTGTCTCCGAATTTTTCTGAATCCGGCATTGCCCCAATTCCAAGAGAGTCGAGTACAATCACAAAAACTCTTTTATATCTGTCCATTCTTATTCCTCCTGCAAACTAAGTCAATCCAGATTCGCCGGGCCGAACCCTAGGGGCAGAAGTTCTTTCAGCGTAAACACGTCGTAATGATCTTTTCCTGTCGCGAGGATAACCTGAAATGTTTCCGGATCACAGAACTCCATCATCACTTGACGGCACACGCCGCAGGGCGCCGCATAGTCTGTCAGTACCCCGTCCTTTCCCCCCACGATACAGATTGCTCTAAATTCACGCACGCCCTCGCTGACCGCTTTGAAAAATGCGGTCCGCTCCGCACAGTTGGTTGGACCGTATGCCGCGTTCTCGATATTGCATCCTCCATAGATCTTTCCCTGTTTGGTCATAAGCGCTGCTCCCACTTTAAATCCGGAATACGGAGTGTAGGAAAAATCAAGCTGCCGAACCGCAATATCAATCATCTCTTCAATCTGCTGTCTATCCATATAGCACACTCCTTCTATCTGATACCTGAACTCCCATCCGCCCTGAATCGAGCGCAAAACTTTCTTTAATACCCAGTTGCTTTTTCATTTTTCACAAGTTTAATAATACGGCTTGTCCCAAGACGGTCCGCTCCCAGTTCAAGGAATTTCTTAGCATCGTCCATAGATGAGATTCCCCCTGCGGCTTTCATCTTTACATTTGGCCCAATGTGTTCGGAAAACAGGCGTATATCGCCAAACGTAGCTCCTGCTGTTGAAAATCCGGTGGAAGTCTTGATATAATCCGCTCCTGCTTTTGTCACAATCTCACACATCTTAATCTTTTCTTCATCGGTCAAAAGACATGTCTCGATAATAACTTTTAATATTTTCTCACCACAGGCCTTTTTCAATGTGCGGATCTCTTCTTCGATCAAGTTGTATTTACCGTCCTTCAGCCAGCCGATATTGATGACCATGTCGATCTCAGACGCCCCGTTTGAGAGAGCATCTCTCGTCTCAAACTCCTTTGCCGCGGTGGTCATGTAACCATTGGGAAACCCAATAACCGTACAAACCGCCATCTTTCCGTCCAAATACTCGCTCGCCTGCTTCACATAGCTTGGCGGGATGCAGACTGAAGCTGTCTGATATGCTACAGCGTCGTCACAGATCTGACGGATCTCATCCCACGTCGCTCCCTGAAGCAGCAGAGTATGATCTACATGCTTTAAAATTTCTTTCTGATCCATCTCTTCTCTCCTATTCTTTTGTGCTGCCTAAGTCCGCTTTTATCAGCTCCCGAATCGCATCTACCGCCACCCGGATCGCTATGTCCGTGTCATGAGCTACCGGGTTTTCCAACCCCAGTTTCTCCCGCTCCTGATTTGCCACCACAAGGAAACAGGACCCCGTTCTCACCCGCAGATGGCTTGCCACGATAAAAAGCGCTGCTGATTCCATCTCCGAAGCCAGACAGCCAAGACGCTTCCATGCCTCCCATTTATTCAGAAGTTCATAACTTACCGGTTTTACTTCCGGCTCGTGCTGCCCGTAGAAAGAATCTTTACACTGTACTACCCCGGTATGGAAATCCACGTTTTGTTTCTTCGCCGCGTTCACAAGCGCATTTGTCACATCTAGATCCGGGACAGCCGGGTACTCAATGGGCGCATACTCCCGGCTCGTTCCTTCCATTCGGACCGCGCCTGTGGCGATCACCACATCTGCGCTTTTCACTTCCGTCTGGATTCCTCCGCAGGTGCCGATACGGATAAATGTATCCGCCCCGCAGCGATATAGTTCTTCCATGGCAATGGAGGCTGACGGCCCCCCGATCCCCGTGGAGGTGACGCTGACCTTTACCCCATCCAGCGTCCCTGTATATGTTACATATTCTCTATTGTCTGCGATGAGCAGCGGATCGTCAAAATACTCGGCAATCTTCGCGCATCTCTTCGGATCGCCGGGCATGATCACATAGCGGCCGACCTCGCCTTTGGCGACCTGAATATGATACTGCCTGCCCGGATCTTCTGAATAATTCTTCATGTCAGTCCCTCTCCTTCTATGCCGCCTGAACAACCCGCCGTAAAACGACGCCCGTTCCTGCATCTCCACGTGTTGTCCCTGCTCTTTTATCTCTGTCCTTTATCATAAGGAATACCTTCCGCTTTCGGTGCCCTCGACTTCTTGGATACAAAGGCAAGGACTAGAAGGGAAATAATATACGGTAGCATATTATACACTGTACTAGGAAGTTTCAGATCTACCAGAACATCAAATCCCGTGTACACATTGGAAAGTGCACGGAACAGACCAAAGAGCAGCGCCGCCAGACCGATGCTGACTGGCCTCCACTGTCCGAAAATCATAACTGCCAGAGCAAGAAATCCAAAGCCTGCCACTCCGTTCTCGAACTTCCACTCGCTGACGCCTGCTGTGATATACACTAATCCGCCAAGTCCTCCTAATGCTCCGGAAATCAGTACACCCGCATAACGCATCTTATACACATTTATACCGACAGAATCTGCCGCCTGCGGATGCTCACCACACGCGCATAGCCTCAGGCCGAATCTCGTCTTGTACAACACGATGTAAGACGCGATCAGCACAAGGAAGGCAATCAGCATGAACCAGTTAAATTCAAAACCTCCGATATCCACGAGAAAAGCTTTTTTTGCCGCCCCATATGACACGGTGGAAGATACATTGTCCACACTCTCCGCAGTGTTAATTGCCCTTACCAGAACAACTGCAGCCGCCGGTCCAAGGAGGTTAAGCGCCGTCCCCACCAGCGTCTGGTCAGCATTAAACCGGATCGCAGCCACCGCAAGGAGGAGAGAAAAGATCATTCCTGAGATTACACTGGCAAGAATAACCAGTATAATCACAAGAGGCGCCGCTATCCCTGCCGCCACATATTTCATCATAAGAGCTCCGCCGAGCGCACCGATAACCATGATGCCCTCCAGACCGATATTGATGACACCGCTGTGTTCCGAAAAACATCCTCCCAGCGCTACAAGCACCAGAACAGACGCAAATATCAGTGTATACTGGATCAATAACAACATTACGCCTCGCCCCCTTTCTGTTCTTGCGCAAGCCGTCTCTCATCTCTTCTGTCCAACAGCCTGTTCAGCCACACTTTAAAGAAAAGAACAAATCCGCACAGATAGATGATGAATGCAGAAATCAGATCTGAGATCTGTGTGCAGTACATCGTCGTGTCCACATAAGTACCACCGCTTGTGATGTGCTGGATAAAATAGGACGAGAAGATTGCTCCAATGGGACTTGATCCCCCAAGGAATGCTGCCGCGATACCGTTAAATCCCATGGTCGGGACGCTGGTCTGCTGTACCATCCACTGCTCGATCCCTGTCAGGTAAAATACTCCGGCGCCAAGACCAGCTAGACCACCTGCGATCATCATCGTCAAGATGATATTTCGTTTCTCATTCATACCGCAATACTTTGCAGCGCTCTTGTTTAATCCTGTCGCTTTCAGCTCATAGCCGAACTTTGTCTTTCCCATAATGATCCACACAAGAATCGCAGCGACAACTGCTAGGATAAGACCCAAGGTAACGAATTTATTATTTGCAAACAGTTTATCCAATCCAAGAGTCGGAAGAAGGGCACTTTTGTTTGTGCTCTCCAGAGACCTTGTGTAAGGAGTAGACTGTTCTTTCACCTGTGTCAGCAGCATATTGATACAATAAAGCCCAATCCAGTTCAGCATAATACAGGAGATAACTTCATTTACATTAAGATACGCTTTAAGCGCGCCTGAAATCCCGCCTACAATAGCAGCCGCGATCACCGCCGCCACCAGACAAACATACCATGGAAGTCCCAGCTTCAGCGCAAAATAAAGACTTGCTCCCGCGCCTATTACATACTGTCCAGCGGCTCCGATGTTAAAAAGCCCCACCTTCCACGCGAATAGTACGGACAGAGAACACATCAGAAGCGCGGACGCCTTGACCAGTGTAGAGCCGAAATATTTCATGGCAGCCACAGGGCTGGGATAGTAAAGGAAGTTCTTCAGGATCGCCACGATCGCCTTCCCCGCACCGCCGGGATTGATAACCAGCAACACGATATAGCCGATCAAAAGACCGATCAAAATACAGAGGAGCGACCCGATGACTGTCTGGACGCCGCTGTTTCTTAATAGTCCCGTCTTTTTTCTTGTATTTCCTCTCATCTGTCCCCTGCCTCCTTTCCTGTATCCTCGGCGTCTTTTGCGAAACCGCCGGATACTCCCGGAGTGTTTCTCTTAGAGCCTGCCATATAAAGGCCGAGCTCCTCTATCGTAACTTTCTTTGGATCAAACTCGCCTACTATCTCACCCTCGTACATCACCAAGATCCTGTCAGAGACATTCATTACCTCATCTAGTTCCAGGCTCACGAGCAGGACGCCTTTCCCCGCATCTCTCTGAGCGACAAGCTGTTTATGAATATACTCAATAGCCCCCACATCCAGTCCACGTGTAGGCTGCACGGCCACAAGCAATTCCGGATTCTTGTCTATCTCGCGGGCGACGATCGCCTTCTGCTGATTTCCTCCGGACATGGAACGCGCTACCGTAACCGGTCCCTGTCCTGAACGGACATCATACTGTTCAATAAGACGGTTGGCATACTCGCGGATCGGCCGTCGTTTCATAAAACCAAACTTGTTCGTAAATTCCGGTTCAAAATACCTCTGGAGAATAATGTTATTTTCCAGTGTATAATCCAGCACCAGACCATGCTTATGCCTGTCCTCCGGGATGTGGCTCATCCCCGATGTCAGACGTTTGCGGATCGGCATATGGGTAATATCCTTACCGTTCATAGTAATTGTCCCTCCGGAAACCGGTTCCAAACCAGTTAGTCCGTAGACAAACTCTGTCTGACCATTTCCGTCAATTCCCGCAATACAAACGATCTCTCCTCTGTGCACCTGAAGAGATACATTGTTCACCGCATTATTCTTATGGTGCTTTGACGCCACCGTCATATCCTTAATGTCGAGAACAGCTTCTCCCGGCTGAGCGGGCTCCTTATCCACCACGAAACTGACATTTCTCCCTACCATCATAGTGGATAATTTCTCAGGCGTTGTTTCTTTCGTCTCCACGGTACCGATATATTTTCCTTTTCTAAGCACGGTACAACGATCCGACACCTGCATAATCTCTGCCAATTTGTGGGTAATGAAAAGAATGCTTTTACCCTCAGCCGCCAGATTTTTCATAATTGTCATGAGCTCTTGAATCTCCTGCGGAGTAAGAACAGCCGTAGGTTCGTCAAAGATAAGGATATCATTGTCCCGGTAGAGCATCTTCAATATCTCAGTCCTCTGCTGCATTCCCACCGTAATATCCTCAATCAGTGCGTCAGGATCAACCGCAAGACCGTATTTCTGGGACAATTCCATCACCTTCGCCCTTGCTTCCTTCTTCTTCAGGAAACCACCCTTTGTAGTCTCCACACCTAAAATGATGTTGTCTAAAACACTGAAACATTCCACCAGCTTAAAGTGCTGATGCACCATTCCTATCCCCAGCCTGTTCGCATCATTTGGGTCTTTAATCTCTACCTTTTTCCCGTCTTTGCGGATTTCGCCTTCCTCCGGCTGATACAACCCGAAGAGTACGCTCATCAGCGTAGATTTCCCTGCGCCGTTTTCACCCAACAGAGCGTGTATCTCCCCTTTTTTCAACTGAAGCGTAATATTGTCATTCGCTATAATACCGGGGAATCTCTTCGTGATATTCAGCATTTCTACCGCATACTCTGCCATTCTCTCCTTCCTCCTCCCGTAACTTACTTATAAAAAGAGGGACAGGCCCTCAGCCTGACCCTCTTGCACAAATTCTCCGATTTACTTGATGCTGCCGTAATCTGTAACCGTGATATCTGTTGCAGGCATTTCTGTCGTATCGTTGGAAACTGTGATGTCTCCATTGTACAGAGCAGACACAAGCTCGCGGTAGTCATCTTCCGTAAATCCGTCGTTCCACTGTGTAGATTCAATCGGAAGCTGTACGAAGTTATCCTCAGCTGTCTCTGATACAAGACCAAGCGAATCCATCTTACCTACATAATCGCTCCAGTTGCCAGCTTTAATTTCAGTAAGGACTGTATCAATTGTAACCGCAAGACCCTTCATTGCCGATGTCACTGTAAGTCCTTCCTGATATGCGTCAATAATAGGCGCCTGATCCGAGTCAACTCCAATCACCTTGCCGCCTGCCTTAGCCGCTGCCTCTGCCGCAGATGTGTAGATACCACCGCCACACGCAAACACAACTTCTACTCCATTGGAGTTGTACCATGTATCCATATATGCTGTGATATCGGCATCACCATAGAACTGGCCTCCACATACATATTCAACGCTCACTTCATTTGTAATCCCCAGTTCTTTTGCCGCCTCATCAGCGCCCTGAACATAGCCATATCCGAAACGCATAACAGCCGGTACCGCCATTCCGCCGAGGAAGCCGAGATGTTTGTAACCCATTTTCACTGCTGCATAGCCTGCCATATATCCGGAAATCTCCTCCTGATAAGTACAGCAGTATACATTATCCGTGTTGTAATATTCTGACACGTCCCAGTTGTCAGGATTGTAATCGTAACCTTCGCCAACACCTTTCTCAAGGATATCTCCTGCTCCTACGTCAAGAGCTACAAACTTCACATCCGGATAAAGTTCCGGCTGCTCAACAACTGAGGCCGCAAACATATAGCCCGGAAGAACAATCACATTAGCGCCGTTTGCGATCGCCTGATCAATGCTGGCATTACGAGCCTCGTCAGAATCACTCTCTGGCTTGTAATAATTGAACTCTACGCCATTCTCCTCAGCCCATGCCTTGGATGCCTCATAAGTTGTCTGGTTGAAACTCTGATCCGTAATATCTCCGGAATCTGTCACCATCGCGATGTTCATCTCTTCTCCGGAATCACTGTCTCCGCCGCCTGACCCTTCATCATTCCCGCCAGAGCCGCAAGCTGCTAGTGAAAAGACCATTGCCCCTGAAAGTAGCATTGCCAAAATTCTTTTTTTCATGAATACGTTCCTCCTTTTGTTCCTCGCTTGTTATTAAACTCAGCTTACAAAGTGATTATATCATAAGAACATAGTCAAAGTAGGACTAGAGTCCCCATTTTTAAAAATTATCTGCATTTTGTTGTATTTCTACAGTTTTTATCCCTATTTTTTATGCACATTTCCCCATTTATTCTTTCTTAATTATTGATTGAATGATGTACTTCAAAAGAATCTACTGTCAATCCCATGAAAATATATCCCTTATCCCTGTAATTTTCTATGATCTTGGGCAGCTCCCTCCACTATTCATCCCCCTGATGTTCCAATATGTCTCCCGGCTGGCAGTGAAGCTCTCTGCAGATCCCCTCTAAAGCGGAAAACCGAATCGCCTTTACCCTTCCCGTCTTTAAGTTGGAAAGATTCACATTGAAAATCTCCATTTTCTCCGTCAGTTCCTTTAAAGACATCTTACGGTCTGCCATGACCCGGTCCAATCGTAATATAATCGCCATTCAGCGCCTCCCTACAATGTCTCGTCTAACTCCTGCTGAAGAGCCATACCGTAATCAAAGATAAGCCCCATACAAAAGGACGGAAGCGCAATTCCCCGGATTCCCCTACTGCTAGATTTCACAACCGGAGTCTCATATACTTCCACATTGTGGAAAAGCCTCATCTTCCATGTCATCCGGCCCGGAAAAGCGGCCCGTGGCAATGGTTCCATCAGGAAGTTCCGTTACAATTACAGAAAAATCCGTTTCCGGGCAAGTCAACATACTGGCGACAGGCAGAAGATATACTGCGAAACATATTATCATCACCCAGAAAGCCACCTTGAAAAAGCCGTACGTTGCTGCTCCATTTTTTCATCTTACTTCTCGCTGTTTTTATTGTATCCACTCGAATCCCTCCTTTGCATAAAACAATGTCTATTCCTATGTTCAAAATATCATTTGAATTTATCTATGCTAATATATTTTTAATGTTTATCGCTAATTTTTTAATTATTTTCATGTTATTTTAGTCATAAAAGAGGGCGGAAAATGATGGATATCACTTTCCGCCCTCATTCTTAACCATTAAATCCGTTAGGATTCTGGCTCTGCCATCTCCAAGAATCCTCACACATCTCATCCAGACCTCTCTGGGCTGTCCAGTTAAGCTCTTCCTTTGCCTTCGTCGCATCGCAGTAGCATTTTGCAATATCACCCGCGCGGCGTGGCTTGATCTCGTAGGGAATCTCTTTCCCACATGCCTTTCCAAAGGCCTTCACCATGTCAAGCACGGAATATCCTTTTCCTGTTCCAAGATTGTAGACAGATACTCCTGCTTTTTCTTTCAGCTTCTCTACTGCGCGCACATGCCCCACCGCAAGGTCTACCACATGGATATAATCGCGTACGCCAGTTCCGTCATGTGTATCATAATCATTTCCAAATACTCCCAGCTTCTCAAGTTTACCGATCGCCACCTGCGTGATGTAAGGCATCAGATTGTTCGGGATACCCTTCGGATCCTCCCCTATCAGACCGCTCTTGTGTGCTCCCACCGGGTTAAAGTAGCGCAGAAGCACGACGTTCCACTCCGGGTCCGCGGTATGCAAATCTGTCAGAATCTGCTCCAACATCCATTTCGTCCATCCGTATGGATTTGTGCATGTTCCCTTCGGGCACTCTTCCGTAATCGGGATAAATGCCGGATCTCCATATACTGTCGCGGAAGAACTGAAGATAATATTCTTCACCTCATGATTTCTCATAACATCACAAAGAGTGATCGTACCTCCGATATTGTTCTCATAGTATTCAAGAGGTTTCTGTACGGACTCTCCCACTGCCTTAAGCCCCGCAAAGTGGATGACAGCCTCTACATTCTCTTTGTCAAACACTTTATTAAGCCCTTCCCTGTCACGGATATCTACCTTGTAAAATCCAACTTCTTTTCCTGTGATCTCTTTCACTCTTTCCAGAGCCTTTTCCGAGGCATTGTAGAGATTATCTACTACCGCTACGTCATAACCTGAATTTAATAGTTCTACACATGTGTGGCTGCCGATAAATCCGGCGCCTCCTGTCACTAAAATGGACATGTTCGCTTCCTCCTTAACTGATACTGTTCCTCTGTTTTCTGCGCATATTATAGCACGATGTCTCGTGCATTGCTTTATATTTTTAGTTCATCTTATGGTAAAAATGTTGCACGAACTGTTTTTACACAGGGCGTGCAACATTTTCTTTTGCAGCAATATTTTATTCTTCCCATAGCCTCTGGGGATACAGTCCTTTGTCTTTCAGCTCCTGCACCGCCGCAACGACCACCGGCTTATCCTCTTTATAGGTAACTCCATACCATTTGTCTTCGGATTCTAGAACCTTTACTGTAGCGCGCCCCTCCTCGAGAAGCGTGCTCACCACTGCCGGAAGGAAATACTCACATTTTAGAGGATTCTCCTTCAACCCACTCTCAAGAAATGCCGGAAAACCGTCCCTGATCTCTTCCAAAATACTGTGTGTAAAGCCCCACATGTTCATAGATACAAGCGTATCGCCGTCGATTTTTGTCCACGTCTTCCCATCGTTCTCTGAATATTCAATGCCTCCGTTTCTTTTCTCAATACGGGTGCGCTCTGTCACATTGACCAGCTCCTTGTCGGCATTAAGCCCACAGACGCCGCGCGCCACATGCCCGTTGTCCGTCACTGTATTCTTCAGTCGGTAACCCACCATCGTATAGCGGTATTTTTCATCATCCTCATGGGTCGTAAGATAATCATAGATCGCCTGAAAGGCGTGACGGCCATAGTAATCATCTGCATTGATTACCGCGAAAGGTCCATCGATCTCATCGATGGCGCTCAAGACCGCATGTGCCGTCCCCCATGGTTTTATCCTGCCTTGGGGAATCTCAAATCCGTCGGGAATGTTGGAAAGTTCCTGAAAAACATACGCCACTTCCATCACTTTTTCAATCCTTCTGCCGACTGCCTCTTTAAAATCATCTTCATTTTCCCTTTTAATAATAAAAACGACCTTCTCAAACCCGGCGCGCTTTGCGTCATAAATAGAAAAATCCATGATAATATGCCCTTCCTCATCCACTGGATCAATCTGCTTAAGACCTCCGTATCTGCTTCCCATTCCTGCCGCCATAATGACTAAAACCGGTTTTTTCATAAACTGTTCTCTCCTTTATATTTCATTTCTCATATTTATCTCATTTCTTGATTATTCTCACATTACCAGCATCGCCGGTACCACGGACTGCCGTACACCGAAGAGATCTTCACCACATCGCCGGGCTCAGGAGCATGGATCATCTTCCCGCCTCCTATGTATATTCCCACATGCCCGACATAGCATACAATATCACCCGGCTGGGGGGTGCTGACTGCCACACCGGAGGCTCCCTGAGCGCCCGATGTCCTCGGAAGTGAGATCCCCGCCATTTTGTGTGCATACTGAACCAGTCCAGAACAGTCTAGCCCGACTCCCGGCGTTGTTCCGCCATAGACATATTTCACGCCAAGCTGGCTGTACGCTGCATTTACAATTGCCTGTGCTTTTGCTGTATTTCCACTGGACGTTCCCGAATCAGAAGAACCGCCAGAATTATTACCTGACGAATTTCCTCCGCCTGTTGGCGTATTGCCGCCTGTTGCGCTTCCGTCGTCCGGAGTGCTTCCACCGGTTGAACTCCCACCCCCTGTAGTGGTGTTGCCGCTGGTTGTGTTGCCTCCTCCTGTGATGTTCCCGCCGGAACCTGTCCCTTCTGCCGGAGATCCGCTATCCATATTACCCGTATCTCCCGCCTCGTCCTGCCCGCTGCCGACCTGAGAAGACTCCGCCGCAACCGCTTCGGCCGCAGTCTGAAGCAATACGTCAAAGTTCGCTACTTCTAAGCGTTTTGCCTCCAACTGGGCATTTACACTTGCTTCCTCCCTCTCATATACGTCTTGGGCTTCCGACAGTTCCTTCTGTTCCGTCTCAAGAGATGCTTTCAGTGATTTGATCTCTTCCTGCGTCTCCTGAAGTTCCTGAAGTTTCTGTCGGTCATATGTATGGATCATGCTGGCATACTCAGCCTTGTTCAGAAAGTCTGAAAAATTTTCCGCAGAGAGAAGCATGGACAGAGTATCTGTCTGTCCGCCCTCGTACATATATTTAATGCGGGTTTTCATGTCTGCGTATTGTTTTGCTTCCTTTTCTTCCGCCGCACTCAAGTCATTTTCGGTCTGAATGAGTCTCTCCCCGTTTTCGATGAGCTGTCCCTCCAGCTCATTGATCTGTGTAAGAAGTGCCGTCAGTTCTTCCTCAAGAGCCGCAGCTTCACTCTCTGCCTGTGCCTTATTTCCTTCCAGCTCATCCATGGATGGGGCCGCCGATACAGACCCGGATATCAAGCACGGAGCCAGTGTTGCCGCTAGAAATGTGTTCCTTATTCTTTTTTTCATACTCGTCCCTCTTTTATTATGTATACTCTAGTGTAAATTTTCCCCTTAATATCACCTTAACAATCACGCCGGGATTTGTCAATATTCTTCTGTCTTTTATATTTTCGATATTCTCTTGCCTGTCCTGAGCCGAGTAATTTTTGTATCATGGAATTCACACTATTACGAAATCTTCCCACAATGAAAAAACTGCCCCGGCATCCACAGGGGACTGCCGGGACAGTTTTCAGCTTTCTATAGATTTGTCTCCTTTTCCAGGGTATCCCCTTTCTGAACAATTTCTGTTTGCAGCTCAGCTTCGGTATCTGTTTCTGTTTCAGTCCCCTCAGCCTGCTCCGATTCAGTTGAAGGTATCTGAATCAAAGGCGCCTCTGCGGAAGACGTCCCCGGCACTACCGCCTCCTCAGTCTGATCTTCCGGCTGAACCGTCAGATTCTCATCCTGAGCATTACTTTCGTCCTCCTCCGGCTCCTGAATCGAATATACCGCAATATTATCATCAGACGGCGTGATCAAAGCGCCCTGTAGCCTTGGCGTACCTCCGATTGACACGGCATCCAAATTCCACACCGTTTTTCTCCACAGCAAGTTTGTTGTATAATACTGAGGCATTTTCAGCATAGCGTCATCCACCAGCTTAACCACTTTACTGTCAGCCTTTACATTTGTCACGCTGTTAGAATCTGCATACTCATACACGTTACTGCTTCCGCCCAGAGTATCGAATCCTGCAATACGATACGCCTTCTCACCGGTACTCATGCTAAGTGAATTGGTAATCTTCACCGTACCATATCGCTGTCCGCCCACAAGTCCTCCGTTTCCTACTATGTTCGGAGCTTTGATGTCTGCTTTTGCATAGCACTTATCAAGACTGGAGGAACCGTCAAGCCATCCCACAAGTCCTCCGACTCTTGCGCCGGAAGTTTTATTAGTACTTGTTCCTTCAATGGTTCCGGTGACGAGGCAGTTCTCTACTGTTGAACTGTTTACCTGTCCACCCAGTCCTCCTATCGTATCTTTTCCCTTAATACGGATATTTTCAAGTGAGACTTCCTTGATGATGCTTTCGGTTATGATTCCAGCAAGACCGCCTACCTGTCCCGCATTGTTCTGAATGCTGAAGTTCCCCAAATAAACCTTCTCTATTGTTGAGCGGTCAATTGTATTTGCCAGTTTTCCTCTCTGCGCGTCACCAGTAATATCGCCTCCGTCAATACCAAGGTTGGTCACCGTTGCCCCTGACAATTCTCTGAAAATCACACCACTTAGATTGACGATCTTATGTCCAGCGCCATCTAATTCACCTGTGAAAGTTCTGTCAACTGCGACATTAGATATTTCTTCACCACTAAAGTCAAGGTCTGCTGCCAAAACATAACTTCCCGCCAGGCTCTCTGCATCTGTTCCGATTGCAAGGAACTGCTGCACAGTGTTGATCTTTGTCCTTCCAATCTGGATGTCAATGGTTCCGTACTCTCGATACGTTCCCTTTTTGGTCGTTACCAAAGGCAGTTCTTTTCCTGTCTCCAGCGCCGTAATATTTCTTACGGAGAAGTTTCTGGCTGTTCCTACCAGCATGGAAGTCACGGAATCACCAAAATTCGGGTTTTCTATAGTAAGATCACTGATCTGGGCATAGGCAGACTCTTTAAAGAGCGTGCTGTTCATTCCGGTTATTTTATGTCCGTTTCCATCAAGGATTCCGATAAAACGTTTCTCAATATAGTATCCATCCTTTGCCTGGATTTCACTGAAATCAATATCCTCATCCAAACGGTAGTTTCCAAACTCATTCGCTTCTGCCAGATCAACCAGCTGCTGGGCTGATGTAATAGATGTCTGCTGAGGCGCTTCATAAATCGTACCGTTAGTAAAGTCATTTGTCGCCCTCTTGACCGTACCGTAGAGAAGCCTTTTCACTCCATTTGTCTGATTTCTGTTTCCGTTCTTTGCATCCTGAGCCAGGGCTTCCTTAAATTGCTCGATCACTTCGTCAGAATCAAAATATGGAATTTTTTCCATGTTTTCCGCAACCTCCTGATAGCGCTTCATTTTATAGTCTTTCCATGTGATCGATGGGTCATTGGTAATTTTCCGCAGGGCGTCAAGGTCATTTTCGCTCTTGCCTGACATGAAAGTCACATATCCGTCCATATATCCGGCTACGCCAAGCATCTCCTGCCCCAGTCTGCGGAAACTCTTGGCCGTTCCGCTTCCCTCGTCGTTATGTATCTGATACCAGTTAGAATCATAGAAGGACTCCCAGCCATATGCACCGCCTTTCGCCGATGCCTGTGCCCCTGTCTCTTTGATTGCAATCTGATTGTCCCACAGATCTTCCATATCCTGCAGATTCATTTTCTCAAAGTCTGCTGCTGTCAGTCTCTTGTTATTTGCCTTAAGAGAAGTTCCATCTTTGCCTGTATAAGTCACCTGAACCGCCACCTTTGCCTGCTGCTCCGGCGTCAGTTCGAGGAAGGCCTGTCCTGCCATGTATTCAAGGACATACATGGTGTCAAACATATCTTTATAGTAATCCTGAATTTTCTCCGGTGTGTCGATCCTTGTATAACTAAAGTTATTCGTTACATCAGAGTTCATATCTTTTTCAGTACTCATATTGAAGACTGTGCTTCCATCCACAATGTCCTGCGCGATATTTCCATCCGCATGGGCCTCCCCGCCGGTTCCGGCTCTTCTTCCCGCCCCCGCGTAGAAATATCTTCCATCCTGATTGTGAGCTGTCTCATGAGTGGTTGTACTCAAATCATTTTTCAATGCCGCATATACAGCCCACCACACATTTGTCCCATTGGCATAAGCGCCGCTTCCATTTCCCGCAGGCCATGAGTTGACCGCTTCATAAACCCATTTCATTACAGGATCATTGGTCTTACCCGGTTCCTGCGTTCCTGCAGTAATACCGTCGGATTTTGGAAATGAAAATCTTGTGTCATACTGGATATTGACAAATCCGTTCAAAATATCAGATGAGTCTGGCACAAGGTTTCCTGACACCCCATAAAAATGACCCATCCGAGCCGCATAAGCGTCAATGATCTCCTCCATCTTCTGCCGTCCGTTGGCCTGGTGATACTCAGGATATCTGTTCAAGCTTCCGATCATAAGCTGTGACGGCATGGATATCATATACATATCTTCCTGCGGCGCCGTCAGTATGGGCAGAATATGGTTCATCCTGCCGCTTAAGCCCTCCATAATATCCCATATCCGGTACCGTGTTGTTCCGTCCGACTGATCCCGATCTTGTTCTTTTAAAATACCATCAAAATTATCCTTCATCCAATCATTGGCATCCACATACCTTGCTACCCGCTCTGCCATCCATGTCAGGAAATCCATCATCCCTTTCCCCGTCTCACTCTGCAGTACATTACTGTAAAAGTCCTGAGTACGGTTTGTTGCACGCAGTCCTTGCCCGACACTTAACACCTTTTCTGTAAGGTAATCGGCTGTAAGGTCTTCAGAGAACACAGTACCATTGAAATAGAGCACGTCACTTAAGACCACTCCGCCAAATTCAATATGGTACCATTTATCAATATAATTGTAGCCGTACAGAAAACGCTTTAAATTGTCTTCATTAAGCAGGGTGGCTTTCACCTGTTCTTTCACGCCCTCCTGCGTACAGTATGTAGGGAACTCATCTCCGGCCCCGATCCATTTCAGAAGAACTTTCTCAAGATTCGGTTTCACAGTGTCGTTATAATAGTCTGTATAGAGCCTGCTCTCCTCCTCGTCAGTCAACAGCGAGATCTGCTTCGCATAATCGAGACTTTCCGCCTTTTCCACGACCTCATCCAGCATTTCCGCATCAATCCTAGTGATATACTTCTCGAACTGGTAGCTCACGCCTCTGTTGGCCGCTTTATACTGTGCAACTACACCGCCCACTTCTTTTTCAAACTGTACTGCGATATCTTCCGTCTGGTCATTGTCATATATGACCCGAAGTTTCTTTATAACGCCTTCCTCTGACTCAGTCACCGAAGAAACAAGGCTGTTCCCATCCCCCAGCGGCAGAATCATTTTTATTTTGCGAAAGGCAAGAGCGTCATAACTGTCTATCTTGTTTCCACTCTCCACCCAATAAGCAGTATCCGCAAAAGGCATCAGTTTCGCCATGTTCGCATATGCGATTTCTTTATTCGCCTGATATGCGCTGTTTTTTCGCACTTCCTTATAGTTTGGAATTTCGTTCTCATTATCATGGATCTCATATTCATCTATCTTCTTTGGAACCGGATCATCCTTTAAGCTTGGAAGGATCTCGTTGCCTAACAGGTCAAAGTTCCATATATCCTCTGAAAATCCCAGCGTTTCTATGTAAAAGTCTTTGTTATAGATATTCGAAGTCTCTTTGACAGTGTTGTTATCATTTATATTGGTAGCACTGTCTGACTCTGTATACTCATACACAGACTGCGCTTTATTTAGAGTGTCAAATCCCGCGATCCGATACGCAGTTCCGGTACTCAGGCTTAAACTGTTCTCTATCGTCACTTGACCGCTGCCCGGTCCGCCGATAATTCCGCCGTTTCCCTTTTTTGCCGGAGCTGTGATGCTGACTTTTGTAAAGCAGTGGTCAATGGCTTTCCCAGAATGCCATCCGGTGATGCCTCCCACTCTTGTCCCAAGATTATGGGACAGAGTGCCTTCAAGGGTACCTGTCACATAGCAGTTTTCTATCTTTGTTGTGCCGTTGGTCTGCCCTGCAATCCCTCCGATAGTATTAGAGCCCTTAATAGTGATATTTATAGCTGCACTGTTGCTTACCGTGGAATTCGTGATAACCCCTGCAAATCCCCCGATCTGGTTCTGATTGTTTATCAAACTCGAATCAACAATATATGTAGATGTAATCTGTGACTGATTCAGAATCTGTCCTGCTAGGATGCCCTTGGAATTCTTTGTAATAGTAGCATTCCCAATGACCAGATTCTTGATCTTGGCGCCCTTCAATACTTCAAACAGCGGCCGGTCCAGATTTTTAATCCTGTGTCCCTTGCCATCTAATGTTCCGGTAAAAGTCCCTTTTACCGCCGCTGCCGCGTCAGCAAGTCCAGATGCGTCAAGGTCCTCTGTCAGTTCGTATGTTCCATCCAGATCTTTAGACATCTTGTCAAAAAACTTTGAGGCCGCACTTTCCTGCTGATTGGTCGTAGTCGGTACAGTGAAGGAAAATCCGCTCTTTCTCCCGGTTCCCTTCTCTCCATACTGGACGACAGCCTCCTGATCAATCATAACCGTGACCTCTTCTGAATCCTCTGAAACCTCAAATCCCTTTATTCCAGCATAATAATCCGGAAGAGATTTCATCTTGATCACCGCATAGTAGTCATCCACATTTTCAGGGACACCCTTGCTAATGTCGAGCTTCTCGACTTTTTCTGCTTTTCCCTCTCCTGTACTGCGGTAAAGAATCGTGTCCGTAACCTCTTTAAACTCCATTACTGTATCGCTTACCGCCGGGGGATTCTGTGAGCCGGCCGCCATAGCGGTCACAGGCTCATGTCCCACACCCACTGCAAAGAATATTGCAGCTAGGGCTGCCAGTATTTTAACCTTTTTCATCCTTTTCTCTTTCCCCCTTTTTAGTTTATATATTTGAGGCGCTTAATTATACCAAATTTATCCACTTTTTTCAACCTGCATTGTTTTCTTAATGTGATACACTTTTCAGCGCCCGACAGAAGGTACAGTGCCGGGCGCTCCACTGTTATCTCTTTATCTGAAACGCCTCAAATCCCGGATAAACTGCAGCAATCCCCAGTTCTTCCTCGATCCGCAAAAGCTGGTTGTACTTTGCCACACGCTCGCTCCGGCTGGGTGCTCCTGTTTTAATCTGGCAGGTATTAAGCGCCACCGCCAGATCCGCAATGGTCGTATCCTCCGTCTCGCCAGACCGGTGGGATGTCACTGCGGTGTATCCCGCTTTATGAGCCATCTTGATAGCTTCCATTGTCTCGGATACTGATCCAATCTGATTCAGTTTGATCAAGATGGAATTTCCACAACCCATGTTGATCCCTTTCTGAAGCCGCTCCGTGTTCGTCACAAATAAGTCGTCTCCCACGAGCTGGATCTTTTCTCCAAGTTCTCTTGTCATCATCTGCCATCCTTCCCAGTCCTCCTCGTCGAGTCCGTCCTCAATAGAATAGACCGGGTATTTTCCGCACAGGGATATCCAGTGCGCTACCAGTTCTTCAGAAGTGAATCTCTTTCCACTTTTGGGCAGGAAGTACTCCCCCTCTACGTTGCTCTTCCACTCGCTGGAGGCAGCGTCCATAGCAAGCACAAAGTCCCTGCCCGGCTCATACCCGGCCTTCTGTACTGCTTCAAGAATGTATTCAATTGCTTCCTCATCATTACCTAGATCCGGCGCAAATCCTCCCTCGTCACCCACAGAAGTCGCAAGTCCTTTAGATTTCAGCAGATCTGCCAGAGCGTGAAATACTTCCGTGCACCATCTTAAACCTTCCCGGAAACTTTTTGCGCCTGCAGGCATAATCATAAATTCCTGGACATCTACTGTATTTGCCGCATGAGCTCCGCCGTTTAATATATTCATCATGGGCACGGGCAATCGGTTGCCGTTCACGCCTCCGAGAAAACGGTACAGCGGAACATCAAGGGAGGCTGCCGCCGCCCTAGCGCACGCAATGGATACCGCAAGGATTGCATTGGCACCCAGTTTTGATTTATCTCTCGTACCGTCTGCTTCAATCATTGCTTGATCCACTGCATAAATATTTCCTGCGCTCATCCCGTGGAGCACACTTCCAATCACTGTATTGATATTGCCTACAGCCTTGGAAACGCCTTTTCCCCCGAATCTGCCCTTGTCCTTGTCTCTTAACTCCAGTGCCTCAAACTCTCCTGTGGAGGCACCGCTAGGAGCCGCTCCTCTTCCCACTGTTCCATCGGCAAGATATACTTCAGCCTCCACGGTCGGGTTACCCCTTGAATCAATAATCTCCCGTCCGACGACTCTTTCAATCTCTAAATAATCCATCATACTCTTAGTCCTTTCCCACGGTTCCTTTGCTCTATTTTTAATATTCCATGCAAAAGGCCTTCCGCGATTTTGATTGTTTTATTCTTCTATTCTTTTCCAGAAGCAGACGCCTTATACATTCCCTCTTAATTGAAAATTGGCTGTACTTTTATAAAAGCACAGCCAATTTATATACATCTTCCATCCGTGTCGCCCAGCTTGTCGCAAACCGGACAACCGTATGGCATCCATCCTTTTTCTCCCAGAAGCTCATTTTGACTTCTTTCTCCAGTTCCTTTAACTTTTTATTTTCCAACACCACAAAAATCTGATTTGTAGGTGATTCCAGATAAAGCTCATACCCTTTTTCCCGGAAAACTTTTTTCAGCATCTTTGCCGTTCTGAGCGCATTTCTGCTGATCTCAAAGTATAGATCGTCTGTGAATAAGGCATCAAACTGAACCCCTAAAAGCCGCCCCTTTGCCAGAAGCGCGCCTCTCTGTTTGACCATAGTCATAAAATGGAGTGGCATATTCCCCCTTGGAAATACAACCGCCTCTCCACATAAAGCACCCGCTTTCGTACCTCCTATATAGAACACATCGCAGCATTCCGCTACGTCCGGAAGCGTCACGTCCGTCCCTTCTGCCGCTAGTCCATACCCAAGCCTGGCCCCGTCCATATACAGCGGAATGTGATACTCCGAGCACACCGCCGACAATTCTTTCAATTCTCCTTTTGTATACAATGTCCCATATTCTGTGGGATGAGAAATGTACACCATCCCCGGAAATACCCTATGTTCACAATTTTCATCTTCATAAAATGTACGCAGATAAGATTTCAGTGTTTCCGCGCTCAGCTTGCCTTCCTTATGAGCAAGTTCAAGCACTTTGTGACCGGATATCTCGATAGCCCCCGCCTCATGAATACTGATATGCCCTGTCTCTGCCGCGATCACACCTTCATAAGGTTTTAACATTGCGCTGATAACAATCTGATTTGTCTGAGTTCCTCCCACAAGGAAGAAAATATCCGCCTCAGGGCAGCCACAAGCCCGGCGTATCTTCTCCTTCGCAGACTGGCAGTAATGATCTTCTCCATATCCGGGAAGCTGTTCCATATTTGTTTTGACAAGATGCTCTAACACCTTCTTGTGAGCGCCTTCTGAATAATCATTGTCAAAAAATAACATTATCTGCCCGCCTTTCCTGTCTTTGCGCCAGATCTTTTCCCCAGACTTCCAGAGCCGCCTTTACTTCTTCCAATGGCCCGTACAGACTTCTTCCTCACACTGTATCCGAATGTCCCCAGTTTTTCCCCCAGCCCTAGGTATTCCCCGTGGGAATATACCAGAAGCCCGGTTTTATTGAGTTCAAATTTCCCAGTTTCATCCATGTACTTCTCATCCACCTGCACCGCAGTCACCTCTGCAAGAAACATGTGATGACTTCCCAGTTCCTGCACACTTTTTACTTTACATTCAATATTTACCGGCGACTCTGCGATAATCGGAGCATACTGGAGGGATGACGCTCTTCCTCGTGTAAATCCACATTCTTTCCATTTATCTATGTCCTTCCCCGAGCGCACGCCGCAGATGTCCGTAGCACGGACCTGTTCCCCCGTTGTCAGATTGATAACGAATTCGCCGCTCTCTTGTATCATATGATAAGAATAACGCTCCGGACGCACGGAAATGTAGACCATTGCCGGATTCGTGCACACGGTGCCTGTCCACGCAACTGTCAGGATATTTGCGCTCCCGTTTTTATCCGCCGTACTCACCATAACGGCAGGAAGCGGATACAGCATATTCCCCGGTTTCCAAATCTGTTTTCCCATCTTTTTATCCCCTGTCTAGTCCAATGAGTTCTCACTGCTGTAAACTTCCCACAAGCGTAGGAACAAGCTGTTTCTTTCTCGACACAACACCTTTTAACATAATCCGCTCCGTATCTTCCGGCAGATCGTAAGCACTCAGTATTTTCTCCCGTGCCTCCGGTCCGAAGCAGAGTAATTCTGACGATTCCGTAATAATATTGGTCAGCATAAAGAAAATCATGTTCAGCCCATGACTGCGGCATGCTTTCTCAAGATACGGCTTCACAATATCACGGATTTCCTTTAATTCACTCTCGTTCATCGAATTTACCTGACCGACACCGAACACGGTATCATTGACTGTAAACTGTTTAAAATCAAGAAAGCATATCTCCTCAGCAGTCTTTCCCTTTAAATTGCTTCCTGCGTTGAACATCTCCTGTGCCAGCATCTCGATGTCCACACCAGCGATTTTTGCCAGAGCTCTTGCCGCCTGCTCATCCAGCGGTGTGCAAGTAGGTGATCGGAACATCAGTGTATCGGAAATAATTGCCGCGCAGAGAAGCGCCGCATGTCTTTTCTCAACCAGAACACACTCCTCCTGATAGATCTGATACACAATAGTCGCAGTACACCCTACGGGCTGATTACGGAAAAATACTGGTCCCATCGTCTCTATACTCTGCCCCAGCCTGTGGTGATCGATAATTTCCAGAACATCTGCTTCCTCTATACCGTCCACTGCCTGATTCTTCTCATTATGATCCACAAGAACGACCTGCTTCTTCTTTACATTTAGAAGACGTCGCCGGGAAATCAGACCAATGAACTTCCCTTTCCCATCCACAATTGGGAAATCACGGAACCGTTTCTTAGCCATCACTTCCTTCACATCGTCCACATAATCCTTTTTCTGAAACGTAACTAAATTTGTCTTTGTCATAAAATATTTGACCGGGATACTCTGATTGATATGCTGTGCCGCGGTAAACGTATCGTGCGGTGTACGGATAATCACAATCTGCTTCTCCTCTGCCTGACGGATAATATCATCTGAGACAGGCGCGTTCTGACACACCACCATACAGCTCGCATTCATATCCACAGCACATTGCTGCGCATCTTTACGGTCACCCATGATGACAAGATCATCTTGATTGATAAAATCCGTCATCAAGATCTTACTGGACGCAGCAATGGCAACTTTTCCTTTTAACAGATAGCTGTGCCCATTTCCCGTTAAGATCTCTCCCTCCACAGCCCGGGCAATATTCCGATACTGGGTTCTTGCTTTGGACAGAATTGTACTGTCGTAAACATCCATATATGTCTTAGCAATATCCCCAATGGTGATCACGCCTTCCAGCCTGCCTTCTCTTGTCACCGGAAGGGTGTGGATATTGGATTCCTTCATCCTTTCCCACGCGGTACGGATGGACAGGTTACTCTTAATGCCCTCTACCTCCTTGAGTTCTACATCTTTGATCTGTTCTCTCAGGTCTGACAAAAGCTTAGGCACTTTCACCCCAAAACGCTCCAGCACATACTGCGTCTCCTCGTTAAGCTGTCCTGCGCGGCGCGGCTCATACGTCTGTCCGGTCAGTTTCGTCTTAAGTTCCGCATAAGCGATCGAGGAACAGATGGAGTCCGTGTCTGGATTTTTATGTCCTACGACATATACCTTTCTTTCTTTCTCTTTGTTCATATATTTTTCTCCTTCTGCTTAAAAGAGTGCCATTTTTTTCTCCGTTCGTCAACCAAAATATTCCTAAAATAGCTTCCACCGGCAAAAAACCTTTCATCCATATTCTAAGCAGAATTTTCTTTGGAGCAAATTCCAAACTCTTCACAGAGGCGGTTGTTTTTTCCTATACACATATGATATACTATGAACATTGAAAATACTAAGTAAGTAGAGGTGCTGTACAATGAGCGAAGAAATGAAAGACGCAATTGAGACAAATGAGACTGCCAAGGCAGAGGCATCTGTTAAGACTACAGAAGCTGAACAGGCAGAGACAATGGCTGACTATGAAGACCATTTCGACGACGCAAACCCATGGAACAGGGTAACAGAATATATGAAAAAAAAGACCGTTCTCCCCGTCAAAGTAGAGGGTGTTGTCAACGGCGGTGTCATTGTCATGGTTGAGGGCTTAAGAGGATTCGTTCCTGCATCCAAACTTTCCCTCTCCTATATTGAAGATCTCGAGACATATCTTCTCAAAGACATCGAAGTTCAGGTCATCGATGTGGATCAGGCTAATAACCGCCTTGTTCTCTCCGCACGCGAGATCCTGAAGGAAAAGGAGAGAAAAGCGCGTGAAGATCAGATTGCAAACTTAAAGATCGGTACAATTCTTGAAGGAACTGTCGAGACACTTCAAAATTACGGCGCGTTCGTCAAACTAGAAAACGGCCTGTCCGGTCTGGTTCATGTATCACAGATCTCCCAGAAACGTGTGAAAGTGCCATCTGACGTCTTAAACACAGGCGACAAAGTAACCGTAAAGGTCATCGGCATTAAAGACGGGAAGGTCAGCCTGAGCATGAAAGCGCTGGAAGAGGCAAAGGAAGAGCACGCCGAGAAGGTCGTTATCCCAAAGAGTGAGAATATCGGAACAAACCTCAGTGATCTTTTTAAAAACATTAAATTATAAACGCGTGTTTGACGCAGTCACAATAACAGCCGAAAGAGATAAATGCTTGTCTCTTCCGGCTGTTTTCCATTTTTCCACATCCTGCTCTGCCAGACACCCCTATGCGCAGGCATTTCCCAAAATTTCTTCCAAAGCATTTTTACTGCTCGTATGGCACCTTACCACATCGGCATTGCATCTTCCTGCTTCTTCCACTGCGCACCGCACCATCTTATGAGATACTGTATTTGTAAACAGCACGATCAGATCCGGGCTGCCGATCTGTTTGCCAAGACCCGCAGACATCTGGGTGAATACTTTTGCCTTGCAATTGAACTTCTTACAGATCTGTTTATACTGACATACCATTCTGTCATGACCGCCTATGATAACAACACTCATATTAAAACCTCCTGCAAACTAAAAACTAAAAATAGCGTCAGTGTACAATAAGCACCCTGTACATCACCGCCGGTATCCTTCATTTGGTTAGTTTCATCTAACTTATATTGGTATTATACACAGCCTACATAAAAATGGCAAGTATATTTTGAAATTTATTCTCAAATTTAACACACAATAAGGGAGATGCACAAACACTGCATCTCCCTTTACGTCTTCAGGGATACATCATAATTCCCATTTCACCAAAAGCGCAATTGCGTTTTAGCGCTAAATCTCTTTTTTTCACGGCAAATCCTATTCTGGTAGTAAAGCGGTACATTTTTCTAATCCCTGCCTAACAGGATGAAACAAGACAAGGCAGAGGAGAAAATTACTTCCCCCGTGTATCAGGTCAAACGGAATCCCGCTGATCCACCATGACACCATCATGACCGGACCTCCGATAAACAGGTATGGAATAGCGCACAGTGCCCCGAATCCCAGACCAAATGCTCCCGCAAGCACTGCATACGCAAGTGCTGAACGGCATCCCTTACGTTTCATAACCAGCGTAATTAGTGTGAGTAGCGGCCAGACATACAGATAATTGACTACCCACAGATTTACCCCCCATATAAGACACTCCACTCCCACAAAAGCGAACGCCGCCGCAAATGTTTTTTCTCCCAACACAAGTGCATAGATGATAAGGAGAAACGTCACCAGTTCAACATTCGGTAAAAAGGCAAGAGCTGTTTTCGCCACCTCCAGAGCAGCTGTCATCATTCCGGCCACAACGATATCACTTGCCCTCCACCGGGGTTTACTCCCCACCTGAGGCCTCGTAGGATAAACGGTATGTATCTCCGTCAGCTACAGGCTGAAGATCCACACTATTCTGCCCATACTCACCATTTACATAAACCGCCCAGTACGCGCCGTCCGCGTCATAGTCCGCAGTCAGTCCGTTTACTGTCTCAATATAGAGCCCGTAATCTCCCTCTTCTCCCTCATAAGAAAAATCCGTCTTTTCCGCTGCTTCATCCATGAGTTCTCTCAAATACTCCACATCCGTGGAAAGCTCATAAGCGGTGACCTCTCCTTTGTCGTCTGAAACTTCCAACGTACAGCTCTTGCTACCCTGCTGCGGCTTCGGGCCCGCCAGTTTATAGACTACCCCAAAGATTACCGCCACTGCCGCAAGGACAGCCAGAGCAATCCATATTTTTCTTGTGCTTTTTTTCATGTTCTCTTCTCCTTTTTTCATTCTTCTGCTTCCAGCCTGCCTCTTGCCGGCTTGTGCGGGTACAGCCGCCTTCGCGCTTTCAGCATGTCTGAACTGTTGAATACAAAAACCCGTTTCCAGACGGAAACGGGCATCATAAACACAGGTGCTGCAAAAATGTGATAAGATGTACGGCCAGTTACTCGTGGCTTGGATAAATTCCTGTACAACAACAGGCAGGTCTCCTGACTCACAGTTCCACACGCAACTCTGCCTTCCCAATCTCTCAGTGGCCTTCCTATGGGCTGCGCTCCCTGTTCACAGTGACGAGTTCGCACAGGATTCTCACCTGTTTCCCTTTTCACCGTTTCTAAAAAACCGGATACCCAGTCTTCCTAAAACGACACCTATTGTTTCTGTATTCAGTTCTATTCTGTTATAGCATAACTTGTTTTAAAAAACAATCCCCTCTTTTCTCTCTCGTTTCCCCCGCTCTTCCATGCCGCACCTCCCTGTCTTTCTCTTTTTTCTGTAGGCACTTTATACAGACACTTTGTGAGGACATTTTTTATTTTTATTGTCTTTTTTATATTTTTTGGTCATTCAACTTGCTTTTCTAACTTCATTGTATTATGGTTGATACAGAAACATTTTCCCTGTATCTCTACTGTTGTATCAGACAACGGAAGGAACGGGGAAATCACACATTGTCATATGGACAGACAAGGAGCAGAGATTATGAAACAACCGAATATCGTTTTGATCATGACAGATCAGTTAAGAGGCGACTGCATGGGATTCTCCGGGCACCCTGATGTAAAGACCCCTTACCTTGACACACTGGCTTCCAGAGGCGTCGTCTTTGACCATGCGTACAGCGCATGCCCAAGCTGCATTGCCGCAAGGGCCGCTCTGCACACTGGCATGGAACAGAGCCATCATGGCAGAGTCGGGTATGAGGATAATATTCCGTGGAACTATGAACACACGATGGCAGGCGAACTGTCCGCCGCCGGATACTATACCCAGTGCGTAGGTAAGATGCATGTTCATCCTCTGAGAAGTTATCTTGGATTCCACAATGTAGACCTGCACGACGGCTATCTCCATGCGGCTCGTTACGCCAGCGTGCCTTACAGTCAATCCCAATTTGTCGCAGATGATTATTTCTACTGGTTAAAGCAGGAACTCGGAGGATCCGCCGATGTAACAGACACTGGAATCGACTGCAACAGTTATCTCGCCCGCCCATGGATGCACGAGGAAAAATACCACCCCACCAACTGGGTAACAGATCGGAGTCTGGATTTTCTCCGCAGACGGGATCCGCGCAAGCCATTCTTTCTAATGGCATCTTATCTGCGCCCGCACCCGCCGTTTGACGCCCCGCAGCACTACTTCGACCTATATAGCAGCAAGGAACTGCGAGCGCCGTTTGTCGGCACATGGGAGACGGACGAGTATCTGAAACGGGACGGAAGAATCTTTGATTCCAAGACAGGTCCTGTCGATCCCGAACTGGCGCGGCAGGCACAGATCGGATATTACGCGTGCATCACTCACTTGGATCATCAGATCGGACGGCTGATCATGGCCTTGATCGAACAAGAACTCTACGACGACACAGTAATCCTCTTCACCTCCGATCACGGCGAGGAACTGTGCGATCACCACATGTTCCGCAAGTCCCGCCCCTACGAGGGAAGCTGCAATATCCCGATGATCATTTCGGCTGGGAAAAATGTGCTTCCCGGCTTAAAGCCCGGAAGCGTATGCCACAGTATTGCCGAACTACGTGACGTGATGCCCACTCTGCTTGACATCGCAGGATCGGATATCCCTGATTCCGTAGACGGGGAAAGCCTGCTTCCACTGACCGGACAGCCAGAGATAATCAGCCGTTCATGGCTTCACGGGGAGCATTCCTACGGAGAGTTTTCCAACCACTGGATCGTCACTCCAACGGATAAATATATCTGGCTTTGCGAGAGCGGGGAAGAACAGTATTTTAATCTTGCCGATGATCCTCATGAACTGGAAAATCTCATTGACGCTCCACAGGCACAGGAGCGGATACAGAAACTTAGACAGCGTTTGATCGAAGTTCTGTCAGGACGTCCCGAAGGTTTCACCGACGGGAATATTCTGATACCGGGACGCCCTTACGAACCTGTGCTACCGTCCGCTTTGGGCAGATAACGAAAACTGACATTCATTTTGCACCGCGGTACTGATCAAACCAGCCGCGCATTTTAAAGAAAGGCGGGAGAATATGAGCCATAGCCAGCACTCTGTTAAAACAAATGACATCCCTAAGATGAATGCACATCTTTTGTCCATCTCCTTATCCAAAGATGATCAGGACTGGCAGAGCGTATTCCATACCCATCATTTTACAGAGATCTTTTTTGTACTGGAAGGGAAGGGAAACTTTCTCTTCCGCGAAGGAACTCGTTCTATAAGAACCGGCGACCTTATTATCATTCCCCCCTATATCGAGCATACGGAGCAGTCCATACCTGAAACTGCCTTGAAATACTATGTTCTTGGCATTGACGGAGTCACTTTCCAAACCAAGTACGACGCCACAACAGCACAGATCTACTGTAACTTTGACAACCACTCCTTGCTTGCAAACCTGTTTGACCAGATTTACTACGAAATAAAGGGAGATCAATATGGCTCTGACCAGATCTGTCAGCATCTGCTCGAGGTTCTTCTCCTGCGCATCATCCGAACAAAACAACTTATTCCAATTTCCACAAATTCGGTGAAAATGTCAAAAGAATGCGCCCAGATAAAAGAATTTCTTGATACCAATTACGCTTCCCATATTACTCTGGACACGCTGACAGATCTGACGCATATGAACAAATATTACATGGCCCATTCTTTTACAAAATTTACTGGCCTTCCCCCCATCCAATATTTAAACCAGAAGCGGATTGAAGCGGCATGTCATCTTCTCACACATACAGATTACTCCATCTCCGACATCGCTGCCCTCACTGGATTTTCCTCACAGTCTTATTTTACACAGACCTTTCGGAAATTCCATCACATGACCCCCAACCAATACCGGCAGACGCATACCAAAAACTAATTATTAGAAAACCGCCACAGACAAACCGGGACTGCCGTACCACAGAACAATTCCGTGAACGGCACCCCCGGCTATTTTACCTACTAAAAAGACAACTCATCCCTGCCTTCTTCTTTTTATCTAGAAACTTTTTAGATCTCGTACCAAACAATCTCATTAGCCTCAAGATCAAGATCAAAACTAGCTCCGTCTCCCTTATAGACTGTCGTACTCTGAGGCTCATATGTGTTATTCACAACGCAGAATTTTCCGTTCTTCACATACGCGTGAACTTCCACATTAAAGTTTGTGCTGAACCACTTGTGAATGTTCCCTTCATCGTGTGAAGCCCAGATAATCGACCGGTAAAGGATACGGCTGTTTTCAAAGCTGTACGGAAGCCCGCTGATATATACGCAGCGGCCCCGTCCGAATTCATTTACGGCCATCTGTACTTCTTTATTACGCTGCACAAGAATCATTGTCCCGTCAAACGCATAGATATTCTTTTTGCCTTCTCCGAAATCAATTTCTTTCGTGCAGTCTTCCTTAATAAAATGATCATGCTCATCCCAATTATATTTATCAACATTCAGCGTGAATCCGTTCTCTCTCTCAACTCCCATGACTGTGGCAAGCTGGAAGAAATGCCCTTCATGCTGATGTGCGGCCGGCTCCCCAACTCCTATGAATCCGCCGCCGTTATAAATAAATTTCTTAATAGCTGTTACGACCGCCTCATCCGTCCAATTCTCTCCCCCTGTGTACGCAGTATCCGCATCTCCCACGTTCAAAATCACATCGATATCGTTCAGAATGTCCGGATTGTTCCTAATATCGTCAAAACTGATGAATTCCACGTCAAACGGTGCTCCACTCAGAGCTTCGATAATCCCGGCATAAGAATAATTCTGCTTGTAATAAATTGCGTGATGAACCATGTGGTTGCCCCACGCGCGCATCTTGCCCCAGCAGTTTAATACCGCCACCTTTTTAATACAATATGGCGTAGTTCCTTTAATATTCTCATAAAGCTCACGGAACTCATTACATACGCTCTCCACATAATCTACAAATTCCGGGAACTGCAACGCAAGTTTCAAATATCCTCCATAGCCGATACGGTCAATGGGTTTTCTCAGTATCGCGCGTCTGGCTGTCACCCAGTTTACTTTCGCCTCTTTCACAGGGTCTTTTCCCTCGCGGAATACATCTGGAAAAAAATAAGGAAGGAGACGTCCCTCGCGATAGTTTACTCCTTCTATATTACTGATCAGACGGAGAGTGGAGCCATTCCCCACACTTCCAACAACAGCATCAAGCCCTATTGACTTAAACTCATCCATGAAAGGCTCCATGCCAATCCAGTGGTCTCCGAGGAACATCATTGCCTCTTTTCCGCCTTCATGTGTAATGTCTACCATCTCTTTTGCAAGTTTGGCAACCTCTCTTCTCTGGAAGGCTTGAAAATCTCTGAACTCCTTGGACGGAATACGGTAAGGGTTATTCATATATCCCTGATCAATAATAAATTCTGGGCGAAACTTATACCCCACCTCTTTCTCAAACTGATCTAAGATATAAGGACTGACGGAAGCGGAATATCCGTACCAATCCACATACTTTTCTCTTGCCAGCTCGTCAAAAATCAAAGTGAACTGATGAAAGAATGTGGTATATCGGATCACGTTCACATGCGGATTGTCCGCCATAAATTTTCTCAGTCGCTCCATAGAAAATTTGTGTGTTTTCGGCTGACGGACGTCAAAAGTAATCTGCTTCTCAAAATCTTTCCAACCGTTTGTCACCGCATTATACATATGAACTGGATCCCACATAATATACGCCAAAAAGCTGACTGTATAATCATGAAATTTTTTAACCTTGTGAATCGTAATGTCTCCCGTTTCACTGTTATAACTCCAATCAGAAACCGGTACAACCTCTCCCGTCGTGCGGTCGATCACTTCCCACCATCTTTCAATATCGTCACGGTCGTTGACTTTCAGCATGTCTGGATAAAGATGAGTCATCAAGTGAATAGACAAATTATCCTCAACTGCCGTATAAAAAGGGGTCATGATATACATCTGCTGGATCTCATCCGGATTTGCCTCTGCCCATGCGTTGTCCTTTCTTGTTGTATAATAAGTAGAGTAAACTTTTGCACCCACATCTATCAGCTCTTCCGGATAATCTGTCCCGTCACAGTCGCGGATCGCGTCCGCTCCCCACTTTTTTAAAATTTCCAGAGTCTCCGGCACTACGTCTACATCCGTTGGTATGGTCACTCTTCCGACTGAATTATTTTTCACTTTTTATCTCCTTTCCTTTTAAAATAATGTCATATTACTATGGAATAATAATAGACCTCTGCGGTATCTTTCATGCTTACGGGCCGGTACAGTATACTGCGCCAGCCCGTATCCTGATGTTTTTATTCTTATTTTTAGCCTTTGACACCGCCACCTGTAACACCTGCGATAATCTTCTCCGACAGGAAGATATAAAGCAGGAAGGTCGGCAGGAAGACAATAATAACCGATGCAAAAAGTCCGCCGTAATTTCCGGTGTATTTCATCGCATTTACGATCTGCAGAAGCCCAACTCCAACCGGAGTAGTCTCTGTAGACGTCGCGAAAATAAGAGCCATAAAGAACTCGTTCCACACACTCATGAAATTAAAAATTGTTACCGTTACGATCGCCGGCTGCACAAGAGGCAACATGATCCGCCAGAACGTCTTCGACGGAGTACATCCGTCAATCGCAGCAGCCTCCTCATAACTTCTCGACAAGCTGGCAAAAAAGTTCAGCAGATATGTCGTTGTGAACGGCACACGAAGAAGAATATACAGTATAATCAAAAGAATCCTTCCTCTGATGTGATACTCTGCCGTAAGCGAGTAGATCGGCATGATTATCATAACTTCTGGAATACTCATAGCAAGAACCAGACTTATCTTGATACCCTTGTTCCCCAAAAAGGTGTATCTGGAAAGCACATATGCCGCCGGAGCCGAGATTAGAATCACCACAGCACTCGCAACCGTCGCGTAAAGCAGGGAATTCATAAAATACACAGACACATTGCCGGCAGTCCATGCGTTAACATAATTTTCGAAATGGAATCCTGACGCAAACTTAAACACCGCCCCAGAAAAAATCTCTCTGGATGTGGACAAACTTGCAGCCAGAATCCAGAGTAAAAACGCCGCTGTAAACAGGATCCAGACAAACACGATCAAGTATCCCGGCAGTAGTGCCGCTTCCTTTTTCCATTTAATTTTTTCTTTATATACTACCTTGTTCTCTTTACTCATTTTTTCACCTCACTCTGCAGGCTAGAATTCCAGATCGTCATCTTTGAGCAACTTATTCATTATAAAATAAATAGCTCCTACAATCACTGCCAAAACGACTCCAATCGCAGCTCCGGCTCCAGCATCACGCTGGACGTTTCCAACTGTTCCAAATACCGTGTCATACAGATAAACCACCGGTACAACCGTTGAAGCTTCTGTGCTCACCGGTGAGAACATCTTTGACCAGAGGAAAAATGTAAGACAGTTTACACTCCAAAAGGTAATATTTGTCTTAAAGATTCCACGGAGCAGGGGTAGCGTAATGCTGAAAAACTGCTGTACCTTATTCGCTCCGTCTATCGTCGCCGCCTCTCCCAAGTCCGCAGGGATCCGCTCAATACCGTTGATAAATATCAGCATGTAATACCCTACCGCGCCAAACGTAAATGCAAAAAGCATGGCCCAGAATTTCATATCCGTGCCCAGCCAGTTCTTACCTTCAAGCCCCAGCACCCCTAGGATTTGATTTATAAGCCCGTAATCCTGATTGTAGATATACTGGATCCACATCGTTGCAAGGGCAACTGCACTGATGATATTAGGCATATAAATCGCCGCACGGAAGAACTTTTTAAACCGAATTCCACTTGTTAGAATAACTGCAAAAAGCAGCGCAAATGAGAGAATGATCACCCCTCCGACAATCCATATCAGGAGAACATTCCTCATTGCCCGCTGGAATGTAGGACTGGTAAATATCCTGATATAATTGTCTACTCCATTGAACGACCACTCAGATACGCTGGAAGTAACGCTTTCAATGCCGAAAAAACTCATGATGACCGTGCGGACAACAGGATACAGATACATAATCAGCAGAGCAAGCAGGCAGGGAAGGATAAATCCCGTTATAAAAATCCTATTTTTCTTCATCTTCCTACACTTCACCTTTCCGATAAAATGAGGTGGCGCAAATCAGCACCACCTCAAGGTTTTTAGCTAATTTTAGTACAAAGCATCCATGGCGGCTGCAAAATCTGCTCCCGTAGCATAGCTGCCTTCATACAGTTTCACTACTGTCTCCTGAATTACAGACATAAGATCCGCATTCTCGTTCAGGCCCATGTTCCATGTAAGCGGTGCACTTGTAGCCTGAAGCACTTCCGTAGTACCTGCCTGAGCAGCCGGAGCTGTATTATTCGGATCAGCCGGGATCTGGTTTGCCAGTTCCGCTTTACTCTGGTCCTGCTCACCTGTTACGACATACATTGCAAAATCAAATGCAGCCTGCTGGTTCTCGCTGTATTTTGTAATTGCAATAGAGTTAGCACCTGCGAATGTACTTGTCGAATCAGCACCGTTCTCAACTGTCGGATATGCAAACAGTCCCCAGTTAAGCTCTGTACCAGAGTTCTGGTTAACCTCAGCGGTTACATAGTTCGCGCAAACAACCATTGCTACGTCCTGATCGATACCCATCTTGTTCTGGCTTGCCGGATACTCATCCGGAGCTCCCTCTGCAAGATATCCTGCGTTTACGAACTCAATGATGTCATCTGCCGCCTGTGCAACACCCGGGTTCTGGCTCCATCCACCGTTTAGCGCAAGCTCAGCTGTCGCGTCCTCCCCAATTGTTCTTGCAAGATGATAACCGAACCAGAACGGAGCATATGTGCTGTCCAAAGCCATCGGCTGATAACCTTTATCCTTCATGATCTGGCAAGCTTCCATGAACTCGTCCCATGTCGTCGGAACCTCTGTAATGCCGCAATCCTCAAAAATGTCCGCATTGTAGAATATACCACCCACTGACGGCTGCTCTGTCAGGCAGGGAAGGAATCCTGCCGCTTCAGTAGCCACATCGTTGAATACCGCATAGCTCTTGTCAGCATATCCAGCCGCGTCGGCCATCTCTGTGAGATCAGCCACATAATCAACATAGTTGCCTGTAATTCTTGTGTAGTCGTCCTCAAACATATCGAATGCTTCCTCACTCTCAAGAGCTGATGAAAGGATGTTCTTAATGTCACGACCTTTCCACTCGAAGTTCACATGGGCGCCAGTCTCTTCCTCAAACGCGTCCGCAGCCTCCTGTAAAGCCTGTCCCTGCGGCTCTGCGCTTGTCCACATTGACCAGTATGTAAGTTCTACACCATCATACTTCTTGTCGCTGCTTCCGGAGCTTCCTCCGCTACTGCTTGAACCGCAACCTGCAACAAGTGCTGTTACCATAGCTGTTGCGAGCAATACACTGATCACTTTCTTTTTCATTTTATCTCCTCCTTTACAAATGTTACTTAAATTATATTTCTCTACAACTTTTATTTCAATCATAATATTGCTTGATTTTTTATATTTATTGTCATACTTGTTTAAAATTGACAATATTATTCAATTTATACCGTTATTTTATACAATTTTGCATCAAAATTTCTTTGTTTTTTTACATTTTTCATAATTTTGTGAAATCCTGCTTCTTTTTATATCTATCCTGTCATTTTCTCTTCTATTCCTTGATTTTGATTTCCGGGCGCACTATGATAGGGGCATATATAAATCTTCTCCCATAACATCACTGCCGGGGAGGTAAAAGATAAAGAAAGGAGCAGACTTTTCATGAAACAGCCGAATATCATTTTAATTATGACAGACCAGCTTCGGGGGGATTGTCTCGGATACGCAGGACATCCTGACGTAAAAACGCCTTATCTGGACACGCTTGCCTCCACGGGAGTCGTATTTTCCAGAGCCTACAGCGCCTGTCCGAGTTGTATCGCGGCACGGGCCGCTCTCCATACCGGAATGGAACAAACCCATCACGGTCGCGTGGGATACAAGGACCGAATCTCATGGAATTACGAGCATACAATGGCCGGTGAACTAGCGCAAGCTGGATATTACACGCAATGTGTCGGAAAGATGCATGTGCATCCTTTAAGAAATTATCTCGGATTCCATAACGTCGAGCTCCACGACGGGAATCTCGGTGCGGCCAGAAGGCACTCTTTGTCCTACAGCGAGTCTCAGCTTAGTGCTGACGACTATTTCTACTGGCTCAAACAGGAACTTGGGATCACGGCTGACGTAAATGAGACCGGTATTGAATGTAATAGTTTTATCGCCCGCCCGTGGATACACGAAGAAAAATATCATCCCACCAACTGGGTCACACAGCGCAGCATTGATTTTCTAAGGCGCCGTGATCCGAGAAAACCGTTCTTCCTGATGGCTTCCTATCTCCGCCCCCACCCCCCTTTCGACGCGCCTTATTATTATTTTGATCTGTATAACAATAAGGAACTTACTCCTCCTTACGTGGGAACATGGGAAACGGACAAATACTTAAAACGCGACGGCCGCCTTTATGATTCCAGAACAGGTCCGTCTGATCCGGAACTGATCCGCCAGGCACAAGTCGGATATTATGCGTGCATCACTCATCTGGATCACCAAATCGGGCGTCTGATCCTCGCACTAAAAGAATATGAAGTGTTTGATAATTCCATCATTCTTTTTACTTCCGACCACGGGGAGGAACTCTGCGATCATCATATGTGGAGAAAAGCCCGCCCGTACGAGGGCAGCTGCCATATCCCCATGATCATCACTGCCGGAAAAAATGTCCTGCCTGGAATTGTTCCATCCTCTGTGTGCAGAGACATTGTGGAACTTAGAGACGTGATGCCCACACTCCTTGACATCGCTGGAGCTGAGATTCCTGACACGGTAGACGGACATAGCCTCCTGCCGTTGGTGCGGGATCCCGGACAGTCACTGCGGAGCTGGCTGCATGGTGAGCATGCCTTTAGTGAGTTCTCAAATCATTGGATCGTGACAAAATGTGACAAATACATCTGGTATTCATCGTCAGGAGAGGAACAATATTTCAACCTGGAAGGCGATCCTCACGAGCTTAACAATCTCATCAACAATCCGTCCTATCAAGAGCGAATCAGTGAACTTAGAGAACATCTTATCGATTCACTATCCGGTCGCCCGGAAGGATATACAGACGGGAAGAAACTTATCCCCGGGCGCACTGCCGTGGATGTACTTTACGGATTCTGTGGCGAATAAACTGCTGTGATTTTTATTTCATATAACTAAAATAGACAGGAGATAAAAAAGTGAAAAAGCAAGTAATTTTAATAATGACTGATACAACTCGTAAAGATATGCTTGGGTGTTATGGAAATGATAAAATGATTACTCCCAATCTTGACAGACTGGCCATGGAAGGTATTCGCTATGAAAACGCATATACATGCCAGCCCGTGTGCGGTCCGGCCAGATCCGCCATCTTCACAGGAACATTTCCTCACACAAACGGCGTTGTCACCAACTGTATGCCAATGGGCGAGAATGTAAAAACAATCGGCCAGCGCCTCACAGATAACGGCTTCCACTGCGGTTATATAGGCAAATGGCATTTAGACGGGTATGACTATTTCGGAAACGGCATCTGCCCGGAGGGCTGGGATGAAAAATACTGGTATGATATGCGCAGATATCTAGATGAATTAAGCGAAGCGGACCGCATGCGTTCCCGCCGATCGGACACTTCGTTCGACAATGATTTGACGGAAGAATTCACCTATGCGCACCGCTGTTCTTTGCGCGCCGTAAACTTTATTGAGGAATACAAGAATGAAGATTTTTTCCTAACAGTCTCCTACGACGAACCACATGGCCCTTATATCTGTCCCCCGCCGTATAATACAATGTACGAAGATTTCTGCTTTGACGATAATCCAAACTATGAGGATGATCTGAGCCAGAAGCCGCTGATGCAGAGACTCTGGGCGGGCGACGCCATAAACAAAACAAAAGAAGAGATCAACCGTCCTTCAAAAAAACTTTCTCTGTTTCTTGGATGCAACAGCTTTGTTGATTATGAGATCGGAAAGGTTCTTGACAAAATTCGCAATTCCGTTCCAAACGCTATGGTCATATACACTTCCGATCACGGCGATATGCTGGGCAACCACCGGATTTATAACAAGGACGCCACCTGTTATAAAGAAGCGGCAAATATTCCTTTTATCATCAAAGGCGGCGAAGCCGGGAAAGTCGTCACAGCTCCTGCTTCACATATTGACCTTGCACCTACAATTCTTGATTACATGGGGCTTCCCATACCGAAATTACTGGAGGGGAAGAGCATGCTCCCGCAGATTTATGATACATCTATCCGCATAAACGATGTTGTGTTCACAGAATTTACCCGCTATGAAGTGGATCATGACGGATTCGGCGGCCTTCAGATGATGCGGGCTGCCATTACAGACCGGTACAAACTGGCCGTCCATCTTCTGGATACGGATGAGTTCTACGATACAAAGGAAGATCCGGACGAAGTCCACAATCTGATCAATGATGAGCGTTACGCCGAAATACGAAATCATCTCCACGATCTCATCCTTGAGCATATGAATGCAACCCGGGATCTGTACCGGGGCTACCAGTGGGCATGCAGGAGCTGGCGGCCGGACAAAATTCCATCATGGGCTAACGATGGGTATACCAGACAACGTGAGAACGAAGAATATGAGCCCAGACAGCTTGACTACGACACTGGCCTTCCCATGAAAGAAGCCGTCCGAAAAAAGATTGCCAAAAACATAAAAAAATAGTACGGAAAACACCCTCTCCCACCTTGCAGCCACGACTCTACAGTTTCAAAAATCCCTTCCGGAAACAGGCTTAATGTTAAACGCCTGTTCCCGGAGGGGATTTTTTATGTCGTTATTTATCCATTTTAAGTGTCCGCTTTTAACTTCTCTTTTGTCTTTATTACGAGGCATAGTCCCACACACCAAGAGAAAGCACTGCCATCATTCCTTGAATCATAATCCGAGAGCTGTTCCCAATTAAGGCCGCCTTATCCCCGCTGTTCTGCTGTCCACCACTTCCTGTTACCAGATCAGATTCAGGCAGAGCTGCCAGATCACTGGGATTTTTCAACTCCGAAAGCCAAGACATCTTTTTCCTTTAATTCTATCACCGGGGAGGAGTTTTCTGCATCAATGTCCAAATACTCAATATTCGGAGTAATATGTACGGAACGTTTCTCTGCATTTTTGCCTTCCAATATCACCCGGACATAATCTCCAGCCGTCACTTCGAATTCAGGAATGTTTCTCCACCCATCAGCTGTCACAAAAGATTCAGATAACTCTGACTGTATGATCTGCTTATCATTCACATAGAGACCCAATATAACAGGTCCTCCGGTGTTATTAGCCTGTCGGATATATGGTTCGCCACTATCCCCATCCCCCGTATCTTTTACTGTAAATTTCACTGTCCCGGTCTTGGGCGCTCGAAATGACATCGCCGTAATCACAGCCATGCCGCCGCTTCCTTTCGGAGCTGCTAGCAATCCATGGACATCATCCGTCACAGGTTCTGACTGTCTCTTATCCAAGCCTACTCCATGCCACTGATCAGCCTTCCACGTTGAATATGTTGTATCAAAAGTAGAGATGTTTTTCCAGTTTGTCCCTGCTCCGATTCCAATTCCCTGCTGGGCAAACCACACATTCCCCTGCTGTCGGTCTACAAAGTCCTCCGCCCAGTCATAGGCATTCTTCTGGCAGATCTCATACTCTGTTGTCGTTCCACTCTGAGCCTTAACGCAAAGAATCATACCCCCCGCTATATTTTCTGTATCAGAGGCTTGTGTTTTATCTGCTTTTAATACTTGATAAGAAGCTGTATTTGCAACCAATACATTACTCTTAAATTCACCTACCGTGGTCGGATTATTGTCTGAGTAAGGAACATAAATCTTCCCTTCTTTTACGATATACGCAGCGTCATGCAAGGAACTGTCCGCGGAGACAGTCGAATATTCCACAGCGCCGATATCTGGGCTGTCTATGATCAGGTTCCCGAAGAAATCATGCTCTACTGCCTTTCCATTCTGATCTGTAATGACTTTACCCGCATTGACCGCCGGCGAGTTCTCCGATGACGGTTTGTAACCGTCAAATGCCGTTGTTGTTCCTTCTGCCACATCTTCATGATCTCTCACTTTATGATCTGCCGCCACGTCTTCCGGTCCTGTTCCCGGGCCAGTCAGCAGCTCTTCTCCGGCGCTAACCTGAATCGGATTTGTATCCACCGTAGGAGTATTGGCATAATTATAGTAAATATTATTTGTATACAATCTGACATTGGATCCTGTGCTGCTTCCCCGATACGTTTCTTGTTTTGGAATATCGCCTGTATAGTAGAAAATATTATTTTCTATTGTTGCCGATGCTGCTGAATATCCCATGCGTGTTCCGATAATGGAAGTGCCCTCTGAAATGTAGAAAGTGTTGTTATAAATATGTGCGTCTGGATTCTTCGCGAGAGATAGGAGACCGATATTGGATCCCGACCCGTCATTCTGGCTGATATTATAACGGAACGTACTATTTACAGCTTGCTGCAGACAAAACATAACTGCTCCTCCGGTATTTCCGTGGCTGTAATTATACTGGTATAAGGTCCCGTCGCCCGTATCCGCATCCCACGCCTGCCCGTCTCCATTTCCGCTGGCCGCGTTTAATGTATCAAAGCTCTCGTTATACTGGAATACCGCATCCTTGCATGTCCATGGCCAGATTGCAGCCGCCACCCGTCCTTGTTCTCTCTTATAGTCCGTTGTATTCATCTGTTTGCCAGCCTCTTTTGCCACATTGTACTGTACGACCGGTCTGTAACAGTACTGCGGAGTGATGGCGTCGCCGCCGGCTCCTTCCACATAGTTGTTCTGAATAACCACGTTTGTAGAACCATATTTTTGCATCAGATCGTCAGGGATCTCTTTGAGGCTCCCGAAATTGTCGGAACCATACACCGTAAACGCGCATCCGATCCCCTTTCGGTTCACGTCCTTCAGATAGCAGTTCTGGATCAGGACGTCATTATAACGCGCGATCCCCGTCTCACGCTCGTCATCCGGTAGACATGCGATAAAATAAATCCCACCATTTACCGTTTGCTTGTTGTAGACATTCCCCTGAACATCATGGATATAGAGGTTATCCAATACAATGTGATCCAACGTGCCGTTATTTTTCGCTACCGAGGCAACACCTGTACGGTCAAGCGCGTTTTCATCGTTATACGTAAGGCCATCGTCATATTCATTGTCTACCCTCCGGTTCGTAATCTCCAAGTTACTGACTTCAATATATTCCATGTCTGTGAGCAAAAGAGCTGTTGATACCGTTTTACCTCCCGCGGGCACATCGCCTGTCGCCTTTCCGTAATCTTGGAGCCACTGCCCGGCCCCATCCGCATTGATCTGCGGCATGGAATCACTATCATCCCCATAATCGGATACTACAATGTAGGCATCTTCGCTTCCACTCCCTTTCAGATGCAGATATTGCTCATTAAAAACAGATCCTCGCTCCAAAAGCACCTGATCACCGGGTTTGAGTATCAACTCATTGATCTTGTCAAGGCTCTGGAATGCCGTATTTTCAGATGTTCCATTGTTAGCATCATTACCATTTTGGGAACTTACATAGTAAGTAGTTCCCGTTCCCTGCCCAGTCACGTCTGCATCACCTTCCGCACCCTGAGCCGATGCAGTAGGGCAAGCTGCCGCTAACATCATCGCCGCCATCGCCGCTGCTAAAACTTTGATTCCTCCCATTTTTCTTTTTTTCATACTTTGTCCTCCTGATAGATTAGACTTTTTTGTTATATAAATTGTAGCGTTCCGTAATTGTGGCTTTCAATCTCTATATTGTTTAGTTTTTTATTGATTTTGGCATTTTTGTATATAATTTACTATAATACGCCTTATTTGTAGTATATATTATCTCTTTTCACAATGTTGGCCTCTATGTTTTCCTTTTGATTCGTGATATTGCCAAAACGCAGGGATACTGAATTTCTCCAGCAATCCCTGCGTCAATCCGATTATATTCTGGTACCTCCATCCGATATTTTCTACTCTTTCAGTCTGTTTCTCACAAACCGGTACATACGCTCCATATCCCCTGTCACTTCCAACTCTGCAGCCCTTTTCTCAACCATCTCTTCGTATTTCTTATCTCTAAGTTCTGCCTCGACAGCCGTCTTTACAGAGTCCAGATCTGCCATCTCAGCTTCATGACCCACGACCCATTCCTTACTGTCATAATATTCTTGGATCTCTTCATTAGTCAGATCCATTCCCTCATTTGTCTCGTCCGCACAATACATGTCTTTTAAGCTACTCATCTCATAATTCATATACAGTTCCGGAGTATACTCCGCCAGTCCATAGATCACTCCTCCACTTTCAATCGTTTCTCTGCGTCTCTCATTCTCTTCTTCCATACGACTTATTAAACTTTCATATCTGGCATCCTCAACATTCCCACATTCTACTGCAATTTCGTACACCGCGTGAATATATCTGAGTTCCTCCACCGTGTCATCCGCCAATTCCTTATAGAAGACTTTCCCGTCTATCTCTTTGAGCCAGAAGCTTCCATTTGAGGAATCCACACCGTATTCCTGCTGCAGCCGGATCGCCGTATGATATTTCTGTCCATTCATGCACTGTATATATTCTTCTTTGGTGATTTCCCTGCCAGCTATCGCAATGTCCGGCCCCTTTTCAAAACAGAAAAGAAGGCGGAAGACTATCACTGCACCAGCTGCAACGACAACGGCCGCAGCTCCCAAAATCAGAATTTTTATTTTTTTTCCCAATTTTTTCTCCTATCCTTTTGCCAGCGTCTTCGCCGGTCATCCGAACTCAAGTCTCCATTTATCATCCTACCTATAGTTGATTGATCTCCATGACTGACAGGACCACTTGTCCTTGCTTTTCGGGACGATCATACCGTTTATGGCACTCATTGCGATAAATGCGGATTTTCCTCTTATCTCCACCTTTTTCCAAATTACCAGTACGGCTGCCATTTCGGATCGCACACTCTGCAGAGAGCTTCCATATAAAAATAATCTCCCCAGATATCCGGTTCATCTACGCCCTTCCCTTCACCGTAAGCATAGACTCCATGGAGGAGCAGTCCCTCTGGATCCTTCTCATATTCTGTAGACGCCTGCTCTTTTAGCGTAAGAAGCATCTCAAGAGCACGTTTAGTATCACCGATCTCCAGCATGCCGCACGCAGCAATGGCAAGCGCAGAACTGTCCCTTGGCTGATCAGATCCTTCCCCAAAAACAAGATCCCAGTAAGGCATTCCATCCGATGGCAAATGCTCCTCAAAATACCTCACCACTTTACCGTACCGTTCTTTTTCTGCCTCTGACATACTTCTGCCCGAAACTCTCATGTTGAGTGGCATGCCAAGAATCGCCCATGCCTGGCCTCTCGCCCAGCAGGACGCATCGGAAAATCCTTGATGGGTCGCGCCATGATCTGGTCTGCCCGTCTTAGGATCAAAATAAAATGTATGATATGTAGAATAATCGTCTCTGATAATATTAGCTACTACGTTTTTGTAATGATTGTCCGCATACTCTCTATAAGAGTTGTTCCCCGAGAGCTCTGAGGCCCTGTACAAGATCGGGAGATTCATCAGAGAATCTATAATAAGCCGGTACTCTCCCGAAGTTCCAACCTCTCCCCATGCCTGAAGAAAACCACCTTTTTCCTGATAGCGCGCCTTCAGCACATCCGCAGCTCTTAAAAACACTTTTTTCCAGTGATCATCACCCATGATACGGCAGCCGGCTCCCACTGAAAGGCTGTAAAGGAATCCTATATCATGATGCTCCAGTACAATATGGTCGTCCAGTCTCCTTTCAAAACTTTTCAAATTCTCACACGCAAGATTTTTAAATTTCTCCTCCCGCGTATACTCATAAGCCATCCAGAGCATGCCCGTCCAGAATCCATTAGTCCAGTCATCATTTTCTGTCACTCCATAAACTCCGTTTTCCGCACACGCAGATGGGAATTTGTTCCCAAAGCGTTCCATGTTACGCTCAATAACCTCACAAGCCCTGTGCAGCTCATCAGACACCCATTTGGGCGCCTGTCCATGTTCTATCAATTGTCCCATGATATCTCTCCTTTTTATTATATCACGCAGCACCATGCCATTTTGCAGAGCATCTGCCCGTCTTAATTAGAGTATATCATTCATCTTATCCCATGTCCCGTGCTTTTTTGATATGAATATGGAAAATTCCGAACACAGTATGGCCCTGTCTCGACTTCCGCCGCTCAATACATGCAGCGCTGTTTATTACAAAAACATATTTACAGTACACGGATAGAATCTACAGTAAATCCAGCTTTTTCCACCGCGTTCTTTAAGATCGTATCATCAATCTCCCGGTCATAGAAAACGACCGCGTTTCCTTTCGACATGCTCACTTCCGCACGCACTCCGTCTATAAGATTTAGTCTCTCCTCCACACTCGCCGCACAATGGCCGCACGTCATTCCGGAGATCTGTATCGTCTTCCTTCCAATCACCGAACCGGCCAACTTCTTCTTTTTCATCTTCTGACTGCCCGGGCAGCTTCCCCCTGCCGGGCATCCGACACACTTCACTCCGTTTTTCTTCGCCCGGATCAAATAGGCGGACGCGCCTCCTACAACCAACACCAGAATAATCAGAACGATTGCATCTGCCATCATATATCAACTCCTTTTTTAACGCCAATCGGTGGGCAAAGTATAGCACTTTGCCCACCGTTGAAGATCTTTGTAAACACCTATGAATGCAAACTATACGCTGCCGCAAATTCCTGATCCGACTTGCGAATTCTCCACAGTATGATCAGTGCAAACACAAGCACTGCGATCAATCCGGGAACAAAAGCGGTTCCGACAGATCCCGTGGTGATCAGCGTACCGATCTGGTACACGAGAAATGCTACTGTATAGCCCGTTGCAAGCTGAAGACAGATGCCGCCAAACAGCCATTTCCTGCTCTTCATCTCCGAATTCATCGCTCCCAGAGCTGCAAAGCACGGCGGGGTATAAAGATTAAACATCAGATAAGCAAGCGCCGCCACTTTGGTAAGCCCCATAACCATGGCCACTTCATTTCCGCTTCCCACAAGCGCGAACTCATCCGTATCAATCAGATTCGTCACACCGTAGACAACAGCCAAGGTACCTACTACGTTCTCTTTCGCAATAAATCCGGTAATCGCTGCCGCCGCAAGCTGCCATACGCCGAATCCAAGCGGGATGAACAAGATCGCAAACGGATGAGCGATAGAGGCGAGGATAGAAGTGCCTTCCATCCCTTCTTCCACCAACTGGAACTGCCAGTTAAAGCTCTGCATGATCTGTACAACTGTGTTGCACACCAAAATGATCGTTCCTGCTTTGATAATATATGCTTTTCCGCGCTCCAGCATGGATACACACGCCCGTTTTAAGCTCGGCAGCTTATATTCCGGCAGTTCAATAATAAAGAATGATTTCCTGTACTTCTGCCCTGTGATCTTCTTGACAAGCAGAGCGCCCAAAAGCACGAGCACAATACCTGTCAGATACATTGTAGCCGATACCCACCACGCATCAGCGAAAAACGCTCCGGCAAACAGCGCAATCACAGGGATCTTCGCTCCACACGGCATAAAAGGCGTAAGCATGGCCGTTGTCCTGCGTTCCCTCTCATTTCGGATCGTCCGGCATGCCATAACCCCGGGAATCGCGCACCCTGTTCCGATAACCATGGGGATCACCGACTTGCCGGAAAGGCCTACCCTCTTAAAGATGGGATCAAGAACAACTGTCGCGCGCGCCATGTAACCGCAATCTTCCAAAAGGGCGATAAGAAAATACATCACCATAACCAGAGGGAGGAACCCGATAACCGCCCCGACACCTCCTATGATACCATCAACAAGGAGAGCATATAATAGTGGGTTGCTATTCTCCATCAATCCGCCGACCCAACCTTGGAACGTCTCAATCCAGCCCACCAGCCAGTCTGCAATCCATGTCCCAAGCGTAGTCTGCGATATGTAGAATACAAGGAAAATGACTGCCGCAAAAATCGGGATACCGACAATCTTATGGGTGAGCACGCTGTCGATCTTATCCTGCATATTCCTGTCTTTTGTAAACACTTTTCTCTTCTCCGCCTGTTTGACAATACCATTGACAAACTCAAAGCGTTTTCTGTCGGCAGCCTCTACAGCGTTTTTGTCCTTCAGGTCAATCTCCGCCTGAACATAGGGCGCTTTCTGCTCCTTTCCACACAAAGCCACCGCCGCGTTTACAGCTTCTTTCAGCCCTTCATGTCCCGAAGATGTAGAAACAGTCTTAACAACTGGGCATCCCAGCTTCTCTGACAAAAGTTCCTCATTGATCTCTGTCTTTTTCTTGTCTGTGATATCACTCTTATTTAAGGCTACCACAACCGGAACCCCTAATTCCAGAAGCTGCGTAGTGAAGAACAGGCTTCTGCTTAAATTCGTGGCGTCAACAATGTTGATGATCACATCTGGAGCCTCATTTTTTACGTAGCTACTTGTTATACTCTCCTCAGAGGTAAAGGGAGACATAGAATAGGCTCCCGGAAGGTCTACAGCCACCAATTCCTCTTCCCCGTCATAGTACGCCTTTTTTATTCGGCTTTCCTTTCTTTCGACCGTAACTCCGGCCCAGTTCCCCACACGCTCGTTTCTTCCCGTCAGCGCATTGTACATGGTCGTCTTCCCGCTGTTCGGATTTCCTGCAAAAGCAATCCTCATAGTCTCAAACTCCTCCTTCATTACATTGATTAGCTCAACCTACTTTACATTAGCTTTAACTAACTATTGCACTTAAAAAAACAGTGAAATACATCACCATTTTATTATATTGAAATAGCTTTCGCTAAATCAGTATCGATATTATACCTGCCGTCCTTGATAGAGACTACGCATCCGCCTTTTAGACGGGATATAACCGTGATCGGTTCGCCGCTGTAACAGCCCAAAGAAAACAAAAACGCTTTCATTTCTTCATCATCGGTTCTGATATTCTGTATGATATGCTCTTCGCCTTCTTTTACGTCAAGTAAATTCATATTCTCCGCCTCCTGACCGTTCAAATACTACTTCTTCTCTGGTTTATATGCCGTGAATCAAAATGAGCATTATTATCACTTGATACTATAGTTAGTATATGCTAACTTTTGAGCTCTGTCAAGAAGTATTTATTTCTTTTTTCATAGAGAGAATAAAAATGCGTTTCATACAGGAAAATAAAAATGAGATTTGATGTTGCTATTTGATTATGGTACAATATCAAGAAATATGATTTCTCAGAAATGGGAAATGCTGTACAAATTGATGACCGAGGTGTGAAATATGTATGTAAATGAATCTGCTGAAAACTATCTGGAAACAATCCTTGTCCTTAGCCGGAAACTTCCTGTTGTGCGCTCTGTAGATATCGCAACAGAACTTGATTTTAAAAAACCCAGCGTCAGCGTGGCAATGAAAAAACTCAGGGAAAACGGCCACATCACCGTCTCCCCTGAAGGATACATCACCCTTACAGCATCGGGAAAAGAGATTGCAGAGCGCATCTACGAGCGGCACACTCTCCTTTCCTCATGGTTGGAACGTCTGGGCGTTGACCCGGAAACTGCCGCCGAAGACGCCTGCCGGATCGAGCATGTAATCAGTGCTGAGAGCTTTGAAGCAATTAAAAAGCATATTAGATAAAACGGGCAAAACCCACGTTCTTGTTTTTTAAAAATCAATCTCTCCCAACACTTCCCTGAGTTCATCCGCTGATCTTCCCAGCCTCTCCTTTTCCTCTTCGCTGAGGCTGATTTCCAGCACCTGTTCTGCCCCGCCCCGTCCGATCACAGAAGGGATACTCAGGCACAGCCCCGACAGTCCATACTCACCTTCTAACGAAACAGAGACTGGAGCGACTGTATGGCTGTCTCGGACAATGGCCTCCGCAATTTTTGCCGCAGCCATACCAATTCCATAGTAAGTTGCCCCCTTCCGGTCAATAATCTCATAGGCGCTGTCTCTCACCGCAAAATATATCTTCTCCTTTTCTTCCTCAAAATCACTGTACCCTTTCATTTTTGCAAATTCTTCCAGCCCAATGCCATAAATATTTGCGCAGCTCCACACTGCCAGTTCACTGTCTCCGTGTTCGCCCGCAATGAACGCGTGAACATTTCTGCTATCCACACTTAATTTCTCACTGATAAGATATTTCAATCTTGCCGTATCCAGAACTGTACCGGAGCCGATGACACGCTCTTTGGGGAACCCAGATTCCCTGAGAGCCACATGCGTCAGAATATCCACAGGGTTGGACACAATCATCAATATACCTTCACACCCTACCCTTTTGATCTCTGAGATGACTGCCTTCATGATCCGCGCGTTCTTCTGTACCAAATCCAGCCGAGTCTCCCCTTGTTTCTGATTCGCTCCCGCCGTAATAATAATGACAGATGCATCTGCGATATCCTCATATGTTCCGGCGTAAATATCCATTGCATGCGAAAAAGGCAGCCCATGGCTGATATCCATCGCCTCCCCCTCCGCCTTCGGATGATTAGCATCGAGAAGCACCATCTCTGAGAATACACCTTTCTGCATCAATGTATACGCAATGGTTGATCCCACGAACCCACATCCAATCACTGCCACTTTTTGTATATTTACCATAGATATCTCCTCCTTTATATTATAATTTTCCAGCATAATTCCTAGTAATTCACTAGGAATTATGCATGCCTTTATTATATAATTATTTCCTGAAAATACAACACCATATAAGGTATTTTTTCCCATACAATTTTACTTTTATTGTTTTTTCTCAGATCATGAGTGTTATGTGACAGTGCTGATCAATCATATCTACAGGACGGCTTATGAGAAGAAAGGCTTTCGCACAATGCAGTTCCTTGTCCAATTTGTCAAAAAAGAAGATATCCGAAGAACTATATTGCGCAAGCGGCAAGTAGAACCCTGCGGTCCCAAAGCCACAATACAATCATAGTTCTGCGGATATCATATGTTATGGAAAGTAGAATTTCAGATATTCTTAACTGTTTATCTATATAAGAAAGATATATTTTCTTTCACGAGCCCCTACTCTTGAAGGGAATGTTTCTTCGTGATCGTTACTTTCTCTTCATAGCATGTAAATATCTGGTTCACCGTCTCTTTCTTGAGCCGCGGCGTGATTAGACTGACTACCGGGACGACGATAAGCCCTGCAATCATTGCTACCGCACCTGCGTTGATCGGAGATTCAATATATCCAATCACCATATTCGACACAGTGATTCCCACTCCTGAGATAAATCCTGCCCATACTCCTGCCCGGGTCACACCCTTCCAGTACAGCCCGTAGAGAAACGGCGCAAGGAACGCCCCGGCCAGCGCCCCCCATGAGATGCCCATGAGCTGCGCGATAAATGTCGGCGGATCCAAAGCGATCACTACAGAGACAACAATAAAGAATACGATCAATACCTGCATCGTGATAATCTGCTTTTTCTCACTCATATTCTTCACTACATTATCTTTTATAAGATCCAGCGTCAGGGTCGAACTGGAAGTAAGCACCAATGAAGAGAGGGTGGACATAGATGCCGAAAGCACAAGCACAACTACAATACCGATCAATATATCCGGCAAGGCAGAGAGCATATGTGGGATGATACTATCATACACTACCGCCCCCGTCTCGTCATAAATCACCGGGCTGTCAAAAAGGCGCCCGAACCCTCCGAGAAAATAGCATCCGCCAGACACAACGACCGCAAACAACGTAGAGATCACTGTTCCGGTATTGATGGATTTTTCATCTTTGATTGCATAGAACTTTCCAATCATCTGCGGAAGCCCCCATGTCCCCAGAGAAGTGAGAAGCACAACTCCGAGAAGGTTCAGCGGGTCCGGTCCAAAAAAGGATGTGAACGCCCCTGGCTGCCCCTGCGTTACAGCTGTATCGCTGGGTATCTTCGCCATCTCGGCAATCGCATTCATAAATCCTCCCTGTCCGCTCAACACAGCAGCAATCACAGCCACAATCCCTACTAGCATAATAATTCCCTGAATAAAATCATTGATCGCGGTCGCCATGTATCCGCCCAATATCACGTACAAAGCTGTAAATACCGCCATCACGATCACGCACCAAGCATACGGGATATGAAACGCCATCTCAAACAGACGGGAGAGCCCATTATAAACAGACGCTGTATATGGGATAAGGAATACAAACACAATGATAGAAGAAATAACTTTAAGCGCCTTGCTGTCATATCTTTCTCCGAAAAAATCCGGCATTGTCCTTGAACTGAGATGCTGAGTCATAACTTTTGTACGTCTGCCAAGCACTACCCATGCAAGGAGACTTCCAAGAACCGCGTTTCCTATGCCGATCCAAGTGCTGGCGATCCCGTATTTCCAACCGAACTGTCCTGCGTATCCCACAAACACCACCGCGGAAAAATAGGACGTCCCATACGCAAACGCTGTGAGCCAAGGTCCCACTGTTCTTCCCCCAAGCACGAATCCGTCCACGCTGGTGACATGTTTTCTGGAATAAATCCCCACTCCGACCATTATCGCGAAGAAAATCACAAGCAATACAAGTTTAATCCCCATTTTTACTCTCATCCTTCCTTTTCTTGTTTCTTATTCCCGTGGTCTTCCATTTACGGTTTTTTCCATTTTTTGTCAGTCCGGATCCCCCCCTTTTTTGCTAATTCACTTTAAAGCGTTGCGCTTTAAAGCACTAAAGCAATTAACCATAGAATAACACGAGCGCTAAGCCCGTGTCAATCTTTTTCTTATTTTATTTCTCCTACGCAGCCTTTTTCGCTCTATGCAAGCTGCTCCATACTCTCAAATCTCAAAGATGCCAGCAGTCCCATCCCGACTGTAATCACAATACTATAGACCAAAAGTAACGGGTATATAAAGCTTACATTAACAAATATGCCGATCAAAACCGCCAGTCCCGCCCCGAACCCTAGTAGGAACATCTGGATCAGCATCCTCAGTATATCCTGCCCGGTCTTACCGAACACCTCTCCTACGAGACATTGGGCAAGTACCTTTGTATACAAACGATCTGCCTGAAGTACTGTATAAATAAGAATACAGTATATAATATAGACGGTATTCACTTTCCAGAATATTCCGATTGGGATGCAGATGATGCATGCGTCAGCCAGTGCTTTTATATGCTCCATTACCGTGGCATACCAAAGCTTCTTAAGGGGAGTGTCCGGAATGAGATACAGATACGGGTTTTTTAATTCCGTTTCCCACTTTCCAATGTAACCGCTCATCACAAGTGACATATATGCCACGATTCCCAGAAGAAACAGTCCACTCATGTCTCCTTCGGTGGCCGCATCCCGCATTGAAAACGAGAAGATAAACGCAATCGCAGCCGCAATGAGTGTCACTTTCGAAAAGATAAAGAACTTCTCTTTTTTATATTCTAGAAGCTGGCGGTAAAAGATCGCTTTTGCCCCATGCCCGGTAATGCGGTCCTTGACATGGCGGAACTTTCTCTTCTTTCCACCGAGATTCATATCCAGATCCCCGCTCTTCTTTTTTTGCCTGATCTCGGCATAATCATCTGCGAATTTCGCGGCTTCTTCATAGTATCCGCCTTCGCACCTCATGCGCAGCGACGCTGTCGCAGCCACAACTACAAAGATGACATAGAGCGCCGCGCAAATGACATTGAGCGTATCCGGTCCAAGCAGGATCAGACGGTACGCCGCAATCTGCCATCCAATCACCGGGATGATCTGAAGAACCTTCCAGTCAATAAACGCAAAAACCGATTCCACAGACATTCCGTTTCTTCTGAAATACAGCACGATCAGAAGAGTAAACGCCGCCAAAAAGATCTTGATAAACCAGCGGATCCCGCTCATCAGTTTCTGCGGCAGATGATCGTTCGTATAAAGGAACACCATGATGGATACCTCAAGGGCGATTTCCAGCACCAGCCCCGCCAAAAGAAGAAAGAACATCCTCCACAGTTCCACTTGGAATACAGTCACTCCTCCCACAGCAATCACGATCCATATGGCAACGTACATAATGTAGTTCATCCATCCGCCGTTAACCAGCACTAGTTTCGGGTCAATCGGTGCGGTAAACACAAAATGCGCATGGGCAGGACGGAACAGAATCCCTTTCCTCGAAGAATACGCCATAAAATTTCCAAGAGTCAGATAAATGCTGATCGCTGTCAGGATAATCATAAGACCCCTCACAGAATCAATCCGTACGCTCATCACCAAAGTAGCCAATGAAAAAAGAATAAAAATAGCGTATACCACGCCGAATATCAAAGCGATCAAAGTAGTGGGCTTTTTCACAGCCTTCTTTATATTATTGATAAAGCTTCGTTTCGTAAGATAGATTAGCGCTTTCATTGCTTATCACCGCCCGTCATCGCGAAGAAGAGCTCATCCAGATCCTTGCCCTCTGCGTCAGATTTCGTGTAGGAGCCGACAATATGTCCCTTCTCCATCACAAACATGATTTCCCAAAGTTCCTCTACCATCTCCAGCATATGTGTGCTGATGAGAACGGTGACGCCCTGATCTCTCAGCTTCAGAACCACTTCTTTGAGCATCTTGATGGCGGCGGGGTCGAGACCCACCATCGGCTCGTCTAGAAGAATCACCTTCGGTTTCACCGCCAACGCACAACAAATACTCACTTTCTGCATCATTCCCTTGGATAGTTCATTTCCCAGTTTATCCTGCTTATCCTCCATCTCGAACGCCTTTAGGATTTCCTCAATTTCCTCGTCCGTGATGTCGCTACTGTACGCCATCCTTACATATTCGATATGTTCCCTCACAGTCAGCGCATCAAACATTGCCGGTATCTCCGGCACATAAGCGAACACCTTTTTCGCTTCCATCTGTCTTGCCGGAATCCCCTGTATACGGATAACGCCTTTATATCTGAGTAGACCTGCAATACTTTTGATAATTGTGGATTTTCCTGCGCCGTTTGGTCCTAGAAGGATCCCGATCTGTCCGTCTGGCACGGTAAAGCTCACATTGTCCACCGCAAGATTTTTTCCGTATGACTTACTAAGCCCCTGTATCTCTAACATACGATTGCCTCCTGTCTGCGGGCAAAGAAAAGCCCGTATTATTGTATCACTAATTTAATACAATAATACGGTATAATCTTTTTATTGTCAATACCTGATATTACAAGAAATACAGCGGAAAAACTGCTGACTTCCCGATCCGGGGCGAATTCAGTCCATCCAGTTACTCTTCCCCGCTGTACCTGTGATCCTCATCATAAAACTTAATGAGCGCCTGTGTCCCCAGATCGCCCCCGCCTTCTGCTTCCAGCTCTTCATAATTCGCCAGCACCTGACTAAGTACTCCCAAGTCAAGGCCGCTTTTGTTCGCCTCAATAAGCGCCAGCTTCATGTCTTTGATAAAATGCTTAATAAAGAAGCCCGGAGCATAATCCCCGCTGATGATCTTCGGACCGTAGAGATCCAGCTGCTTGCTTCCCGCGGCTCCTGTGGAGACGGAGCACATAAAAGTTTCCATGTCAAGCCCCTTCTCTTTTGCGTAAGTGACTGCCTCACAAACACCAGAGAGCGTTCCCGCGATCATGATCTGATTTGCCAATTTACAGTGCTGCCCGCATCCTGCTTTTCCCTCATAATTGATATTTGAGCCCATCGCCTCAAACAGAGGACGGCATGCCTCGTAATCTTCTCTGTCCCCTCCCACAAGGATAGAAAGAGTTCCTGACTTCGCCCCTGTATCTCCGCCAGTCACCGGAGCGTCCAGCACGTGCAGGCCCCGCTTTGTTCCTTCTTCGTACAGCTTCTCTGACAGCATGGGACTGGTTGTTGTCATATCAATCAGATAAGTGCCCTCATCCACACTATCCAAGATATTCCCGCTGTCAAAATATACTTCCTCCACATCCTGCGGAAATCCCACGATGGTGATCACTGCGTCTCTTCCCTTCACGCAGGCCGATATGGTTTCATGGAAAACAGCGCCCTCACTGACTACATCCTCCACTTTTCCCTTTGTCCGCGCATAGATGTGAAGTTCATATCCTGCTTTCATAAGGTTGCGGACCATGGATTTCCCCATAATCCCTACCCCGATAAAGCCAATCTGTTTCATATTAGTTCTCCCTCTTTGTGACGACTTCGTCCTGTTTTTTATAGATGCTGTTGCCCGGCACGAATCCACGCACGGAAGAAAGGGGATAGATATTACTGTGGCTTCCCACAACAGTTCCCGGATTGAGGACGCTGCCGCAGCCCACTTCCACTTCATCGCCTAACATGGCGCCAAACTTTTTCATTCCAGTCTCAATATTTCCCTCGGGAGTCTTTACAACTACCAGTTTTTTGTCCGATTTTACATTGGAAGTGATGGATCCCGCTCCCATGTGGGACTTGTATCCGAGAATAGAATCTCCCACATAGTTATAATGGGGAACCTGTACTTTGTTAAACAGGATCACATTTTTCAGCTCTGTGGAGTTTCCCACAACCGCGCCTTCCCCTACAATGGCATTGCCGCGGATAAACGCGCAGTGACGCACCTCCGCCTCTTTTCCGATGATTGCGGGACCGTTGATAAATGCCGTAGGAGCCACCTTTGCGGATTTTGCGACCCAGACATTCTCCCCACGTTTCTCATACTCATCACTGCTTAAACTGTTTCCCAAGTCCACAATAAATGAACTGATCTTCGGCAACACTTCCCACGGGTAGGTCACCCCGTCAAAAATGTCCTTTGCAATCGTCTCCTCCAGCGTGTAGAGTTCTTTTACTGTCAATGCTTCCATTTATTTGTCTCCTTTTCTGCCTCTTCCGGCTTTTTTATAAAAACCCGCCGCCTTATCGTAGCAGGCTCTTAACTGATATTCATTGTTGAGTCCTTTCACACCTACTGTCCTTCTGGTAATAAAATCGTCCAGTTTCTTCATATATTCATCGGTTGTGATTGTCCCTTCAGCCACATAGGTAAGCCCTTTTTCCCAGCTCGCGGTAAGCTCTGGGTTTAACAGTGACTTGATGGAATTGTCCACTACATCGTACACCATCTCTCCCTGAAGGGTGGGCGTGATGATCTGTGTCTTTTTATTCAGAGCAAGATATTTAATGTGGATGAGCTTCTTTAAGATCTCTGCTCTTGTGGCGCTGGTTCCGATACCGCTTCCTTTGATTTGCGCCCTTAACTCCTCATCCTCGATCAGTTGTCCGGCGTTCTCCATGGCAAGGATGATAGATCCGGAATTATACCTTTTCGGAGGGGAAGTCTCCCCTTCCTTGATCTCCAGTGATCTAACCGGAAGAACCGTCCCCCTTTTCAGGGTGTTGATGACTTCAAACAGAGCAGTATCCAAAGCCTGTTCCACGCCGCTCTCTGTATCCGGCGCATCGCCCTCGGATCCGTCTCCTTCCGCGTCTGCTGTCTCTTTGATGGTCTGCGAAGGACGCTTCCCCTGAGGGATTCCTGCTACCTTCAAGTACCCCTCTTCCACCAACACCTTGAAGCTGGAAAAGAAGCTTTCCCCTCGCATCTTAGATATGACCGCTACTTTCTGGTATACAGCAGGCGGATAGAAAATACTTAAGAAGCGCCGGACAATCAGATCATATACTTTATGGGATGTGCCAGACAGGGAACTTAGCGCACCCAAGCCCTGCCCCGTAGGAATGATAGCGTAATGATCCGTGATCTGTTTGTCATTGACATATCTTGTCTTTTCCAGTCCCTTATGGCTTCCGAATGAAAGGATATCCTGAAGATAAGGCGCTGACATGGAATATTTTGACAGGCCGTTTAAATTCCTGCTGATCTCCTTCGCCACCGCGGTGGACAGCACTCTCGCATCTGTTCTCGGATAAGTCACCAGCTTCTTCTCATAAAGTTCCTGCACAATGCGCAGGGTCTCGTCGGGACTAATCTTAAACCTTTTGGAACAGTCGTTCTGAAGTTCCGCCAGATTATAGAGAAGAGGGGGATTTTTCTTTTCCTTTTTCTTTTCCACAGACTCCACCGTACACTGAAGCGGTTGTTCTTCTGAGAGATAGGATACCAGTTCTTCCGCCTTTTTTCTCTCCTTGAATCCGTTCTCTTTGTAAAGTTCAAAAGCTTCAAAATGTCTGGATCCCTTCACAGCGCGCCATTCTCCTTCGAATGTGTGTCCCGACGCGTCAATCATACTAACCACCCGATAGAACGGTGTTTTTACAAACTCCCGTATCTCACGCTCTCTGCGCACCACCATACCCAGCACACAGGTCATAACGCGGCCCACGGAGATCACCGCATACTTTGTGTTGAGATAACCAGAGATACTGTTTCCGTATTTCAAGGTGAGAAGACGAGAGAAATTGATTCCCATCAGATAGTCCTCCTTGGCCCTGAGGTAAGCAGAAGCACTTAAGTTGTCATACTCGGACAGGTCTTTTGCCTCGCGGATTCCTCTTAAGATCTCCTCCTCCGTCTGAGAGTCGATCCACACTCTCCGCCGTTTCTTTCCGGTCACATGAGCCTCCTGCTCCACAAGACGGTAGATATACTCTCCTTCACGCCCTGAATCGGTGCACACATAGATGGTGTCCACATCCTCCCTGTTCAGAATGAAGCTTACAGTCTGAAACTGTTTTGCTACATTTGGGATTACCTCATACTTAAATTCCTCCGGTATGAACGGAAGCGTCTGAAGACTCCATTTCTTCAGCGCCGGGTCATACTCTTCCGGATAGCTCATGGTCACAAGATGACCCACGCACCATGTAATAATGGCTTCATCGGACTCCAGATATCCGTCTTTCCTTCTTGTGTTCAGTTTTAATGCCTTTGCGAATTCCTGAGCCACGCTGGGCTTCTCCGCGATATACACTGATTTTCCCATATGTTATTTTAGCCGTACCCCTTTGTAAAACGGCGGGGCAGATCGCCTTTGTCCGCCCCTTCCTGATTTTCCCGTACTATCCGCGCGTCAGAAAACGGTAAGCTGTGCGGGTATCATATTTTTCCCCTTTTCTGCACAGCGGCTGCGGAAAATTCTCATGATGGACAGCATCTGGGAAATACTGTGTCTCAAGGCACACAGCGCTCCTCTTTATGTAAGACGCCCCGTCCTTCCCCGGCTCGCCGTCTACAAAGTTCGCTGTGTAGATCTGAACGCCCGGGAGATCAGTATATACTTCCATGACAATCCCGCTCTCTTCTGATGCCACTTCCGCTACTTTATCAAATCTTCCTTCATTTTTCAACACCCAGTTGTGATCGTAACCTGACCCAAAACGAAGGGGTTCATAATCTGTATCAATATCATCCCCCAGCACTCTTCCAGAACGGAAATCCATAGGAGTTCCCTCCACGCTCCTGATCTCACCTGTCGGAATGGAATAAGCGTCCGCGGGAGTAAATGAATCTGCGTTCACCGTCACTTTATGTCCGAGCACGGTTCCGCTTGCATGACCGTTTAGGTTAAAATAGCTGTGGTTCGTCATATTGATGACAGTGTCCTGATCTGGAACGGCCACATAGTGGATTGTCAGCTCATTGCTGTCATCTAACGTGTATGTCACGTGCATGTCGAAAGCTCCCGGATATCCCTGATCCCCGTCCGGACTGTGGAGGACAAAGGCGACATGATCGTCCGCCTGTTCTACTACATCCCACAGCCGCTTATTGTAATAATGAGTTCCGCTGTGGAGATTATTGTCGTTATCATTTTTCTCCAGCTTGTATACTTTGCCCGCGATTTCTACATGGGCGCCGCCAACGCGATTGGCGTTGCGTCCCACGGTAGCGCCAAAGAAAACGTCCCCCTGCTCATAGCCTGCTGTGTCGTCATAACCCAGCACCACATCCCGCAGCTCATTATTCTTATCCGGCACAAGAAGCCGCACGAGAGCCGCGCCGTAATCTGTGAGGTATGCCTTCACTCCATTTTTGTTCTCCAGCAGATACAGGTGTGCCTCTTCCCCTTTTTTTGTCCTGCCGAATCCTGTGACTTTGTTTTCTTCCATTCCGGTTTCCTCCTTGTATTGATTTAATATTTTTAATGATCCACCCTTTTGCGGAAGATCTTTCTCACTTTGGCAAATATTGATGTTTTCTCTGACTTTGCCGCCATGACAGATGGCCTTCTAGCATTGAGAGCATCTCTCATAAATATCTCCTGCGCGTTAACCAGCTCCCCATCCTGCTTCTTTTTTCGGTAAGTACCGTCGCTGCCCATCCGTCTTGCCTTGACATTATCAGAAAGCATCACTTGCAGATCCCGGATCAGCCTCCTTCTGATCCCGCTGTCATAGATCGGGCAGGCGACTTCCACACGGTTCTCAGTATTTCTTGTCATCATATCTGCAGAGCCAATATATACTTTAGCATCCGCTCCCGCCCCAAATACAAAGACTCTTGGGTGCTCCAGATACCGGCCCACAATACTAGTGACATGAAGGTTCTCTGTCCTGCCCGGTATGCCCGGAAGAATACAGCAGATTCCCCGTACAATCAGATCCACTTTCACTCCTGCCTGAGATGCCTCAGCAGTTTTGCGGATAAAATCCATATCCGTCACAGAGTTCATCTTCATGATGATGCGCCCGTTCTCTCCTTTCGCAATCTCCTCGTCCATCAGGGCGAGCACTTTTTGTTTCAGGCTCGTGGGGGATACAATCAGATGATTATACACCCCGTCCAGATTGCTGATAGACATGTTCTTAAAAAATACCGCCGCGTCCTCTCCGATCTCCTGATTGGAAGTCATCAGCGAATAATCTGTGTACATCTTCGCTGTCTTTTCATTGTAATTTCCTGTTCCGACTTGAGTGATATAACGGATCTCATTTTTATTTCTGTATGTGATCAGACAGATCTTAGAGTGCACCTTGTATCCCTCAAACCCATAAATTACCCTGCATCCGGCCTCTTCCATCCGCTCAGACCAGTCGATATTATTCTGCTCGTCAAAACGCGCCCTCAGTTCAATAAGAGCGGTTACCTCCTTGCCGTTCTCCGCTGCGGCGCACAGGTATTCCACAAGCCTCGCCTTCTTGGCCAGACGGTAGATTGTGATCTTAATCGTCATAACATCCGGGTCTGACGCCGCCTCCTTAATAAGCTGCAGGAACGGATCCATACTTTCATATGGATAGGACAGCAGCACGTCCTTTCTCTTCACCTGTTCCATGACGCTTCCCTCTGCGAGAGATGCCGAGGGCTGTGGTGCAAAGGGCTTGTTGATCAAAGAGCGCTTCATCGTTTCTGGAAGCTTATCTGCAATGGCAAAGATGAAGCCCAGCTTCATGGGCATCTTTGTGCGGAAAATGCACTCAGAGGTAATCTTGAACTTTTCGCAGAAATACTTTTCCATCTCCTTGCTTAAGGGAGAGGCTGTCTCAAGTCGTACAACCGCCATTCTGCGCCTTTTATGCAGCGTCTCCTGCATGATACGGCGGAAATCGCCATTATCCGCATATAGTTCATCATCCGGTGAAATGTCCGCATTTCTTGTCACACAAATATAATTTTTCTCCGACACCTCATACTGCTCGAATACAAGTTCCAGATACTCCATAATCACTTTTTCCATGCGGATGTAACGCACGTCATTTCCCGGAAGATAAAGCACATCAGTTATATATTGCGGCACGGGCACAATGCCCAGCATGGATTTCCCATCCTGCTTCAACTGGGCCACAACATAGATCTCCTTATTGAGAAGATGCGGAAATGGATGGTTCGCGTCCACAATCTGAGGAGACAGCACTGGAAGAATCTGTTCTTTAAAGTATTTCTTCACATACTTCTTCTCCTGCTGCTCAAGTTCCTTAAACCCAAGCCCGCACACTCCATAAGGCGTGAGCTGCTTTTTGATCTCGGCATAAGTCTTATCTCTCTCCTTGTAAAGCGGAGCTATAGCCCGGTAAATCGCCTCTAGCTGCTGTCTGGGCGTCATGCCGGAACGGCTGTCGGTCTTTTTCCCATCCAGAGCCGCCATATCATAAAGGCTTCCTACGCGAATCATGAAAAACTCGTCCAGATTGCTGGTAAAAATCGCGACGAATTTCATCCTCTCCATCAAGGGAGTCTTCTCGTCTCTCGCTTCCTCCAGCACCCTCTCGTTGAACCGAAGCCATGATAATTCCCTGTTCTGCGTATAGTCGAGAACTTCTGATTTCCCCATAGTGTTTCCTCCTCATTACTTCTCCAGATATCTTATCATATCGTCCATTTTTCTTTCCATATAGTGGTATCCATGCTCATAGAAAGCCTGAAGCGTCTCTGTATTTCTCTCAAGCCTTGACACCGGACTCACCTGAGGGCGCAGCACAAAGATCTCGCCGCTCTTCTCAAGCTGATCCAAATAATTCATCGTCTTGTTGTACTCAAAACTCCTTCTAAATATGGTACGGATCAGTTTAGGATAAGATTTGTACGCTCTCTTATATAGCCTCTGCATAGCAGGCGACACGACTTTTTTCCGATAACCCTTGTTCTTTGTCAGAACGACTATGATCTTTTCGTTCCCAAGTTTCCTCGCTCTGTCAATGGGCACAGAATCCGCAAGCCCGCCGTCCAGATACGGCGTTCCATCAATATTCACGATAGGAGTCAGAAGGGGCATGCTGCTGGAAGCTCTGCATATCTTCATGAGCCGGTTCCGATCTCTTCTCTCCGTCATGTACTCCGCTTGCCCAGTCAGACAGTTGGTAGTGACAAGCTCACACTCTATCTCTGAATTAAAATACGTCTCAAAATCAAAGGGAAATATTTCATTTGGAAACTTATCAAAGATCAGATCCATGTTCATAAAACTTTTCTGCCTCACAAAGTCACGCACCCCGTAATAATAGTTTCCACTCTTATCTGTCGGTATCATACAGTCCCTTGTTCTGCCCGGCTGCCTCGATACATAATCCACTGCATTGCACGCGCCCGCGGACACTCCGATCACATGGGACAGGTACAATTCTTTCTCCATCATGAAGTCCAGTACGCCCGATGTAAATACTCCTCTGGTGGCGCCTCCCTCCAAGACAAGAGTCGCTTTTTTTATATCCATAATAGACGACCTCTTTTCCTACAAATAGTTTCATCTCAATGCCAGATACCGGAGAGTATCCGCATATATTGGCATTACCTTATCATTATATAACTTTTTTCTCTTTTGGGGAACCGAAACTTCTCTTTTTTACTTTCCTTTAACCTTGCGTTTTTTTGTTATCCCTGTTAATATAAGCGTTGGTTCATAAGTTTCACAATATATAAGGAGATAGGATAATGATCAGTGCAAACAATGTAACGCTGCGCGTAGGAAAAAAAGCGCTCTTTGAAGACGTCAACATTAAATTTACAGAGGGCAACTGCTATGGCCTGATCGGTGCCAACGGCGCGGGAAAATCCACGTTCTTAAAGATTCTCTCTGGCCAGCTTGAGCCGACGAAGGGTGATATTGCCATCACTCCGGGGGAACGTCTTTCTTTCCTTCAGCAGGATCACTTTAAATATGACGAATACCCAGTGCTGGATACTGTCATCATAGGAAACGCAAGGCTGTATGAGATCATGAAGGAAAAAGAAGTGATCTACGCCAAGGAAGATTTTACCGATGAGGACGGCATCCGTGCCAGTGAGCTTGAGGCGGAATTCGCTACAATGAACGGATGGGAAGCAGAGTCTGACGCCGCCTCCCTCTTAAACGGACTCGGGATCGCGACTGATCTCCACTACAAATATATGAAGGACCTGGCAGGCCCGGAGAAAGTAAAAGTACTGCTTGCACAGGCGCTGTTCGGCAACCCGGACATCTTGCTCCTTGACGAGCCCACCAACCATCTTGACTTGGATGCCATCGCATGGCTTGAGGAGTTCCTCATCAACTTTGACAATACCGTCATCGTTGTATCCCATGACCGTTACTTTTTAAACAAAGTGTGTACGCAGATTGCGGATATTGACTACGGCAAGATCCAGCTTTATGCCGGAAACTATGATTTCTGGTATGAATCCAGCCAGCTTCTTATCCGCCAGATGAAGGAAGCTAACAAAAAGAAAGAAGAGAAGATCAAGGAACTTCAAGAGTTTATCTCAAGATTCAGCGCCAATGCCTCCAAATCCAAGCAGGCGACCTCCAGAAAGCGCGCCCTCGAGAAAATTCAGCTCGACGAGATCAAACCATCCAGCAGGAAGTATCCTTATATCGACTTCCGCCCGAACCGCGAAATCGGAAATGAAGTGCTCACCGTGGAGGGTCTTTCCAAGACGATCGACGGCGAGAAGATATTGGATAATATCAGTTTTACTCTCGGTCACGACGATAAGGTTGCTTTCGTTGGTGGAAACGAGCTGGCTAAGACGGTTCTTTTTAAGATCCTGATCGGGGAGATGGAGCCGGACGAAGGAACATACAAATGGGGCGTCACAACCTCTCAGGCATATTTCCCGAAAGACTTTGGCGGGGAATTTGACAGCGACTACAATATTACAGAGTGGCTGACCCAGTATTCCGAGGAAAAGGATGTAACCTATGTCCGCGGATTCTTGGGGCGCATGCTCTTCTCCGGCGAGGACGGCGTCAAGAAGCTCAAAGTGCTCTCCGGCGGGGAAAAAGTACGCTGCCTGCTCTCTAAGATGATGATATCCGGCGCGAATGTGCTCCTTCTTGACGAGCCCACCAACCATCTTGATATGGAGGCAATCACTGCCCTTAACAACGGGTTGATTAAATTCCCGGGCGTACTGCTCTTCACATCCAGAGACCACCAGATCGTGCAGACGACTGCTAACCGTATCATGGAGATCGTTCCGGGCGGACAGCTTATCGACAAAATCACCACATACGACGAGTATCTGGAAAGCGATGAGATGGCAAGAAAGAGACAGACCTACTCCGTACAGACGGAAGAGGATGATTAGAATATAAAATGTCCGCAGGACTATATTGCATCGCGGCTTCGCTCTACGAACCGCTCACGCAATATAACCTTGCGGATATTTTTTTCAAAATAGAAATTCCCATCCCTATGGGGTTGCCCAATTGGGAATGCAAACCATTTCCTAAATTTTTTACAATCCTTCTGCTTTAAAGGCCGTATATCCCTCGTAATAGTAACTGTGGTCGATACCTTTCATAACAGGCGCAGAACGGAAATTACTCTTTGCGATGTTCACTGTTCTGATTTCACCTGCAAAGTCGTAAATCTCATCAAATAAATATTTATGAATCGCTTGGAGGGAGGAAAACTTTCCGGGCTCTAGCGAAAACGTTGTCACGGCTGTCGCTGAGATATTCTCAGATTTCTTTCATTGAATACTAGCATTCAATATTCAAGTTCATTTATATCCCCCGTTTTTGTATAGACGCAAATATATGTTATAATTGTACCTCAAACCACAAAAAATCAATGTTTACTGAGGATTCATGTGGAATAGAATAAATTAGAAAAGCCCTCAAGCAGCAATCCGCTTGAGGACCGGATTTTTGAGCGGAGACGGAGGGATTCGAACCCTCGTGCCCCGGAGGGCAAACGCATTTCGAGTGCGCCCCGTTATGACCACTTCGATACGTCTCCATTCAGCGTGGCATCCCTCGCTAAGAGGCATCCACGGTTTTTAATTATATCAGAAGAAATAGAAAAAGAAAACCCTAAAATTTCAAACAGCCTTTGCAGCACTTTACAAATAGAATCATAACTATATTTTTCGACTTCAAAGGTCGAAAAATATCGAACGATTTTTGTTGTATGTCAATTTTCGTCAATTTACGATATTATAGGTGTGCTGAAGAACAGGTTGCTCAAATTGGAGAGGGGCATACGAATGAATTATGAAAAAATAATAGTCAATATTCTGGATTCTTTTGGAGTAAACCGTTCATACACAGGACACAGCTATGTCGTATATGGTCTTCTTCTCATAACGGAAGATCCCGGACGGTTGGAATATATCACCAAGTCCTTATACCTGGATATTGCCGAACATTATCACACAAACTGGAGCTGTGTAGAGAAAAATATAAGAACCATTGTAAATGCTGTCTGGGACTCACATAACACGGAACTGCTTGAAGTTATCTTCAACAAGACTAAACGGCATAAGAAACCAACAAATAAAGAATTCCTAAAATACATGTATGACTATATTGTATATTCTCCCGAGGATATGATTTCCACTGACAGGCTCCTCTCTTTCATATGTCCGATCTCGAACCGGCACTGTGAAGCTCTGAGCACATTTTATGTCCGTCTTTCCCAGATAATGGAATCGAACCCGGTATCCAAAGAGAACGCCTGATTTTTAATGCACCGGCGCTTTCCTATGAAACAGGGAGAATACAGCCCACATGCCATGTATCCTCCCTGTTTTCTGTCCGTCCTCCCCTGACAGCGGACTAATATTCACACAATACGATCACTCGCTGAGGCGTCGTCTGAGCCGGGATACTGAACGTTGCTGTCGTGTAATAAACGAGTAGCTCCATGTTTTCCGGACTGCATGTATACTGTTGCCCATTCAACGTCACAATGTTTGTCGTGGGGCCGATATTCAGCCTCAGTGAATTGTCAGATGAAGTCAGGCTGTCGTCAAAATAATCCAGCTTCACCTGTTGGTTTCTCCTGAGAGTCGTCACCAGCTCTGCCCGGTACTGGGGCGGAAACACTGCCGGGGTCGGAAGATTCGCATCATAAAACGCAGCAATTCTCATCCCCGGGCGCAGACGGACGTTGTCGACTACGACCGTCTCCCCCGTGACGACTACATTTACAATATTAGAATTGCTAATCAAGGACACCACCATGGAACAACAGGAATCGCCTCTGTTGATCCCGCTTATAATTCCCTCCACACTTTGAAATGTCTCAAATGCCATAACAGAAAGAACTCCTTATTTCTTTCTATTATTCTATGCAGGCTTAATGCCTCTGGCTCATATCGCTGTACACTTCGCAAAATCTTGCCGCAAATGATATCGGTTCTCCACTCATAGTAAGATGAGATACATCCCCGATCTTCAGCCCCCTGAAACATGCGTATCCCTGCTGTCTCTCCTCTGTCACGATCTCTGTCACCGAAGTGGGAGCCAGAGCAAGATTCTGCCACATGGCGAAAGGCGACTGCCCCCACAGATGTGCCAAAAGGGCACATGTAATCCCGAAATGACAGAAAAACGTGAAAGTCTGCGCGCTTTCTTTCTCTACACGGTAACCGATCCCCTCCCGCCTGTAGCCTCTCTGGGCAAGAAAATCGTCAAAAGCTTTCACAACACTGTCATAAACTTCCACAGCATCCGAATTATGGCAGATATCACAGTCTCGCCATTTCACACTGTCCATACAATCTTCGTGTGTCATCCAGTAAGAAGGCGCCACATCCCAGACAATCCGCGGTACATAGATACCCTTCTCCTTCTCCGCGGATGGATATGCTTCCTGAAGATGAGCCGCCCGGTTTAGGTCGATTCTCGCAGGGAACTCCTCTAGCCAATCCAACGTCTTAGCGCTGCACCCCAGTTTCTTTAAACTGTACGCCGCCGTATCCCGCGCCCTGCCAAGAGGCGAGACAAAACAAGTTCCCATATTCAGCGCCTCTGCTCTAAGCGAAAGTGCCTCTGCCTCCCTGCGTCCTTTCTCTGTAAGAGTATCATTCACATAATCCGGGTCTCCGTGCCGGATAAACAATATTCTCATCCTTTTCTCCTCCGCAAATTATCTGTGGCATATCCTGTCTATAACGTACTCAGATCCAGAGTCCGCGCAAGCCACCGTTTTGCAAGTTCCCGCCAGTTTGTAACCTCATACATATCGTTCCGAATCTGCTCTTTCTCCGCAGCGCTCCATTTCTCTTTTTTCGACCCATCCAACTCGTGCTCTCTTAAGATCTCTTCTGCCGCCTCCGACGGAAGAGACGTTTTCCCCGCACGCACTGCCTCTGCCAGAAGGCGGATCTGTTCCAGTGTATACGGCTGTCCAAAGTCACGTTCAAGCCATTCTTCCGTGGCCACGGACATCCCATGCCTTCCCCTTGAAAATACATGGTGTGCATAGGGAACGCCTGCCTCCTTGCACGCGCCCGCAAAGAGATAACTATTCTCTACGGGAACAGAAGCATCTGTCACAGTCTGCCAGATAAAACAAGGCGGCACATCTCCGTTCACATGCTTTTCCAATGACATGTATTCCAGCTCCTCCGGGTCCGGATTTTCTCCTAGCAACGCCCGAAAGGACTCCTGATTCGCATATTCCCCAGATGTAATCACTGGATAACAGAGCAACGCCGCATTCGGGCGGACCGCTACCTCGTCATATGCCGCGTCCGGGTCATGGATATCTTTATGGTGGACGCACAGTGAGGCGCACAGATGCCCTCCCGCTGAAAAACCGCACATAGCAAGCTTTTGGGGATCAATATGGTACTTTTTGCAGTTCTTTCTCACGATCCTGACTGCCCTCGCAATATCATGCAAAGGCTGAAGCTTCAGCGGCTTGTTCAGATAGTTGACCGTGTATGCCAGTACGAATACATTGTAGCCCCCACGGTAGAACTGCATCGCCGGAAGGTGCGCTTCTGAAGGAGAGGCATATCGATATGCGCCACCCGGCGCTATCAGCATGCCCGGCCGTATCTCATCATCGTCATGAATATAGCTTACCATAAAAGGAACAAAACCATATGCTCCGGGGTAACTGTACTCTCCAACCTCCCATATCCTGATCTTCTCACCGGTCACTGTTCTCTCCTCCTAATCTGTCCGAAAACACCTCATAATTCCATATCTTCCAGATATGGGTTTTGTGCTTCGTAAAATTTCTCTTCTTCCACAATCTGGGCTAGTTTTGCGTCGATGGGCATTTTCCCAAGCACAGGCACTCCCATCCCCTCCGCCACTTCGTCAATATGGCTCTCGCCAAATATCTTGATTTCTTTTCCGCAGTCCGGACATTTCACATAACTATAATTCTCCACAATACCCAGCACTGGAATATTCATTTGCTCCGCCATGTTTGCCGCCTTCTTCACAATCATCTGCACCAGATCCTGCGGAGACGTCACGATGACTACTCCGTCCACCGGGAGCGACTGGAACACTGTCAGCGGCACATCGCCTGTTCCCGGAGGCATATCCACAAACAGATAGTCGATATCTCCCCACATAACATCTGTCCAAAACTGCTTCACCACGCCGGCGATAATCGGTCCCCTCCAGATAACTGGAGCATCCTCGTCCTCCAAAAGGAGATTGACAGACATAATCCGTGTTTCATCTTTAGCAATACAGGGTAATATGCTGTCCTCTGTCCCTCTTGCTTTCTCATGAATGCCGTACATCTTTGGGATGGACGGGCCTGTGATATCCGCATCAAGGATCCCTACCGTGTATCCCCTCTCTCTCATCTTTCTGGCAAGAGACGCTGTTACGAGAGACTTTCCGACACCGCCTTTGCCACTTACTACACCGATCACCCGCTTAATGGCAGAATACTGATTCGCAGGCTCACGGAAATCTGCCTTTTTGCTCGCACAGGAGTCTGCATGAGCACAGCCCGCGCAGGATTCCTCCGTGCATCCGTTTGTGTTCTGTTCTTCTGACATAATGAATCCCTTCTTTCCGATTATTTTTTTCTGATTTTTCTGTCCTTTCCCCTTATTTTACTGTTTACTCCCCCATCGGTTTCCCTGCGTGCCCCGGTGTTATTCCTTACCGTTAAAGCAATACGTGCACACCTTGCAGGGCTCCAGCCCGATGGATGCAATAAGATCGTCCAGCCTGTGGAACCTCAGCGTGGTGAAATTCTGTATTCTTCGGATCTCTTCCACCATCTCAGCGTACTTGCAAGAATCTGGGTTCGCATATTCTTCCAATACTTCTTTCGAACAATTTTCTCCTTCCTTCTCCTGTATAATACGTCTCGTAATCAGATCAAGCTCCGACTTTGACCGAGAGAAATTCAAAAATTTACAACCATACACAAGCGGCGGGCACGCCGGGCGGACATGAACCTCCTTAGCCCCACTCTTGTAAAGGAAATCTGTTGTTTCGCGAAGCTGAGTCCCCCTCACGATAGAATCATCGATCAAGAGCAGCTTCTTATTCTCAATCAACGCCTGCACTGGGATCAGCTTCATGCGTGCAATTAAGTCTCTCTGACTCTGATTTGTAGGCATAAAAGACCTAGGCCATGTCGGTGTATATTTGATGAATGGCCTTGCATAGGGAATGCCGGACTCGTTGGCATACCCGATGGCATGAGCTACTCCTGAATCCGGTACTCCTGCCACAATGTCCGGATGCACACTTCCCCCGTCCCGCTTCGCCAGCATACTTCCACATTTATAACGCATCTCTTCTACGTTTATTCCTTCATAGGAAGAGGTGGGATACCCGTAGTACACCCACAGGAAAGAACAAATCTTCATCTCCTTACCCGGCTCTACCAGCGTCTCCACGCCCTCTGGGGTAATAAATGCCACCTCGCCCGGTCCTAACTCCTTATAATCCTTATATCCCAGATTGATATACGCAAAATTCTCAAAAGAAACACAATAGGCATCCTCCTTACGCCCGATCACAAGCGGAGTCCTGCCATACCTGTCGCGCGCTGCGTAAAGTCCATCCTTTGTCATAAGAAGCAGCGTAAGGGAACCATCCACGATCTGCTGGGCATATTGGATTCCCTCCACAAGACTGCCTTTCTTACAGATCAAAGATGCAATCAGTTCCGTAGCGTTGATTTTCCCCCCACTCATCTCTTGGAAATGGGAATGACCTTCATTAAACGCCCTGCGCAGCAGTTCTTCCTCATTATTGATCTTTCCCACCGTGACAATGGCAAAGCTGCCATGATGAGACTGGATCAGTAAGGGCTGGGGCTCATAATCTGAAATACAGCCGATGCCTAAATTGCCTTTCATCTCCTCCACATCCCGCTCAAACTTTGTCCGAAACGGAGAGTTTTCTATATTGTGAATCGCACGGCAAAACTCTCCTCCACCGTATGCTGCCATACCGCCTCTCCGCGTTCCCAGATGTGAATGGTAATCCACTCCGTAAAAAAGTTCCAGTATACAATCCTTCTTTGATGCAACCCCGAAAAATCCACCCATAGTGTGTATCTGCCTCCTTCTGTGCGACGTCTGTCTGTTTACATAAAATAAATATAAGTAATAGAGAATATCTCCAGTATACTCTGAACTATTATACAGAATAAAGGAAGTTCAGGGGGGAAGTCAATACCCCTCTGTTGTTTATTTTCCTTATAAATATAAATAAGCAGAAGTGTTTAATCATCCTTTTCTGCCTGCTGTCTCGTGTATTTTCTTTGCCCTTTTCTCTCTTTTGGATTATACTGTATTTATCATATAAGGAGGCTTCTTATGTCAATGCATCTGCAAGATCTTGTGCTCGTTCCTGCCCAGCAGTTAGAGCCTATCGACAATATAGACGGATTTCAGGTCCGGCCCGGATTTTTCCGCCAGTTTGGCGCCACTATTATTCCGGGAGGCGTGAATTTTACCATCCAGTCCCACGGGGCGACATCCTGTGAGCTTCTTCTCTTCCACAGGGAAGCAGAAGAACCTTTCGCAGCCTTAAAATTCCCTGACAATTACCGGATTGGATTCTGCTACTCTATGATCGTGTTCGGTCTGGATATAGAGGAGTTTGAGTACGCTTACCGGGTGGACGGCCCATACGATGAGAAACGAGGGCTGCGCTTTGACAAGACAAAGATTCTCTTGGACCCTTATGCCCGGGCTGTAACAGGGCAGAGCCAATGGGGACACAAGAACAACACGCGGCACGGATATCGTGCCCGTGTCGTGCGCTCAAATTTCGACTGGGGTACCCAGCGGCAGACACCAGTTCCCATAGAAGATCTAGTGATCTATGAGCTTCATGTCCGGGGATTTACAAACGACAGCTCTTCCAAAGTAAAACATCCCGGAACTTTTGACGGACTAAAAGAAAAGATTCCCTATCTGAAGGAACTCGGTATCAACGCGGTAGAACTGATGCCCATCTTTGAGTTCGATGAAATGCGCGACGCCCGCCTCATTGATGACAACGAGCTTCTTGATTATTGGGGATACAATCCGGTCAGCTTCTTTGCCCCAAACACAAGCTACTGCTCCTCTCTGGAATATAACCGGGAGGGACTGGAGCTAAAAAGTCTGATCAAAAGCCTTCACGAAAACGAGATCGAAGTAATCTTAGACGTGGTCTTTAACCATACCGCTGAAGGAAATGAACTGGGGCCGTGCTTTTCTTTCAAAGGCTTTGACAATAATATTTACTATATGCTCACCCCGGATGGAAGCTACTATAACTTCAGCGGCTGTGGTAATACCCTGAATTGTAATCATCCTGTCGTACAGGAAATGATATTAGATTGCCTGCGCTACTGGGTTATCGAATACCGCGTAGACGGTTTTCGTTTTGACCTTGCTTCCATCCTCGGGCGTAACGAGGACGGTACGCCTATGAACCAGCCACCTCTCCTTCGAAGCCTTGCATTTGACTCCATTCTCGGCAATGTCAAGCTCATCGCAGAGGCGTGGGACGCAGGAGGCCTCTATCAGGTCGGATCTTTCCCTTCGTGGAAGCGCTGGGCGGAATGGAACGGGCGCTACCGCGATGATATGCGTTGTTTCCTGAAAGGAGACCCGGGTATGGCAAAGATCGCGGCTCAGCGCATGACAGGATCGCCTGATCTGTATGACCCGGTATACCGGGGAGGCAATGCCTCTGTCAACTTTCTGACCTGTCACGACGGTTTCACTCTGTACGACTTGTACAGTTACAATCAAAAGCACAACGAGGCAAACGGATGGAATAATAAAGACGGTTATAATGACAATAACAGCTGGAACTGCGGCGAGGAAGGAGACACAGACAACACCCAGGTGCTTTCGCTCCGCATGAAAATGATGCAAAATGCGTGCGCTGTTCTCATGTGCAGCCGAGGAACGCCGATGTTCCTCTCCGGCGACGAATTTGCGGACACCCGGTATGGAAACAATAATCCATATTGTCAAGACAATGAAATCTCATGGCTGAATTGGGCGCTGCTTAAAAAGAACCAAAAACTTTTCAGCTTCTTCAAATATATGATCACCTTCCGCAGAGAACATCCCGCTATCCGTAAAGATCTAGAGCCCAGCTATATCGGATTTCCCTCCATGAGTCTTCACGGACTCACTCCTTGGGAGCCGGACACACCCGGCAGCCGATACATTGCGTGCATCCTTTTTGCTGGATACGACGATACGGCGGGAAAAGAAGATCTGGTATATGTGGCAGTCAATTCCCACTGGCATCCCGCAGAAATGACGCTGCCGGACTTACCGGAAGAATATGTATGGAAGATCTCTGTTAACACCGGTGATCCCAAATGCCAGACTTTTGAAAAAAGCCGGATGCCGGCAGCGGGAAAGAGTCTGCTTCTGGGAGAACGGTCCGTGATCATTTTCGTGGGAGAAAAAGAATAACATCAGCGCCGGCATGCAAAAGACAACACGGTCATTGTACGCCGGCTCCATCTTAAGCAAAGGAGTTTTTACTATGATATTAGGTTCACATGTAGGTATGAGCGGCAAGGAGATGCTGCTCGGTTCTGCAAAGGAGGCTGTATCTTACGGCGCGGACACATTTATGTTTTACACAGGAGCTCCTCAGAACACCCGCCGCAAAGATATCAGCGAGTTAAATATCGGCCCGGCATGGGATTTCATGAAAGAGCATAACATCCATGACATCATCGTTCATGCCCCCTACATCATCAATCTTGGAAATGCGGTCAACCCCGAGACCTTCTCCCTCGCGGTAGAGTTTCTCGCAAAGGAGATAGAGCGTACAATAAGCTGTAGAAGCCATACGCTCATTCTCCATCCCGGAGCACATGTCGGAGAGGGAGTCCAAACCGGAACGGCCCAGATTATCAAAGGTATCAATGAGGTGCTCCGCTCGGACACTGACTGCTTCATCGCTCTTGAGACAATGGCGGGAAAGGGTTCTGAAATTGGCCGCTGTTTCGAGGAACTGGCGCGGATCTACGACGGCGTCATCCATAATGATAAGCTAAGAGTATGCTTTGACACCTGCCACACAAGTGACAGCGGTTATGATATCATCCACAATTTCGACAAGGTGGTAGACGATTTCGACCGTATCATCGGAAAAGATCAAATCGCGGTTTTTCATATCAACGACAGCAAAAACATTCCCGGGGCAGCCAAAGACCGACACGAAAATATTGGTTTCGGACAGATTGGTTTCGACGCCTTGAACTACATCGTCCATCACCCCGGGTTTGAGAATATTCCAAAAATATTGGAAACCCCTTACATTCCTTCGCCATCTAACTCGAAGAAATCTTACGCCCCGTACAAATACGAGATTGCAATGCTGAGAAAGAGCATGTTCGAGCCGGATTTAAAAAAGCGCATCATCGCCGAAAATGAACCAGATGCCGGCAGCCAGCAATGATAAAACACTCGAAAAAATCAGCAGGTTCTCTTGACATTTTTCTTTAGACAATATATTATTGTATTATATATATAATACAGTTACAGGGCGGGGGGATATCCCCCCGTCCTGTAAGGACCGTTTAAGACGGTCCTTACAAAAAACAGAAAGTGAGATGATTAAATGCCATGGAATCTGGATAATGAACGTCCCATCTATTTACAGCTGATGGAACGAATCCAACACGACATCATCTCCGGCGTCTATCAACCGGGTGACCGCCTTCCTTCTGTCCGCGATCTTGCACTGGACGCGGCAGTCAATCCGAACACAATGCAGAAAGCGCTCTCTGAGCTTGAGCGCAGCGGCCTTGTATATTCCCACAGAACAAGCGGGCGTTTCATCACAGATGATCATCACCTCATCCAAAAGATGCGAAACGATATCGCGGAAGAGTATATCCGGCAATTTCTTTCGCAAATGCGAGAGCTTGGCTTTGAGGGCAGCGAGACGGTGGAGATGTTGGAGAAACCTTTAAAAGGGGGAAAACAATGAGACCAATACTAGAATGCCAGAGACTCACAAAAAAATACGGCAGTTTTTTTGCCCTTTCTGATCTGAATCTGTCCCTTGGGCGCGGACAGATTGTCGGCCTTCTCGGCCCAAATGGAAGCGGGAAGACCACACTGATCAAATTGATCAACGGACTGCTTGTTCCAACAGAAGGGCATATCATGATAAACGGGCTTGCGCCATGCCCTGACACGAAAAAAATTATATCTTACCTTCCGGACCAAGACTGCCTTGACAGTCATATGCGGGTTAGTGAGGTTCTCTCCTACTATCATGATTTTTATGACAATTTTAACGCCAAGCGCGCTTCCGCCATGCTGGATGCTCTGGGAATTGACAGACGTTCCCGCCTTCAGACCCTTTCAAAGGGCACAAAAGAAAAAGTTCAGCTTATTCTCGTCATGAGCAGAGATGCGGATCTCTACATACTGGACGAACCGATCGGCGGGGTAGACCCGGCGGCAAGGGAGTATATCCTTCAGACCATATTAGCCAATTATAACGAAAATGCCACGCTCCTCATTTCCACTCATCTGATCTCAGACATAGAAAATATCCTTGACCATGTCCTTTTTCTAAAAAACGGACAGTTGGCGCTGAATGCGTCCGTGGACGAAGTAAGAGCAGAATACGGCAAATCGGTGGACGCTATATTCCGGGAGGTATTCAAATGTTAAGAAAATTGATCATCTACGACTTGAAAGCATCAGCAAAAATTTTCTTTTTGTTTCATCTGGTCTTCCTTATTGCCTGCGGACTCGGACGATTCTGCTTTATGGATCGGATCGACTTTGTTCATTCATCCCCAGAAACACTTCTGGCTCCGGTCACCATCATCATATGCCTCGCCATCATCCTCGTTGTGGCAGTTAATCTCTTTTCTTGGCTGATGACCGCATTCCGGTTCTACCGGAACCTTTTTGGGAAGGAGGGATATTTAAGCTGGACGCTTCCTGTCTCAGGAATCCGCCATCTGTGGGCAAAAATTATATCCGGCTGTGTCCTTATGTGGATTGATACGATCGTTATCTGGCTTGGAATTTTTTTCCTTGTATCCGGAAGAAATGTCACAGAAGCATATGCTATGATCTCTGCCGATGTAACAGAGATGCTTGGTCTGCCGCTTAGCATGTTTTCACTTTATATGTTTCTATTTACAGCGCTCTCATGTATCATTTCTGTGATCATGACATATTTCTGCATTGCTGTAGGCCAGCTCTTTCCAAGTCATCGGATATTATGCGCCATCGCAACATATTTTATCCTCACTTTTGTGTTGCAGATCGCCGTATTCCTTATCATGATATTATCCGGTTATTTTAATGACTATATAAATTCCTCGGGTATTTTTAGCAAAGAATTATCGCTTATACTTGTTCCGTCTTTTTTGTTCTCATTTATTATAGCTATTGCAGAGTATATGATCACACACTATATCTTAAGCAAAAAGATCAATCTGATCTGAAAGAAAACATACAGCTGCCCCGCCATAGTTGATTGATCATCTATGGCGGGGCAACTGCACGTTTCCGTAAATGGTTCGAAGCGTCTGAACGGAGTCGAACCGTCGCACATGCCTCCGGAGGGCATTGCTCTATCCACTGAGCTACAGACGCATTCCGGCTGCGTTCAAGGAAATTTTAATATTTCCTTGAACAGCCTTAATTATCCTAGCACAGTTCCGGACAAAAGTAAAGCCCCTTGTCACCGGGATTAAAGATGCTTCTGAAGTTTTCTCCTGCGCATCCTTCTGTAACCTGCCACAGCACACACTGCAGATACCGTCATTGCCACAATTGCCGCGGCAGCCGCTGCAATTGTTCGCCTGCCGTCCCCTGTAGCCACTGATACACGGGGCCGCTGCAAAACATATACGGTCTGTCCCTGATCTTCCAAATCCTCATGGGATGCGATCAGGAGATCCCCCTCATAAAGATATTCGAGGACAACAATCTTCTTCCCTGGAAAACTGGCGGAATCTACGGGAAATTCCATCTCAATGCTCGCCGAAGGCTCATCTGCCGTCCACGTTTTTTCCACTGTAAGTTCCTTTCCATCTTGAATCAGCGCTTCTCCTGAAGCAGCGTCCGCCAGCATTCCCCTGAGAGTATATTCCTTTCCCTCTTCCATATTTTCCAGAATTATGGTGTCTGTGACTGTGTTTTCTTCGCCTGCATAGATCTCCTTTGTGCCTGTGTCTTTCCATAGAGCAGACGTATCCTTAATCGTTGTCCTGTCATTTGTGATTGTAAATTCCATGCACGCCTCCCCATTTATTTTCCCGTTTTCATCCACTGTAAATTCCACAGAGGTATCATTCCTTCGATAACCCGGAGCACTCTCTGTCTCCTGGATGCAATAATCCCCCGGACGAAGATATCGGAAGACAATCCGTCCCTCTTCATCTGTCACATACTCTGTCCCTGTCCCGGCAGCTTCCCCGGTACGGTCCGCGCCCTCTGGAAGCTTCTCCGATATGCTAAAATGGACTCCCTCGATTTTTTCATCGGTCTCGTAATCAGTTTTTGTGATAATAACCGTAGTCGGCTGATTCTCCCACGCCATATCTTCGGTCACGATCTCGGTATTTTGATCCTTATATTTTAGTTCCACCTCATAAGCTTTTTCATCCAGAACATAACCTGCCGCCGGCTCGATCTCTCTCACCTCGTATTCTCCCAGATGCAAATCTCCTGTAACGGCTTTTCCCTCCTCATCGGTCACCAGCTCTGCTACAATGGTTCCCGCTTTTACCAGAACTGTTCCAAGCGGCGTCAGGATATCCTCCTTGGCGCAAACTTCAAAGTGCACACCAGCAACAGGTTCTGTTGTCTCCCCGTCCGTTTTTGTAATACTGATCCGCCCCATTGCGGGAGCGTCTTCAAACTCTACAGTAAAAGGCTCCGTCCAGTCATGAGATTTTGTGATTTCAAATTCCAGCAGACTGTCATTGAGCACATACCCTTGGGGCGCACGCACTTCCTGAAAATAATACTTCCCCACAGGCAATTTCTCCGGCAGGGTAAAACTTCCATTCTCATCTGTCTGAAATGTCTCATGCACTGTCTCCTGCGGATAATACGTGGTCATTGTAACAGATTTTTTTTCATGATCAAGAATGCGGAATTCCGCTCCGGCTATAGGGATAACCTCACCGTTATGAGAATCCTTCTTTACTAGCCTGACCGGAGAAAATATTTTCTTATTTTCAAGAATGTAATACAGTGTCCGCCCTTCCTCTAATATCATAATCTCGAAATCTCCTACAGGCTTTAATCCAGAAGGCGTATCTTTCTCACTGACCACATAAGTATCATACACAAGACCGCCTCTGCCTTCCTCATTCTTAGGAATAGACGCATACCCGTTTTCATCAGTGATGATCTCTGTCTTTTCCCCTGTTGTTTTAGACGTTATGGTAAAGCATATTCCCTCCAGAGAAGTCTTCTGTTCTTCCTTCTCATTGTCAGATTCCCGGAACTTTACAATCTGAAGCCCGCCTCTTATTACCTTCTCCGGCACTTCCGGCACATGCCATACTGTATCCGTCTCTCCCTGCCCGGCAGATGTGATCTTCTCTGTAAAAACAGTTTCATTTATCAAATATCCTTCCGGTGCTTTTATCTCTCTGATCGTAACTGTTCCCAGCGGAAACACAGGCTGTCCTTCACTGTTTTTATAAAACTCATCCCCGCTCACCTTATATTCATCCATAAGCCGGATCTCTCCAGCCTCATTTGTCCGCAGCACCCATGTGCGCCTTGGGACCGTTCCGTTTTCCGCCGGATCACCGGCATAATATCCGGCATAGTATCTTACCTCAAACTCTGCTCCGGCCAGCTTAGCGGCTCCCTGCGGCTGATTCTTCCCTGTGCCAGCGTCTGTTTTCTTTAGAATGAATTCCGGAAGATGATACTGGGCTGTGTTCACACATTCATACTGGAAAACAGTATTTTCCTCTATAGTAATCTTGTGTCGTTTCTCTCCCGCGGCGAATCCCCGGGGGCTTTCTACCTCTCCGATCTCATAACTTCCAATGGGAATATCCTCTAATTTCCCGTACCCGTCCACATCAGTTGTCACTGTCCACAATGGCGCACTTCCACCATGCTCATAGATACCAAACTCCGCGCCTTCCAGAGAGTAGCAGGAATTATCCTCTGACCACTCAGGATGATCCGAACTCTTCTGTATTTCAATACTGCCTGTCTTGTCCATTCCTACACCGCCCATGGTCTGGCCTTTTCCACCTATATTGAACAAAAACGCAGAAAAGTACTGGGGAGGATCAGGCAAGGTCTTAAGCTTCTCTACCTTCTGTTTCAGAGATGCTATCGTTCCGGTATTGAGCCCTGTAAATGAACTCTCATTCCCAGAATACAAATAGGACAGGATGCAATGACTCATACAGTATTCCTCATCCTTGTCATAACCAGATTCCCCTGTAAGTGCACCAAATGTGTTTCGAAAGGTATCATAACCCGGTCCTCCGTACATATAATAGAGTCCTTTACGCACATTTCCATCTCCAAGAGGCTGCGTAGCATAAGTCCCGGATTCCGGCGTATCTTCAAGAGGCTCCAGACAATATGCCATCCTGCCATCCACTGTAAAATAATTCGTGCTGTATGTCCCATAATAGATCTCTCTTCCCACTGTCAGTTCCACACTCTGCCCGTTCTGCGCAAATACAGGCCGGAGATATAAAAAAGCAGACACCCATATGACTGTAACCGCACAGGGCAGGAGAAATGCCTTCCACTTTTTTAAATATCTCATCCTATATTCCCTCCTGCCTGTTTTATATTTCTGCCGAGAAATCTCCCGGTACTTCTCTCATACAAGTACACATGGTTGCTCAGCACCTCTTCTTCCGCCACCTGTGTCTCATTGATATCTCTTACCATATTGTCCATCTCCCCTCTGCTGATCTCCTTGGAGTATGGGACAATCACCACCTCGTGAACACTGCTCGGCAGGATATAATAGTCTTCCTGAAGAATCTCTCCGATTGTCTCCATGATATGTGGATAGGCAATACACGCAGCCCCGTAATTTCTTAGATTATTGGACAATACATACATCCTGTCCCTGCTGCTTCCCCCTCCGGCAAGCAGATTTTCTGTCTCTGCATTTTCTTTGCAGTCATCGCTCTTTTTCACCATATCTTTTAAGGCACTTTTCATGGTCATCAGTTCCGCCGGAAGCAGCTTACCTGCATTTTTCACAGCGTCTTCCCAAAGCTCCTCCGTCCCCACATTCCACTGTTTCGCGTGTCTGTTCGACACGGTCATCACCGCCGTCCCTTCCTCCGTCCCCTCAAAGAGCACATAAAATACGATCGACAGATCTAGAAACATCCGGTGTGGGACTGAATCCAGAAATTTTCTATTCTTTGCTGTGTTGATCAGCTTAAACACAATCCGGTCCTTCACTCCGTTATAGGTCAGAATTTGATTACAGTCCCATGATTCTCCTTTTCTGATACTCTCATAGAACTCTGTGAGTTCCCCGACAATATATTCCAGCGGCTTTCCCTCCAGATAGCTCTCATAATACTCCTCCAGATAGATCGTCGGAGAAATATTAACTCCGGGAGTCTCAATCAATACTCCCGTACGCTCTTTTCCATTGTTTTTAACCACTGTATAAAGGCTTGCCTTAACACCTCCCTTCATCTTCTGCTTTATCTGCTTTTCAACCGCGCATGCAAATTCTTTGTAATCCATCTTTCTCCTTTCTCAACGCGGTCCATCACAAATTAAATGAGAAAACCGGTACGATCCGTACCAATGAATAAGATAAAAAATAGGAACAATATTATGTGTCATTGATTATAGATGAGCATCTGAAGAAAAACAATCTGGAATGTTACACAAAATACTACGCATAGTTTTCTTACAGTTTTACCTAACTTTTGATATAACTAAATGAAAAAAGGATGTACCGCACAAAACGATACATCCTTTGACCTTATATTTTTGGTAAATATTTTTCAGTCAAAGCCCGCGGGAATAAACTGACCTTACACTCTCGACAGGTACTCGCCTGTACGTGTATCGATCTTAAGTACATCACCTGTCTCACAGAACAGCGGAACCATAACGGTAGCCCCCGTCTCAACTGTTGCCGGCTTTGTAGCTCCCTGAGCTGTATCTCCCTTGAATCCCGGCTCTGTCTCCGTGATCGCCAGCTCAACAAACAGGGGCGGCTCAACGGAAAAGACATTTCCCTTGTGAGAGCAAATTTTTACTGTCTCGTTCTCTTTTACGAATTTCAGGGCGTCTCCCACCACATCGGAATTAAGAGCGATCTGATCATAAGTTTCCAAATCCATAAAATTGTACAGATCCCCATCCTGATACAGATACTGCATGTCCTTCCTGTCGATGTGTGCGTTCTCAAACTTTTCCGTCGGGCGGAATGTTTTCTCAACAACGCCTCCGCTGATGATATTCTTTAACTTTGTTCTTACAAAAGCTGCTCCCTTTCCCGGTTTTACATGCTGAAATTCCAAAATCTGATAGATATTCCCGTCAATCTCCACGGTAATTCCGTTCTTAAAATCTCCTGCTGCGACCATTTATATTCCTCCTTCAATCGCGCGCCTTACCCGGGCGCTCTATCTTCTGATTTTATACTAATTTCCCCCATTTTTCAATCTTTTTTTATAGAAATGGAGGACAATATTCTCCAGCCCCCGTTTCAGAACAATCTGAATCTCCTCTTTGGGATGTATGGGTTTGACAAGGATACTTCGGATTCCCGTCCTTTTCGCTCCCCACACATCTGTAAAAAGCTGATCACCCACAAAAACTGTGTTTGACCTGTCTGTCCCCATAAGTTCCATTGCCCGGATATAATTCTTTGTGGAAGGCTTGTTCGCATTGTTAATATAGTGCGTTCCAATCTCCCGATTGAACATTTTGACGCGTTTTTCCCAGTTGTTCGAGAGAAGACACGAAGCAAATCCAATATCCTCAAGCCTTCTAAAAAGCTTCTTTGCCCGGTCGTCTGCAGGCGCGCCGTGAGGCACGAGCGTGTTGTCAATATCGAATATCACGCCCCGGTATCCTTCCTCATACAGTTTTTCAAAAGGGATGACGTAGGTGGAAGCCACATACTCATCCGGGAAAAATCTCTCCAGCATCATTTTTCATCCAACTCCGTCAGCTTGGTAATCAGTTCCTCAGATATCTGAAGGATAGACTTCCCATCCGTCTGAATGACCACGTCTGCCGCAGCTTCGTATTTTTCTTTGCGCTTCTCCATCAGATCCGCGATGAACTCCACATTATTATTATCCTTAAGAAGAGGCCTGTCATTGCTATCCTTAACTCTATCATAGATGGTCTCAGGGCTTGCCGTAAGGAGGACAACCCTTCCGTTCTTCTTCATCTCAACTACATTCTCTTCTCTGAGCGCCACGCCTCCGCCGCAGGATATAATACAGTTCTTTCCTGTCTGCAGCTCTTTTAAGAGGTTTGTCTCAAGATTTCGGAAATATTCTTCTCCGTATGTAGCAAAAATATCCGGGATACTCATCTCCTCCCGCTCGGCAATCTCCTGATCCATCTCCACCAGCCTCATATCGAACATCATACTCAGATAATCTGAGATCGTCGTCTTTCCGGCGCCCATGAATCCAATCAGCACAATATTGTAAGAGAACAGCTTTCTTGCCTGTATCCTCTTACTGTTTCTTAAAATGCGCTTGAATACATCCTGTATCTCTTCCCGGTACTTATTGTTTTTTAATTTCTCATCCAGACGCCTTTGCTGCTTTTCCTCCTGTGCAGGCTGCAGGATCGGCATTCCATATGTCTCTTTATATGCCATGATCTTTTCAATAATGGCATTTCTCTCCACGAGAGCATCAATAATCTTGTCATCACAGAATGCAAGCTGCTCGCGGTACATCTCCAGATCGTTCATCTTCATCCTCCATTTGCTGTATAATAACTACTATAGTATACCAACTTCCTCTCATGATATCAAGAACGAAGATACCCTCCCTTAACAAGAGAGGGCATCCCCCCTTTACGAAGTCTTTTCAATAGCTCTTTTTACATTTTCTTTGAACGCTTCCCACGCCTCTTCGTCATCCACAAAATATTTTGGACAAATCTTTCCCGTCACATCATAGTGCCGGATCACATCATCTTCTGTCAAGCCGAACTTCACGCACAGCCATGCTGTAAGCTGTACAAGGGAACGATAGGAACTCTCCGTAAATTTCCCGCTCTCATCGGGATGGCACACCTCAATGGATACAGTATCACTGTTTCTCTCATTGGATGCGTACGCGATTTCCCATGTAGGAACGCACTGGATGATCTCTCCTTCCAGTCCCACAATAAAATTGCTGCTTGCCTGTGTTTCCTGAGAATACTGAAGACCGTTAAAATAATCCCGGTTCTCCTGAGCAGAACTGCCCGGATTGGCAGTGTAATGAATTACTACTCCACTGATGCCATCGCTCTGAATTCCCGGTCTGGAATAAGGGTTCACATCCAGAAGCTGAACGTCCAGTTCCGGTTCAGAGGCGTCCACATCTACGCGGTATGGCCTGTCGGCCATGCAAGACCGCACACTAAGAACAATGGTCAATATCAGTAGGACCGCCACACCGGACACGGCATACTTGTTTCTTAATACAGCTTTCCATCCCCGGCTTTTCCAGCTTCCTGCTTTTGTTCTTCCTGTTTTCTGCCTGTTTGTATTTCTTCTTTTATCCCCTCTGTATGAACTCATCTGTACGCCTCACTGTCATTATCCTGCTTTCAGACCCTTCCACAAACCCGCCACAGGAAAATATCTGAAATGTGGAAGTAACTGAACTGTGTATTCACTGATTTAAAATTATAGCATGTAATTATTTCTCTGAGGTGAAGAAAATCTTATGATTTTATAAATCGCGCCATTCTCAGCCCAGCATCAGCCAGTTTGCCCGAAACGGCCGCATCAAGTTCCAATACCTTCCCCCTGACAGGTTATATTCCCTGATCAGATTCCATTTTGCCTCTATGCTCCTTATATCTTCAAACCACACTACATGGTCCATCCCGTTTTTCCGATAAGTAAACCACGGACTTTGTGCCACTGTGGCATATTCGATGACAGCACCGTTCTCCGCCGCGATATCCACTGCCTCCACATTTCCCACCGTGCGCGCCCTTGTGGTGCCTCTCTCATAGGGGAGCTGCCAGTCGTACCCGTAATTGGGAATTCCCATGATCAGCCTCTCTGCCGGAATCTTCGTCAAAGCATACTCTACCACCTGACGGACTTTATCTAGAGGCGCCACTGCCATAGGCGGGCCATAAGTATATCCCCATTCGTAAGTCATCAGAAAGACCGCGTCCGCGTTTTCACCCAACAGCGCATAATCCACTCCCTCTACAAGAAGCCCTTTCTGGTCGTCCGATACCTTGGGCGCTACCGCCACGGACACACGGTATCCGTTCTCATTCATCCTGCTGCGCACTTTTCCTACAAAATCTGCATACTGTACCCGGTTCTCTGGCAGCACATACTCAAAGTCGATATCCACGCCCGCGTATCCTTTGTCCTGCACTGTCTCCAGCATCTGCCCGATCAGTTTTTCCTGCACAGCTTCATTTTCTACCAGCACTTTCACAAGCTGATTATTAAACGCTCCCTCAGAAAACGGCGTCAGTACCATCAGAGGCTGAACCCCGCGGTTCCACGCCGCCTCGATCATCCACAGTTCATTATGGAGAGGCGGAACCAAATCTCCCTCAAATGTAAAACCATACGAAAACACAAGAAGCTCCTTAAGCGCTGGCAATGCCTGCCCAAGCAGTTCTGGTTCGACAAACGGGTATGCGTAACCGCCCGGCATCCTTCCCCTTGCCAGATCCATCTCTTCTCCGGGTTTAAGAATAAGAAGAGCCTGCCCCGGGACAACACGATTTCTATCCGATATCTGATTATCGTAAACAATCTTCCATACAGGAACTTGTGTCTGACGGGAAATCCCCTCCAGTGTGTCTCCTCTTTTCACTACATAGATCAAAAAAGTCACCCCCGTGGAGAAGCATATGCTTCCCCGCGGGGGATTATAACCTACATATTTTCGTTTGATTTCCTATATAATCAGCATGGCGTCTCCGAAGGAAAAGAACCGGTATCTCTCTCTTACCGCTTCCTCATATGCCGAGAGTACATGCTCTCTCCCCGCCAGCGCGGACACAAGCATAACAAGCGTGGATTCTGGCAGATGAAAATTCGTAATCAAAGCGTCTAGTATCTTAAAACGGTATCCCGGATAAATAAAGATCTCCGTCCATCCGCTGCACGCCCCCAAGCGTCCGTTCTCATCCGACGCAGACTCAATGGTACGGCAGCTTGTCGTCCCCACGCAGATAACCCGTCCGCCGTTTTCCTTGGCACGGTTGATCTTCTCTGCCGCCTCCTCGCTGATCATGTAGAACTCTGAGTGCATGTGATGGTTTTCCAGATCGTCCACTTTCACAGGACGGAACGTCCCAAGCCCCACATGGAGAGTCACCCGGGCAATTTCAACACCTTTCACCTGAATCTCATTCAGCAGCTTTGGCGTAAAGTGAAGCCCCGCCGTAGGAGCCGCCGCAGAGCCGGAATTCTCCGCATACACGGTATTATAGCGGTCTTTGTCCTTCAGCTGATGGGTAATGTATGGGGGCAGCGGCATCTGTCCTAGCTGATCTAGAATCTCTTCAAAGATCCCTTCATACTCAAAGCGGATCAGCCGGTTTCCTTCATCCACAATATCTACGACCTCCCCGGTCAAAAGCCCATCGCCAAAACAGATCCGTGTGCCCGGCTTCGCTTTCCGTCCCGGCTTTACCAACGTCTCCCATACGTCGCCTTCTCCTCTCTTTAAGAGAAGCACCTCAATTTTTGCCCCGGTCTCCTCCTTCGCGCCGATCAGACGGGCAGGGATCACTTTTGTATCATTGATAACCAGACAGTCTCCGGGATTCAGATAACCGATGATATCCCGGAATACATGATGCTCTGTCTTCCCGGTCACCTTGTCGAGAACAAGGAGCCGTGAGGAAGAGCGGTCCTCAAGAGGGTCTTGAGCGATCAACTCTTCCGGGAGATTATAATAAAAATCACTTGTCTTCAATAGTATATCCCCTTTACTGTCTCAGCTCGATCCCGAGCTCCTCAAGGCCTTTTAGTATTTTCTTCATTGCCTCGGTCACATCCGCCTCCTCAAGAGTACGGTCTTTTGCGCGGAATACAATCGAGTACGCTACTGATTTAAATCCTTCTTTAATCTGGGCTCCCTCATATAAGTCGAACAGACGGAAGCTCTCCAGATGCGCGCCTGCCTTTTTCTCGATGACGTCCTCGATCTGGCCTACAAGGATATTCTTTGGAACAACCATACTGATATCTCTTGTAACAGACGGGTATTTTGCGATACCTGTGTACTTTCTGTCAAATGTCGCGTAGGGCAGAATCTCTGGCATATCGATGACCGCGATGTACGCTCGCTCTCCGATCCCGTATGTGTCAGCCACCTCCGGGTGCACCTCTCCTAAGTATCCCACGACTTTTCCGTCGTAGATGATATTTGCCTGTCTTCCTGGATGAAGAAATGTCTTCCCAGCGTTGGGATCATATTTTTCCCTGTCCTTCATGCCTATCTTCTCAAAGAACTCTTCCACTACGCCCTTTAGTGTAAAGAAGTCTCCTTCCCCATACATTCCCAGTGTAAACTGCATGCGTTCCTCTGGAAGTTCTGTAAGCGGTAGCGCTTTCGGAAGGTAGATATTACCCTGCTCGTAAAGGCGCACATTTTTATTCCTCCGGTTATAGTTCGTTGCAAGTGATGTGAGCATTCCGTTCAAGGAGGTCGTTCTCATGATACTATAGTCCTCACCCAGCGGGTTCATGATCTCTATCGCATTCCGGAGAGGAGAATCCCCATGGATAAGCAGCTTATCAAATACTTTCGGGCTCTCAAAGGAGTAAGTCATACCCTGGCTGAAACCACAGAACTCCGCAATATCTCTCGCCACCTGCTCCACACGCAGCTTAAAGGACAGCTTTCCCGTTGTCGCCTCGCCTGTGGGAAGTGTCGTCGGGATATTGTCGTATCCGTAGAATCTCGCCACTTCCTCCGCGATATCTGCAAGGCGGAACAGGTCGTGGCGGAACGTAGGCGCAATAATCTCTTTTGCCGCTGCGTCATACTCAAAGCCGATCATCCGGAAGTACCCAAGCATCTCCTCCTCTGAGATATCCGTTCCCAGCATGGCATTGATCTTATCCGCGTCAAAGAGAACTCTCACCGGTTCTTTCTTCTTGCTATATACATCTACCATTCCGCCTACGACCTCGCCCGCGCCCATTTCTTCCACGAGCTGGCACGCACGGTCGATCGCTGCCTGCGCGTTATTCGGGTCAAGTCCTTTTTCGAACTTGGCGGAAGCGTCTGTCCTTAATCCTATGCGCTTGCTGGACTTACGGATATTCACTCCGTCAAAACATGCCGCCTCAAACAGCATTGTCTTCACATTGTCAGTAATCATAGAATTCTCACCGCCCATGATTCCCGCAATTCCGATCGATTTCTGCCCGTCGCAGATCATAAGCACGTTCTCATCCATCGTGCGCTCCTGCCCGTCCAGCGCCACAAACTTCTCGCCATTTTCCGCATTTTTAACAATGATATGACGATCCGCAATGGTATCCAGATCATAGGCGTGCATCGGCTGCCCGTACTCTTCCATCACATAATTGGTGATATCGACCAGATTGTTGATCGGACGGATCCCCACAGATGCCAGTCTCCTCTGCATCCATTCCGGAGACGGCCCGATCTTGATATTCTTCACGACTCTTGCACAATATCTCGGGCAAAGCTCTGTGTTCTCCACAGTTACTTTTACATAGTCATTGACATCCTCATCGTTTCCCGTGGGCGTCACAACCGGAGGCTTGAACTCTTTGCGGAATGTGGCCGCCGCCTCCCTTGCGATACCGATCACGCTAAAACAGTCCACGCGGTTGGACGTCACTTCATACTCGAAAACAGCGTCATCTAACCCCAGCGCTTCAATGGCGCTTTTCCCCACCTCCGCATCCTCTGGGAAGATATAGATCCCATACTCCGGCGCTTCCGGATACATTTCTCTGGTGGAACCTAGCTCTTCGATGGAACACATCATACCGCAGCTCTCCACGCCGCGTAGCTTTCCCTTTTTGATCTTAATGCCGCCCTCAACCTTCTGGCCCGGCTCATGACCTCCTGCCACGCGTCCGCCGTCCAGAACCACCGGTACCTTGTCTCCTTCTTTTACATTCGGGGCTCCTGTCACGATCTGGACAGTTTCTCCCCCGATATTCACCTGGCAAACAATGAGTTTATCTGCATCCGGATGCTTCTCAATCTTATCGATCTGCCCGATCACGATCTTGTCCAAATCAGCGTCCATTCTCTCATAACCTTCCACCTTTGTGCCGGACAATGTCATCGCGTCTGTGTACTCCTGCGGAGTCACGTCAAGATCCGGAACATATGCTTTTATCCATGATAATGAAGTATTCATTTTCCTGCTTTCCTTTCCAATTTTGATACCATCTTCCAAGCAGCATCTTCTTAACTCTCTGCGCGAATCAAGAAGACCGCTTCCTCCACACCTTGTGCGGAGGAGACTAGAACTGTTTTAAAAATCTGTCGTCGTTCTCATACAACAGCCTCATGTCATCGATCTCATATTTCAGAAGCGTAATACGCTCCAATCCCACTCCGAACGCAAAACCGTTGTACTCTTCCGAATCGATACCGCACATCTCAAGCACATGGGGATGCACCATACCGCATCCCAAGATCTCGATCCAGCCGGATCCCTTACAGAAACGACATCCTTTTCCGCCGCACTTAAAGCAGCTTACATCCACCTCGGCGCTTGGCTCTGTGAAGGGGAAATGATGAGGACGGAATTTCGTCTTTGTCTCCGGCCCGAACAACTCTTTTGCAAATACTTCCAAAGTTCCTTTCAGATCGGCGAAAGAAATATTTTTGTCGATCACCAGACCCTCGATCTGATGGAAGGAAGGGGAGTGTGTCGCGTCCACCTCGTCCGAGCGGAACACTCTTCCCGGGGCAATCATACGGATCGGCAGCTTGCCCTGCTCCATCACGCGCGCCTGAACCGGCGACGTCTGGGTACGCAGCACAATATCTTTGTTGATATAGAACGTATCCTGCTCATCCTTCGCCGGATGATCCTCCGGGATATTCAACTTCGTGAAATTGTACTCATCATACTCTACCTCCGGGCCTTCCACAACCTCGTAGCCCATTCCCACAAAGATGCGCTCCACCTCTTCCAGTACAATACTATTTGGATGCCTGTGCCCCATAATATTTTTCTTAGACGGCAGGGTGACGTCAATCACCTCTTCCTTCATTTTCTGCTCACGGATGGCTTTCTCCATCTTTGTCTTGTACTCATCGATCAGCTCTTCAATAGCCGCTCTCGCGTCGTTGACCAGCTGACCCACCTTCGGCCGGTCCTCCGGCGCAACATCTTTCATTCCTTTTAGAACAGCAGTCAGCTCGCCCTTCTTTCCAAGAAAACGGACGCGCACGTCATTCAACTTTTCCGGGACGTCCGCCGCCTGAATAAGCGCGGTTGCTTCCGATTTGATCTGTTCCAGTTTTTCCTTCATTCTTCCTAACTCCTTCCTTTACTCTGTGTGTAAAGCTTTTCACGTACTCAGGTTCTATGCCGCCACAATACCGTAAAGCGGTAAAATAACCTTATTGCAGCGTGCACATCCTGCCCGGAGACTTTTATTTTGCGAGACATTCCTTTGAACTTTCCCGCAGAATAAAAAAGCCCCGTCCCAAAAGGGACGAGGTCATAAACTCCGTGGTACCACCCTGATTCCCGCAGTTCTCCCGCAGGCACTCTCATCTGTGTAACGTACAGTATACGGCGCTTCCTACTGTCATCTTCAAAAGCGCGGCTCACATGCGAAATTCGATTGCCATCTGAACTAAAGAAGACTTACAGCCGGCGATCTTCTCTCTCTGTTAGAAAATGGTTCTCTACTTTACACGGTCATAGCTTTTTCCAAAATTACTTTTTCATTTTATCATATGTTTTCTTTTTGTCAAGTGCGCCCAAACTGCTTTGCAGGAAACCTTTTCAGAAAGTATGTGGGACGGCAAAGATGGCGAAATATATCATAAAACCATCTTTTTGCACGATATCTGTCACTTTTTTATCAAAGGTTCAATGCCAAGATGCAAATATTAAAGAAAAGGAATCGCTATCTTCCGTCTTATTTATCTATTCCAGACGCACTGTGAGCGTAAACCCCGCATTTTTGCTCATATTTGTTAAAAATTACACAATATCACTTTGTTAAACAATAGATTTTTGTTGACTTTTTACATATTAGGTGGATATGATGTTGTCAAAGGAAATAAGCAAAGTATAGAAAGGAGTGTTCGATCATGAAAATAGAACTTCAAGACAAATATCAGTTATACATTGGCGGACAATGGAAGGACGCCTCTGACAAAGCCACTTTCAAGACATTCTCTCCCGCAGATGGAAGTCTCCTTGCCGAATGTGCCGAGGCGACACGCGAGGATGTGGATGAAGCCGTACAGGCTGCATGGAAAGCATTTGCATCGTGGAAGAATACCACAGTCAGCGAACGCGCCGCGATCTTGAATAAAATAGCAGACATTATCGACGAAAATACCGAGTTTCTTGCAACTGTGGAATCCATGGATAACGGAAAACCAATCCGCGAGACAATGGCCGTGGACATCCCCCTCTCAGCGCAGCATTTCCGCTATTTCGCAGGATGTATCATGGCGGAGGAAGGCAGCGCTAGCATGCTTGGAAAGGATACGCTCAGTCTGATCCTCAGAGAGCCTATTGGCGTAGTCGGTCAGATCGTGCCATGGAATTTCCCATTTCTCATGGCAGCGTGGAAACTGGCGCCTGTTCTGGCAAGCGGATGCTGTACTGTATTTAAAACATCCAGTACGACACCTTTAAGCGTTCTTGAGTTTGCAAAGCTCATCCAAGATGTGATCCCCGCCGGTGTTTTCAACGTTATCACTGGCGCAGGTTCCAAATCCGGACAGTATATGCTGGAGCACAAGGGCTTGCGCAAGCTGGCGTTCACCGGTTCAACGGAAGTCGGCCGCAGCGTCGCCATTGCCGCCGCTGAAAAGCTGATTCCATCCACCCTTGAACTTGGCGGAAAATCAGCAAATATTTTCTTTAGCGACTGTGACTGGGAGATGGCTATGGACGGCCTGCAGATGGGCATCCTCTTTAATCAGGGACAGGTATGTTGCGCAGGTTCCCGCGTATTCGTCCACGAAGATATCTACGACAAATTTGTAGAAGATGCGGTACGGCGCTTTGAGCAGGTAAAGGTAGGGCTTCCCCTTGACCCAGAGACACAGATGGGCGCGCAGATCAGTAAAGGACAGATGCAGAAGATCCTCAAATATGTAGAAATCGGAAAAGAGGAAGGTGCAAAAGTGCTCTGCGGCGGATACCAGATCACAGAGGGCGGTCTTGAAAACGGATGCTTTATCCGCCCCACCCTTTTGGGCGATGTGACAAATGATATGCGGGTCGCTCAGGAGGAAATCTTTGGGCCGGTGGCATGTATCCTGAAATTTAAGACAGAGGAAGAAGTCATAGCCATGGCCAATGACAGCGAATACGGTCTGGGCGGCGCGGTATGGACAAGAGATATCAACCGGGCGCTGCGGGTTTCCATGGCAATCGAAACCGGACGTATGTGGGTAAATACATACAACTCGATCCCCGAGGGAGCTCCATTCGGAGGCTACAAGACTTCCGGCATCGGACGGGAAACGCACAAGGTTATCCTTGAACACTACACACAGATGAAGAATATCATGATCAATCTTGGAGAGGTTCCCACCGGATTCTATCCTGTAAAATAAGCCCTCTGACAAAATTAAAAACATCCCCATCCAAACGCCTGTCAAAAGATCAACCCCGGCACTTGGATGGGGAATTTTTTCTGCATATATCTTTTCGGACCCGGCCCGCCTGAAGCTCAGTCGTTATCCGCCGGCACCTTACTGGGCCGACCCGTTCGTCAGATACCCTTCTAGAAGCGCATTCAGCTCCCCTCCCAGCAGAATGATATACATACTTAGATACAGCCAAAGCATGATGAGGATGATCGTCGTCATACTGCCGTACATGCTGGTAAATCCGGTGAAAATATCCAGATAGATAGAAAATATAAACGAGATAAACAGCCAACCACACGCAGTAAACAACGCTCCCGGAAGCTGCCCCCTGAACGTGGCTTTCGCCATGTTTCCCCTGTTTGGGAGAAACTTATAAACAAGATCCCAGAACGCGGTGAGCACGATCAATGTCACAAAAGTCCGTATCCGGATAATAAAATCAACGACTTTGCTCAGAAACGGGACATGTTCATACACCATAGCGCTGATACTGTTCCCGAATACCGAGAGCACTAGCGAAAGGATAATCGCCGCCAGAAAGATCACTGTGTAAATGGTAGCCCGCAGACGCAGATAAATATAATTTCTCGTCTCTGTGTTGGCATAGATTGCATTCAGCCCCGAGGTCACAGATAAGACCCCCTTGCCTGCGGACCAGAGCGCTACGATAACCATCACGGGAATGACGGTTCCAGACTGAGAGTAAATCTGAATGACGATGCTGCGGATAAAGTACTGCACTGAATCCGGAAATACGGCCACCACCGCTTTTAAAACATCCTCTATCGTCAGAGGAGTAAACTGTACCATTGTCAGAAGAAGGAAAAAAATAGGGATCAGTGAGAGCACAAAAAAATAAGCCGCCTGAGCCGCATACGCGCCTGTGTGGTGGGAATTTATCGTCTCTATAATCTTAAGTATACGATGCCTAACCTTTTTCCTATCCTTCATAGCTTAATCTCTCTATCCTCTGACGCAGACTGCAACAGAAAATATCCCATAGCCTCTCTTCATGTAACCTTTGGGAAAACAAAATTTTTTCTTGGAAAAAGCGGCCGTACCAGACGACCGCCTTTATCTTTCGTAGTCACCCAAAATGCCGGTCCTGTATTTTGAGTCCTAGCCACAGCTAGGTGGGCAACCGCATCTGCTTTTCTGTCGTCCACTGCATAACGGAGGCCTGACATATTACAGAAATATAGGAATCCCGTTTAAACAAATGTAGGTTCAAAATTACAGGGTTGTCGCACATCTCAGGTTAACTTCCTATTAACTCTACAAGTATTATACTCTAATCATATGTTTTTTACAACTGATTCTTTTTTCCATCTGCTGCCCTCCGCCGTCTCCACGAAATCAGTGTTCTTCTGCGGCGAGCCTCGTCAGATTGTCCCGAATAGCCTTCTCCCACTGCCGCGCTTCTCCGTCTGTTTTACTGTTTATATATGCCGGGCCGTCCTCCGTGCCTATCATCAATATGGGCTCATACCCCACATAGAGATACATGCGGCACTTTCCCGTCTCTTTTCCTCTGAACTTTCCAACCAGCATCCTGCCGTCGTCCCCGCCGTTTACTCTCCTGTAATCATCCTTTGGGAGACTGTCAAGAAGTTCCACGTCCGTGATCTCGTCATAGGTAAGGAAAAGGTCCGAATACCCTGATGTGACCGCAACCTCATCCGTACTGATCCGCACTTCGATGGGAGTAAATTCCATTTTAAATATCATCACGACCGCCACGACCAGACATCCGACTCCAATCAGAAGCCCTGCCGCAAGGGAAATCTTACCCGCAGGGCGCGCCATGTTGGTCGCATAGTTCCACGTGCAGACCCAGTCCTGCACGATCAGCCGTTTATCATTGGGGTTACTGTACCATCCGTTCTTCCAATATACGTCGTCGTCAATATACAGCGGCTTCTGATTCTGTGCCAGAAGCGTGTCTTTGCGCTTAGCCATATAGAAAAATCCTCCTAAAAGGAGCACGATGGGGAAGCTTTCCAGTATGATATACGCGACATAAACACCGCTTCCAAGCCAGCCCTTCCCGTCCATGAACTGCGCCGCTGTCAGATATGCCGCCGCATTACATATCCCGCACCCGAGCAGCATCCTCGACCATGTCTGTTTCCGCATCCCGTTCACCCGGTCGTTCAGCGCGGCGTCCTCACTGTACACTTTGTCCTGCATCCTCAGCATAATGACATGGAGCACGGCAAATAGAGTCTCCACTGATACCGACACAATCAGGAGCACCCATCCGTCATCCGAATTTTTCAGATAATCCCGGACGTAAGGCAAAAGGCAGGGCAGAAGAATCAATACGGTCAAAACAGTGTGCCACCACGGGGATATTCCCATCTTCCCAGTCTGTGTACTCGTTTTTGTACCCGCCGCCAGAATATGACTGCCCCCACTTCCTACCCATCCTCTTTCTACCTTAAGGTCGTATAATTTCCTATGGGTGCGGTACAGTAACAAAATCCCACCCACACACAGTTCCACCAGCCACAGTGACCACATGAGCATAAAGACCGACATATACCAGAAATTCAGCGCACTTATCAAGGCTCCTGCAACCGTATTCCAGAAATAGAACCTGTGCGATCTCTTTGTATACTTTGCAATAAAGGCGGTTACTTCCTCACTTTCCGCGGCGCTTTGGGGCATGTGCACGCCCATGAGCATCCCTTCAGAATACTGCTGTTTTCTTCCATACACGGCATAAAATATCCCCACTGTGACAAGATCAATCATGAGGAAAATCCAAAACATCATCATAAGCCATTCCCCCAAAGCACAAGTTGTTTCATACAAGCCGATAAATTCTTTCCCCTACTGCCTGTTATCATACTCGCATGATTCTTACTTTGTATTATACCTTCCCACAGAAATAACACAATGCTTTTATTGTCAGCCACTATAAAAATAAATATCCCGGACAGAATCACTTCCATCCGGGATATTTATTACTCACCTGATTTTGTGCATCGTCAATCAGCTCTGAAACGCTACTGTCCGATGCTCGTAAAAATATTTGTAGTGATTAGATTCATATGACATAGAAGCGCTTAGAGAAATATTGACGGATTCTCCGATTCCCAAATCCAGCCCGCCTCCGCCGCTGACTGTTGTCGTTCCATTATTATAAAAATCTCCGTTGATAGTATATTCAATCTGATATGCACTTCTCAGCCATACACTGATATTTCCTGTAAACTGTTTTGAAATTCCGGAGTATGATCTCACCAGTTGTACCGAATAAATTGACAGAATTCCCCAGTACGATCCGGACTCACTTGTACGGCAGTAAAACTCAATACGCGGGCGATATGTGCTGGTTACTGTCAATGACACCGACAGGGTTCGGTATGTCGCGCTCGCTCTTGTCTCTTTCTGAAGCCGCACCGGAAATGCTTTTAACGCTTCATCATAGGACACGCCATTTACTTCCATATAATGGTTGACCATCTCAGAAAAACTCATAGGGGCGCTGACTTGTATATCTGAATCCTCATTGTTGATTTCGTTTACATCAATAATCTCTGTATCGGCTGTATTTTCATCTGCATAAGCCGGAATATATAAGAGTGAAAACACTAAAACAAAAGAACTAACCAAACTGATAATTCTTTTCATATCTTTATCCTCCTATTTCTTGTAGAGCAATGCAATGCCCCACAGTGAAAAAATAATTCCACACGTACGAATTGACGGGATGACGTCTGCCCACCTTATGCTTTCAAAATGATAATCATATAAGCGGATGACATCAAAGACTACGGTTGGGAAATATGGAGCTCCCAGAGTAAACACAATCCCTAAAGCAAATAATGTAATAATGATTTTCTTTCTTTTTTCCATAAATCTGTTCCCCAATCCCATATTTTTACTTGGTTTTTAATAGGTTACTGATGTCGATACCGTTGACTTTGTCTCCGAATCAGCCCTTACATACGCCTTTGTGCGGTAAGTTCCTCTTGACACTTTATATGTTTTACTGATTGACAGCATACTCCCTGTCCCACTGGCTGTCCATGATTTGACATCAATCCAGCTTCCACCGCTTTTTTTCTGCAAGGTAAGCTACATGTATGTAATTTGAATGTTTGGTCTACAATTTAAATAGCCGCTGGCATCTGCCATTCCATTTTGATTTATAGTCAATTTCGCACTACATGTAATAATATTACTCAACCGCGGTTGAATTTGTCCGACATCAGTGGTCTGTGCCATTACCGGCAAAACAAAAATGAATGTAAACAGAGTGCATAAAGCAAGTATTCTTGCCTCCTTTATGAAGCGCATTTTTTCACCTCCTCATCAAATAATGTATTTCGATACCCTCCCTTCTGTACTATTTTTACGCTCGTTTAACTATATAACGCTGTCAGCGGACCTGTTTGTTACACAATATAAAAATTAAATTATTTTTTATTCCTGCTCGACCCAGCCGGAATAAATCTTTTCTATCTCTTCTTTTGTCAATGAATCCGCCGTAATCTGGAAGACACAATCTTCAAACTCACAATAGGAAAAACTGAAACCATCTTCATACCAATGAACTTCGATTTCAATACCATCAACATAGAGAATTTCCTCTCGGAGATACTCGGAATCAAAAATAGCGTTATCATTATCTGTAACTAGTATTTGATTCAAACCATATGTCTCCCCATCTCCGTTTTCGTACATGATCGTATGCAGATTCCCGTTCCCTTCATCGTATGTCATCTCATACCCATCGGGCACATACTGCGGTCTGCTCGGATGGAACTGCGTATCCTCTCCGTCCACAGAATAAGTAAGCGTGTAATAGTCGGAAAACATTTCTTTGATGGTGTCAAAGAATTTTATCCTGAGCGCCTCCACGCTCACTGTCAGGACGCCTGCAACAGCCAGCAGCACAATGAGGAATACTGCCGCTCTTTTTGCGATTGGCGCCGCGTGCTTCCTGAAGGAAAGATACCTTTCTTTTCGTATGAGCCGCCTCATCCTGCGCTCAAATCTGTCGGAAAACCTGTGCTCATTGTCAACGGCCTGCTCTATGCCCCGGATAAGAGCCTCATCGACAACAGGCATGTATTTATACAACCATTCATCCGTAATCTCAATATTTCTCATCAGGATATCACCTCCAGTCCTTCCAGAGCTTTTTGTATCATCTCTTTCCCTCTGGCAATACGCTGTCGTATCGTCCCCTCCGGGATCCTGAGGATATCGGATATCTCTTTGTTGTCCAGACAGCTTGAGTATTTGAGCAGGAATATATCTCTGTATATATCTGGAAGATTTTTCAATATATCCAGCACCTCGTTATCCACATCCGTGTCCATATAAGCTTCCCCATCGCATATATTAAAATTATCGGCAGATATCTCCCTACCGAAAATTCTTTTCCTCTTTCGGTAAATATCTATCGCCGTATTTTTCACGATTGCTGCCAAATATCTCTTCGTCTTTAAAGACTCTGTCTGCCCTATCTTGTCCATGTTTGCCGCCACTTTTATAAACGCCTCGTGTACCGCATCTTCCGCCATATAGTCATCACGCAGGATATCGCTCGCGATCTTCATCATGAAGCATCGGTATGTCTCATAGATCACAACAAATTTTCTTTTGTCCCCGGCGGAATCTATCATCATCAGATATATCACGGACCACTCTCCCCTTCCTCTTGTATAATAACGATACGAATACAGACATTTGTTACATCCTCACTGATAGATTCAGTATCTTTTATTTTCAGACAACAAGATATCCGCAGGACTATGTTGCCTGAGCGGCAAACAGAACACAGCGGCTCCGAAACCACGATGCAATCATAGACTGCGGATATCTCATGTTATAAAAAATAAAGTTTAAAATATACTTATCTGTTTAGTTGACCGTTCTCTTTACATAGGTTGTATGCAGGATGTGATGTGCCTTCTCACTTCCCGGCGCCCCGAGATACTCGCCGTATACCTTCTTGATAGACGGGTTCTCGTGGGATTTTCTGATCTTTTTCGCCGCATCGTTGTCATACAGCGCCTTCGCGCGGATCGCCCTTACATCCTCAAAGTTGCGCACTTCCGCGTGTACCTGAGGCTGTCCGCCTCCGCCTACGCATCCGCCCGGGCAGCACATGATCTCAATAAAATGATAATCTGCCTCTCCCGCGCGTACCTTATCCATGATCACCTTCGCGTTGGAAAGTCCGGAAACTACTGCAACCTTCACATCCATACCTGCTACATTGTAGGTTGCCTCCTTAATGCCTGCTGTTCCCCGCACTTCCGTGAAATCCAGCTTCTCAAGCGCCTCTCCGCTCAATTCTTCCACAGCTGTCCTAAGCGCGGCTTCCATAACTCCTCCGGTTGCTCCGAAGATAACTCCTGCTCCCGTGGACTCGCCCAGTGGATCATCAAAGCCTTCCTCCGGCAGGCTTCTGAAGTTGATTCCTACTTTACGGATGAGCCTTGCCAGCTCTCTCGTTGTAATGGAAATATCCACATCAGGCACTCCTGCCGCATATTGATCATCCCTCTGAAGTTCAAACTTCTTCGCTGTACACGGCATCACGCTGACGCACACGATATCTTCCGGCGAGATCCCCATTTTCTCTGCGTAATAAGTTTTTGTGATTGCTCCGAACATCTGCTGGGGTGATTTACAGCTCGACAAGTGCGCGAGCTGGTCTGGATAATAATGCTCACAGTATTTGATCCATCCCGGCGAACAAGAGGTCATCATCGGCAGCACGCCGCCGCTTTTCACACGGTCAAGGAACTCGTGCGCCTCCTCCATGATCGTTAAGTCCGCGCTGAAATTCGTATCAAATACTTTATCGAATCCGATTCTCCTTAAGGCAGCCGCCATCTTGCCTTCCACATCAGTTCCCATGGGATAGCCAAACTCCTCGCCCAATGCCGCGCGCACAGCCGGGGCAGTCTGTACGACCACATGCTTCGTTTCGTCCGCGATCGCCACCAGCACATCGTCAATGTTACTCTTCTCATAAAGCGCTCCCGTAGGACATGCCGCGATACACTGGCCGCATCCCACACAACTTGTGTCTCCCAGCCCCATCTCAAACGGAGATCCGATAAATGTAGCGAATCCTCTGTTGTTCGGTCCGATCACGCCCACACTCTGCACCTTCTCACACACAGCGGAGCAGCGGCGGCAGAGGATACATTTATTATTGTCTCGCACCATATGAACCGCGCTTTCATCTAACTCATACTCCGGACTTTCGCCCTCGAAATAATTCTCATCCGTAACACCCAGCTCCTGACAGAGTTCCTGAAGCTCACAGTGCCCGCTGCGGACGCATGAGAGACATTTCTTATCATGATTGGACAGAAGAAGCTCCAATGTCCTTCTTCTGGAATCTAAAAGCTTTTTCGTGTTTGTCTGCACTTCCATTCCCTCGGAGATGGGATGCACACACGCCGCCACTAGGTTTCTGGCTCCCTTTACTTCCACCACGCACATACGGCAGGCGCCGATCTCATTTACCTCTTTTAACCAGCACAGCGTCGGGATACGGATGCCCGCCGCCTGCGCCGCTTCGAGAACTGTAGAACCTGCGGGCGCAGTTACATTCAAGCCATTGATTTTTAAATTCACCATTTCCATATTCACTGCCCTCCCTTATTCCTTATAGATCGCGCCAAACCGGCATTTTTCCATGCAGGCGCCGCACTTCAAGCATTTCTCTGGGTTAATCATATGCACTTCTTTTACCTTGCCGATGATTGCATCCGCCGGACATGTTCTCGCACAGAGGGTACATCCCTTACATTTATCCGGATCGATCTTGTACTGCAGGAGGTCTTTACAGACTCCTGCCGGACATTTTTTATCCACGATATGGGCGATATACTCATCTCTGAAATATCTCAGCGTGGAGAGCACCGGATTGGGCGCTGTCTGTCCAAGAGCGCACAGGGAATTGGACTGTAAATGATAGCACAGCTCCTCCAGTTTATCCAGATCATCCATCGTCGCCTGCCCTTTGGTGATCTTTTCAAGGATCTCCAGCATGCGTCTGGTTCCAATGCGGCACGGCGTGCACTTCCCGCAGGACTCATCTACCGTAAATTCAAGGAAGAACTTGGCGATATCCACCATACAAGTGTCCTCATCCATAACGATTAGTCCGCCGGATCCCATCATAGAACCGATAGCGATCAGGTTGTCATAATCAATCGGCACGTCCAAGTGCTCTGCCGGGATACATCCGCCGGACGGGCCGCCGGTCTGAGCCGCCTTGAACTTCTTTCCATTAGGTACGCCGCCTCCGATCTCCTCTACAATCTCGCGCAGCGTCGTCCCCATTGGGATCTCCACAAGACCTGTATTGTTGATCTTTCCGCCAAGGGCAAACACTTTCGTTCCTTTTGATTTTTCTGTACCCATAGATGCGAACCACTCCGGGCCGTTGACGATGATCTGAGGAATGTTGGCGTAAGTCTCTACATTATTTAAGATCGTCGGTTTCTGGAACAGGCCCTTAAGCGCCGGGAACGGCGGACGCGGGCGGGGTTCTCCTCTGTTCCCCTCTATGGAAGTCATAAGAGCCGTCTCCTCGCCACAGACAAAAGCTCCTGCTCCAAGCCTTAACTCAATGTCAAAATCAAATCCGCTGTCAAAGATATTCTTTCCGAGCAATCCGTACTCTCTTGCCTGATTGATGGCAATCTCAAGACGTTTTACTGCGATCGGATACTCCGCGCGCACGTAAATATATCCCTGAGAAGCACCAATGGCATATCCGGCGATCGCCATAGCCTCCAGTACCGCGTGGGGATCACCCTCTAAGATGGAACGGTCCATGAACGCACCCGGGTCTCCCTCGTCCGCGTTACAGCATACATATTTCTGATCCGCTTCATTAGCAGCCGCAAATTTCCATTTCATTCCCGTAGGGAATCCGGCTCCGCCTCGTCCCCGCAAGCCACTGTCCAAAAGAACCTTGATAACATCCTCTGGCTTCATTTCTGTGAGGACTTTTCCCAATGCCTCATACCCGCCTGTGCCTATGTATTCATCGATATTTTCCGGATTGATTACACCGCAGTTTCTAAGCGCCACCCTGTGCTGTTTCTTATAAAAATTTGTCTCGTTGAGGGGGATGATCTTATCCGTCTTTGTTGTCTCGTCATAGAGCAGCCGGGTTACAACCCTCCCTTTCAGAAGATGTTCGGATACAATCTCCGGGATGTCGTCCTCCTGGACCATAGAATAAAAAGTTCCTTCCGGGTATACGATCATAATCGGCCCCAGCGCACAGAGACCGAAGCATCCGGTCTTGACAACACCTACCTCCTCGGAGAGTCCGTTTGCCGCAATCTCTTCCTCCAGTCTCTCCCTGATCCTCTGGCTCCCGGAGGAGGTGCATCCGGTTCCGCCGCAGACAAGTACATGTGAACGATACATATTTTTATGCCTCCTTTTCGTTATGCGTTATTATTCTGCGCAGCGCTCAGCGTATATTTCGTCACGACCTGACCGCCCAAAAGGTGAAGACGCAGCACTTCAAGCGCTTTCTCGGGGTTCATCTTCACGTAAGTCACTTTTTCTTTTCCCGGCTCCATCACTTCCACGATGGGCTCATACTGGCACAGCCCGATACACCCGGTCTGTGTCACGCTGATCTTCTCTGTCAGGTTCTGTTCCTGAACCGCGTCGGAAAGAGCTGTCAGCACTGGTCTTGCCCCGCTTGCAATACCGCAGGTAGCCATGCCCACAACCACACGGATCTGGTTTTCATTCTCTGCGCGGACACCGACTTTTCCCTGCATCTTCTCCCTGATCGCACGTAATTCTTCAAGAGATTTCATAGTAGTCCTAATCCTCCTTTTCTATATATCTGCTCCTTTGTCCGTTTCCTTTTTGTTTGTCTCCAGATACTCTTTTATGAACATGGAAATTTCCGCTTCCTTAAATGAAATATCTTCTCCGAGCATCTCTCGCATTTCTCGTGTATCCAGCACGAAACTCTCCTGCCCGTACTCATATGTATATCGGAAGTCAATATGCTCGTTGAACACAATCAGCGTCTGGATCGTGGAGCTGATATCTCCCAGCGGCATCCTGTCAATGTGTGACAGTCCGAACACCGCTTTTACTGTTGTTCCCTTTCCTTTTTCTGAATCAATCTGAAAACTGCCGCCCGTACTCTCCGCCGCCTGTTTGAAAAACGGAACGCCAAGCCCTACCTTTCTCGTGGTTCTTGTAGTAAAGAACGGATCCTGAACTCTTGACACCTGTTCCGGCGTCATTCCACAGCCGTCGTCCCCAATGATGATCGTCAGGGTATCCTCCTTTGGCTGTACGGATACTGTAATCCTGATCAGAGAAGCATTGGCCCGCACAGAATTTTCCGCAATATCCAGAATATTCAAAGATATCTCCGGCATCATACGTTTACTCGTACTTTGCCAAAATATCGTCCAGATCGTCTACTGTCAGACGTCCGTAGACTTCGTCATTGATCATCATTACAGGAGCAAGCCCGCAGGCGCCTACACAACGGCATGCGTCCAATGAAAACTTACCATCGGGCGTACACTCTCCGCCTACAATACCCAGCTTTTCCATCAGGGCATTGTAGATATCTCCGGAGCCTTTCACATAACAAGCTGTACCAAGACAGACAGAAATCCTGTATCTGCCCTTAGGATTCAGCGTGAATTGCGAGTAAAACGTCGCCACTCCATAGATCTTCTCCATAGGAATCCCTGTCTCATCCGAGATCATCTTCTGAACTTCAATTGGAAGATAACCATATATATCCTGCGCCTTCTGCAGGATCGGCATAAGGGCACCTTTTTCATCCTTGAGCTCACGGATTACTTGCATGAGTGCCTCTTCCTGTTCTTTTGTCCCGGAAAATGGAACTGTTCCTTTCTTTGCTGCCATTCTTCAACCTCCATTTCTCTCTTATCCAACCACACATGATTCAGGTCTTCAGCAGTCAGTAAGATATATTTTGTGCTCATTAGGTTTATGATATCACAAGATATTACAAAATACCACTTGTTTGTTATGAATTTTTTGTATGTTTTACACTAGTTTTATTCATCAACTCAAGATTATTATTATATAAAAATTCCTAAGCAATTTTTGAATACCCGCCTTCATATAACATTATTCATAAAATCAATTCATTGCTTTTTGAATACTCAAATGTTATACTGACGTTACATAATGTACAGCTGGAACGCTTCCAAAAACAGGGGTTCCGGCGTATTGTCCGTAATTATTTTTCAGGAGGGGCTTATGACAATCAAAGAAATGCAGAGAGTTCTGAACGCAAAATTTCTCTATGGAGAAGAGCTTGCGGATCTGGACGCACAGTTCGTTTTTTCCGCCGATATGATGAGTGACGTCCTCGCTTACGGCGGCAAGTGTTCCATTCTCATCACCGGATTGTGTAACCCACAGGTCGTGCGCACCGCGGAGATGCTGGACATTGTCTGCATCATCTTTGTGCGTGGAAAAATGCCGGATGAGCATATGCTTGCGCTTGCCCGGGGCAAGAACATCGCCATTCTCGCAACAGACCACTACATGTTCACCACATGCGGTATCCTGTATGAAAATGGACTACAGGGAGGTGCTTAAATGAGCGATCAGCTTACATTCACTTATGAGATTGATGGAGAGGACTTTACCCGAGCAGGAGAAGCAAGCAGCACTGTAAAAAATAAGCTCAAAATGCTTGGCGTGGACAGTGATGCCATCCGCAAAGTTGCCATCGCCATGTACGAAGGCGAGATTAACATGGTTATCCACGCGGACGGCGGGACGATCACAGTAACCGTGTCCGACAACGATATCACCATGGTACTGGCAGACAGAGGTCCGGGTATCCCTGACATTGACAAAGCCATGCAAGAAGGCTATTCCACCGCCAGAGAGGAAGTGCGTTCCCTTGGGTTTGGTGCAGGAATGGGACTGCCCAATATGAAGCGCTTTACAGATGAGATGAGGATCGACACAGCAATCGGTCAGGGAACTACCATCACTATGAGGGTGCTCCTATAAGGTAAGCGCCCGCATATAACTTCACGATTTAGGAAAGGAAACATAAGCCGTGGAAAAAAATAAATTTATGCGCTCTGTGCGTCTCAGAGAAGCTGACTGTCAGGGCTGTATCAACTGTATCAAATACTGTCCCACACAGGCAATCCGGGTGCACAATGGCAAAGCTCATATCATAGACAAATTCTGTATTGACTGCGGCAGATGCATCCGTTACTGTCCGCACCATGCCAAGATTGCGGTCTACGACCCGCTTTCTGTCATCAACGATTTCAAGTACACCGTGGCTCTGCCCGCCCCCTCGCTCTATGCGCAGTACAACAATCTAACCAATGTAGACATCGTTCTGAACGCACTTTTAAAACTGGGCTTCGACGACGTGTATGAAGTAAGCGCTGCGGCGGAACTGGTGTCTGAAGCCTCCCGCAAATACATAGAGGAACATGCGGACGAAGTTCCTTTTATCAGTTCTGCCTGTCCCTCCGTGATCCGGCTGATCCGGGTGAAATTTCCCTCCCTCATCTCCCGCCTGCTGCCCATCAAGGCACCGGTGGAGGTGGCAGCTGAGATTGCACGGGCACGGGCAATAAAAAAGACCGGATTAAAACCGGAAGAGATCGGCATCATCTTTATCTCTCCCTGCCCTTCCAAGGTATCCTATGCCAAGTCCCCTCTGGGAATTGAAAAGAGCAGCATCGACAATGTTGTCGCCATCAAAGATGTGTATCCGCTTCTTCTTCCGCATATGAAGCAAGACGAAAGCCAGCTGAAACCGCTCTCCCACTCCGGCAGGATCGGCATTGGCTGGAGTAACGCAGGCGGGGAAGTTGCCGGGCTGCTGGCAGAGAATTACCTTGCCGCCGACGGTATCGTCAATATCCTCCGCGTGCTGGAAGAACTGGAAGATGAAAAGCTCCACGGGCTTACCTTTGTGGAACTCAACGCCTGCAACGGCGGGTGCGTAGGAGGCACTCTTACTGTGGAAAATGCGTACATTGCCACAACAAAGACAAAACGGCTGATCCGGTATCAGCCCGTATCCAAAAATCATTTGGCGGAAAATCCCGATGTAAAAAATCTTTTCTGGGCTGATGACATTGAGTATGAACCTGTCTTCCGTCTGGGAAATACATTTAAAGAAAGTCTGAAAATGATGAGTGATGTGGAAAAACTGACCGCCAGATTCCCTGGTTTGGACTGCGGCTCCTGCGGGGCGCCTACCTGTCAGACTCTTGCCGAGGACATTGTGCGCGGAGATGCGACACCTAACGACTGTATCTATGTCCTGCGCGCCAATATCGCAGATTTGTCAGATAAGATCGCAGCACTGACCCGGAACAAAGACACAGATCAAGGTTTCAGTTCCCGGGACTCAGAGCTTCTCGACTCCTATATACGCACACTGACCGCTGAACTTGCATCCTTCGGCGTACCGGAGCACCCGGAAAACAGATAAGACGCCGGATAACTACGCAAAGTCCCGGTCTTTTAGGAAAGGATGACATGTATGAAATTAGAAAAAATATTAGAGCTGCCCGAATGCCGCACTCTGTCGGAGGGTGATCCAAATCGGGAGATATCCCGTGTATTCTGCTGTGATCTTTTGAGCATTGCTATGGGTAAAGCCCCCGCTGACGGAGTATGGGTGACTGTTATGGGGAACAAGAACACCCTGGCTGTGGCATCTCTTACGGATACGGCGTGTATCGTACTGGCAGAAGGCGTTTCCCTTGACGAGGGAACACTGGCCAAAGCTAGAGAGGAAAGGATCGCCATACTTGCGACAAAGCTTCCTGTATTCGATATCGCGCTTAAGATCTATCAAGCGGGCATAGAATGATCCCGCTCTACTATGATCTCCATATTCATTCCTGCCTTTCCCCATGCGGGGATGATGACATGACTCCGGCAAATCTGGTCGGTATGGCTGCTGTAAAAGGGCTGGACGTAATTGCCCTGACGGACCACAATTCCTGTGCCAACTGCCCTGCTGCCGTCTATCACGGGGAGAACTACGGCGTCACCGTGATTCCCGGCATGGAACTGACCACAGAGGAGGAAGTCCATGTAATCTGCCTGTTCCCCTCCTTAGAGAGCGCCCTCGCTTTTGACGCTCTCGTATATAACAGGCTTATGCCTGTTCCCAACCGGGAGGACATTTTCGGAAAACAGCAAATTATAGACGAAGAAGACCGGGTAATAGGCACAAAGGAAAACCTTCTCATTAACGCAGCTTTCATCTCCTTTGATGATGTCTTTCCTCTTGTGGAGTCCTACGGGGGCATCGCCTATCCAGCTCATGTGGATAAATCATCCACAAGCCTCCTATCCAATCTAGGATTCGTACCGCCAGAAAGCACATTTACTTGCGCGGAATTTCATGACTTTAAGAACCTGCACAGAATCAGGAAGGATCATCCGTACTTTAAAAAATGTAATGTCATCTGCTGTTCGGACGCTCATTACCTTGGGGACATCCACGAACCCACGCACCAGATACTTGCAAAGTCCCGAAGCATAGAACACATTTTCAAAGCACTCACAGTAATCTCACGCTCAACAGATTGATAAAAGCCGGAGTCATCTCCTCCCCGCAAGACGGATAAACTCTTCCATCTCAGGAGTTTTCCACTTATTTGTATGATAAAAGATCTGCCGGTATAAACTCTTTTGGAATTCCGGTACATCCAGTATGGAAAGGCGTCCTTCATCTACGCTCTCCTTAACAGCAAACCTCGGAAGATAAGAGATTCCTCTGTCTCTTTCTATCATCTTTATGATAAATTCCGTGTTACTGATCTCCAGAAAGGGCGTGATTTCCATACCCTTTGACTCCAGAAAATAATCCAGTTCCCTTCGGTAATTTTCATTTCGCTCCGTCAGAAAAAATGGTCTGTCCTGCAATTCTCCCATGGTAATTTTTCTGCGTTTTGCCAAATCGGATCTTGCTGAAGCTACAAAAACTATGGGTTCTTCTATTTCCAGCACTTTATTCCAACTGCTGCTGTGGCGAGATCTGTCAAGAATATAGATCAGATCCAGACGGTTATTTTCCATCATTTCTATCAATTCTTTGGGCGTGGCTGTCGTAATCTGGACTGGCACCCTCGGATGATTCTCACGAAAGTAAAATAAGATTTGCGGAAGCTTCGAAAAGCAAAGGGATTCTAATGTTCCAATGTGGAGAGGCGCATATAGTTCTCTCTCCAGTCTCATGAAATGCTTTGCTCTGTTCATTTCCATTACAATCTTATTCGCATAATCCAAGAACTGCCTGCCCTGAGCGGTAAGCCCAATCCCCTTCCCCATTCTGTCAAACAGTTTTGTATTGAGTTCGCTTTCCAAAAGCCTGATCTGAACAGTTACAGCGGACTGGGAGTATCCGAGATATTCCGCCGCTTTCGTAAAACTTTTTGTCTGTGTGACTGCCACAAATGTCTGAATCTGTCGTAATTCCATTGTTCTCCTGATTTCTACAGCATAAGACGGATAAAATGTCGAATCCTCCCATGCTATGAATAAATTTCATACCATCCATATATTTCATGAATTGGATTCATGTTTATTGTCATGATATACTACATAAAAGAGAACGTCAAGCTTTAAAATAAGCAACATGCACAAAAGCAAAGGAGGACACTATGGAAAAAACTAAAAAATTCAAACTGGGACTTGTTCCCAAACTCATCATCGCGATCATCGTTGGTATACTGATCGGGCAATTTACCCCTGAGCCGTTCTGCCGGCTTGTCATCACCGCTTCCGGCATATTCAGCACTTTTCTTAAATTTGTCATACCATTGATGATCGTTGCCTACGTTACAATGGGAATCGCAGATCTCTCACAGGGCGCAGGAAAACTCTTGCTCATTACCGTAGCTATTGCCTACGCGTCGACACTGCTAGCAGGTTCCGCGTCTTATACTGTCGCATACAATCTGTTCCCAAATTTTATGACCGAAAGCGCTCTTGATCAGATCGCTGCCACGGCTGACAATTCTCTCGAGGCTTATTTCAGTCTGACATTAGAGCCCCTTCTCGACACGCTTTCCGCTGTTGTACTCGCATTTATACTCGGTCTCTGCCTGTCCACAATGCGCGGCAAATCAATTGGCAGTGCCTTATATAACGGCATGAGCGATTTTTCAGGAATTATTGATAAGGTCTTGCATTCTGTCATCATCCCGCTCCTTCCTCTCTACATATGCGGGACGTTTGTAAACATGACATATTCTGGACAGACCTTTGTGATCCTTAGCATCCTTTGGAAGGTATTTCTTGTAGTGATTGCAATGCATCTGATCTGTATCCTTATTCAGTTCATCATAGCAGGTGCAGTCAGCCGGAAGAATCCATTTCGCTTGCTCAAAAACCAGATTCCCGGATATACTACTGCATTAGGAACCCAGTCGTCAGCAGCTACTATTCCTGTAAATCTGGAATGCGCCAAGGCAGATGGAGTCTGTGAACAAATCCGGAACTTTGTCGTTCCGCTGTGTGCAAATATCCACATGGCAGGTTCTATGATTACAATCACAGCATGTGCTACGGCAGTCTGCCTTATGAACCAGCTTCCTATCAGTCTTGCAACTGTCATTCCCTTTATCATGACCCTCGGCGTTGCCATGGTAGCATCTCCCGGAGCTCCAGGCGGTTCCATCATGACCGCTCTTCCTTTCCTCTATATGATATTCGGGACAACTGCGGGAGATCCTGACGGACCGATCTGCGCCATCATGGTAGCCCTGTATATCACACAGGACTCTTTCGGCACTGCATGCAACGTATCTGGTGACAATGCCATAGGCGTTATTGTAGATACAATCTACAAAAAATTTATACTAAAGGAACCTGTGACTAGTACATCCGCAGATGCTGCCGACATTTAATTTGTCAGGAGGAAAAACAATGTCTTTTATCAGTGTGTTTGACGTTCTTGGCCCCAATATGATTGGGCCGTCCAGTTCACATACAGCAGGGGCCGCAGCCATTGCGCTCCTTGCCCGTAAAATGTTCCATTATGAATTAAAAACTGTTCGATTCACCCTTTATGGCTCTTTCGCACAGACTTATAAAGGGCACGGCACAGACCGTGCCCTCTTGGGCGGAATTATGGGATTCTCCACCGATGACCGTAGAATCCCCGATTCTTTTACCATTGCAAGCCAAGCCGGGATTTCTTACAGCTTTTCTACAAACCTTACGGACACAGAAGTTCACCCCAACACAGTGGACATTCTCATGTCCGACGATAAAGGGCACACGCTCTTAGTCCGCGGAGAGTCTACCGGAGGTGGAAAAGTCCGCATCACCCGGATCAATCAGGTGAAGGTTGATTTCACAGGAGAGTATAGCACCCTTATCATAATCCAGCAGGATAAGCCCGGAGTGATCGCTCACATCACCCGGTGCTTAAGCGAAAAAAATGTAAATATCGCCTATATGAAACTGTACCGGGAAGAAAAAGGGAGCACTGCATACAGCATCGTCGAGTCAGACGGCGTACTGCCTGCAGAAGCGGCAGATCAGATCCGAACGAATTCATATGTTCAAGATGTCATGCTCATCCAGCCGCATGAAAAAAATGAACCGGATCTTTTACAAAAAGGTGCAGCGTCCCCCTCACAACAGGGAACAAATGAGTCTGTTTCCTCTGGGACAGAATCCGACTTATCTGCCTTAGAAGCACCGTACAGAAACAAAAGAAGATTCCGAAGCGGAATTGAACTACTCTCTCAGTGTGAAAATAGCGGCTGTCTTATCTCTGATATAATGCTCCAAAGTGAGAGCAGAGAGACTTTACGGCCAGAAAAAGAACTTTTGGATCAAATGCGCCACACATGGAAAATCATGAAAGCATCTGCCTTTGACCCGGTGAAATCTCCGAAACAATCCATCGGCGGACTCATCGGAGGAGAGGCGCAACTTCTCTCCCGGCACCATGCAGACGGAAAGAACATATGCGGAAACACATTAAGCCGCGCCATAACATATGCAATGGCAGTGCTTGAGAACAGCGCTTCTATGGGACTGATAGTTGCTGCCCCTACAGCTGGCTCTTCCGGCATTGTTCCCGGTGTAATGCTTGCTCTTCAGGAGGCTTACTCCCTATCAGACACTCAAATTATCCGTGCGCTTTTCAATGCTGGGGCCATCGGCTATCTCGCTATGCGTAATGCGACCGTGGCAGGTGCGGTCGGCGGCTGTCAAGCAGAAGTCGGTGTAGCAGCTTCCATGGCAGCTTCTGCTGCTGTAGAACTTATGGGCGGGGCGCCAAAGCAGTGCCTGTATGCCGCTTCCACTGTCCTGATGAACATGCTCGGCCTTGTCTGTGATCCTGTGGGCGGACTGGTGGAGTGTCCCTGTCAGGGCAGAAACGCCGCCGGAGCGGCAAACGCGCTCACAGCAGCCGAACTTGCTCTAAGTGGAATTCAGCAGCCCATCCCCTTTGACGAGATGCTGGATGCCATGTATACGGTGGGAAAAAGACTTCCTTCGGAATACCGCGAGACCGCCAAAGGTGGCTGTGCGGCAACTCCTACGGGCTGCTCTCTGTGCAGCCTAAACGTGGAATAACATTCCGAAGTATTTAAAATTTTCATTTTAATAACGTACGATATCCGCAGAACTATATTGCATCGCAGCTTCGGGCCGCTCCATTCTACGAGCCGCTCACGCAATATAGTTCTGCGGATATCTTATTCCTCAAAAATCAAAATTTTAATATACATTCGATTATTCATCTGTATAGCCTCTTCATCAGAATCCGAATTCTTCATAATCCTCTGGCAGGAATCGATGATAAGTCATGTGACACCCCTCATCCTTAAAACAGTACACATACTTGTCCTGCGGGTCGTCCTCAAAACGGAGCATGTAGTCAAATTCTGCGTTGTCTATTTTTTCGAAATGTACTTTGTCAGAATATGCCTCAAACAGTTCCCGTATCTGCCCTATCGTACATCCATGTTCCCTAACCAGCGCGATCAGCTCTGTGATAAAATCTCGTTCTCCCGCAAGTCCATGAATGTAATCCGCACCCTCCTCCGGGATCAGAATGCAGAACCGCCTGTCTTTTCCCGATATCTTTACATCTCCTAGCCTGTCTTTTACGACAACGCGGAAATTTTCCAGTATTCCCATCATTCCCGCGGCATCCTCCTCCGTTCCGAAAAAATGATTCAGCGAGCTCAGCGGATAATATAGCCTTACCTTCTCCCGCATGTACCCTAATTTTGCCTGCTGTTCCTTTATCACATCTACGATGTTCTTCTCCAGCTTTTCATAATTCATTCTGTCACATCCTCCAATTGAAAACAGATCACTTTTTTCAGATCCTCCAACCTCACCCCAACTTGATAACCGATCTTCCCTCCGCTGAAAATGATCTTCTCATGCTCCTGCGCACTTTTGTCTATGATAGTGGCAAATTGCTTCTTCATTCCGATGGGGGAACAGCCGCCGTGTATATATCCGGTTAGGGAAAGCAGCTCCTTTGACTTAATCATTTCAATACTCTTTTCCCCTACACTTTGAGCAGCCTTTTTCAGATTTAGTTCCTTATTCACCGGCACGACGAACACATAATTCACCTTGGATTTTCCAACTGTTACCAGCGTCTTAAAGACCATGTCCGGGTCCTCTCCAAGCGCTTCAGCAACCTCCATTCCACTGACAGCCCCGGTATCCACATAATTGTGGCTTATATAGTTAATCTTCTTCTGATCTAAAATGCGCATCACATTTGTCTTGTCATTATTTTTTGCCATTATCTTCACCTTTTGTTATTGTACCATTCATCATCATACGCTGTCCCGGTATCCTTATCCCATGCCATAAGCAGCTCTTTCTCTCCGGTCGCATGATCTGTCTGTTCCTCCAACACCTTAAAACCTTCCCGTAGATAAAACATAAGTGCACGTTCATTTTTCTGATATACGTTCAGAATCAGCCTGCCTTTTACCGCTTTCACATAATTAATCAGGGCTCTCCCGATCCCTTTAGACCGTTCTGCCCCTTTTACAAAAATCCCTTCTACATGATTTTCGTTCATGCCTATGAAGCCGGATATGATCCTCTCTTCCCCCGACAGGTTATCTCTGTCTAAATTTTTGTCGTCATAAACATATATCTCTGAGCTCTCCAACAGTTCTTTTACCATGTTAAACTGATTTATCCAGTAATCCGCTGAAATGAAACCGTGGACTTCAATATTTGATTCAAGCCAGATATCCGCCACTTCTTTCATATCTGACTTTTCTACTTTTCTAATCATATCCTGTTCACTCCCCGACATAAAATCTTCATGCCTTTCCTTTCTCTCTTAAGCCCTCATACATTTTTTCAGACACAGGCATGTCCACCCCAAGACGCCTGCCCTCTCTCACGATATATCCGCTGAATGTATCGATCTCCGCCGTTTTACTCGCCCGGATGTCTCTTTGCAGGGAACTGGTCGCATCATCTGCCAACTCATAATAAAAACGGTGTATGATCGTGTCTATATGCTCCTCCCTCACTCCGACGCCCTTCGCCAGCGCAACCTGAAACGCCTCCTGTACAAGTGCTTCATACTCCTTTGCCTTCACCGGATCATTCCTAAGTTCACCAACAGTGTTATCGTAATATGCACTCGATACATTGTAGGCACAATTTAAAATATATTTTCTCCAGATTTCTGTCTCAATTTCATCTGTCATCTTATGGTCGATATCCGCGCCAGTCAGAATGACGGATACTTCGTTCACCTTTTCCTGCTGTTTTTCGTCTGTGTCTTTAGTACCAATACGCAGATAAGCATAATTATTCTGATGGGTGATGGAATAGTCCTCATTGGCAAAAGCGACGATATAAATCAGTGAATCCACCACTGTTCCTCTTCCCAGCATAGAGCGGATACGCTCTCCCGGATCCACCCCGTTCATGACCGGGATAACTACTGTATTCTCGGTCACCGCGTGCGCCATGTCCGCGCACACTTGTTCCAGAGAATAATTTTTCACACAGACAAATATGTAATCTTGCTCCTTAAGCTCCTCCGCTGTCACAACATTTTCAGGCATCACGTGGATCTCACCCTTATAGTCGCTGTGCAGCGTCAGCCCGTTTTTCAGAATATGATCTTTTCTCGCTCCCCGCGCCACAAGTGTCAGATGCGGGCAAACTCTGCCTAGCATCGCCGCAAGGTAACCCCCGACACCGCCGATACCGACAACAGCAATTTTCTTCTCTGTGAAATCATTTTTTTCCATCTTACTTCTCCTTTTCCATAACATAATTTGTCAGCAGGATTCCCTTTCGCTCCACCTGCTGTTCCCTGATAACCCGGTATCCCCGTTTCTCAAAAAACGGCCGTGCCGTAATCGACGCATGCGTGGTAATTTTCTTCACATTTACCATGCTTTCCAGCTTATCGCACAACACGGTCCCGATGCCCTCTTCCTGATGATTCTTATGGATATACAGCCGATCCAGATATCCCGTGTCATCTATATCCCCGAACCCCACAATCCGCCCGCCGCGAACGGCCACATAAGTGTGATGTTCCCAAAAAGACCTGTTCCACGCTTCAATATCGATAGCTTTACCTGCCCACGCGGCAAGCTGCTCTTCCGAATAGTCTCTTGCGTTTACCGTGTGGACCGTGTCATAAAAAAGCTGTGCCAGACACGGGCAGTCGACGCTCTCATATTTACGGAGTACTGCCTGTCTTATTCCTTCTTCTCCCATAGCGGGTCATACCTCTTCGTCCAATGCCTCGATCAGAAAACTGACCGGACGGAATCCATCGTTGCATGAAATCATAGCGGATTTTTCATTTTTCATCCATCCATCATAGATATTTTTCCCACCATGTGCCAATGTCATTACAAAAGGAGACATGGATTCCCAAGCACTGTCACACAGCCCCTTGGGCTTTTCCCATCCGTTGGCAATAAACACCTGACCTTCTCGCAGATCGCAGGCATGTTCCATGGGATTCTCATATCTTCTCATCAAATCTTCATAGCATGCTACACGCATCACTGTAATCCTGCATTTCTTCATTGCCTCACCTCTTCTGCCCGGCGGACTTGACGATTGTCCCCGAACCGTTTTTGGTTTCAAATTTCCTGTATATTTTATCATATCCGAAACACATCTGACAACACAGCCCGCTCTGCAATATTTGCTTTTCTCCCGGATTCTGTGTTATCCTAAGAGGGCAAAATCACTATATTTATCGGAGGTATCTATATGAAGTTTACATTCGCACACAACAATCTGAATGTCTTTGATCTTGAGAAATCACTGAAATTTTACAAAGAAGCGCTGGGACTTACCGTCACCCGCACGAAGGAAGCTGAAGACGGAAGCTTCAAGCTCGTCTATCTGGGAGACAGCACAACTCCTCACCGGCTTGAGCTGACATGGCTAAGAGATATGGACCGCCCATACAATTTGGGTGACAATGAGATCCATCTTGCTTTTACGGCAGATGATTACGACGCGGCATATGCAAAACATAAGGAGATGGGGTGCATCTGCTTCGAAAATCCGAAAATGGGCATCTATTTCATCTCAGACCCAGACGGTTACTGGCTGGAGATCATCCCCGCAAAATAAACGGCATAGCTGTCACAGTCAAATTATTCTAAAAACAAAAAGGATGTTCTAAACTGTGAATCTGAAAACTCACAGTTTAGAACATCCTTTAAATCGTATATTACTGAATACATCTACCAGCGAACATACCACATACCGCTCTGGACAGGAGCAACCTTTACGACGTCTCCTGTTGTCGGCGCATGAATCATCATTCCGTTTCCTATGTAGATACCACAGTGCCCGCTCTTGACACAGATATCACCCGGCTGTGGGTCGCTTACCCTTGGCAGGCTCGCAAGTGAGCCGGACGTACATACACGGCTGTAACTTCCCGTAACCGCATATCCTACAAGCCCGGAGCAGTCGAATGTGTTCGGTCCCGTTGCTCCCCACACATACGCACAGCCAAGCTTGCTATATGCGCGGTCTACAATTGCATTCCCGGTAGATGGGCTGTAAGATGGAGCTGAACCCGAAGAACCACTGGAGCCGCCGATATTCCCGTTGCCGCCTGTCTGGGAACCGCCGCTGTTAGCTGCCTCCTGCTGCCGTCTGGCCGCTTCCTCAGCCGCCCTGCGCTCTTCCTCGGCTTTCCTTGCCGCCTCCTGTATCATCTCATCCAGATTGGATATCTCATCCTGCTTATCAGCAATAGTGTCTGACAATACTGCCTGCTGTTCTTGGAACTCAGCCTCGTCTTTCTCCAGACTGTCCATCTCTTGCTCCAGCTTCGCTTGGAGATTCTCGATCTCAGTCACAGTGTTGGCATATTCCTGAAGCTGCTCTCTGTCATATTCGTGAACCTGCTGTGAATACTCTGCCTGTGAAAGCATGTCTGAGATATTGCCGGAGGACATCACCTTCTCCATGGTGGCTGTCCCACTTCCGGACTCATACATATATTTGATGCGAAGCTTCATCGCGTCATACTGCTCTTCTTTTTTCTCCTCAGCCGCCGCCAGATCCTTCTCTGCCTGAGCGATCTCCTCGCCTGTCTGTATCAGCTTATTCTCAAGCTCGGCAATCTTGGATGACAGCGCGTCAAGCTCTGCCTGAAGGCTTGACAGTTCGCTCTGGGCATTCGCCTTCTGATCCTCCAGTTCGCTCTGGGTAGGCTCGGCAAAAACAGGCGCCACGGCGAGCGAACAGGTCAAAACTGCTGCTATAAATGCACTATGTACTTTCCTTAGTCTCATCTCTTCACCTTTCCTTATATTATTATCTATATCCCCACATATAGGCATGATACAACAGAAACATCGGATTTTCAACAAAAAAAGTGTAAAAAATGCATTTGTGGGGTAAATCTGTATTCTATATTCCCAATATGTAATAGATTATAATAAATATCCGACATTTTTTCAACACTTATTTAATAATTTCGTAATATCTCACAAAGAATAAAGTTCCCTCCCCGGAATAAAATAGCCGCCCGCCGCCATATCGCCGGGGATTGTTCCCTTCTTTTTTCCGATATGACCGCGTGCGGCATTCTCTTTTACTGAATTGTAAGATTTGTGTATCCCATGAGGCTTTCATCTACTTCCTTTGCCGCCTCACGCCCTTCCCGAATTGCCCAGACAACGAGAGACTGTCCTCTGTGCATATCACCTGTGACAAATACATTTTTTACATTTGTAACATATTTCCCTGATTCTGTCTTAACATTTGTACGCCCGTCAGTTTCCACACCAAAGGCTTTTGTAACATAATCCTCGCTTCCCAAAAATCCAGCTGCAATGAGAACAAGATCTGTCTCGACCGTATACTCACTGCCCGGAATCTCTGACATCGTCATCCTGCCGGTTTTCTCGTCCCTTTTGCTTTCCAGCTTCACCAGCACTGCTTTGCACACCCTGCCTTTTTTGTCTTTGACAAACTCCTTCACCGTTGTCGTATACACACGCGGATCCTCGCCAAAAACTGCGATCGCCTCCTGCTGCCCGTAATCTGTCTTGCACAGTTTAGGCCATTCAGGCCAAGGATTGTCTTGCGCTCTCTGATCGGGTGCTTTTGGCATCATCTCAAGCTGTAGCACGGACTTTGCCCCGTGGCGTATGGAAGTCCCCACACAGTCGTTTCCCGTATCGCCGCCGCCAATTACCATGACGTTCTTTCCCTCTGCGGAAATGTATGAGCCCTTCTTTACCTGCGCAATGTCGTCCGCTTTTTCCTGCCCGGGCTTTGTCCACAGCGCTTTTGTCGTGGATTTCAGAAAATCTACCGCAAAAAAGATTCCGTCCGCATCCCTTCCCGGCGCTTTGATATCCCGGGGATTGGACGCTCCGCAGGCAAGGATTACCCTGTCATATTCTTTTAAGAGCTGGGCAGGCTTTATGTCCTTCCCCACATTGGTGTTCAGGCGGAACTCGACGCCTTCCTCTTCCATGACAGCCAGCTTGCGGTCAATATACTGTTTCTCCAGCTTCATGTTCGGGATGCCGTAGCGAAGCAGCCCGCCCGCCTTGTCTTCCCGCTCAAAGACAGTTACAAAATGTCCCCTGCGGTTTAGCAGATCCGCAGCAGCCAGCCCGGAGGGACCGGAACCGATGACCGCCACCTTCTTGCCTGTACGCACCTTGGGTGGACGGGCCTTAGCATAGCCTTTTTCATAGGCATTTTCAATGATAGCGTACTCGTTACTCTTCGTTGCCACCGGCTCCTCATTGAGCCCGCAGGTACAGGCGTTCTCACAGAGCGCTGGGCAGACTCTCGCCGTGAATTCCGGGAAATTATTCGTCTTGACAAGCCGATAGTACGCCTCTTCCCAGTTTCCGTTATAGATCAGATCATTCCACTCTGGCACAAGGTTGTGAAGCGGGCATCCGCTTGCCATCCCCATCAGGTTTAAGCCGGACTGACAGAAGGGAACGCCGCACGCCATACAGCGCGCCCCTTGAAGTTCCTGCTCCTCTTTGGTAAGAGGCGTATGGAACTCATTAAAATGACTGATGCGCTCAAGCGGCGCTTCCGCTGTTTTATCTTTTCTCGCATACTCCATAAATCCTGTTGGTTTTCCCATTTTATCCGCCTCCTATCTTCTGTTTTTCACCATATTAAATGCTTCGATCTGGGCTTTCTCCCTGCTTAAGCCCTTCTCTTCCATCTGGATAATCGCCGACATCATCTTCTCGTAATCCCCGGGAATTATCTTCTTGAACTTAGGAAGATATTCTTCAAAATGATCCAGAATCTGTTTCCCGATTTCTGAGTTTGTATAGGAGACATGCTCCTGTATCATTCCTTTTAGTTCCTGAACATCGTACTTGTCTGTCACTCTTTGGATCTTTACCATCTCCTTGTTGACCCTTGTGTAAAGAGTGCTGTCCATATCCAGAACATAAGCGATACCACCGCTCATTCCCGCGGCAAAGTTTTTGCCTACCTGACCTAAGATCACCACGCATCCCCCGGTCATATATTCGCATCCGTGGTCGCCCACGCCTTCCACAACCGCATGCACACCAGAGTTGCGCACGCAGAAACGTTCTCCGGCCACCCCGCTGACATATGCCTTTCC
>NHCFR01400__coassemble_380_pt1 | contig 181796 bp, 172 predicted proteins | sample NHCFR01400__metabat2_high_PE_061 | metagenome-assembled genome bin NHCFR01400 | reverse complement strand
TCCCACTAGAACCTGAATCTAGCGCGTCTGCCATTCCGCCACTTCCGCTCGACAAGTGGTATTCTAACACAAGCCCGTAGGTTTGTAAAGACCTAAATTTTCTGGCTGGAATGAAAAAATTACGATCCCAGAAGGGGATGGGGAGGGTCTACTTTCCGTAGACAGAGGGGAAGCAAACGTGTATTGTAAAACGCCATTTGTCTGAGTATGATAATAACAGAACAGGCAGTTTGCGGAGAGGCGATAGATAAAGGAGGAGCAGAATGGAAAATAAGACGGGGAGTTTTATCGCACAGCGGAGAAAGGAACTAGGACTGACCCAGAAACAGCTTTCAGAGATTCTGGGCGTTACGAATAAAGCGGTGTCAAAGTGGGAGACGAATCAGGGGCTGCCTGACGTGGGAATGCTGTCAGAGCTCGGGAAAGCGCTGGGAGTGACAGTAGACGAACTGCTGGATGGTAAGAAGGCGGAGAAACCGGTCATGGAAACTGTTCCATATGAGGGAAGCCTTCTGGACATCGCAGTGGAGCGGGTGGAGAGAAAGGTGTCAGGCATGAGTGTGAAGCCGCGCGACATTGCTGGAGTGCTGTGCTTCCTTTTGGCGGCAGGGCTGTTGGCAGTCCAGGGGTGGTATCTTTTCATAGGAAGAGCGCGCGGGCTTGTGTACCTGTGGAATTACATACCTGCGGTTATGACAGGAGCCGCGGTGTTGCTTCTGTGGATCGGAGGAATCTGTATGAGATCTTTACGTCATATATGGAAGAAAGGGCGAGTCATGGCAGCGACGGCAGCTCTGCTTATTGTTGGCATCGCCGTATCCATGGTGTTTAGGCAGGAGGGGAGAGAAATCTTAAGGCTGTCCCCCGATGCGTCGGCTGTCATGAGGCTGAATCTGGAGGAAAACGGACGCGCGGTATTGTACAGGCAGAGGGGCGTGCTGTTTGCGGCACAGTCAGATACATTTCCCTTTACGGTAAAGGATGGCGTGAAGATCCAGTGGCTGGAAGACGACGTCTGCGCTATCACCTATGAATCCCCGGACGACGGGGGCATTCATCAATATGTCGCCACCTACGGAGACAGGGGCGGAGGAATATCCTATTATTATGTATTCAATGCGGTGCACGGCGAATGGGAAGCAGAGGACGGTCGGGGGAACTATGCCGTCGGGGTGACGGACGGACCGGGTGCAGGAATCACGGTGCGAACGCCCGGCGGGACAGAGAGCTATGCCGCGGAGGAATGTCTACAGTATGGGACGCTTGCCATTGTGTTTCCTCGGGAAAATCCTCAGTGGACACTGGTGTTGAACAGTGACTGTGAGCTGGATGAGAGCGGCTCCGGGATAAAGGATGGAGGCACGCTGAAACTGTGCAGGGTGGGGATGGAGAGGACAGCTCCCGTGACGCTTGAAAAAGCAGGGATAGGCAATACTACCCGTCTAATATCTGAAGACATAGATTCAGGGGAAACGTCGCTTACAGATTCGTATTAAGGGAGGAGACACACATGTTGGGACAGAATGAGAGCAGGACAGGCAGAAAGATATCTTTTGTGGTGATTGTTATTGCTGCGGGCATTCTGGCAGCCACGGCGTTTTTCTTTGTGGCGCGCTATGTCGTAGAATATATCCAAGAATATATGAAATACGCTTCTTTGGAGGGCACGGGGATCATATTGGAAAGAGATGGAATCTCAGGGCTGATGGAATGGATTGGGGAGGAAGAAGACATCCCGGATCATGTGAACATGTCGTATTTTCAGGCGGACTTAAGAAAAAAGAACGGGGAGGTATACGATTTTCGGCTGACGCTTGAAGAGTACGACGGGCAGGATGAGTATGTGCGCGATATCGGGTTCACTTATGACAGCAGGACAGGTGAGCTGGAGCGGTCGGAGGATACGGTCACCTATCTTGCAATTCTGTACGATCCAAACGCGGAGGCAGAATATGTGGACGCCCAGTTTAAACGAATCCCGCTACAGGCGCAGATGCGGGAACTGGGTTTTGGCAGGTATACCGCCGAATATCAGAAGGATAGAGGGGTTGAGGCGGGAACTCCTGTTATAGACGGGACAGACGGGGATATCTTCCCGGTCCTGACATGGGAAGAGTATGAACAGGGTGCCGGAGGCGTCAGCGATGGAAGTTCTCAAGTTGTGGTCTCTCTGACTGATGGGACAGGTGCAACCGGACAGAGGATCGAATACCTTTGTTTCGCCGCGGATGAGGAGGCCCTGATAGGACACCCGGAGAGTGTGATGCAGACAGATTATAAGATCGACCGCGGGGAGCTTATGTTGACGGATGATTACGGCGAGACATGGATATCAAGCGGGCTGACAGAGGAGGAGGTTCAGGAGACGCTGGACACTTACCGTAGCGGAAATGAGATTCCGGAGAACAGTTTCTGTGCGGACAATGAGGGGACATTCGCAGTGTTTTACGGAAGCACCCCGGTACTGCGCGTGCTCACGGATTATGGGGCTGACTGGACAGATATCCCGTTTACGCAGGAATTTCCTAGAAATTGTGTAGCGAGAGTAATCCGTTTTCTGGACGGAGAGAACTGGTATGTTGCCCTTGGGACAGACTGGTCCATGGGAACGGGCGGCGCAACATATGTCTGCTGGACTCACGACGGTGGTGGGACGTGGACATCCCGGGTTGTGCCAGATACGGACGGCCTGCTGCTGACCGGTCTTGAATATGCGGATATTATGAACGGAATGTTGACAATGGAGGGATCTTCCGGGGGAGATACATGGCCTCATGTCTACATGACGGCGGACGGTGGGGAGAACTTTACCGAGATTGAATTCCCATGGGAGACGCTGGGGAGCGATGTGATCTTTATCAATAAGGTGGACAGTCTCGTGTATGAGAACGGCAGATATACCCTGATTATGGGGCAGGGAGGGTATGGTAACAGGAAGGCAAGGTTCTCGGCGGAAGCATTAGACGGAGAGTGGACATTTGAGGAGAGCTATATTGGTACAGTCCACACATGGGGATGACAGAACACTGAATGAATGTACCTTTACGCACAGATGCTGGGAAAAGTTATTGAACAGGGATTGACATATATCGGCTATCTATATATAATAAAGAAAAATATATAGATAGCCGATATATATGACAGGACATTTTATATTGGGATAATAATTTATAAAATGTGGACTGTCCGGCGGGAAGGGGTCATATGGCGGTAGAGAAAAATCTGATATCGGGCAGTACAGCCATGCTTATTTTAAAACTTCTGTCAGAGAAGGATATGTATGGCTATGAGATGATCGAGACGCTCAGAGAGCGCTCGAAGAATGTGTTTGAACTAAAGGCGGGAACTTTGTATCCTCTGCTTCACGATCTGGAGGGAAAAGGGGCGCTCACTGCGTATGAAAAACCTGTGGGCGCGAAAGTGAGAAAGTATTACAGTATCACGAAGCAGGGGCGCAAAGCCCTGAAAGAGAAGGAAAAGGACTGGCGGACTTACTCGCAGGCAGTCGTTGATGTGATAGGAATATCCGCTCCGGAAGGAGGGATCGCATGAACAGGGAAGAATATCTGAAAATACTGACGGAGCAGATACGGTGTAAGATGGCGCGCGGAGAAGTGTCTAAGGAGATAAGCGGGCATATCGAAGATCAGACCCGCACTTTTATGAGCGAGGGGCTGGAACGAAGCGAGGCGGAGGAACTGGCAGTCCGTGAGATGGGCGATCCGGTGGAGACGGGAAATGAATTGGATAAGGTTCACCGTCCGAGAATGCCGTGGGGCATGGTTGCGCTAATCGTTGTCTTGAGCATTGCTGGATATGGAGTCTATTACCTGCTTGCCGCCAGATGTGTGGATGAGGCGGGAAACGGTGTCGTGGATGTCAGTCTTCATGCAGGACGGCAGTTTTTGTATTTGATTGTCGGACTGGTTGTAATGGTAGGTGTATGTTTTGCCGATTATACAAGGATTGCGGCGCGCTCAAGAGAGCTTATGGTCCTTCTGTTTGCAGGATCTGCGGTAGGAATTATGTTTTCAGGATTGACGATAAACGGTGCGCGGAGCTGGATCGATCTGCGGATCCTGACGGTTAATGTGCTCATGCTTCTCATGCTGACGGTTCCCTTGTATGCGGCGATACTTTACCGTTACCGAGGCGGTACGGGCGGTACAGCGGTCAAGGCGGTGCTTTGGATGCTGCCGGGAACTGGGATGGCATTTTTCTGCAACGGGACATGGATGTCCGTCATTTTGCTGCTCACCTATCTGATCGTATTCGCGCTGGCAGTCTGGAAGAATTGGTTTCAGATACCGAGGCGGCTCTGTCTGGCGGCTATCGGGGCAGCGGCGCTTCTGCTCCCCGTTGTGGCTGCGTTTTACGTCGGTTTCTTTGGAGAAGATTATCAGAAGGAACGTTTGGGGGCAATCTTTGGAACAGGGGAAGAATTAAATTTTGTCAGTGCGTTTGTGAGAGAGCTTTTGACAGGCAGCAGGCTGCTAGGAAAGAACACAGGGCTTCCTGATACGGTTATGATGCCGGCGGATCCTCAAGAGATTGCACTGGCAGGACTTGCTGGGTACTATGGGATACTGGCGGCGCTTGCCGTGGCGGGAGCGCTTCTGTTCCTTCTTCTGCGTTTCCTGCACATTTCTTTAAGGCAGAGAAATCAACTCGGTATGCTTATGGGAACCGGGTGCGCGGCGGTGTTCCTGATCCAGACAGGAATCTATATTGTGAACAATCTCGGAATCGCCTATTTCGGAACATACTGTCCGTTTTTGTCCATGGGTGGAAGCGGGGCGGTTGTGACTTATATTATTCTGGGGTTGATGCTCAGCGTGTGCAGATACAGAAATACGGCTCCTGAACGGCGATTTGGGAAGATGCAGGGCAGATTTCATACAGAATAGAAAGAGAAAACAGGATGAAGTAGGAGAAAAGAAGAATAAGAGAGGGAAAGACAAAGGGACCGGGTGTTTTTGACAAAACAGCCTGATCCCTTGTTTTTGATTCCTTGCCTTTGGGAAATTATTGGTCTGATGTCTTATAGCATGCCAGTGAATAGGGGATAAAGTAACCCTGATCGTGGCGGCAGACGGGACAGACTTTTGGAGCCTGTATTCCTTCGTGGACATATCCACAGTTTGTACACATCCACACAGAAACGCTCTCAGAGGCGTAGTATGTGTTTTCCTCCAGCATCTGCGCAAGCTTGCCGAAGCGCTCCTCGTGGATATGTTCGATTTCCGCAATCTGGTAAAAGGCAGATGCGATCTCTAAGAACCCCTCTTCTTTTGCAGTATCGCCGAATGACTGATAGACATCGGCGTACTCCTCATGCTCATTGTGCTGCGCTGCACGCAGAAGCCCTGCGATGCTGTCCTGCTGGTCGATAGGATATGCGCCGTCAATATGGATGGTTTCTCCGGACAGCTCTTTTAACAGATCATAGAAACGCCCGGCATGAGCCCGTTCTTGATCCGCAGTGTACAGGAAGATATCTGAGATGGTTCTCATACCCTCTTCTCTGGCGCGCTCCGCGCCTATGGTATAGCGGTTTCTTGCCTGACTCTCTCCTGCAAATGCCCGCATCAGGTTTTCCTTCGTCTTGCTTTCAGAAAAATTAACAGCCATGGTACACACTCCTTTTTTATAAGCAGTATGTGCCATGGCTGAAAATTTATTCATCAATTTCCACTTTTTAGTTAAAACCGATGAGGCGTCTCGCGACACTGTATGCGAGAGAGGACACCTTTCTTCCGGGACGCCCCGGGAGATTCATAGTCTGTCCGAGAATGCCGTAGCGGATCTTGAAATAAGTTTTGTAATCTTTTTTCTTCAGATAGTCCCACAGTTCTTTCTTTTTTATTAGGTTCTCCTTCTTCTTTGAACGGATGCAGAGGATTGAAGACACAGTCATCATAATAGCCAGATAATTTATCATGTACCTGCGGAGTTTTTTACTTGTGATCATGCGCAGCTCGTACATAGCAATCATTGATTTCGTGACGAAAAGTTGCTGGTCAATCCGGCTAATCATGACTTTTTCATTGACAGATTGATCTTCGCGCCCAATAAAGTAACGGTAAAAATCTACATTCAGATAGTATAGGGTGCGTACATGAGGCAGCGGATAATATACATAGATATTGTCCACATAGAATGTGTGTTTTGGCAGCTTGAGCTGGCACAGCTTCAGCATTTGCGTGCGGTAGATGACAGAGTGCATGAGAATGTATTGATCCAGCCTGAAACGCCCGATATCATCCCAACGGAAGATCTGATTTTCCGGAAGGACATTGTCGTAGCGGATGACCTTCTTGTGTTCCATCCCGACTTTCTCATACACGTAGTTGGAGATGATCATATCTACTTCACTGTTCGCGTTCGTAAAGTCTTTTACAGCTTCAAGGATCTTGAGCAGGGAGTCTTCATCCACCCAGTCGTCGCTGTCCACCACTTTGAAATATTTTCCTGTGGCGTGGGCAAGACCGTAGTTGACGGCGTCGCCATGACCACCGTTTTCTTTTTGCACCGCTTTGACAATATTTGGGTATTTCTCTTGATAGCGCTCTGCAATTTCCTGTGTTCCATCTTTGGAACCGTCATTGACAACGATAATTTCTACGTCATCTCCGCCAGGGAGGATAGAATTGATCGCTTTTTCCATATAAGCTTCCGAATTATAACAAGGTATGGCAAATGAGATATATTTCATAAACATTTCCTCCTATGAGAATTACCATAAGTATACCATCATTTCTTGTATCTTGTAAAATCTATTTTTTTCCGATATAGTGATATGGTATAGATATTCAGTTATGGGAGTACGTCTGTGTTCCGGCTGAATTTAAGGAGGAAATAATGAAGAAAAATGTGATTGTAGGACAGTCGGGAGGACCGACCGCTGTTATTAACGCAAGCCTGTACGGCGTTATATCCGAAGCTCTTGCCAGAGAGGATGATTTTGAGAAGGTATATGGGATGGTCAACGGGGTAGAAGGATTTTTAAACGGTCAGATCATGGATATGGGGACTCTTGAAAAGTCCGGCGAACTGGAGTTGATCAGGACAACTCCGGGTTCATATCTTGGCTCATGCAGGTATAAGTTGCCCGAGGATCTGGAAGATAAGATATATCCGGAGTTGTTTGAAAAATTTGCAGAATACGGGATTGCATATTTCTTTTACATCGGTGGAAATGATTCCATGGATACAGTGAGCAAGCTGTCCCGCTATGCCAAGAAGACTGGAAGCGATATCCGTTTCCTCGGTATTCCAAAGACGATCGATAACGACCTTGTACACACAGATCACACTCCGGGATTTGGAAGCGCTGCGAAGTACGTGGCGTCCACTGTACGGGAGATCGCGGTGGACGCCTCAGTGTACGACAATAAAAAGTCCGTGACCATCGTGGAGATCATGGGACGCCATGCGGGATGGCTTGCAGCGGCAAGTGCTCTGGCAAGAAAGTTCGAAGGAGATAACCCGATGCTTATCTATCTGCCGGAGACGGCGTTTGATCCGGAGAGATTCTTAAATGATGTAACTGCGGCGATGGAGAAGACTTCCAATCTGGTCGTCTGCATTTCCGAGGGGATCAACGACGGAAACGGGAAGTTTATCTGCGAACTTTCCGGCGATGTGGGTGTGGATACGTTCGGACATAAGATGCTTACGGGCTCGGGCAAATATCTGGAAAACCTTGTAAAAGAGCGTCTGGGCGTGAAGGTGCGCTCCATTGAGCTGAATGTATGCCAGAGGTGTTCTTCCGCTATGCTGTCCGATACAGATTTAAAAGAGGCGGCAGCCGCGGGGGCATACGGAGTAAAATGCGCTCTCGCAGGAGAGACGGGAAAGATGATTGCTTTTCACCGCGTGCCGGGGGCAGAGTATCAGATAGAATATATCACGGAGGATGTGAGCCTGATCTGTAATCAGGAAAAGACAGTGCCCGCGGAGTGGATTACGGGAAATGGATCCGATGTGGGAAGAGAGTTTATCGAGTACGCGCTTCCTCTGATCCGGGGCAGGGTGGAAGTTCCGGAGAAAGACGGACTGCCCCTTTTTGCGTACAGAAAGAGACATTTTTAAATTGCCGCAGATAGGCCATATCGCGGTTAGAGAGGATATCAGTCCTAAGATTTCTGTGGACGATATCCTCTTCGTATTCTATACAGTCCAGACCGAGAGCGCCCATATATTCAGATTCGATTCCGGTGATTAGTGTTTTGATATCTGTGAGAGGCCCCGTGCACAGTTGATAAGACAAGGCTCCTGTGCATAGGATATAACATCGGTGGAGCCGGTGTATGGATGCCGCCGAGATTTTGTGGCAAGTGCAGGGCAGGAGGAAAAATGATATGAGCCAAAAGATAGAGAATATGCTGAATTTGGCGTTGGAAGCTACTCCCGGAGAGCGGGAGCGTTCAGGGGAATTGGAAATGGGATTTGATCCTAGGGAGGACGAGTGGGAATTGATCGTTAAGTATTCCGGAGCTTTGGACAGCGTGCGGGAAATATCTCAGTCTGTGACGGAGCTTATGAATGGGTATGCTGTCATCGTCATTCGGGAAGAGCTGATCAGAGAGCTGGCGGCATTTCCAGAAGTGGAGTTTATAGAAAAACCAAAAAGTTTGTATTTTGAGGCGGATGTGGGGCGGCAGGCATCCTGCGTCGATAGTGTGCAGAATCCGCCGTATTCATTGAAGGGGAACGGGGTGTTAATTGGGATCGTGGACAGCGGCATCGACTATGCAAACCCAGTTTTTAGAAACAGTGACGGTACAACAAGAATCGTGTCGCTGTGGGACCAGACCATTCCCGGGAATCCCCCGGAGGGATACGCTTCTGGAACAGAATATACGAGGGAGGACATTAACGCGGCGCTTGAAGAACCCGGGGAAGAGCGCTTTCAGATCGTCCCGAGCAGGGATATAAGCGGGCACGGGACAGCGGTGGCAGGGATTGCCGCGGGAAACGGGGCAGGAAGCCGGGGGGCGCAGTACAGAGGTGTAGCTCCGGAGGCAGAGCTGATCGTGGTTAAGATGGGAATACCGAGGACAGAAGGATTTCCGAGAACGACGGAGCTTATGACAGGGGTGAATTACATTATACGCAAAGCGCTCGACATGAGGATGCCCGTGGCGGTGAATATCAGCTTTGGCAACACCTATGGCTCTCATGATGGGACTTCCCTTGTAGAGCGTTTTTTAAACGATATTTCTGACACGTGGAAAAATGTGATCTGCGTGGGCAGCGGGAACGAAGGAACGACAGCGGGTCACGCGGCGGGGCGGCTGACGGATGAGGAAGAACGGTCCGTGGAGCTTGCGGTGCAGGAACTGGAACCGGCGCTGAACCTGCAGATCTGGAAGTCCTATGTGGATGAAGTGGATATCTCTGTAGTGAATCCATCGGGAGTGCGGGTGGGACCGTTTCAGGAGATTCTAGGACCGCAGCGATTCGTGCTGGGCGGCACGGAACTGCTTATTTACTATGGAGAACCGAAACCGTATAGCGTGAAACAGGAGATCTACCTGTCCTTTATCCCGCGCCAATCCTATGTGGACAGCGGCGTGTGGAAAATCGTTCTGACGCCCCGGCGCATTGTGGAGGGAGACTATGACATGTGGCTTCCCGCTCAGGCGGCGCTCAATGTGGGGACAGCGTTTCTCCTGCCAAACAGCGCTTCCACGCTGACGATTCCCTCCACTGCGTCACTTGTAGTCACGGTGGCGGCATATGACGCCAGAACCTTTTCCTACGCGGACTTCTCCGGCAGAGGACCGGCATCTGTTTATGAGGGAAACGACGTGCCAAAACCCGATCTGGCAGCGCCGGGAGTGCGGGTGACGGCGCCGGTGCCAGGCGGGAGCTACCGGGAGTTCAGCGGAACTTCTTTTGCCACGCCTTTTGTCACGGGAGGGGCGGCACTTCTGATGGAGTGGGGGATCGTAAAGGGAAATGATCCCTATCTTTATGGCGAAAAGGTAAAGGCGTATCTGCGGAGAGGGGCGCGGGAACTTCCCGGCTATAATGAATGGCCTAATGCCCTGCTCGGGTATGGGGCATTGTGCGTGAGGGATAGTATTCCGGGAGAATGAGAGGATAAAGGAAAGTACCATATTTATTAAGATTTGTCTATGTTGTGTATTTTGTGGTAAAATATTGATTGTAGTATCATACTTCACAGAGAAAGCAGGATATTTTCATGAAATCGCTTCTTGTTTACTTGAAAGATTACAAGAAAGAAACCATACTGGCGCCTCTTTTCAAAATGCTTGAGGCGTCTTTTGAACTTTTTGTACCCCTTGTCATGGCTGCGGTTATTGACGTGGGCATCGCGGGAGAGGACCGGCCTTACATCGTGAAGATGTGCCTTGTACTCATCGCGCTGGGGATCGTCGGTCTGGTCTGCTCTATTACGGCGCAGTATTTCTCGGCGAAGGCGGCGGCAGGCTTTGGCACCGGAGTGCGGCACGCGCTGTTTGCCCACGTTCAGAGCTTTACATTTACGGAGATGGATACGCTGGGGAGTTCTACGCTCATCACCCGTATGACCAGCGATGTGAATCAGGCGCAGGCAGGGGTAAATATTGTGCTCCGGCTTTTCCTGCGCTCCCCGTTTATCGTGTTTGGAGCGATGGTTATGGCATTTACCGTGGATGTAAAGTCAGCGGTTATTTTTGTTGTTGTGATTCCACTGTTATCTCTTATCATATTTGGAATTATGCTTATTACTATGCCTCTTTACCGGAAAGTGCAGTCCCATTTGGATAGCGTGCTTCTGACAACGAGGGAGAATCTCTCCGGGGCAAGGGTCATCCGGGCATTTAATAAAGAGGATGACGAAAAAGAACGCTTTGAGAAAGAAAACGAGACACTGACGGACGCCCAGAAATTCGTGGGACGCATCTCCGGGCTTATGAATCCTCTGACATACATTATCGTAAACGGCGGCATTATCGCTTTGATCTATGTGGGGGCGGTCCGTGTAAATATCGGCGATCTGACACAGGGAGAGGTCGTGGCGCTCATCAACTATATGTCCCAGATTCTGGTGGAACTTGTCAAGCTGGCGAACCTGATTATCACAGTTACAAAGGCGGTCGCCTGCGGAAACCGTATTGAAAACGTGCTGAAGATTCATCCGGAAATGGAAAATGGGGGAGTGCCGCTGGAAATATCTGATGCAGAGGATGTTCCGGCAGTAGAGTTTGTAGATGTATCTCTGACATACAAGGGCGCAGGAGCGGAATCGCTCACGGGCCTTTCCTTCCGCGTGGAAAAGGGACAGACTATCGGAATCATCGGCGGTACGGGCTCGGGGAAATCCTCTCTTGTGAATCTGATCCCGCGTTTCTATGATGCGACCAAAGGGGAGGTCAGGATTTTTGGCAGGAATATCAAGGAATATGATATAGAAAGTCTGCGCAGGGACATTGGCTTTGTGCTTCAGAAAGCGGTTCTTTTCAAGGGAACCATAGAGGAAAATCTTCGGTGGGGAAATGAATCTGCTACGATGGAGGAACTTGAGGAGGCTCTTGAGATCTCTCAGTCAAAAGAATTTGTACAGTCAAAAGTAGGGCAGATGGAGTTCCAGATTGAGCAGAGCGGGAGAAATCTGTCCGGCGGGCAGAAGCAGAGGCTCACAATTGCGAGGGCGCTTGTGAGAAGACCTAATATCCTCATCTTGGATGACAGCGCGTCGGCGCTTGATTTTGCTACGGACGCCGCGCTTAGAAGCGCCATCCGGGGAATGAAAGAGAAGCCCACAGTATTCATCGTCTCCCAGAGAGCCGCTTCCATCCGGTATGCGGATCAGATTATCGTGCTGGACGACGGAGAGATGGCAGGGATTGGCACCCACACAGAACTGCTTAAGAACTGTCCGGCATATCAGGAGATCTATTACTCCCAGTTTCCGAAAGAAGACACAAAGGAGGCGCAAGCAAATGGCTGATAAGAAAATGACGGGACAGGGAAAGACTCTAAAAAAAGTATTCCGCTATCTCGGGAGATACCGTATCTTTGCGGTGTTTTCCATTCTTCTTGCGGCAGTTTCCGTGGCGCTTACGCTTTATGTTCCCAAGCTGACGGGGCAAGCGGTGGACCATATCATAGGCCCAGGGCATGTGGATATCCCCGGCGCGGTTCAAGTGATGATCCGTATCGGAGTGTGCACACTGGTTACCGCTCTGGCACAGTGGCTGATGAATGTATGCAACAACAAAATGACCTATCAGGTCGTGCGCGATATCCGAAACGAAGCGTTTCAAAAAATTGAGATCCTGCCTCTTAAATACATCGACGGTCACCCCTACGGGGAGGTGGTAAGCCGTGTGATCGCGGATGTGGATCAGTTTGCGGACGGGCTTCTCATGGGATTCACCCAACTTTTTACAGGTGTTGCGACGATTGCCGGGACATTTGGCTTTATGCTCTCCGTCAATGTGAGCATCACGTTTGTGGTTGTGCTTATTACGCCGGTGTCCTTCTTTGTGGCAAATTTCATCGCAAAGCGGACGTTTACCATGTTTCGCAGGCAGTCGGAGATCCGTGGGGAGCAGACAGGGCTCATAGACGAGATGATCGGGAATCAGAAAGTCGTACAGGCATTCGGCAGGGGCAAAAAGGTGACGGAAGAATTTGACAAGGTGAATGAGAAGTTGGGGAAGGCATATATCCGCGCCACCTTTTTCTCCTCCATCACGAATCCCGCCACCCGTTTTGTAAATAGCCTTGTATATACGGGAGTCGGTATCACGGGGGCGTTCGCAGTGGTAAATGGTTCTCTCACTGTGGGGCAGCTCTCTAGTTTCTTAAGCTATGCGAACCAGTATACGAAGCCCTTCAATGAGATTTCCGGCGTAGTAACAGAGTTTCAGAACGCGGTGGCGTGCGCCCAGAGGATCTTCGATCTGATTGAGGAAGAACCGCAGGTACCTGAGCCGGGGGACGTGGTGGAGTTAAAGGATATCAAGGGACATGTGCAGATGCAGAACGTGGCGTTTTCTTATGTGCCTGAGCAGGAACTGATCCGGGAGTTTAATCTGGATGTCATGCCGGGACAGCGCATTGCCATTGTGGGACCGACAGGCTGCGGGAAAACGACGCTTATCAACCTGCTTATGCGTTTCTATGATGTGAATGAAGGATCCATTTCTTTGGAAGGTACCGACATCCGTGAGATGACGAGAAAGAGTCTGCGTACGGGGTACGGGATGGTGCTTCAGGAGACGTGGCTTAAGACGGGGACGATCCGGGACAATATCACAATGGGCAAACCGGATGCCACGGATGAAGAGGTCATTGCGGCGGCAAAAGCGTCCCATATCCATAGCTTTATCAAACGCCTTCCCAAAGGGTATGACACATGGATTACGGAAGATGGCGGCGGTCTCTCACAGGGGCAGAAACAGCTTTTATGTATTGCGCGGGTTATGCTGTGCAGGCCGCCAATGCTCATATTGGACGAGGCGACATCCTCCATTGACACAAGAACCGAGTTAAAGATACAGGCAGCCTTCGGGAAGCTAATGGAAGGCAGGACGACATTCATTGTAGCACACAGACTGTCCACAATCCGGGAAGCGGACATAATTCTTGTCATGAAGGACGGCAGAATCATCGAGCAGGGAGATCACAACAGCCTGCTTGCGAAAGGCGGTTTCTATAAACATTTGTACGAGAGCCAGTGGGCTGGAAAGGAGAAAGCATCATGACAAAGTTAAGTACATTATGTTACATCGAAAAGGATGGGCAGTATCTTATGCTGCACCGCACGGTAAAGAAAAATGACGTCAATAAAGACAAATGGATTGGTGTGGGAGGACATTTTGAACAAGGGGAGAGCCCGGAGGAATGCCTGCTCCGCGAAGTGAAAGAAGAGACGGGGTATACGCTCACTTCATGGAAGTACCGTGGGATCGTGACGTTTGTATACGGAGAGGATATAGTGGAATATATGTCGCTGTATACTGCGGATGGTTTCGAGGGGGAGCTTCACGAGTGCGACGAAGGACAGCTTGAATGGGTGGAAAAGACAAAGATATCCGCTTTGGAGCTGTGGGAGGGGGACAAGATTTTTTTCCGCCTCCTTGATGAAGGAAGGGAGTTCTTTTCCTTAAAGCTAGTGTACAATACATCTGACGTACTTCAGTATGCGGCGCTGGACGGGAAATCAATGGGACTCTTCGATGAACTGGATGAAGGCGGAAAAGAGCAGCGGCAGAAGATTGGTTGATGAGAAAGGAAGAGACATTATGGTAGAACGAGGAGTGATACATGGCAGGTTTCAGGTACTTCACCTCAAACATATGGAGTATCTGCTGGCGGCGAAAATGAGATGCAGGATACTGTATATCGGTATCACCCACCCTGACATTATCTTTTATCCGGCGTCGTCGCCCCGGGATATACATGGGACAATAGAAAGGGATAACCCTCTTACTTATATTGAACGGTATGAGATAATACGGAATGGACTCCTTGAGTTTGGCGTGAAGAGAGAAGATTTTGAGATCATTCCCTTTCCTGTGAGCAGACCTGAGACGTTTTTGCAGTACGCGCCGGAGGACGCAGTGTATTATATGAGCCTCTGCGGAGAATGGGACAAGGAGAAATACGAAATCTTAAGGTCTTATGGTTTGAAGGTGGAAATTCTGTGGGAGCGTTACGGGGAAGAGAAGGGAATTACAGGGGCACAGATCCGTGAAATGATTGCGGAAAATGGAGACTGGAAGCAGTATGTACCCAAAGCCGTGGCGGAATATATAGAAAGTCACGGAATCGTCGAGCGGATCAGGAAGCTGTATTATGCTTGAAGTAGAGGAAGACAGACATACAGATATGTTGACGCAAAGAATGTATTATGGAATTTCCGTTTTTAGGAAACAAGATATCCGCAGGACTATGTTGCGTGAACGGCGAGCGGAGCGAAGCGCCCCTTAAAGACGCGATGCAATATAGTCCTGCGGATATCGTATGTTATGAAAAGTAAAGTTTGAAATCAGTCTTTTACGGCAGCAAATATGAGTACATTACCACAAAGTGACATGCACTTCCTCCCATTACAAAAAGATGGAAGATTTCATGGCTGCCAAAATTTTTGTGTTTGCTGTTAAAAAGTGGCAGTTTCAGAGCGTAGATTACTCCCCCCAATGTATAGATGATCCCACCTGCGAGAAGCCATGCAAATGCCGCGGGAGACATATTGTTAAGTATCTGAGTAAATGCGAGAACACAGGTCCATCCCATCCCGATATACAGGACGGAGGATACCCATTTAGGGCAGTACACCCAGAAAGCTTTGATAAGGATGCCTGCGATTGCAATTCCCCACACGATAGAGAGGAGGATAATCCCTGTTTTCCCCTTTAGCACGATAAGACACACTGGGGTGTAACTTCCGGCGATGAGGACGGAGATCATCATGTGGTCGATCTTTTTGAGGAGAGTATTTGCTTTTGCCGAGATATCAAATGTATGGTAGGTAGTGCTGGCTGCGTATAATAAGATCAAGCTTGCCGCGTAGATGGCCAGTGAGATAATATAGACTCTGCTCGGCTCATTTGCCGCTTTGATAAGCAGTGGAATTGCGGCAAAGATTGCCATCAGCATTCCGATAAAATGGGTGATCGCACTGCCTGGTTCTTTTATGTGATGTTTCTTTTCCATATAGATGTGCCTCCTTGAAGTCTTAGAAAACAATAAGTAGTTTTAAAAACTATATTAAGTATATGTGTATACTATAATAAATATTCTGGAAAATCAACCCCCATAAAAAAGAAAATATGTTTTTTTAATATATTCTTTTTTCAGATAAGATTGAATCTTGCTCGTGTATAGATAGGATGTTATGATATTTACACGCTCAAGATTGGAGGAATAATAAAAAGATGAGATTTGTACCGAAGGAGCCGGATTATGAATTGAGCCCGTATACAGGGTTGACAAGACAGCATTGGATTGATGCGGCACAATACATTCTCGACGGGATATTTCAACATGTGAAGGACTTGGACGCACCTGTTCTCGTGCCCAGATATGAGGACAGGATCACATATCCGAATGCGGAAACTCCGAAGTGGAAGGAGCGGGCGGAGATTTTTGAAGGACTGGCGAGAAGTTTTTTCATTGCGGCTCCGCTGATTGAAAATGTCCCCGGTGCAAAAGCGGGAGGAATTCTGCTCAGAGAATATTATAAAAAGCAAGTGCTTGAGGCGTGTACCCCCGGAAGCGTAAATTATGTGCTCTCATACGATGATCTGGAACACCCGGAAAGAGAGGATTCTCTTTTGAACACATACCAGCAGACAGTGGAGACGTGTGCGCTCGTCATCTGCCTGTGGGTCAGTCGTAAGGTGATATGGGATACCTATACGCAAGCGGAAAAGAAAGTGATACTGGACTTTATCGAGGGATATGCGCTGCATGAGACAGTGCCTCACAACTGGCGGCTCTTCAATATGCTGGATCTAGCGTTCCTCCATATGAATGGCCGTCCGATGGACGAAGAAATTATGAGACATCACGCCGCAATGATTTTGCGATATTATGCGGGCGATGGCTGGTACCGGGACGGGCACGCGTTTGATTATTATTCGGTATGGGCGTTCCAAATGTATGCTCCGCTCTGGTGCGTTTGGTATGGTTACGAGAAAGAACCGTATCTTGCGGCAAAATTTGAAGAGTATTCGAACCAGTTTATGGAAAACTACCCCGCAATGTTCGACCGGGACGGCTGGGTAAATATGTGGGGGCGCAGTGGTCTGTACCGAAATGCCGCTACATCCGCGTTTACCAGCAACTTTCTGCTGAGAAAGAACACTGCGGATCCGGGACTTGGGCGACGGATCAGCTCAGGCGCGCTGATGCAGTTCTTAGGGCGTGACGATGTGATGTATGAGGGCGCCCCAGCTCTTGGCTTCTACCGCCCGTTCCTACCGATGATCCAGCCGTACAGCTGTGCAGAGAGCCCTCTGTGGTTGGGAAAAGCGTTTTTATGCTTACATCTGCCGGCGGATCATCCGTTCTGGACTGAGAAAGAAAAAAACGGCGCATGGGAGAAAATGGAAAAGGGAGAGACGTGGGAGACTGTGTTGAACGGGCCCGGACTTTGCTTTTCCAATCATGGCGATAACGGTACCACGGAGCTGCGCACGGCCAAGGTGATACGCAGGCAGGATGATGATAGGGGGATGTGCGGCTATGCAAAACTTGCATACAGTACAAAATACCCGTGGGAAGCTTTCACAGGAAAGGGCTGTGAAGCGCAGATGTATATGATACAAGAGGAGGAAGGCGGGAAACTTCACAAGCCAAACGCACTTTTGTGGCAGGGACAAAAGGATAGAGTGCTCTACCGAAGATGCTTTTTCAACTATACAAGCGAAATGGAAAGACACTGGCTTCACTGTGTCGAACTGGCGGATTTTCCAGTGGAGGAAGGGCTGATCAGAGTAGATCAGCTGCGAACATACCGGGGCGGGTTAAAGGTTACTCTCGGATCGTATGGATTCCCTGACATGGGAGAAGTGAGTGTAAAGTACATAGAGAAAGAGGGGGCAAAAGCGGTTATATTAAAGGGACGTGATTCTCAGGGGAGAGAAAAACAGATGGCAATGACCGTGTTCGCGGCATGGGAGAACTTGGAACTTACAGAAAGTAGAGAGACGAACGCTGACGCAGAGAACAGTATCGTGATATGCGCGAGACTTACACGGGAGAAGCTGTATGGCTATGAACCCTCTGTTATGATTAGTCAGGTTATTACAAGGGAATCTTTCCGGGAATTTACAGAGAAGGAAATCTTCAGCATCAGGAACATTTCTTATGCAGATCCGCAAGACTGCGGCGGGTACGGGCCTGTGGAGATTGAGATGCAAAATGGGCGGAAAATCACCGTGGATTATTCGGAAGCAGAAGGAAATCTGTACATATAAAAAGATATAAACAAGAACATCAGGCAAACCGGAGAAAAGCAGGAAGCCAGATGTTCTTGTTATTTTATTAGGAAAGCGTCTTGGGCGGTCTTATAGAATAAAGCCTCTTCGCGCCTAGTGAATCAGAGTGCCTGTTTTTCCCTTGAGCGCTTCCTTTACTTTATCAAATGTGGTGATATAAGCCCGGCGTCCCTCCTGTTCTTCGATGAATTCCACCGCGGCCCGGAATTTCGGAAGCATGTTATAGATGCCGAAGTGGCCTTCCTCCATATAAGCGCGGGCCTGAGAGGTCGTGATCTCATTCAGCGGCTGTTCGTCAGGCTGGCCAAGGTTGATGAATACCTTTTCCACATTGGTTAGAATGATGAGTATATCCGCATTAATGCCTTCTGCAAGTTTCCCTGCCGCAAGATCTTTCTCAATAACTGCGCTGGCGCCCTTCAAGTGGTTGTCCTGTTCCATGACTGGGATACCGCCGCCACCTGCAGCGATAACGATTTGATCCGCATCGAGAAGTGCATTTACAGCGTCCAGTTCCACGATCTTTACCGGGTTTGGCGCGGATACCACACGGCGGAAGCCTTTTCCGGCTTCTTCGATGACATAGTTTCCTTTCTTGCGCTCTTCATTTGCCTCCTGCGCATTCATGTAACGGCCAAGTACCTTAGTCGGTGTGTAAAATGCCTCATCATAAGGATCGACGATAACCTGCGTGAGTACTGTGCTGACTGTGCGGTAAATCCCCCGGTTTAGAAGTTCCTCCCGGATTCCGTTCTGCAGGTCATATCCGATATATCCCTGACTCATTGCAGAGCAGACAGACATTGGCGCCGGAGTGTATTCGGGGTGTGATTTTGCGAACTCATTCATGGCCGTGTGTATCATGCCGACTTGAGGAGCATTGCTGTGTGTGATGGCTACCTGATATCCTTCTTCGATCAGGTCTGCGATACATTTGGCAGTCTTTTTGACGGCCACTTTCTGCTCCGGGAGCGTAGTTCCCAAAGCCCGGTGTCCCAAAGCGACAACAACTCGTTTCTTCATAATGATCTCCATTCCGCTGTCTTTTTTGCGGACAGCATTTTATTTTCCTGTGTCTCTCACAGTTTTTGAACCACGCGGGGCGACTGTGCGGAGGAATGTATTTTATAGATAACTTATAGAAAGTTTACTATCATTTTCATGAAAAAGCAACAACAATAGTCAGCACTGTGTCCGTGGCAAATAATAGACAGAGTACAGCGCACAGGGCGGCCCTTTTGGCGTGTCCCATTCTCATGAAAAGGTCGGTCCATCTGGGCGCGAGATAATACAGGAAAGCGCAGCCTAAAAGGGCGAAGGACACACAACCGCCGACATAGATGCGCCCGTTCAGATTCAGGAAAAATTCACTGTAATCTCGGAATGGGTGCCCTAGAGTCAGGTCAGATATCAGATTTAGTGCATATTCCAATACAGAGTAAATGAAAAAGTTTACAAAAAACACAAGTGCCGGTTTCTTATTCAGCCGTTTTGTGAAAAGAAGGCTGAGTATGCCAAAAATACCGTACAGGGGCTGCCACGGGCCAAATAAGGCAGAATTATCTGTAAATACTCCGCTGCGGATCAAGTAGATCATCGTTTCTAGCAACCATCCGAACACAGAGAAAGAACAAAAAAGAAGAATATATGAGAATACGTCGTACTTACGGTCTGGGCGCACCGGGGAATGCACAGCGCGAAACGGCGGCTGTACGGAGAAGAGAAACACAGGATATTGTTCAGGGGCAAAATAGGTAGTCTGTGTGTAAGGGCCCTGTGAGTCGTCATATAGTGCCTTGCTGATAAGCAGTTCATCTTCTGAGGGGACATGCTCAAGGTAAGAGTCGTTCAGGCGTTCATACCGGGGGGAGCGGGAAAGTACATAGTTGCGCCGAAGCGCCAGATACAGTTCAGAGCGGCATCCTGTTATGTACGGATTTACGATCACAAAGTCCAGTATCCCTAGAGTCAGGATCGACAACAATTTCCAGCCGGCAAAGGAAAGGTCCAAAAGGAACAGTTTCCATTTGTTGTGCTCCGTTAGCTGCTTTGACAGGAAGAAAGCGTCCTTTCTACTGATCTTAGGGTTCTCCGCAAGGATAAAAGGGATCATGATATACTCATAATGTTTGATAATACCACCAATAATGGTAAAGTTCCAAAGCGTCTGGAAAACAGAACGGCAGAGCATGACCCATGCCGGACGGTGAAGATAGCGGAGTTTGAACAGGAAGAAGATTTTTGAGACAGGAGTATGCCGGTAACTCCGGATCTCGAGAAAGAACCGCTTTTCTCCCACCTGAAGGATGTTGCTGATAAAGATCTGGTATAAAAACGTAAGGACTGTCCCCGCTGCAACGAGAAATACTGCTATGCCCGGCGCGCCGGACAGAAAGCTGTTGACAGCTCTTAGGGCAGTGAAAAATACGGAGATGTTTGTTGAAGACAGATCAATGACTGAGTGGATGATATCTGCCACAGTGCTGCTGTATAGACCGGACAGAGGAGCATTTTCCAGAAAAAGTTTTATTGTCTGGCTGATGACTTCCGAGTTGGGAAGGTACGGCGCGAAGGTGGCGTCAGAAAGCTGTGGACCAGGTGAGGTCTGAAGATTGATAAATGTCGCCGAGACAGGGTAAGCAGTCGTCAGCACAGCGATGACAAAACAGACAGCAGCCATTTTCCAATAGCTCTGCCGCATTGATACACGAACTTTTTTCTTTAAGTCCTTCCTCTTCCACATTTCTGCCGACCTCCGGGAAATTTCCTGATACTCATTATAATTTAGAATAAAAAGATTTGCAAGTATTGTGTAAAGCTTGCTTGACATATCATGTAAAGTGCGCTTTACTATAAATGTAAAGTTGACTATACTTTTTACAGAATCAGAAATTGAGAAGAAAACTTGCTGGAAGGAGAGGTTGTGTGAAAAATAGGATACAGGAACTCAGAAAAGAGCGTAGGGTCACCCAGAGCGAGCTTGCCGATGCTGTGGAAGTGACCCGCCAGACCATCATATCTCTGGAAAACGGGAAGTACAATGCCTCCCTTATACTGGCGCATAAGATTGCCCAGTATTTCGGAATGAACATTGAGGATATTTTTGTTTTTGATAAAGAGGAGGAAAACATATGCTGTTAAAAATGATGATGCAAGAGGCGAAAACGGACGGAGAATTCCGGAAAAAACTGGAAATAAGGATAAAGATGACATGGGTGTCGGTTTTGATGGGAGTCGTGGCAGTCGTTTCGGGCGTGGCCATGATGATGCTCGGTGCGGATGAACACAGGGCTGCTTTCCTGTCGGGAGTTTACTGCGGAATAGGAACGGTGGCGATTGTGGGAGGAATCATTTCCGTGGTCAGAACGCACAGGATGTTAAACGATGAGAAGCTACTACGAAGCGAGAGGATAAAAGAGAGCGACGAGAGGGAGAACGCAATCTGTAAAAATGCCGCCTCATCCGCCGGGACGGCATTAGTCTACCTCATGTTTGCGGCTCTTATTGTGGCGGGATTTTTCAGTATGACGGTGTTCTGGACATTGTGGGGAACACTTATAGGATACTTCCTTATACTAAAAGGCATGAAGGTTTATTATCAGAAGAAAAACTGACAGAAAAAAAGAATGTTGCAAAATATAGCTTTTTGCAACATTTTTTGGAAGAAGACGCACGGGGCTTATGATGGATTCATCGCCTCGTGCTCTTTTTTGATTTCGGTGAAACAGTCAGGGACTGTCCATGCGCTGTTTGTGGGCGTGAGGATCGCCTTATACGGGAAGGGGCCTACGCCGCACTTGCGGATTGCCGTCAGAGCCTGATTAAGACGGTTGTCGTTAAGGAAACAAAAGACGATCATTGTGGATGGAAGTTCGGGACCGTCATAGCTGCCTTCGGCGGGAGAGATGTCCTTCATGCCCGCGAGCACGCCTAAGGGCTGGTTATATTCTGTACAATGAACGCGTTTCAAGCGAATATGCAGCGGAAACAGAGCCATTTCCAGCTTTAATAGTTGTTCTTTCTCCGGGGGATTAAATAGTAAGATCGTTTCTTTCATATCATAAATTCTCCTCTTGATTTGTACCTGTTATTGTAATGCAGAACAGGAAAAAAGGGAAGGGGGACGGACAGTTTTTTCAGAGCGGCATATATTGGTAGTAGAAAGCAGAGGAAAAAGGAGGGAGTGGCATGAGAGTCTGTGAACTAAGAAACAAGGAGGTCATCAATATATGCAGCGGAAGGCGCCTAGGGTGTATTGTAGACGTGGAGATCAATGTGTGCAGCGGAGAGGTAGAGGCAGTGATCATTCCGGGGCCGGGAAAGATCTGCGGATTCATTGGGACGGACTGCGAGTATGTCATTCCTTTTGCGTGCATCCGCAAGATCGGTCCGGATATCGTGATCGTGGAGATACAGGAAGAAAAGTTTTTGCAAAAATTTTAACAATTGTGGTATAATGATTGCGCGAAGCGCAATCTAGACCGTATCAACGGTCTGTCCTGCCGTGCAGTATCCATTGACCGGAAACTTGACAAGCTCAAAGAAAGGCGGAAATAAATATGAAATGTCCATATTGCGGAAACCCGGACACGAGGGTCATCGATTCCAGACCGGCGGAAGATAAGAGTTCTATCCGCAGACGCCGTTCCTGCGACGAGTGCGGGAGACGGTTCACTACTTATGAGAAGGTAGAGACTATCCCCCTGATCGTCATCAAGAAGGATAATAACCGTGAGCAATACGAGCGGTCCAAGATCGAGCACGGAGTCTTGAGCGCATGCTACAAACGTCCCGTTCCAGCAGAGGCGATTCAGAAGACTATCGATGCCATCGAACTGGAGATTTTCAATAGAGAGGAAAAGGAAGTCCCAAGCAGTGTGATCGGGGAGATTGTTATGGAGAAGTTAAAAGATCTGGACCCGGTAGCATATGTGCGCTTTGCGTCTGTGTACAGAGAGTTCAAGGATGCAGGAACATTTATGGACGAGCTGAAGAAATTTCTTCAGTAAGGGACTATGCGGACTTATAAATTAACGATTGCCTACGACGGAACCCGGTATCAGGGCTGGCAGCGTCAGGAGAACACAGACCGCACGATCCAAGGGATCATGGAACAGACGATTGCCGGGCAGACAGGATTTCCGGTCGAAGTAAACGGCTCCGGCAGGACAGACGCGGGTGTTCACGCGAAGGGGCAGACGGCCAGTGTTATACTTCCCGGACAGGCGGCGAATAATTTTTTTACGGGAAGAATCAATGCGGCGCTTCCGGCGGATATCCGTATTACGGATGCGCGTCTTGTGAAAAACGGTTTCCACGCTCGCAAGAGCGCTGTGGCAAAGCAGTATGAATATTATATCGACACCGGAGAAAAACCGGATGTCTTTACAAGGAAATACATGTATCATTTTCCGCGTAAGCTGGATCTTGAGCGGATGAGGATAGCGGCGGGATATTTGAAGGGAACGCATGAATTTGCAGCGTATACGGACAAAAAAGACGAAAAGTCCACAAGGCGGACGATTTATGATATAATAGTCAGCGGACAAGGCAGCAGGGTTGTCCTTACATTTGACGGTACGGGATTTTTGTACCATATGGTACGGATCCTGACAGGAACTCTGCTTGAAACCGGGACATATCAGCGCACACCGGAAAGCGTGCGCGATGCCCTTGATACAAAAGACAGGAGCAAGGCAGGTTTTATTGCTCCGGCGAGAGGGCTGTTTCTGCGGGAAGTGCGCTATGACTGAAAAAGCGGGGACAGAGGCAGAGAGCTCTGTCCTTCTTTGGATTTAGGAGGTAATTGATGAAACTTATATCATGGAATGTAAATGGAATACGGGCATGTGTCCAGAAAGGATTTCTGGATTTTTTTAACGAAGCGGACGCGGATATTTTCTGCATACAGGAGACAAAGATGCAGGAGGGGCAACTTGAACTTGACCTTCCGGGATACCACCAGTATTGGAATTATGCTGTGAAAAAGGGATATTCCGGGACAGCGGTGTTCACGAAGAAGGAGCCCCTTGCCGTGTCTTACGGGGTTGGTATTGCGGAACATGATCAAGAAGGCCGCGTGATTACTTGTGAATTCGAGGACTTTTATTTTGTCACGGTCTATACGCCCAACTCTCAGAATGAGCTGGCAAGGCTTGACTACCGTATGAAATGGGAAGATGATTTCCGGGCGTATTTAAAGAAACTGGAAGAGAAGAAACCGGTCATCGTGACAGGCGATATGAATGTGGCACACAAAGAGATCGATCTGAAAAATCCTAAGACAAACCGTAAGAATGCCGGATTCACGAACGAGGAACGGCAGAAGTTTACAGAGCTTCTGGACGCGGGATTTATTGATACATTCCGATATTTTTATCCGGATCAGGAAGGGATCTATTCGTGGTGGTCATACCGTTTCAGCGCCCGCGCCAAGAACGCGGGGTGGCGCATTGATTATTTTTGTGTGTCAGAGAGCCTGAAGGACAAGCTGGCAGACGCGAAGATACTGACGGATATTACGGGATCGGATCACTGTCCGGTAGAGCTGGACTTAAAATAACAGCAGGAACGGGACGGCGCGTATAGAAGAATATGCCGCGGTATGGTTAGTGCAGTGTGGGGACAGAAAGATATACCGCGGTATAGCTGCGCCGTACATGATAATAATAATAAATAGAAGGAGGAGTTTAATATGACAAAGATTGATATTATCTCCGGCTTTCTGGGAGCTGGAAAGACAACACTTATCAAGAAGCTGCTTTCGGAAGCGTTTGCAGGGGAGCAGGTCGTGCTTATTGAAAATGAATTTGGAGAGATCGGCATTGACGGTGGCTTTCTGAAAGAATCAGGAATCGAGATCCGCGAGATGAATTCGGGCTGCATCTGCTGTTCTCTTGTGGGAGACTTTGGAAAGTCTTTGAGAGAAGTGGTGGACACGTATCATCCCGACCGTATTCTTATCGAGCCGTCAGGCGTGGGCAAACTTTCGGATGTTATCAAGGCGGTCCAGGATGTACAGAATGATATCGACGCCAAGCTTAACAGTTTTACAACAGTTGTGGATGTGACGAAATGCAAAATATACCGCAAGAATTTTGGAGAGTTTTTCAGTAACCAGATAGAGTATGCGGGAGCGGTTATCTTAAGCCGTACGGATAAGGCAAAACCAGAGAAGATCGAGGAGAGCGTGGCGCTCTTAAGGGAGTTGAATAGCAGGGCTCCGTTTATTACGACTCCCATCGCGCAGCTTCCGGGTAAGAAGATACTGGAGACGATGGAGGAGAGTAGGTCGCTGGAGGAAGAACTTCTAAGCGAGATCGTGTGCCCGGAGTGCGGACACCATCACGAGGATGGCGGGTGCTGCGGTCACGATCATGAGCATCATCATGAGAGACATCGCCACAATGGTGAGTGCTGCCATCATGGGGAGCATCATCACGATCACGAGCGCTGCCATCAAGGGGAGCATCATCACGATCACGAGCGCTGCCATCAAGGGGAGCATCATCACCATGACGAGCACTGTCACCATGGACACCATCATCACGGTCATGAGGGACATCACCATGCAGATGAAGTGTTCACGAGCTGGGGGTGCGAGACGATCCATACTTATACGAAAGAACAGATCGGTATGATCTTGAAAAATCTGGAGGAGGACAACTCTTATGGGAATGTTCTCCGGGCGAAAGGCATGGTCGCGGGGGAGAACGGCGAGTGGATCTACTTTGATATGGTTCCGGGCGAACATGAGGTCCGGACGGGAGCACCGGAGTATACTGGGCGCATCTGCGTCATCGGGGCAGAGATTGATGAAGAGAAGCTGGAAGGGCTCTTCGGAATTGCCTAGAAGGAGTGTAATATGAGTGAACGAAGTGTGATGGTCTATCTGATGACCGGCTTTCTGGACAGTGGAAAGACACAGTTTTTGAAATTCACGCTGGAGCAGGATTATTTTCAGATCGACGGCAAGACCCTTCTTCTTCTCTGTGAGGAGGGAGAGGAAGAGTACGATCCGATGGAAATGCTAAAATACGGCGTCGTCATTGAGAGAATAGAGGATCAGGAGGAACTGACGGCAGAACGGCTTGAGGAACTAAACAGCAAGCATGAACCAGAACGTGTCGTTGTGGAGTATAACGGCATGTGGAAAGTCAGCGATTTTGAGGCACTGAAGCTCCCGGAAGGCTGGCAGATTGAACAGAAGCTGACAACGGTGGACGCCAGTACATTTCAGATGTATCTGGCGAACTTAAAGCCGCTTTTTGTGGAAATGGTACGAGGAGCTGAATTAGTACTGTTTAATCGCTGCGAGGACATCGCGCCGCTGGCGGGATACCGCCGAAGCGTGAAAGTGGTCAGTCCGCAGGCGGAGGTTATTTTTGAAGATGAAGAAGGTGAAGTGGAGAATATTTTTGAGGATGATGTGCCCTATGATCTAAAAGCGCCTGTTATCAGGATCGAGAAGGAAGATTATGGTATCTGGTATGTGGACATGATGGAGAATCCAGACCGTTATAAGGGAAAGACTGTGGAGTTTACAGCAAAGGTAGTGAAGCCCCGGTCGTTTCCGTCAAAAGTATTCCTTCCGGGACGCATGGCAATGACATGCTGCGCGGATGACACTACATTTCTCGGATATGTGTGCAAGAGCCCCTATGCGCCTAAACTGAAACCGGGAGACTGGGTGAAGGTGCGCGCGAAGGTGGGATTCGCCAATCTGTCCGTGTATCGCGGGGAAGGCCCGCTTCTGGAAGCGGAATATGTAGAGATGGCAGAACCTATAGAAGAACTGGTCTATTTTAATTAGGAGATATGAAGGGGACACGGCACCGTGCTGTAACAGTCAGGCCCAGCAGAGAATATATAAGGAGTATGCAGATAAGGAGACAGGCAAATATGGGAAAAAAATATGATGTGATTGCGCTCGGCGAGCTTTTGATCGATTTTACTATGAACGGGAAGAGTGAACAGGGCAACAATATGTTCGAGGCATGCCCGGGAGGAGCGCCCTGTAATGTACTTGCCCTACTCAGCAAAATGGGGAGAAAGACAGCTTTTGTTGGAAAGGTGGGGAAAGACCAGTTTGGTACGCTTCTCAGGGAGACAATAAGAGAAGCAGGCATCGATGAGTCTCATCTGGTTGAAGATGAGGAGGTCAATACAACATTGGCATTCGTGCATACTTTTCCGGACGGAGACAGAGAGTTTTCTTTTTACCGCAATCCGGGGGCAGATATGATGCTAAATGTGGATGAAGTGGATGCAGACTTTATAAAAAATACAAAGATTTTTCACTTCGGCACGCTCTCTATGACCCATGATGCAGTGCGGATGGCGACGAAGAAGGCTGTGGATTCGGCAAGGGACGGGGGATGTCTGATTTCTTTTGACCCGAATCTAAGGGCTCCTCTTTGGAGTTCTCTAGATCTTGCCAAGGAGCAGATGGAATACGGATTCAGTGTCTGCGATATCCTGAAAATCTCGGACAATGAGATTCAGTTTGTCTCAGGAAAAGAGGACTATGATAAAGGAATCGCGTATCTTCAGGGAAAATATCATATTCCGCTGATTCTTCTGACCATGGGGAAAGACGGAAGCCGTGCATACTACAAGGAGATGCGTGTGGAGAGACCGGGATTTTCCGTACATACAGTCGAGACGACAGGAGCGGGAGATACATTCGGCGGAAGCGTCCTTACTTATCTTCTGGAGCATAACTTCTATGAGCTGACAGAAGAGCAGCTTGGTGAGATGCTTACATTTGCCAATGCGGCGGCAGCCATTGTGACCACAAAGAAAGGCGCAATACGGGCGATGCCAAAGCGAGAGGAAGTGCTGGCACTCATGGAGGGACAGATGTGATGGGAAATATATTTACAGTTCCATCCCTTTGATTACTTCTGTTTTATGATACGGTTCTGATTCCTCCATTCTCTGGGGGAGTTTCCATAGACATTTTTAAATGCCCGTGAAAAATGCAGTTGATTGGGATAGCCCACGGCATTTCCGATATCTCTGATGGATAGCTGTGTGAGCTTTAGAAGTTCTGCTGCTTTTGCCATACGGTAGTTAAGTACAAATTCCTGTGGTGATCGTCCTACGGTCTCCCGGAAGATTCGTCCGAAATATGTCCGGTTCAGACCACAGAATTCTGCGATCCCTTCCACAGATATATCATTTTGGAAGTTCTGCTCAATATAGTTGAGCGCCTCTTTGATATAGAAATCTCGTACTTTCCCGCTAGCTGACAGACGCATGGATGCGGCTGAGCGGGAAAGATAGTCGATGAAGAGGTAAAGATGTCCGATAAGGTGGAAGGGGGATTCCCCACTGTGTTCTGTCATATAGAGCATCTCATCTTTCATAAGTTCCCGAAGTTCTTTAGATGAAGCATGGTAGACTGGGGTGTCGGGAGAAAGTCCGGCAACCTCTATGATCTCTTTCGCTCTCAATCCGTCGAACTCAATCCACACATATTCCCAAGGCAGATTTTGATCTGCGATATAAGTGTTAATCTGCCGAGGGAAAATCATGAAGCCCTGACCGCTGTGAATCTGATATTTGTGCGTTCGCCCTTGGGAATCATTTGCCATTAACAGGCCGGTTCCAGATAGAACATAGTGAAAAAGATAATGGTTCCTTGATGCAGGACCGAAAGAGTGTGCGGGCGAGCATGTCTCTCTACCGAACTGATACAGTCCGAGATCTACAAAGTTTTCATTTGGAAATACGGAAAATAAAAGATCGCTCATATCCAGACCATCCTTTGTTGTACTATTGTAATTATACCTCGAAATATACCAAAATGCGACCAGACATAAAATAAATATCTGATAAGTCTCATTTTGGTATAAATATAGAAAAATTAGGATATTTTTGGATGCATTTTGGCATGTTATAATTCTTTCACAAGATAATATAAAAGGAAGGAGCTGGAACTTATTATGAAAAAGAAACATGCAGTCAGCGCCGTCCTCGTGGTCTCCATGCTTGCTGCAGTCATTCTTCCAGGATGCGGTTCGGATGAGAATGATGGAAAGACAGAGATTGAGATCCTGCAGTACAAGCCGGAAGCTGCGACGTACTTTGATCAGGTGGAGGATGAGTTTAATGCATCGCACGATGATATCCATCTGACTATCAGTTCGCCTAACGACGCCAGTACGATTATGAGGACACGTTTTGTCAGAGAGGACTACCCTGACATTATTGGTATAGGGGGAGATATCAACTACTCCTATTATGTTGATGCAGATATTCTTGCGGATGTGTCCGATTATCCCGGAATAACTAATGTAAAACAGGCTTATATTGACATTCTGGAGGGGCTTGAAATCACGCCTAAGGACGGTACATACGGTGTTCCTTATGTGGCGAATGCAGCGGGTATTCTTTACAATAAAGATATGTTTGAAGAACACGGATGGGAGATTCCTGAAACATGGGGAGAGTTGATTGATCTGTGTGAAGAGATTCAAGCGGAGGGAATCCTGCCGTTTTATTTTGGATTCCGTGATACATGGACCTGCCTTGCCCCGTGGAATTCTCTGGCAGTTGATTTGGCTCCGGCTGATACATGCAAGCAGGTGAATGCAGGCGAGACTACATTCAGCGAAGAGTATAAAGAGACTGCAGAGAAATGTATGGAGCTGGTGAGTTATGGGCCAGACGATCCGTTCGCTTACGGATACAATGATGCATGTACCGCATTTGCAAACGGTGAATCAGCGATGTATCCGATCGGAAGCTATGCGGTGCCTCAGATCTTGTCGGTCAATCCGAAGATGAATATTGATTCTTTCGTGACGCCGGGAAATGACGACGCCTCTAAAAATACTCTGAACTCAGGTGTGGACCTGATGTTTGCCGTGACGGCGGATTGCGAAAACAAGGAAGCTGCGTATGAGGTGCTTGATTTTTTGATGGCTGATGAGAATATTCAGGCATATATCGATGCTCAGAATGCTGTTCCATGCAAAGAGGGAGATTTTAAGCTTGCGCCGATGCTTGATGGTATGAAGCCGTTTATCGAGTCTGGAAATATGACAGATTATCAGGATCACTACTATCCGTCAGAGATGGCAGTGGATGCCCAGATTCAGACATTCCTCATCAATCAGGATGTGGATGCGTTCCTTACAAAGTTCGACAAGGACTGGCAGAGATATAACAGGGATATCATTCGTGCGGTCCAAGAATACAACGAAGAGAACGGAACTGGCAAGTAGAGAAAGGAGCGGGATAGATTATGAAAAAAATAAATGACAGCAAGCGGACATATATGCTGATTACAATACCGATCCTTGCGCTGTTTGTCTGCTTTAACACGATACCGCTGATTCGCGGTGTGATTTATAGTTTTACCAATTTCAAAGGTTTTGGCACATATGATTTTGTGGGCTTGCGCAATTACATGGATCTTTTTACTGACCCCAGAATCGGAGGCTCCTACTTGTTTACGATCAAACTGGCAGTTGTGGCGACAATTCTGACAAATGTGATCAGTCTGATCCTTGCGCTGGGGCTAAACAGCAAGATCAAGGGCAAGACATTTCTCAGGGCGGCATACTTCGTGCCAAATGTGCTTGGAGCGCTGGTTGTGGGATACATTTTTCAGTACTTCTTTACATATATTCTCCCGGGACTTGGCGACGTGCTCGGTATCGAGGTGCTGAGCGGGAGTATGCTATCCAACAGCAATACAGCTTGGATTGCCATTGTGATCGTGTGCGCATGGCAGTCCATTGCGATGAACACGATTATTTATATCTCTGGACTTCAGACGGTGCCGGAGGACGTGTATGAAGCAGGTGATCTGGATGGGGCCACAGGCTGGAAGAAATTCCGATATCTGACGTTCCCTCTGATTATTCCGTTCTTTACAATCAATATGGTTTTGTGTGTGAAGAATTTCCTTATGGTATTTGATCAGATTATGGCTATGACAAAGGGAGGTCCGGAACAAAGCACAGAATCCATTTCTTACCTGATCTACAAAAACGGTCTGTCAGGAGGAAGCTTTGGATACCAGAGCGCTAACGCGGTTGTATTCTTCATCGTAATCGTAGCAATATCTGTTATACAGATGACGATATCGGGAAGGAAGGAGGAGCAGTTATAATGTATGAAAAAATGAAAGCAAAAGTAAACTGGCCTGTTACGATCCTTCTATTTGCTGGCTTGCTCACAGTAGTATTTCCGCTGTATATGACGATTGTCATCGCATTCAAACAACCCACCGAGATGACGAACAGTATCTCTGGTATTCTGTCCTTGCCTGAAACATGGAGTTTGAGTAATTTCGTGCAGGCGATGGAACTTACGGATTTCTGGCGTTCGCTGGGAAATAGCTTGCTGGTAACGGTAACCACGGTAGTGCTATGCATCGTGCTTCACTCGATGATGGGATATGCGGTCGGAAGGAACAAAGCCCGCAGTAAAGTTTACAATCTGATTTATTTGTTTATCGTAAGCGGTATGTTCGTTCCATTTGCCATTTTGATGATGCCTCTAGCAAAGCAGACAGCGGAAATGCACCTTGATAATTGGGTTGGAGTTATCCTTCTTTATGTGGTATTCTATATGCCGATGAATTTACTTTTATATACAGGATATCTTGTGAATATTCCGGTTGCGCTTGAAGAAGCTGCAAGAGTAGATGGGGCGAGTACATGGCGTACATTCTGGAGGATTATCTTTCCGATTATGAAGCCAATGCACGCTACGGTAGCAGTTATCACTGCGCTGGCAGTATGGAATGATGTCATGACGCCTTTAATTATTATGTCAGGAAAAGGTTCTAATACGCTGCCGCTGGCACAGTTGACATTCCAGACTCAGTTTGGGACTAACTACAACTTGGCGTTTGCATCTTATCTGCTTGCACTCATTCCCATCGTTATTTTCTATGTGATCTGTCAGAAACAGATCATCAACGGCGTGGTGAACGGCGCGGTAAAATAATTTCTGGGAATATGGAGTACCGGCAAGGGCCAGCACTATATCCAGTGTAGGGAAACCGAGGACTTCCGGGATGTTTTCCTGCACTGGCCTGCTGTATACAGAGTGAAAATCAGGAGGAAAAAGATGGGCATATTATATGACAAACAGAAAAAAACAATCACACTACACACAAAAAATACGACCTATCAGATGCAGATTGACAGGTATGGGTTTCTGCTCCATTTGTACTATGGGAAGAGAGCAGAAGGATGTATGGACTATCTTTTGACATTTTATGACAGAGGTTTTTCGGGTAACCCTTACGATGCAGGAAACGATAAGACATACTCCATGGATTCCCTGCCACAGGAATTTCCATCTCTGGGGACGGGAGACTATAGGAATCCTGCATGTATCATTAAAAATGCAGACCTTACATACTGCAGTGATTTCCGATATGTAAGCCACAGTATCAAGGATGGGAAATACGCTCTTCAAGGTCTGCCGGCAGTTTATGCCGCTGATGAAGAAGCACAGACTTTGGAGGTGGTTCTTGCAGATTCGGGATCAGGAGTGAAGGCGGTGCTTCTATATGGTGTGCTTCCGAAGTATGATATCATTACAAGAAGCGTGAAGCTTATAAATGGAAATAGCGGTAGAATCACAGTCAAAAAGCTTGCCCCGGCATGTCTAGACATGGTAGGCGGAGAATATGATTTTATTACGTTTTACGGGCGCCATGCCATGGAGAGAAACTATCAGAGAATGCCGGTGGGACACGGGGTGTCGAAGATCGGAAGCTTGAGGGGATCTTCCAGTCATCAGTATAATCCGGCTGTTATATTGGCGGATCATGAGACTACGGAGGATACGGGGAGTTGCTATGCGATGGCGTTTGTGTATAGCGGCGGTTTCCAGAGCGAGGCGGGGAGAGACCAGTACTATCAGACGAGATTGATGATGGGGTTGAGCGAAGAACAGTTTGCTTATCCGTTACAGCAGGGGGAAGAGTTTCAGTCTCCGGAAGTTATTATGAGCTATTCTTCTGAAGGTCTCTCAAAGCTTTCCCAGAATCTTCACCGCTGTATGCGCACGCATCTGTGCAGGGGAAAATACAAAGAGGCGGTACGTCCGATCCTGCTTAACAGCTGGGAAGCGTCATATTTTGATTTCACGGGAGAATCCCTTCTAAAACTTGCCGGACAAGCGGTAGAACTAGGCATTGATATGTTTGTCATGGATGACGGCTGGTTTGGAGAGAGAGACAGTGAGTTCCGGGGGTTGGGTGACTGGAAAGTCAACGAGAAAAAACTCGGATGCACACTGGGTGAACTGATTGGTAAGATCAACGATATGGGGATGAAGTTTGGGATTTGGATTGAGCCAGAGATGGTCAACGAAGACAGCGATCTTTACAGGGAACACCCAGATTGGGCGTTTGTGATACCGGGACGGCGTCCAAACCGATCCAGACACCAGCTTGTCCTTGACTTTTCCAGAAAAGAAGTCGTTGATCACATATTTGACAGTATATGCAGTGTTCTAGATCAGGGAAATGTAGAATATGTGAAATGGGATATGAACCGGAGTATTGCCGATGTATATTCTGCCACGGCGGACAGCCAAGGCAGGGTACTCCACGATTATGTGCTGGGCCTGTATGATTTTCTTGAAAGGCTTGTGAACAGATATCCAGATATCTTGATCGAGGGATGCAGTGGGGGCGGCGGTCGCTTTGATGCGGGAATGCTTTATTATACCCCGCAGATCTGGTGTAGCGACAATACAGACGCAATTGACAGACTGGAAATCCAGTACGGAACATCCTTTATCTATCCCGTATCCTCAGTGGGAGCGCATGTGTCGGCGTCTCCGAACCACCAGACTGGAAGAATCACTCCCCTTAAGACCAGAGGTGTGGTGGCGATGGCAGGAACATTCGGGTACGAGCTGGATCTGAATGAATTAAGCTCGGCAGAAAAAGATGAGATACGGGAACAGATTACACAGTACAGGAAATTTGCGAAACTGATTCAGCAAGGTCTGTATTACAGGCTTACGAATCCACAGACGGCAAATGAAGGCGCGTGGGAGTTTGTTTCCGAGGATCGAAGAGAAGCCCTTGTTCAGGCGGTCAGCATTAAAAAGCATGCCAATATGACCGTGGACTATATCAAGGTCAGAGGACTGGAAGAAAATACGATATACAGGGAGACGGAGAGTGGAAAGCTGTATAACAGCACGGTGCTTATGGAATCCGGGTTTCCGATGCCGATTATGGACGGGGAGTATCAGGCATACCAGTGGCATTTTGTGAGGGAAGATTAAAGTCCTGCGAGGCTGGGAAGGAGAGAAAGAAGAGATGCCGAAAAAGACTGGGAGAAACGGATCTGCGGCAAAAACAGCACTGGCTCAAAGTAAAATTATAAGGGATGAGGATGAACGTGTCTTCAGAGAAAGGCTTGCGCGTTATTACGATGAACTCCGCTGGCTGTACATGGAACTGTATGACAATAATGATATGTTCGCGGAACTGTGCAGTCAGATGAAGGTATATTACAATCAGAGAAACCGGAAGTTAAAGGCACTGGATCAGAAACGTGAAATTAGTGGGAAGTGGTACCGCAAAAGAGATATGACGGGAATGATGATGTATATAGACAATTTTGCGGGAAATATCAAAGGCGTGCAGGAAAAGCTCCCTTATCTGGAGCAATGCCATGTGAATTATATTCATCTTATGCCTTTCCTTGATTCCCCTAAAGGGAGGTCAGACGGAGGATACGCGGTGGCGGATTTCCGTAAGGTGAAGCCGGAGTTGGGGACGATGGATGATCTGGCTGAATTGGCGGAGAAATGCCACGAGAAAGGCATTAGTGTGTGTATGGACTTTGTCATGAATCACACATCGGAGGACCATGAATGGGCGGTGAAAGCGCGAGAGGGAGACGGAGAGTACATGAGTCGTTATTTTTTCTATTCGGATCCGTCTATTCCACAGGAGTATGAAAAAACAGTTCCGCAGGTATTTCCCACCACAGCACCGGGGAATTTTACATATCTGCCCAAACAAGGTCATTATGTTATGACAACATTTTACCCGTATCAGTGGGATCTGAATTACCGCAATCCAAGGGTATTCAACGAAATGATGTACAATTTTCTCTATCTGGCAAATCAGGGAATGGATATCATCCGTATCGATGCCGTGCCTTACATATGGAAAGAGCTGGGCACGGACTGCCGGAATCTTCCGAAAGTGCACACTATCGTCAGAATGATGCGAATGATTGGAGAGATTGTGTGTCCGGGAATTGTCCTTCTTGGGGAAGTGGTTATGGAACCTGAGAAGGTTGCACCTTATTTCGGCACAGTGGAAAAACCAGAATGTCACATGCTTTATAATGTGACTACTATGGCAACTACATGGAATACAGTGGCCACAAGGGATATCCGCCTTCTGAGAAAACAGATGGATATTGTGTGCTCCCTTCCCAAAGAATATACTTTTCTCAATTACCTGAGATGTCATGATGATATTGGGTGGGGCATTGACTACGCGGAGCTGAAGCGCTGGGAGATGGAGGAAGTTCCCCATAAAAAATATTTGAATGATTACTTTCAGGGCAAGACAGAAGGAAGTGTAAGCAGAGGCGAACTGTATAATGAGGATCCTATTACAGGGGACGCAAGATTCTGTGCTACGACTGCGTCAATGTGCGGGATCGAGAGTGCCGGATTTGAGCAGGATGATGTGAAGATGAGCCGTGCGATAACGAAAGATATTATGCTCCATGCATATATGTTCACTCAGTCCGGCATCCCGATGTTGTACAGTGGAGACGAGATCGGGCAGATAAATGACTATACTTATAGAGACAATTCTGAGAAAGCGCTGGATTCCCGTTACATCCATAGAGGGAAGTTTTGCTGGGAACTGGCAGGGAGAATTAGGGAAAAGGGCAGTGTCCAGAATAGGATTTTCAGCGCGCTTTTCAAATTGGAAGCGATCCGCAAGGAAGAGCCTGTGTTTGATGCGGATGCCGAGGTATACACGAAGGATTACAGCGATTTGTCTATCCTATGGATTGTGAGAAAGGCGGGGCCGGAAGAACTTCATGCGGTTTTTAACTTCAGTGACGAGTGCAAGACCATCTGGATGCCCGAAACCACAGAGTACGCCGATCTTCTGACGGGGGAAAAGAGAATGTTAGAAAAGGTGAATCTTCCATCGTGGGATTTCCTGTGGATGAAAAAGGAAATCAGAATTTGACAATTCGGACAGAAGCGAATATAATGAGCAAAGAAACAAGGGCGTTTCCTATTAAGGGGGAGGACGCCCTTTTGTCATTCCAGTTTCATCATGTGCCGGACGCATGGGGAACACGAGAGGAGGCTTTTTAAATGCACGATTATACGAGAGAGGATATCCTGCGGCTTGTGGAAGAGGAAGATGTGGCATTCATCCGCCTGCAGTTTACGGATATTTTCGGAAACATGAAAAATATGGCGGTGACGGTCAGCCAGCTTGAGAAAGCGTTAGACAACAGGTGCATGTTCGACGCATCGTCCATCGAGGGCGTATCGGGGGAATTGGATACGGATATGTATCTCTATCCGGATTTGCGTACGTTTGAGATATTTCCGTGGAGACCTCAGCAAGGTAAAGTTGCGAGGCTGATTTGCGATGTGTACAAAAAGGACGGGACGCCCTACGAGGGTGATCCCCGGTATGTCCTCAAAAGAGCAGCCGCCCGGGCGGCTGAGATGGGATATACGCTCAATGCGGGCCCAGAATGCGAGTTCTTTCTTTTCCATACAGATGAGGATGGGTTGCCGACCACACTCACCCATGAGCAGGGCGGATATTTTGACGTGGGTCCCATGGATTTTGGTGAGAATGCAAGAAGGGATATGGTGCTTACTCTGGAGGAAATGGGATTTGAAATCTTATCCTCTCACCATGAGATCGCGCCCGCTCAGCATGAGATCGACTTCCGTTATGACGAGGCACTGGTGACGGCGGACAATCTGATGACTTTTAAACTGGTCGTCAAGACGATCGCGAAACGGCACGGTCTCCATGCGACTTTTATGCCAAAGCCGAGGATTGAGACATATGGTTCTGGTATGCACGTGAATTTATCGCTGGAGAGGAACGGTGTCAATGTATTTCAGGATAAAGAGGATGTAAATGGGCTGAGCAGGGAAGGATATTATTTTATCGGAGGCCTGATGAAGCACATGAAGGCGACAACCTGTATCACAAATCCAACGGTGAACTCTTATAAACGCTTTGTGCCCGGATATGAGGCGCCGGTGTACATGGGGTGGTCCTCAAAGACAAGAGGACCGCTGATCCGTGTGCCTTCCGGGAAAGGGGAGAACACACGTATTGAATTGCGCAGCCCGGATGCGGCGGCAAATCCGTATCTTGCGCTTGCTGTGCTTTTAGAAGCCGGACTGGATGGTATCAGGAAACAAATTATGCCTCCGGCGTGCATTGATGAGGACATCCAGAAAATGAGCTGTGAGCGGAGAAAAGAATTTGGGATAGAAGAACTTCCCCGATCACTGAAAGAGGCGGTAGAAGAGCTTGAGAAGGATCAGTTCGTGCAGGATATTCTAGGCAGGGAGCTGGCAGAGAAACTTATGTCTGCCCAGCGCAAGGAGTACCATGACTATTGCATGCAGGTGACAGACTGGGAGATCAGAAAATATCTGTACCGCTTATAAGAAGGGAAAAGTAGCGAAAGGCAGCGGGAGGTGACACGGATTTGAGCAATGTCATTGTCGCATTTTCCAAAAGAGAGGATGCGGTGAATATACGGAATATTCTGACAAGATCCGGGGTCGGAGTCTCTGCTGTCTGCCTGACAGGGGCGAAAGTATTACAGCATGCGGAACTGTGGAGTGAAGGTGTGGTTGTCTGCGGCGCAAGGTTTTCGGATATGCAGTATATGCAGCTTTGGGAGCTCCTGCCAGATGGGTACGAAATTCTTCTTCTGGCCCCTTCGGGAAAATGGATTGGAGAACTGCCCGAAGGTGTCGTGGGGCTGCCCCTGCCTCTCAAAGTGCAGGATTTGACAGATACTTTGAGGATGATGTGCCGTGCGCAGGAGGACATAAGGAAAAAAAGGAAGAGTGCCGTGCACAGAAGAAGCGGCATCGAACGCCGTGAGATTGAGAGGGCGAAAGGACTTCTCATGGAACGAAACGGGATGTCCGAGGAGGAGGCGCATCGGTATCTGCAGAAGACCAGTATGGAAAGCGGTACCAATATGACAGAGACAGCCCAGATGGTACTGCGTATGATGGATGTTTAAAGCTCGTGATATTGACAGAGCTGCTCACATGGAGTATAAATGAATAATGAATACGGCAAGACGCAGATTTCTATGCGGAGCGTCACTGTCAAAAGCACTGGTGTAAAATGAGTGGGAAAGGGTAGATACCGTATGAAATTTACAAAGATGCAGGGACTTGGAAACGACTATGTGTATGTGAATTGTCTTCAGGAAAAAATAGACAATCCGTCAGAGCTGGCAAGGAAAATCAGCAATAGGCATTTCGGAGTGGGATCGGACGGGCTTATTATGATCAACCCGTCTGATAAGGCGGATTTTGAGATGGAGATGTACAATGCGGATGGATCGCGCGGTGAGATGTGTGGGAATGGGATACGCTGTGTGGCAAAGTATGTTTATGATTACGGTCTGACAGACAAAACAAGCATTTCTGTGGAGACGTTAGGCGGAATCAAATATCTTGACCTGACAGTAGAAGGCGGCAGAGTGAAGCTGGTGAAGGTGGATATGGGAAAACCGGAGCTGGAGCCTGAAAAGGTGCCGGTAAAAGCGGACGGAGACGAGGTCGTGGATGCTCCTATCGAAGTGGACGGCACCGAATACCGAATGACCTGTGTGTCCATGGGCAATCCTCATGCGGTTGTGTTCGTGGACTGTGACGTGAAAGAGTTCCCTTTGGAGAAAATCGGACCGAAATTTGAGAGGCATGAAAGGTTCCCAAGGAGGGTTAATACAGAGTTCGTGCGTGTCATTGACCGCCATACGGCAGAGATGCGAGTGTGGGAGCGCGGTTCTGGAGAGACGCTGGCATGTGGGACAGGGGCCTGCGCCGTGGCTGTGGCCTGTGTGCTAAATGGTCTTACAGAAGATGAGGTGACTGTGAAGCTTCTTGGAGGAGACCTCCACATCAAGTGGGACCGCAGGAAAGATACAGTGTACATGACAGGACCGGCGGAGGCTGTGTTTGACGGTGAGTGGAAGGAATAAAGAGATTAGGAGATAATAAAAATCTGCTGCTTGGAAAAGACCTTCCAATTGGGCTGTGATTCCGGCGCTCATGGGTCACGCTCACAAGCGGCAGGCGTAAGAGTCAGCGAGAGAGCATAAAAACAAGGTGTTGAGAATTTTCCTCAGCACCTTGTTCATTATCTCCTTTATTCTGGTTTGCTTCTGCGGTGTTTCTGCAGAAGAGGGATGCCTCCGAAGCCTGTAGCACTTACGCCCATTAGTGCAATCCAAAACGAAAAGTTGCTGCTGTCACCGGTTTTTGGGCTGTCCGCCGTACTCGTCGCCGGTTTATCCGGTGTATCTGGCATTCCAGTTGGCGGTATTGCTACCGCGGCCTTTGCCCAACCGTATACAGTACATTTTTCATGATGAGAAAAGAGGGGGACTCCTTGCCGCCTATCTTGAATAATTGTTTTTTCAGTAAAGAATGTTACAATATTATTCCATTAGCCCGCTAGGACATAAATATTGTATAGTAGGCCTTAGACGCGCAACACTAAATTTAAGAATCCGATGTGCGCCGGATAATCCCAACCAAAGCCAACCGGCTTTTTCTCTCTGCAAAAATGAAAAACCCCCGTAAAAACGGGGGCAAATCGGAGTGACAGGATTCGAACCTGCGGCCTCTACGTCCCGAACGTAGCGCTCTACCAAGCTGAGCCACACTCCGATAAAATAGGGAACTTGCATCTCGCAAATTCCCAGCTACGGAAAAGGGACTTGAACCCCTACTAACAGAGTCAGAGTCTGCTGTGCTGCCAATTACACCATTCCGCATCAATCAAGCCGCTCTCGCAAGCGACATGGATATTATATCAGACTTTATAAAAAAATCAAGCACTTTTTTAAATTTCTTTACAATCTATATTTCGCCTAGTTTTTTCTGAATTTATACAGGGTTCGATTTTGTTTCCAGATAATCAAAAATTTAAGAAACGGCATATTTTTACCCAAAATAGTATTTAGCGACAGGATGTCATGAAAAATTAACAATAATTAAATAAAACATAGGATTTACTTAAATATTTGTGCGTATAATCAATATATTATAGGAAAGGTTTCATGACAGAGACATATATGTTGTTTTACATACAGATTACGGGGTGTGAAGATGCGAAAGAGGAAAAGAAGCCGCTATAGCATAAACGGTATTATTTTATGTGTGTTGGTCTTTTTTGCTATTACAGGAACAGTATTTTGCATGGTGGTAAACGGTCAGGGAGCCGCGGCTGAAAGAGCGAAGGTAGAAGCGGAGCGCAAGGAGCAGGAGGAGAAAAAGGCTGCAGAGGAAGCGGTTAAAAAGGCTGAGGAAGAAGCAGAGAGAAAAAGGGCGGAGGATTCGTCTGTCCAGCCGGGTGTCCCGATTGGTACGGCGGACCCGGATCCGGAGGAAAAGGTTGTTTACCTTACGTTCGATGACGGTCCATCAGAAAATACACAGAAGATATTGGATATTCTTGAACAGTACGGCGTGAAGGCGACATTTTTTATTACCGGCATGCGTGAAGAGTGCAGGCCGTTGATTAAGACAGCATACGACGCAGGACATACGATTGGTCTTCATACATATTCCCATGACTATGCAGGCGTGTACGCGTCGGTGGATGCGTATTTTGAAGATTTGGAGAAGGTGGGAAAAGTGGCAGAAGAACAGATTGGATATGTTCCGTGCTTTATCCGTTTTCCGGGCGGTTCTTCAAATGCAGTGTCAAAAAAGTATACACAGGGAATTATGACGGAGCTGATATCCCTTGTACAGGAAAAAGGATACCAGTATTACGATTGGAATGTAGATAGTGGCGACGGAGCGGGAAAGAGCGCGGAAGAATTAAAGAGTAATTCCATGACAGATCAGTTTCATCATGTGATGCTGCTGCTTCACGATTCACAGTCAAAGGATAATACGGTGGAAGCGCTTCCTTCTATAATAGAGTATTACCAAAATCTTGGTTATGAATTCCGGGCAATAGACCGAGAAAGCTTCGTGCCCCATCATAGTGTCAATAACTAGCATTATTATGCAAAGGCAATGAGATTTAGTAAAGAACTGAAGATATAATAATCGACTTATACCCCTTTCTATGCTATGATGATTTTCAGATTATTACGTGTAGAAAGGGATATTTCTATGGGAGATACGTCTGAAAATAAAGAAAATGAGACTGGCGAACAAGAACGGAAACATGTTAATATCGGTATTCTTGCCCATGTGGATGCGGGTAAAACAACTTTGTCGGAGGGAATGCTCTATTTGAGCGGTCGCATCAGAGATATGGGGCGGGTGGATCATGGCAATGCGTTTCTTGACACATATGAGCTTGAGAGGGAACGGGGAATTACAATCTTTTCTAAACAGGCGGTTTTTGCGTGGAAAAATGTGGATATTACCCTTCTTGATACGCCTGGACATGTGGATTTTTCAGCGGAGATGGAGCGAACTCTCCAGGTGTTAGACTACGCGGTTCTTGTGATCAGTGCGGCAGATGGAGTTCAGAGTCATACGGTGACCCTTTGGCGCTTGTTAAAACGGTATGACATACCGGTATTTATCTTTGTCAATAAAATGGACAGGCCTGACGTGGACAGAGAATGTGTTATGATGGAATTAAAAGAGCGTTTCAGCGAGGGGTGTATCGATATAGAGGCAATATTTGGAACAGGAGATGGAACCCTCCTTTTTGGTGCACGGAAGGAATCCGCGGACATTGACGGAGAAAGGCTGGAGAGCCTTGCCGTCTGCGATGAGACGCTCTTGGAGGAATATTTAGAGAGAGGGGAGATCAGCAAGGAGACGTTGAGAAATGCGGTCGCTTCGAGAAATGTATTCCCCTGCTGGTTCGGATCTGCGCTGAAAGCGGAGGGCATCACGGAACTGCTGGATGGGATTGCGGAACTGACCTGCATGAAAGGGTATCCGCAGGAGTTTGGAGCAAAAGTATATAAAATATCCCGCGACGTGCAGGGCAGCCGTCTGACTTATCTTAAGATAACGGGCGGAACGCTGCGTGTAAAAGAAGAACTGCCGCAAGTCCGGGGGAAAGTGAATCAGATCCGTATTTATTCGGGGGCAAAATATGAGACCGTACAGGAGGCGGAAGCAGGGATGGTGTGCGCGGTGTCTGGCTTGGAAGAGACATTCCCGGGACAGGGAATCGGATGTGAGCAAGAGTCGGAAACGCCTGTGCTGGAACCTGTCCTGACATACCGGATAGATCTTCCGGAGAGCTGCGACATTCACGCAATGCTCAACAATCTAAGACAGATAGAAGAAGAGGAGCCCCAGCTTCATGTCGTGTGGGAGGAGGCGTCTTCTGAGATTCATATTCAGCTTATGGGGGAGGTGCAGACGGAGGTTCTCCAGCAGATGGTGAAAGAACGGTTTGGCATTGTCATTGGCTTTGGGGAGGGCAATATCGTCTATAAAGAAACGATTTCTACGCCGGTAGAGGGCGCAGGGCATTTTGAACCGCTCAGACATTATGCAGAGGTGCGGCTTCTTCTCGAGCCGGGGGAACGGGGATCCGGGATGCAGTTTGCCTCTGCGTGCAGTGAAGATGTGCTGGATCGGAATTGGCAGAGGCTGATTCTGACGCATCTGGAAGAAAAAGAACACAGAGGAGTTCTAACGGGTTCGGCGGTGACAGATATGAAGATCACTCTTTTGACGGGACGGGCCCACCAGAAGCATACGGAGGGCGGGGATTTTCGGCAAGCAACTTACCGTGCGGTACGGCAGGGGCTCAGAAAAGCGCAGAGTATTCTTTTGGAGCCGTATTATGAGTTTTGCATGGAGCTGCCTATGGAAAATGTAGGGCGGGCCATGTCGGACATTCAGAGAATGAGCGGAAGTTTTAAAGGGCCGGAGACGGAGAATGGACAGGCAGTTTTGATGGGAAGCGCGCCGGTCTCAGAAATGCGCGGGTATCAGAAAGAGTTTGCTGCATATACGGGGGGATTTGGAAGACTTTTTCTCACCCTTAAAGGATATGATGTGTGCCATAACAGCGAGGAAGTGATCGGAAAAATCAAGTATAATGCTGATGCAGACACGGAGAATACGGCGGATTCTGTATTCTGTGCCCACGGAGCGGGAATGGTGGTGCCGTGGTATGAAGCAGAGAACTATATGCATGTGGGAAGTACATTGAAAAAGACGTTTTCCGGTGAAGACATGACAGCCATGGTACCGCAGCGCCCGGGGAGAAGAGAAATTGAACTTACGCAGGAGGAGCTGGACGCAATCTATGTACGCACGCCGGATCCCATAAAGCGTAAAGCAAGCAGCAGACCTGTGACTGTTTCTGCCTATAGGAAGAAAACAGCTCCTGCTGAGGAATATCTTCTGGTAGACGGCTATAATATCATTTTTGCGTGGGAAGAACTTCGGGAACTGGCTGATGTGGATATTGGAGCTGCGAGAGGAAAACTGGCGGATATTTTGTGCAACTATCAGGGCTATAAAAAGTGTACGATTATTCTGGTGTTTGATGCTTACCGAGTAGAGGGAAATCCGGGAGAGATTTCCAAATATCATAACATTCATATTGTATTTACAAAAGAGGCGGAGACGGCTGATCAGTATATTGAAAAGACGGTGAAAAGGATTGTGAAATCCGCGCATGTGACAGTTGCTACGTCGGACGCGCTGGAACAGGTTATTATCCTTGGACAGGGAGCGCGCCGTATGTCGGCGCCGGGGCTGAAAGAAGAGGTAGAGCGGGTTTTTACAGAGATGAGAGGAGAACACCTTGGTAAAGATCCGGGGATTAGAAATTATCTGTTCGATCATCTTGACGATCAAGCGGCCCGGGAGCTGGAAAAGGTACGTCTCGGAAAAGATAAGTGACTCTTCTGTTTGCCGGCTGAACTGAAAAAGTGAGAAATTCGTAATTTTATGGTGACTTTTCACCTTGTTCAATGGTATTATTATTGAGACAGTATAATATGATATTGCGAAACGAGAGAGAGGTAGAAAGATGAATTGTATTAAATGTAATCAGGAAATTCCTGAAGGATCAAGATTCTGTCCTCACTGCGGTGCGGAACAGGTACAGGCTTCGCAGCCAGTAGATATTCAGGCGGAAGCAGGAGCACAGTCCGTGGAGGTTCAGGCAGAAGCGGAAACACAGAAAGATGCGTACGTGCAGCCGGGCGCGCCTGTACAGAACTACAGTTCTTCTCAGCAGGGGGCTCCATATCAGAACAACGCTTACCAGTCTCCCTATCAGCAGGATCAGGGAGAACCGGTAAACTGGGTTCCATATTTGGTGCTGTCGATCATTTCCACAATTTGCTGCTGTCCGCCGTTTGGTATTGTGGCAATTATTTTCTCAGCGAAGATCAACAGTGCAGTGAATTCAGGAAATGCAGAGGAGGCCAGAAAATCTGCAAAAACGGCGAGGATCTGGATTATCGTCGCCTTTGCGGCTGGTATTATCTCCGCTATTCTTTATATTGCGCTGATGGCATTTATAGGAGTAAACGAATATTATTACTATTACTAAAATGTGCACGAAGGAAGGCTGGTACAGGCAGATGGCAGAACATCTCCGAAAAAGCAGAAAAATGCGCATAGCTCTGATCTTATGTGCGGGAGCGGCGGCGTGTGCGGGAGCGGTGTATTTATATTTTCACGATCCGTACGACTATCCGCTTCCGTGCATCTTTTATGTGCTGACCGGGTTATATTGTCCGGGGTGCGGCGCGGGGCGCGCAAGTTATTCGATTCTTCACGGTCACTTTTGGGATGCTTTCTGTTATAACCCGCTTATGGCGGTTCTTTTGCCTCTGATTGGGCTGTATGTAGCGGTAAGAAGCGCGGACTGGGTGATTACAGGAGGCAATCATATCGATCGCAGAATCAGTGTAAAATTTCTCATAGGAGTGCTTGTAGTGATATTTGTGTATGGAGTGCTGAGGAATATTCCGGCATTCCCGTTTACGCTGCTGGCTCCGGGCGGATTCGCACAGATATTATAAGAAGAAATTACGGACGGAGGACATTTATATGATCAATAAGTTAGTGGAAAAGATCAAAAAGACGGGGGCGCCGATTGTAGTCGGCCTCGATCCGATGCTGAACTATATTCCCCAGCACATACAGGATCAGGCGTTTGCTGAATATGGGGAAACGCTGGAGGGCGCTGCGGAAGCGATCTGGAAGTTCAATAAAGAGATCGTGGATAAGACATATGACCTTATCCCGGCAGTGAAACCTCAGATCGCTATGTACGAGCAGTTCGGCGTGCCGGGGCTTGAGGCATTTAAAAAGACGGTAGACTATTGCAAATCGAAAGATCTCGTGGTCATTGGCGACATTAAGAGAGGTGACATCGGTTCTACTTCCGCGGCCTATGCCGTAGGACATCTGGGGAAGGCCAAAGTGGGCGGCAAAGAATATGTTCCCTTTGATGAGGATTTTGCGACAGTGAATCCGTATCTTGGTTCTGATGGCGTGAAACCTTTTGTGGAAGTATGTAAGGAGGAGAAGAAAGGGCTCTTTATCCTCGTAAAGACATCTAATCCGTCCAGCGGGGAGTTTCAGGACCGTCTGATCGATGGACGTCCGCTGTATGAGCTGGTTGGAGAAAAGGTTGCCGAGTGGGGCGCGGACTGCATGGGCAACGAGTACAGTTACATCGGTGCTGTGGTGGGTGCGACTTACCCAGAGATGGGCAGGGAGCTCAGGAAGATCATGCCGAAGAGCTATATCCTTGTGCCGGGATACGGCGCTCAGGGAGGACGAGGCAAAGACCTCGTGCATTTCTTCAACGAAGACGGGCTTGGCGCGATCGTAAATTCTTCTCGCGGTATTATTGCCGCCTACAAGCAGGAGGCATACGCTAAGTTTGGTGAGGAGAACTTCTCGGATGCGTCCAGAGCGGCGGTTGAAGATATGATTGCAGATATCAGCGGCGCGCTGGGGGGAAAATAAATCAAAAAATGTGAGAAATCCGCATAAAAATGAGGACAAGGAGTTTTTATGACAAGGCAGAAGGAAAATGCAGTGATTCTCTCTCAGGAGAAGATCGCTCAGGACATATACAGTATGTGGATCCGGACGGAAGCGGCGGAAAGTGCAGTTCCGGGACAGTTTATCTCCATGTATACAAGAGACGAGAGCAAACTGCTTCCCCGTCCTATCAGTATCTGTGAGATCAATAAAACGGAGGGGAGCTTAAGAGTCGTTTACCGGGTGACGGGCGAACATACGGGGACAGAGCAGTTTTCACGTATGAAAGCAGGCGATGTAATCCCGGTGATTGGACCTTTGGGGAACGGGTTCCCGCACGAAAAGGCGGAAGGGAAACGGGCATTCCTTATGGGAGGCGGTATCGGTGTGCCGCCCATCCTTGAACTGGCAAAGCAGATGAAATGCGAGAAGAAGCAGATCATCGTCGGATACAGGGACAGAGAGACATTTTTAAAGGACGAGTTCGGGCAGAACGGAGAAGTCTATATCTCTACAGAAGATGGAAGTGCGGGGACCAAAGGAAATGTAATGGACGCGATCAGGGAAAATGCCCTTGGCGCGGATATAATTTATGCCTGTGGACCGACCCCTATGTTACGCGCGATCAAAACCTATGCGGAGGAAAATGGGATTGAATGTTACCTTTCTCTCGAGGAAAGAATGGCATGCGGGATCGGCGCGTGCCTCGCGTGTGTGTGTAAGTCAAAGGAGAAAGACCATCACACCAATGTTTACAATAAGCGGGTCTGCAAAGACGGCCCGGTATTCCTGTCTACGGAGGTGGAGATCTGATGGATATGAGAATAAATATCGCGGGTGTGGAGTGGAACAATCCAGTGACCGTTGCTTCGGGAACTTTTGGGTCGGGAGTGGAGTTTGCGGACTTTGTGGACTTAAACCGTTTGGGCGCAGTGACCACGAAGGGTGTGGCAAATATTCCTTGGGAGGGAAATCCGACTCCGAGAGTGGCGGAAGTATACGGCGGCATGATGAACGCGGTGGGATTACAGAACCCGGGAATCGATGTGTTCTGCGAGAGAGACATCCCCTTTCTCCGCAAATACGATACAAAGATTATTGTTAATGTGTGCGGAAAATCCACAGAAGATTACTGTGAGGTCGTAGAGCGTCTGGCACAGGAGGACGTGGACATGCTGGAGATCAATATCTCCTGTCCGAATGTCAAAGAGGGCGGTATCGCCTTCGGGCAAAACCCGAAAGCGGCGGAGGAGATCACAAGAGCCGTGAAAAAATATGCGAAACAGCCTGTGATTATGAAGTTAAGTCCGAACGTGACTAGCATTGCCGATATGGCGAGAGCAGTGGAAGCTGGCGGAGCGGACGCAGTCTCCCTGATCAATACGATCACAGGTATGAAAATTGATATCCAGAAGAAAGGGTTTCTCCTAGCAAATAAAACGGGGGGCGTATCTGGTCCGGCTATTCATCCTATCGCGGTACGTATGGTGTACGAGGCGGCAAATGCAGTTAAGATCCCGGTCATCGGAATGGGCGGTATCGCTTCTGCAGAAGATGCCATAGAGATGCTCCTTGCCGGAGCAAGCGCAGTATCCGTGGGAACAGCGAATTTTTATAATCCGGCGGTGACCATGGAGATTGTGGACGGGATAGAGAGATATATGCAGGAACAGGGATTTGAGACAGTTTCGGATATGGTGGGAATTGTGAGATAGACGGCGGTTAAGGAGGAAAAGACAAATGAAAAAGATGGTGAATATTTCTCTGGTATATTTTATATTTGCAATGGCCGGAGGTGTTTTTTACAGAGAGTTTACAAAGTTGTACGGCTATACGGGACTTACGTCGCTGCGGGTGGTCCACACGCATCTGCTCGTGCTTGGAACATTCTTATTTTTGCTCCTCGCTCTTGCCTGTAAGGCGACGGACATACAGAAGTCAGGGCAGTTTAAACGATTTCTGGTATTATACAACATTGCTCTGCCCCTTATGGTCATCATGCTTCTTGTCAGGGGAATCATTCAGGTACTGGACATAGAACTTGGAAGCGGGGACGCAGCGGTTTCAGGCATTGCAGGAGTGTCGCATATTTTGCTTCTAATTGCATTTATTTTCTTTTTTCTGTCGCTTAGGGATGCTGCATCTGGAAAAGAAGCGATAGAACTTATTAAGAAGAAAAAGCAGATGTAATTGAATATAAGAAATAAAATTAACCTTCCGGGGTTTTGGTTTATTGTGTATCAGACCTGCGTAACATACAGCGCAGGTCATTTTTATTGCAGAAATTAGGATGAAATGGCGTAACCTTTGTCCCGTCTGTGTGTTAGGATACCTGTCTTTTATTAAAGAACAAAGATAAAGCGTGTATTGTTGACTTTTTTACAGCTATTATGATAAATTAGTAGAAAAGGGGACTAATGTATGAGAGAAATTGACAGAACAAAGGATTTAAAAAGATTTTATTTAGACTGGCAGGCTTTGAATCATGTATATGAGCAGTATGCCAGAGATAATGGGCTGACCTATGTATCGTTGTTTATGCTACAGCTTATTGATGATGGAACAACGCAAAAGGAATTATGCGATACATTATACTTTCCTAAACAAACCATAAATAAAACCATTCAGTCTTTTTGCAGGAAAGGGTACATTGTTTTGAAAAATAACAATGTGGATAAAAGATATAAATTGATATATCTGACTGAAAAAGGTAAGGACTTTCAGGACAAAGTCATTCCGGCGATTCAAAAGGCTGAAACGGAATCATTTGACAGACTGTCAGGAGAAGAACAAAAGACATTAGCAGACCTTTGGGAAAAGTATACCAGCATTTGTATAAGAAAGATAAATGGAGATTGATAACGTGGCAAAAGTTTGGTTTATAACAGGGGCAAGGCGGGGAATAGGGCGATCCATCACAGAAACTGTTTTAAAGCATGGAGACTCCGTCGTTGCGACGACCAGAAATGAAAACGATTTGAATATGGCAGGCGGATACGCCGGCAGATTTTTAAACTTACGCTTAGACGTAGCAAATGACACACAGGAACAAGTCGACAATGTTGTAAAACAGGTAATAGAAAGATTTGGAAGAATTGACGTTTTAGTCAATAATGCAGGACATGGAAGAATCACAAATTTTGAAGAAACCAGCGAAGAAAACATCAAAGAAATATTTGAGCTGAATCTGTTTGGGTTAATGCGGGTTACAAGAGCTGTTTTGCCAATAATGAGAAAACAAAAAAACGGACATATTTTTAATATTGCTTCTGCTGCCGGATATGGAGCCGGACCCGTTGCGTATCATACATCAAAGTTTGCCGTAACAGGTTTTTCTACTTGTTTAGCATTTGAAGTGGAACCTTTTGGGATTAAGGTGACAAATGTTGCTCCCGGATTATTCAGAACAAGCTTCTACGATAAAGGGGCGATGAGAACAGAAATTGATATTCATATTCCAGATTATGATAAAAACAGATGGCAGGATGATTTTGTCGCTAATAATAGCCATCATGAGCAGCGGGGAAATCCGGAAAAATTAAGCGAGTTAATTTACAAAGTATCATCTGCGGATAATTCTCCGCTCCATCTGCCGATTGGAAAAGACGCGGTAGATACAGTAGAAACCTTCATAACTTCATTGGCCAATGATGTGAACCGGTGGAAAGAAGAAGCGAAAAATACGGAGTATAAAGAATAATTGATTCCATTTTGGGATCAGATTTGCAGCCAAATTCCAGAATTGAAAATCTCCTGCGGTTATGATAAAATTGAGAAGGATTTAAACCCTATAATTACGGAGGTTTTATCAATATGGAAGCGTATAAGCAGGAATTTATCGAGTTCATGGTAGACAGTAATGTGCTCAGATTCGGAGAGTTTACTTTAAAGAGCGGACGCAAGTCCCCGTTCTTTATGAACGCGGGCGGCTATGTGACGGGCTCTCAGTTAAAGAAATTGGGAGAGTATTATGCAAAAGCAATCCATAGTACATACGGGGATGATTTTGACGTGCTGTTCGGGCCGGCGTACAAGGGAATCCCGCTGGGCGTTGTGACAGCGATCGCATACAGCGAGCTGTACGGAAAAGAAGTGCGCTACTGCTCTGATAGAAAAGAGGAGAAGGACCACGGTGCGGACAAGGGAAGTTTCCTCGGAAGCACCTTAAAGGACGGCGACCGGGTCATCATGATCGAGGATGTGACCACATCTGGAAAATCAATGGAAGAGACAGTGCCAAAGGTAAGAGGCGCGGCAGATGTGACGATTGTAGGACTGATGGTGTCCCTTGACCGCATGGAAGTGGGGAAAAGCGGCGAAAAATGCGCGCTTGACGAGGTGAAGGACTTGTATGGGTTTGACACAGCGGCGATTGTGACGATGGCGGAAGTTGTTGAGTGTCTGTATAATAAAGAATATAAGGGAAAAGTTATCATCGACGATACATTAAAGGCGGCGATTGATACATACTATGAAACATATGGTGTAAAATAAGGAGGCGCGTTTTATGGAAAGAGCATATCTTGCAATGAAGAACAGCGGCGCAGGCAGTATCGCTATCGGGATTGTCCTCATCGTTGTGGGAGTTACGGCGGGAGTGCTGTCCATTGTGAGCGGCGCGAACCTGCTGAGACACAAAAGAGAGATTACATTTTGACGGCAGAGCATATCTGCTGGTCTGGAGGACAGATCTTTATGGTCTGTCCTTTGTCGGTTGATTTTCAGAGAGACTTTACTGGGAGGAGTTTTTCCTGAAAAGCAGCCTGATGACTGATAAAGAGGGAATATTTTGAGCGTGAGAAAAACGAGAGCACTCAGGGCGTTTGGGAAGATCCTGTTTTTGCTGTATGTCGGATTTTTGATCTATTTCCTGTTCCTTGCGGAATGGTATGGAAGGACAGGAGTATCGGAGGAGTACAGATATAATCTGGAACTGTTTCGTGAGATCAAAAGATTTATTATTTACAGAGATCAGTTGGGCGCTTTTGCCGTCTTTGCCAATCTGGCGGGAAACATACTGATCTTTGTGCCATATGGTTTTTTTATCTCCATGGCGAGCAGGTCGAGAGGATTTTTTAAAACATTGTTCTTCAGTATGGGGCTGAGCTTGTGCGTGGAGATTACACAGCTTTTCTCGAGAGTGGGAAGCTTTGACGTAGATGATATCCTTCTAAATACCGTCGGCGGTGTGGTGGGATACATCATCTTTTTAATATGTAATGCGATAAGGAGAAAACATTATGCCCGGAATCGGAAAAAGCGCTGAACAGCGCCGGAGAGAAAAGGAGAGAAAGCAGAGGGGCACGAGAAAATACGGTCAGCCTGCGCAGAGATTTTCAAGAAAGGGAGTACTGTCTTGTATCAGCGGGGCGGGAGCGCTCGCTATTCTTCTGGGATGCGTATTTTATGCGTTCCTTGCCAGGGGGAAGGCGCTTGGTATCGTAGGGGGTATTGCCATCATCTCCCTGATCCTGTCGATCTACGGGATACGGTGCGCCATACGCGGATTTTATGAACGGGAACGCAATTATCTGCCCTGTAAGATCGGGCTTCCGCTCAATGCGGCGGCATTGATTTTGTTTTTTGCGATATTTATAGGAGGCTTAAGCTGATGGAGTTTAAAGAGATGTTAAAGGAAAGAAATGAGCAGTATGCAGAGCGCTACGACCTTGCCGTAGGACGGCTAAGAGGGGTGGTCTCGGAAGAAACAGTGACGGAGCGGTACAGGAACTATTTCCAAGATGTGTCGCTCTTTCTTCTTGAACTGGAGAACGTCAGGCGCAAGATCGAGAGCGGAGAATGGGAGAGGTACAACATACAGAAGATGCACAGTCTGAACGAGATTTTATACAGTGATATTGTGGGTGACAGATATGAGAGAAGCTATGGAAACCCGGCGTTCGCGGCAGAGAGTTTCGGCACGGATATGGGAAGGCTCCTGAGTCTGCTTTATGCGGAGATGCGTTCGGGGATTCCTTATACCTTCGAGAACAGGAAGGACTACCTGACGATTCTCTTTGAACTTTTTATCGAGGTGTATAACTCTTTCGAGCAGGCGGCGCAGGAACAGGACGAGCCGCAGCCGAGAGAAATCCGTGACATCATTTACTGGTATGCCAGTGACTACTGCGATGTGTTTCTCGCGGACCGCATCTTGGAGCAGATCGATCCGGAACAGTCATTCGCCGCGGATATTATCGAGCATGCAGATTTGGAAAATGACCGTTATCTCTATCGCTTTGGTGAGTATATCACGGAAAATGAACTGGGGACGGCGTATCATCTGCGCACTTTGCCGGAGGAGACAGTGAGAAAAATGGCGGATGTGTACACGGAAGGTTACCGCATCGGGTTTATCAATACAGGCAAAGATCTTTCGAAGAAATCCGTGGTCAATATCCGATATACATTAGGATTTGAGAGAGTCATCCGCATTGCTATCGATAATTTCAGGAAGATGGGATTAAAGCCTGTTATATACAGGGCGGCATCTGGTGTGATCACGAAACGGGAACACCATAAGATCGGGTATTTTGGCGGGATCGCAAATTGGCAGTATGAATATGACCACCGGCAGGATCAGGCGCTCTTCATGGACAAACGCTATATTGAGCGCAGGCTGGAGGTCATGCGCACTGTCTATGAACAGCATAAGGATCAGGCGGCTCAGTTTGCGGGACCTGCGGTGATGGAAACATTTGGGGAGAAGCCGTTTGCCCCCAAGGCAGTACCAGAAGCGCCTTTTTACAGTGAAGAGCAGCGGGAACTGGCTCTTCAGTACGACAGCAGATCCGGAAGGATAACTAATGAGTATATCAAAGGGGAAGAACGAAGCTTTACGATTGTCGCGTACCCTGTGCCAGAGATCGGTGAGGAGTATCCCGAGATATTTGACGAGGTCATTAAGATCAATACGCTGGACGCCAAGCTGTACGAGGAGGTCCAGCAGACAATGATTGATGCGCTGGATCAGGGAGAGTACGTCCATGTGAAGGGAAAGGGAGGCAATCGTACGGATATCCGCATACGGTTATGTTCTCTGAAAGATCGGCAGCGGGAGACAAAGTTTGAAAACTGTGTGGCGGACGTCAATATCCCGGTGGGAGAGGTGTTCACCTCTCCTGTGCTGGAAGGAACGAAGGGCGTGCTCCATGTAAGCCATGTGTATCTGAACGGGCTTTCGTATGACGATCTGGAGATTACATTTAAAGATGGAAAGATCGAGGACTATGGCTGCGGTAATTTTGAAGATGAGGAGGAAGGACGTAGATATATTTATGACAATGTGCTGAAGAATCACGAGACACTTCCTCTGGGAGAGTTTGCTATTGGAACTAACACCACGGCTTATGTGGCGGGGAAGAAATACGGCATTGAGGATAAATTGCCTATCCTCATCGCTGAGAAGACAGGTCCGCATTTTGCAGTAGGCGACACGTGCTATTCATGGAGTGAGGATATCTGCGTATATAATCCCAACGGGAAAGAGATCGTGGCGAAGGACAATTCTGTTTCCCTTAACAGGAAGAAAGATGTGGCAAAAGCATACTTCCACTGTCACACAGATATAACTATACCTTATGAAGAGTTAGAAGAAATAAGTGTAGTGACAAAAGACGGGAAACACATTATACTATTAAAAGATGGGAGATTCGTGCTTCCCGGAACGGAAGTGTTGAACCGTCCGTTGGATGAAGCAGGCATCTGACATGACACAATGTATTTCTAAGGAGGAAATGAAATGCCAAAAGTAGCAATCGTTATGGGCAGTGATTCAGACCTGAAAGTGATGAGCAAGGCTGCATCTATGCTGGAAAAACTGGGAATCGATTATGAGATGACGATTATATCCGCGCACCGTATGCCGGATACGTTTTTTGACTGGGCAAAAGCGGCAGAAGGTAAAGGTGTGAAGGTGATCATTGCGGGAGCGGGCATGGCTGCCCATCTTCCGGGAATGTGCGCGGCGCTTTTCCCGATGCCAGTGATCGGAGTGCCAATGTCAGGCAAAAACTTAGACGGCATGGACGCGCTTTATTCTATCGTGCAGATGCCGCCGGGAATTCCGGTTGCCACTGTTGCTATCGACGGAGGAATGAACGCTGCGATCCTTGCGGCGAAGATCCTTGCCACATCGGACGAGGAGGTATTGAACAAGCTGAAAGATTACTCTGCTGAGATGAAAGATACTGTGCAGGCGAAGGCGGATAAGCTGGCGGAGATGGGCTACGAGGCATATCTGAATAAGTAGAGAGAGGATATAAGTATGGATTATAAAAAGGCAGGCGTAGATATCGAGGCCGGATACCGGTCAGTAGAGCTTATGAAAGAGCATGTGAAAAAGACCATGCGTGAAGAAGTGCTGGGCGGGCTTGGCGGTTTCTCGGGTGCCTTCTCTTTGGCGAAGATCAAGGAGATGGACGAGCCGGTGCTTTTGTCCGGCACAGATGGATGTGGAACAAAGGTGAAGCTGGCAATGATTCTGGACAAGCATGACACGATCGGCATCGACGCAGTGGCAATGTGCGTGAATGATATTGCATGCGCGGGCGGAGAACCGCTGTTTTTCCTTGATTATATCGCATGTGGCAAGAACGAGCCGGAAAAGATCGCTGACATCGTCAAAGGTGTGGCGGAAGGCTGCCTTCAGTCCGGAGCGGCGCTGATAGGCGGCGAGACGGCAGAGCATCCGGGGCTGATGGAGGAGGATGAATATGATCTTGCCGGATTCGCGGTAGGTGTGTGCGATAAGAAGGATATGATTACAGGTGAAAACTTAAAAGCCGGCGACGTGCTTATTGGCATGGCTTCCTCTGGTATTCATAGTAATGGATTTTCCCTTGTGAGGAAAGTGTTTAATATGAAAAGGGAAGCGATGGATACATATTATGACAGTCTGGGATGTACGCTCGGGGAGGCCCTTCTTGCGCCTACAAAGATTTATGTGAAAGCATTAAAGTGTATCAAAGAGGCGGGAGTGACAGTGAAAGCGTGCAGCCACATTACAGGCGGTGGTTTTTACGAGAATATCCCGCGTATGCTCAAAGACGGTACAAGGGCAGTCATTAAAAAAGACAGTTATCCGATTCCGCCGGTATTCAATATGCTTTCCGTGGACGGCGATGTGGAAGAGCATATGATGTACAACACATTTAATATGGGACTGGGAATGGTTCTCGCAGTAGATGAGGCTGATGCGGATAAGACGATGGAAGCAGTCCGTGCGGCAGGTGAAACCCCGTATGTGGTTGGTCACATTGAAGCCGGGGAAAAAGGAGTAGATCTATGCTGAAAGTCGTGGTGATGGTTTCCGGCGGGGGAACGAACCTGCAGGCAGTCATTGACAGCGTAAAGAATCAGACGATCACAAACACGCAGATCGTGGGTGTGATCAGTAACAATAAAAATGCATATGCCCTGAAAAGGGCGGAAGAGAATGGAATTCCCTCAGAATGTATCTCGCCTAAGAATTATGAGACGAGGGAGATTTTCAATGAAAAACTTCTCCAGGCGGTAAAAGCATACGAGCCGGACCTAATTGTGCTGGCAGGATTTCTCGTAGTGATTCCTCCGGCAATGATCGGGGAGTACAAAAACCGTATGATCAATATCCACCCATCCCTGATCCCTTCTTTTTGCGGAACCGGATACTATGGATTAAAGGTTCATGAAGCGGCGCTTGCAAGAGGTGTAAAGGTTGTGGGAGCGACGGTGCATTTTGTAGATGAAGGTACGGATACGGGCCCTATTATCCTGCAGAAAGCCGTGGAGGTTCTTCAGGGAGATACTCCGGAAACACTTCAGAAAAGAGTGATGGAGCAGGCAGAGTGGAAGATCCTTCCCCGCGCTATCGACCTGATCGCCAATGGCAAGGTAACGGTGGAGGGGAATAAGACAGTGATTCTTCCGTAGTACAGGGCAGCGTATGGGAAGTATATCAGATGGGAGATGCCCCGTCTCTATATGCGGTGAGCAACAAATCAGTATTAGTGACGGGTATCAATCTCCATCTGATATACGCTCCGCGAGGATGCGCAGGGATTCAGAAATGTATTATGTCGGCTAAAGCCGACCCGAATCCCGCGCCAAGACTCGCGAGCGAGTTTTGAAAGGGGCGGTGCGTCTGTGAAAAGCAGACGGATCGCTCTTAATGAATAATTACAAATTTAGGAGGTAAGTCGAAGATGAAAGTTTTAATCGTGGGAAGCGGCGGAAGAGAACACGCCATCGCGGCGAGTGTGGCAAAAAGTCCAAGAGTAGATAAGATATACTGCGCGCCGGGCAATGCCGGGATTGCTGAGTATGCCAAGTGCGTTGACATCGGAGCCATGGAGTTTGATAAACTGGCAGAATTTTCCAAGAAGAAGCAGATTGACCTGTGCATTGTGGGGATGGATGATCCGCTGGTGGGAGGTCTTGTGGACGTGCTTGAGGAAGCGGGGATACGCACCTTCGGACCGAGGAAGAATTCTGCGGTCTTGGAGGGCTCGAAAGCGTTTTCCAAGGATCTGATGAAGAAATACAATATTCCTACAGCAGCATACGAGAACTTTACGGACCCGGAAAAGGCGCTTGCGTATCTCGAGACAGCCAAATTCCCGATCGTCCTGAAAGCGGATGGGCTTGCGCTTGGAAAAGGCGTCCTCATTTGCCAGAATCTGGAAGAGGCGAAGGAGGGCGTGAAGGCGATTATGCTGGACAAAAAGTTCGGCTCAGCAGGAAATGAGATGGTTGTTGAAGAGTTTATGACTGGACGCGAGGTATCCGTCCTTTCGTTCGTGGACGGAAAGACGGTCAAGACCATGACAAGCGCCCAAGACCACAAACGCGCAGGTGACGGGGATACTGGGCTGAATACAGGGGGTATGGGAACCTTCTCTCCGAGCCCGTTCTATACAAAGGAAGTAGAAGAATTCTGTGAGAAATATATCTACCAGCCTACTGTGGACGCAATGGCGGCAGAAGGACGTCCGTTCAAAGGAGTGATATTCTTCGGGTTGATGCTTACTGAGGAAGGGCCGAAGGTGCTGGAGTATAATGCCCGCTTCGGAGACCCGGAAGCTCAGGTTGTTCTCCCGCGGATGAAGAATGATATCATCGACGTAGCTGAGGCGTGTATTGACGGAACTTTGGATCAGATTGAGCTGCAGTTTGAGGACAATGCGGCTGTCTGCGTGGTTCTGGCGTCCGAGGGATATCCAGTAAAATATGAGAAAGGATTTCCGATTAAGGGGCTTGACGAGTTTAAAAAGCATGAAGGATATTATTGTTTCCACGCAGGGACAAAATATGACGACGGGCAGATTGTCACGAACGGCGGGCGGGTGCTCGGTGTGACAGCAAAAGGAAAAGACTTAAAAGAGGCACGGAAGAACGCATACACTGCTACGGAGTGGGTACAGTTTGAGAATAAATATATGAGGAACGATATCGGCAAGGCGATCGATGAAGTGTAAGTAAGAACTGGCATGGATTCCTTACATTTTTAAGTGTGCCTGCCAGAGAGAAGAACGCTGGCAGTTTGTCGGAAAATGTTACATAAATCTTACAAAAAGTGTATTGACAAACAGTATTGTTGTGATATACTTTGATAGTCAAAGTATTTAATAATCAAAGTAATTTTGATGGATTTGGAGAATAAAGATGGTAGGAAAGATATACGGAACCGGCTCTTATGTGCCGCCTCATGTGATGGACAACGACGATCTGGCGAAGATGGTGGACACAAATGACGAGTGGATACGGGAGAGAACCGGTATAGGGAAAAGGCATATCATCGAAGATGAGACGACTTCCTACATGGCGGGACAGGCCGCGCAGAAAGCAGTAGCGATGAGCGGTATCGATCCATCGGAGATTGATCTGATCCTGCTGGCCACATCTTCTTCTGAGACAGTGTTTCCATGCGCGGCATGCGAGGTTCAGAAAATGATCGGCGCAGTCAACGCGGCGGGATATGACCTGAATGCGGCATGTACAGGATTTGTTCTGGCATTTAATACGGCGCAGGCATATATAAGTGCAGGGCTGTGCCGCACAGTTCTTGTGATCGGGGCGGACAGCATGAGCAATCTGGTGGACTGGACGGACCGGGGAACATGCATCCTTTTTGGCGATGGAGCCGGTGCAGTTCTGTTGAGGGCAGAGGAAGGGGCGCCGGTTTACATGGCAGCTCATTCCGACGGTATGAAAGGAGAAGCTCTTACCGGGCTGAGCAGGCATCGTAGAGGCTGGGACGCCAAGAAAGAAGACAAAGAATCCTACATCCATATGGATGGGCAGGGCGTGTTCAAATTTGCGGTGCGCAAGGTGCCGGAGATTATAGAGGAAGTGCTTGCGCAGGCTCAGGTAAACTTGGATGAGATCGATTATTTTGTTCTTCATCAGGCGAACCGCAGAATCATAGAGGCAGTGGCCAAGCGGCTTAAGACAGACATTTCCAGATTCCCTATGAATCTGGAAGAGTATGCCAACACATCGGGAGCCACGGTTCCCATTCTGTTGGATGAAATGAACCGCAAAGGAATGCTCGTGAGAGGGCAGAAGATCATGCTTTCGGGATTTGGAGCAGGGCTTACTTGGGCGGCAAGTTTGTTTGAGTGGTAGAGAAAAATTTGCACAGTATTTAGAGGAAATGGGTAATCCCCGGTGAATGCCGGATTACATATACAAAGTATTTTCATTTAAGAAAGGAAAAGAAAACCATGTTAGAGAAGATCAAAGAAATCGTAGCAGAATCATTAAACGCTGATGCGGCAACACTCACAGAGGAGACATCCTTCAAAGAGGATCTGGGTGCAGATTCCCTCGATCTGTTTGAGATGGTAATGGCATTTGAGGAGGAGTTCGAGGTAGAGATCCCGTCAGAGGATCTGGAGCAGATCACTACGATCGGCGACGTTGTAAAATATCTGGAAGCTCATAAATAGGAACAGACATACGCCCGCGACGGAATAGACCTGCCGCGGGCATTGATAAAATTTCCAAGAAAGGTTGTAGAGTATGAAAACAAAAGTAACCGAATTATTAGGAATCGAATATCCGGTCATTCAAGGGGGGATGGCTTGGGTTGCTGAGTATCATCTCGCAGCCGCCGTATCCGAAGCCGGAGGTCTCGGGTTGATCGGTGCTGCGAGCGCGCCGGCTGACTGGGTGCGTGATCAGATCAGAGAGGCAAAGAAGCTGACTGAAAAGCCGTTTGGTGTAAACATCATGCTTATGAGTCCTTATGCGGACGATGTGGCAAAAGTGATTGTGGAAGAAGGCGTAAAGGTAGTTACCACAGGCGCCGGTTCCCCGGAAAAATATATGAAAATGTGGAAAGAAGCCGGAGTGAAAGTGATTCCGGTTATCGCGTCCGTAGCGCTTGCAAAGCGCATGGAAAGATGCGGAGCAGACGCGCTTGTGGCAGAGGGAACGGAAGCAGGCGGACACATTGGTGAGAACACGACGATGGTACTTGTGCCTCAGGTTGTGGATGCAGTGGGCATCCCGGTCATTGCAGCAGGCGGGATTGCCGACGGAAGAGGAATGGCGGCGGCGTTTATGCTCGGCGCGCAGGGTGTACAGATGGGAACGCATTTTGTAGTTACAGATGAATCTCAGGTGCATGAAAATTATAAAGATATGATTATCAAGGCAAGGGATATTGATTCAAGGGTGACAGGCCGTTCCACAGGTCATCCGGTGAGAGCTTTGAGAAATCAGATGACAAAAGAATATCTGGATAAGGAGCAGGCAGGCGCTTCCTTCGAAGAACTGGAACTCCTTACACTGGGCGGCTTAAGAAAAGCTGTCGTGGAAGGCGACGTAAAGACAGGGAGCGTGATGGCAGGACAGATCGCAGGTATGGTAAAAGAGAAAATGTCATGCCATGACTTGATTCAGAAACTGGTGAAAGAGACAGATGATCTGATCGGAGGAAAAGGGTTCTATGAGTAAGATCGCGTTTATGTTCCCGGGACAGGGAGCGCAGAAAGCCGGGATGGGCAAAGATTTTTATGAGCAGAGTGAAATGGCAAGACAGGTGATAGACAGTGCATCTGAATTGTTAGGTATCGATATGAAGGAACTGTGCTTTGAAGAAAACGACCGTTTGGATCAGACAGAGTATACACAGGCAGCTCTTGTGACAGTGTGCATGGCAATGGAGCATGTATTGAGAGAGCGCGGGCTGAAGGCGGACGTTACCGCAGGTTTAAGCCTCGGTGAGTACTGTGCCATTGCTTCCGCGGGTGGCATGAGCACAGAGGACGCTATTACGACTGTGAGGAAACGAGGGATTCTGATGCAGAATGCAGTGCCTGGTGGAAAAGGATCCATGGCAGCGGTTCTCGGACTCACAGGAGATGTGATCGAGAATGTTATCGAGGGAATTGACGGTGTGAGCATCGCCAACTATAACTGTCCGGGGCAGATTGTTATCACAGGCTGGAAGGAAAGTGTGGAGAAAGCGTCAGAAGCCCTGAAAGAGGCAGGCGCAAAGAGAGTGCTTCCGCTGAACGTAAGCGGGCCGTTTCATTCTCCTATGCTGAAAGAAGCAGGGGAAGAGCTTGGGAAAGTGCTTGAAAACGTGAAAGTTACTCCGTTAGAGATCCCCTATGTGACAAATGTGACTGCAGAGTATGTAAAAGATATTGAAGATACAAAAGCCCTTCTTGCGAAACAGGTGGCATCCTCTGTGAGATGGCAGCAGAGTGTGGAAAATATGATTGCGCAAGGGGTGGATACTTTCGTGGAGATCGGACCGGGTAAAACATTGGCAGGTTTCATGCGAAAGATCAGCCGTGATGTAAAAGTTTACAACGTGGGCACATGGGAAGACGTAGATAAGGTGGTAAGTAAATTATGTTAAATGGAAAAGTTGCGGTAGTGACAGGAGCTTCCAGAGGAATTGGAAGAGCTGTCGCCATCAGGCTGGCGAAAGAGGGCGCCATAGTGATTATTAACTATAATGGTTCTAAGGAGCGTGCTGAGGCAGTAAAGTCCGAGATTGAGACGGCAGGCGGAAGGGCGGAGATCTGGCAGTGCAATGTGTCAGACTACAGCGCCTGTGAAGAGATGTTCAAAGAGATCACCGCTAAGTTTGGAAGCGTGGATATTCTTGTAAATAATGCGGGAATCACAAAGGACGGGCTTCTGATGAAGATGTCCGAGGAAGATTATGACGCGGTGCTTGACACGAACCTGAAGGGTACGTTCAATTGTATCCGTTTTGTGGCAAGACAGATGATTAAGCAGAGAGGCGGACGGATCATCAATATGTCGTCTGTGTCCGGCGTTCTTGGAAATGCTGGGCAGGCGAATTACTCAGCTTCAAAAGCAGGTGTGATCGGGCTGACAAAGTCGGCGGCAAGAGAGCTTGCTAGCCGCGGCATTACCGTAAACGCGATCGCGCCGGGTTTTATCAATACTGAGATGACAGAAGTTCTCTCCGACAAGGTGAAAGAGGGCGCTGTGGCGCAGATCCCTATGGGGAAATTTGGGGAGGCAGAGGATATCGCCAATACGGTGGCGTTTCTTGCTTCGGAAAACGCAGGGTATATTACAGGACAAGTGATCAATGTAGACGGCGGAATGGCGATGTAGGAGGTTTTGATATGAAGAGAAGAGTTGTAGTGACAGGTCTCGGGGCCGTGACGCCGATTGGGAACACGGTGGATGAGTTCTGGTCAGGCATCAGGGAAGGTAAGGTTGGTATTGGACAGATCACAAAGTTTGACGCATCAGAATACAAGGTTCAGATTGCAGCGGAGGTAAAGGGATTCAATGCGAAGGAGCGCATGGATTTCAAAGCGGCAAAGAGAATGGAACTGTTCTCACAGTATGCCATAGCCGCTGCGAAAGAAGCGTTCGAAGATGCGGGTATTGATATGGAGAAAGAAGATCCGTACAGAGTGGGCGTGATTGTCGGTTCCGGCATCGGAAGCCTCCAGTGTGTGGAGACAAACTATGAGAAGATTCTTACAAAAGGGCCGAACAAGGTGAATCCTCTGATGGTACCGCTTATGATTTCCAATATGGCGGCGGGAAACATTTCGATTCAGCTTGGGTTAAAAGGAAAGTGCACAAACGTAGTGACAGCATGTGCATCCGGTACACACTGCATCGGAGATGCGTTCCGTGCTATCCAGTATGGAGATGTGGATGTGATGGTTGCAGGGGGCACAGAAGCTTCTATATGCCCGACAGGCGTTGCAGGATTTACGTCATTGACCGCGTTGTCTACGACAAATGATCCTGCTTGTGCTTCCCGGCCGTTTGACAAGGACAGAGACGGATTTGTGCTAGGAGAAGGTTCCGGCATTGTCGTGCTTGAGGAACTGGAGCACGCCAAGGCAAGAGGGGCGGAGATCTATGCGGAACTCGTGGGGTACGGCGCGACCGGTGACGCATATCACATCACCTCACCGGCAGAAGACGGAGAGGGCGCAGGCATGGCGATGAAGCTGGCAATGAAAGAAGCGGGCGTCTCCCCTGAGCAGATCGACTACATTAACGCCCACGGCACAAGTACGCATCACAATGACTTGTTTGAGACGAAAGCGATCAAGTATGCGCTTGGAGATGCTGCGAAGGATGTTGTCGTTAATTCTACGAAATCTATGATCGGTCATCTGCTGGGCGCCGCAGGCGGCGTGGAGTTCGTGGTCTGCGTGAAGAGTATTCAGGACGGTTTCATTCATCAGACGATGGGAACCGATAATGTGGATCCGGAGTGCGACCTGAACTATGCAGTGGGAGCTCCGGTTGAGAAGGATGTCAATTATGTTCTTACGAATTCACTGGGATTTGGCGGACATAACGCAACGCTGCTCGTGAAGAAGTTCGAGGGCTGAGTCTTGTTTTAACAGGTTGAAAATAGTCATAGATTGATACGGATGGTCTGGTAAGAGAGGAATAATCATATGAAAGTGGAACAGATATTACAGCTTATTGATGCAGTATCAAACTCTGAATTGACAGAGTTCAAATATGAAGAGGATGGTGTGAAACTGTCCTTAAAAAAAACAGACGGTAAAGAAGTGACTGTGATTCCGGCACCTCTTCCGGCGCCAGCAGCACCAGCAGTACCAATGGCGGCGGTTCCGGCTCCAGCCGCAGTATTTCCAGAGGCTCCGGCAGCAGGAACGGTGAGCACAGCTGCGACCTCACAGGCGGCAGATGCCAAGGAAGTTCCGGCGGGGAATGTGGTGAGGTCCCCGCTTGTGGGTACTTTCTACGCGGCTCCGGCTGAGGACGCAGAACCTTTCGTAAAAGTAGGAGATAGCGTGAAGGAAGGACAGGTTTTGGCGATTGTTGAGGCAATGAAGCTGATGAATGAAATAGAGAGTGATTTTACAGGAACTGTGACAGAGATATTGGTAGAAAACGGACAGCCGGTTGAGTTCGGACAGCCGCTCTTTGTGATCAGCTAACCGCACATGCGACACGAAGCGGCGAAGTAGCGGAATCGAGCTGTATGTGCGGTGAAAACAAAAAAGCAGTTCAGAAAATAGAGGTGTGAGATATGAAAAGTTTGAATGTAGAGCAGATTCAGGATATCATCCCCCACAGACATCCTTTTCTTTTGATTGACAAGATCGAGGACTATGAGCCGGGAGAATATGCGGTCGGATATAAGGGCGTGACATATAGGGAAGATTTTTTCGCAGGTCATTTTCCGCAGAAAGCGGTGATGCCGGGTGTGCTTATCCTTGAGGCGCTTGCCCAGACAGGAGCTGTGGCAATCTTAAGTGTTCCTGAAAATCAGGGGAAGATAGCGTTCTTCGGCGGAGTCCAGAAATGCCGTTTCAAGGGAATGGTATTTCCGGGGGACACTCTAAAACTAGAGACAAAGATTATCAAAAGAAAAGGTCCTGTGGGAGTAGGAGAAGCGGTTGCGTCTGTAGGCGGAAAAGTAGTGGTCAGCGCAGAACTGACATTTATGGTAGGGGAGTAAGTGAGAAATGATTGAAAAAGTGTTGATCGCAAACCGAGGAGAGATCGCTGTCCGCATCATCCGCGCATGCCGCGAGATGGGGATTGAGACAGTAGCGGTATATTCTGAGGCTGACAGAGAAGCTCTGCACACACAGCTGGCGGACGAGGCTGTCTGTATCGGACCGGCTCCATCTTCCGAGAGCTATCTGAATATGAATAATATTATCAGCGCCACGCTGGTATCCGGCGCGGATGCCATTCATCCGGGATTTGGGTTCCTGTCGGAGAACAGCAAGTTCGCAGAGTTGTGCGAGCAGTGTAACATTACATTTATCGGGCCAAAGTCCAAAGTTATCCAGAGTCTGGGAAATAAGTCCGAGGCAAGAAACACAATGCAAAGCGCAGGCGTTCCAGTAATTCCCGGAAGCAATGAGCCTATTTATGACGTGAAGACAGGTGCTCGCGTGGCAGCAAAGATCGGGTATCCGGTTATTGTAAAAGCTGCTCTGGGCGGAGGCGGCAAGGGCATGAGAGTTGCCCAGACCCCTGAAGAGTTTGAGAACAGCTTTAATACTGCGCAAAAGGAAACGCAGATGGCGTTTGGGGATAACACTATGTACATCGAACATTTCGTGCAGCATCCGCGCCATATCGAGTTCCAAATTCTTGCGGATGAGCACGGAAATGTGATCCATTTAGGAGAGCGCGATTGTTCCGTCCAAAGGAACCATCAGAAGATGATAGAGGAATCGCCTTCTATCGCGCTGACGCCAGAGCTTCGCGAGAAGATGGGAGACGCGGCGGTAAAGGCCGCTAAGGCAGCCCATTATACTAATGCGGGAACGATCGAATTTCTTCTTGAGAAGAGCGGGGATTTCTATTTTATGGAAATGAATACGAGAATTCAGGTGGAACACCCTGTGACTGAATGGGTAACGGGGATTGATCTTATCAAAGAACAGATCCGCATTGCGGACGGCAGAAAACTTAGCTATAAGCAGGAGGATGTACACATCACAGGACATGCCATCGAATGCCGTATCAATGCGGAAAATCCGTCTAAGAATTTCCGCCCGTCACCGGGAATGATCACAGATATGTATCTGCCGGGAGGCAAGGGTGTTCGTATTGATTCCGCCATTTACAGCGGCTATACTGTCCCGCCATATTATGATTCTATGCTGGCGAAACTTATCGTTCACGCAAAGAACCGGAGCGAAGCGATCAAAAAGATGCGCAGCGCTCTCGGCGAAGTGATTATTGAGGGGATTGACACAAACGTAGATTATCAGTATGAGATCCTGAACCATCCGGATTTTGTGAAAGGCGATATTGATATTGAGTTTATCTCAAAAATAAATGAGGGCTGAATCTAGGAGGATGATTTCTAATGAAGCTGAAAGATATGTTTAAAAAGACGAGTAAAAGGTCTTATTATATTTCTCTTAAGACAGACCGCCCGGAGGTTCCGGAGGGACTTCTCAGAAAGTGCAACAAATGCGGTGCGGCAATCATTGCAGAGGATGTAAGGAACGGATATTATATTTGTCCGAAGTGCAACGGATATTTCCGCATACACGCTTACAGACGGATTGAAATGCTGGCTGACGAAGGCTCTTTTGAAGAGTGGGATCGGGAGATAGAGTTCGTTAACCCTCTGGATTTTAAAGGATACAAGGAGAAAGTAGAAAGTTTAAAAGAGCGCACCAAACTAAACGAAGCGGTGGTGACAGGAAAAATCAGGATAAACGGCCATCCGGCAGTGATCGGCGTGTGCGATGGCAGATTTATGATGGCTAGTATGGGTCAGATCGTCGGTGAAAAAATTGCAAGAGCAGTGGAGAGAGCGACAGCGGAGAAACTTCCCGTCATTATTTTTACATGCTCTGGCGGCGCGAGGATGCAGGAGGGGATCGTATCCCTGATGCAGATGGTAAAGACCTCTGCAGCGCTGAAACGTCACAGCGATGCGGGACAGCTTTACATTTCCGTGCTCACGGATCCCACAACAGGAGGAGTGACGGCAAGTTTTGCCATGCTTGGAGATATCATTTTGGCAGAACCGAAAGCACTGGTCGGATTTGCCGGTCCGCGTGTTATCGAGCAGACCATTGGGCAGAAGCTCCCAAAAGGTTTTCAGAGCTCTGAGTTCTTGCTGGAGCATGGGTTTGTGGATCGGATTGTGGAGCGCGAAGAGATGAAAGACGTGCTCGCACAGATTCTTGCTTTCCACGATAGGAAGGCTTTGGAAGGCGTGAATACGAGAACACATGAGAAGACACGGGACAGTGAGGACGGACAGCAAGGAAAAGAGGAAGAGAATTTCGCTGCTTCACAGGGAAATGCAGGAGTAAAAAGCGGTGCGGATATGTATGGCAGCATACGCAGTGCATGGGACCGCGTGCAGATATCAAGAAAAAAAGACCGTCCGGTGGGAGTAGATTATATCAATGCGCTGTTTGACGGCTTTATGGAATTTCACGGTGACCGGTATTTTAAGGATGACCATGCGATTGTGGGCGGAGTGGCGTACTTCCATGGTATGCCTGTGACAGTGATTGCTCAGGCAAAAGGAAAGACAACGAAGGAAAATCTGGACCGGAATTTTGCTATGCCTTCTCCGGATGGCTATCGCAAGGCTCTGCGCCTGATGAAACAGGCGGAGAAATTTCACCGCCCGATTATCTGTTTTGTTGATACGCCAGGAGCGTTCTGTGGCATGGAAGCAGAGGAGAGAGGCCAAGGAGAAGCGATTGCACGTAATCTCTATGAACTGTCTGGGCTGAAGACACCGGTTCTCTCCGTTATCATTGGAGAAGGCGGAAGCGGCGGCGCCCTTGCAATGGCGGTTGCGGATGAAGTATGGATGATGGAGAATTCTATTTATTCTGTACTTTCGCCGGAAGGATTCGCAAGTATTCTCTGGAAAGACAGCAAGCGTGCCAGCGAGGCCGCTGAGGTGATGAAATTGACGGCAGAGGATTTGAAGCGGCTGGGGATCATTGAGCAGGTGATCGCCGAGCCGGAAAATTTCAGCGATACAAATATGGAATTCGTATGCAGGGACATGGGAAGACGGATCGCTGATTTTCTTATAAAAAATGTGACAGTTGACGCGGATCAACTGACGCAGAGACGATATGAAAGATTCCGCAGGATGTGAGGAAAGGTATGAAAAATCTTAAAATAGGTAAAAAACTTACTCGTTTCCCCCTGATCCAAGGAGGGATGGGAGTAGGAATCAGCCTTGGGAGACTTGCGGGAACAGTGGCGCGCGAAGGCGGTATTGGTATTATTTCCACCGCCCAGATCGGATACAGGGAGAAAGATTTTGACAGAGATCCGAAAGCGGCGAACTTAAGAGCGATCGCAAGTGAGATGGATAAAGCAAGATCTATCTCCCCAGGCGGCATTATCGGGTATAATATCATGACTGCGTTAAGAGAATATGCGGCGCATGTTAAAGCAGCAGTTAAGGCAGGAGCAGATATTATTATCTCTGGAGCGGGACTTCCAACGGAACTTCCAGCGCTGACAGCAGGGAGCGGTACGAAGATTGCGCCCATCGTTTCCACAGATAAATCAGCTAATGTGATCCTTAAATACTGGGATAAAAAGTACGAAAAAACGGCGGATCTCGTCGTGGTTGAGGGACCAGAAGCGGGCGGTCATCTCGGGTTTAAGAAGGAAGAACTTGCAGAGTATACCAAGGAGGCTTATGCTGAAGAGATTAAAAAGATCATCCGTACGGTTGGCAGTTACGCTGAAAAGTATGGAAAAGAGATTCCAGTAGTCGTGGCAGGAGGCATTTACGACAGTGCCGACGTAAAACGTGTGATGGAACTGGGCGCCGACGGCGTACAGGTGGCCACCCGGTTTGTTACGACTGAGGAATGCGATGCTGATATCCGTTATAAAGAGGCGTATATTCAGGCATCAAAGGAGGATATCGCTATTGTGAAAAGTCCGGTCGGGATGCCGGGAAGAGCGATCATGAACCCGCTTATGAGACGGGTGGCAGACGGGGAGAAGGTCCCGCACAGCCCATGCCACCGGTGCCTCTCCAAATGCCGTCCCGCTGAGATCCCGTACTGTATTACAGACGGATTGATCGACGCGGTCAAGGGAAATATAGAGAAGGGCTTGGTTTTCTGTGGCGCAAAGGCATGGAAGGCAGAGAAGATTGATACAGTCAGGGAAGCAGTGTTAAGCCTGTTTGCCTGAAAAAGTACAAGGGCATACATCATGACGGATGCGTCATGAGATGCAGAGAAAGGAGGAAGGCAGATGGATCCACGGGAAACGATCAATGACATTTTGGTAAATCTTTTCAATGAAATATGGAAGCTTGAAGAGGATGCCATTGTCACTGATGAGTTCAAAGATATTACAAACAATGATATGCATATCATTGAGGCGATCGGACTCTCGGGGGAGAACACAATGTCTCTGGTCGCAAAAAAGATAGGAATCACTGCCGGATCACTGACAACAGCAGTAAATGCCCTTGTGAATAAGAAATATGTAACGAGACACCGCAGCGAGCGTGACAGGCGGGTCGTATTCTTATCGCTTACACAAAAGGGTATAAAAGCATATGAGCATCACAAAGAATACCATAGTAGGATGACGGATGCGGTGATTGAGAGCTTGGATGAAGAAGAAATTCCGATTCTTTTGAAAACATTGGAAGGATTGTCAGATTTTTTCAGAGGTTATAAGGATAAGATAAAAAAACAGTAAAAGAGTTCCATAAAAAACAAAAAAAATTGACCTTTTCAAAAAAATGAGGTACAATCCCTTTTGGAACTTTGAGGATTGAGTTGAAAATGTGCGGGTGCTGACATCCATCAGTGTGCCAGTGCCGGAAATACTTGGATGTATTATGTTAGGAGGAGACAAGTATGGCAGTGAAAAAGGCAACAACAAAGGCTGCAAAGACAGCAGAAAAGAAGGAGACGGTGAAAGCTGAACCGGTAAAGACGGCAGAAAAGACTGTAAAAGCTGAACCGGCAAAAGCGATCGAGACAAAGAAAGATACGACAAAGAAGCTTGAAACAAAAGCAGCAGTTTTAGTAAATACACCAGAAAAGAAGGCAGAAGAAAAGGCTGTGAAGAAAGCTCCAGTTAAAAAAACTACCGCAAAGAAGCCGGCTGTGAAAAAGACAGTAAAAAAAGCTGAAGTGAAGACAGAGATGTTCCTTCAGTTTGCGGGAAAAGAGTTCACAGAGAAAGAACTCTTTCAGAAGGTAAAAGACGTCTGGACAAAAGAGCTGAAGAATAAGGTCGGCGATATGAAAGATGTCAAGATTTATCTGAAACCGGAAGAGTCTGCGGCATATTATGTTGTAAACGGCGACACAACTGGAAGAATCCAGCTTTAAGCACAAAAGAGAGCTCCCTTCTGTATCGGAAGTTTCTTTGAGAGACTGACCGGACAGAGGGGTTTTTCATTTTCAGGAAGTTTTGTATAGTATTTTTGGTCAGAAATGTTACAATTAAAAACAGATGGGAAAATGGAGATAATTAGGAAGGGAGGGAGAACACTGAAACAGTATACACTGGAGAGGAAAAAGGAAGAACAGGAAAGGCTGGAGCAGCAGATCCGCTTTATCGTGGAGATTGATAAGGTGAAGAATGTCTTCCGGCAGACATACCTGACGGACGGGAAGCGCAAGGAGAATGACGCGGAGCATTCGTGGCATCTGGCGGTCATGGCAGTGCTGCTAAAAGAGCACATGGAGGAAGAAGTGGACGTGGCAAAGGTGATGACTATGGTGCTTATTCACGATCTTGTGGAGATCGATGCGGGAGACACCTATGCTTATGACGATAAGGGAGCGCAGACAAAGCGAGAGCGTGAAGTGAAGGCCGCAGATCGTATTTTCGGGCTGCTCCCGGAAGATCAGGGTAGTTATTTCCGCATGCTTTGGGACGAGTTTGAAGCGTACGAAACGGCTGACGCGAAATTTGCCCACTTGCTGGATAACTTTCAGCCTTTCCTCTTAAACGACGTATCGGAAGGAAAGAGCTGGATAGAACATGGCGTACACAGATCTCAAGTGTGCAGGAGAAACGAGCATATTCCGGAGACATCAGAGATTGTCTGGGAGAAGATGCTCGAGGTCATGGAAAAACATATTGAAAAGGGCACACTGATTAGGGATTAAAGAAAGAGGTCATTCACATGTATGAAAGAGAGACAGAACAGCTTCAGAGCATCATAGACGACAGCCGGAAGATTGTATTTTTTGGTGGGGCCGGTGTCTCCACAGAGAGCGGCATTCCTGATTTCAGAAGTGCGGACGGCATCTATCACCAGAAATACAGATATTCTCCCGAGCAGGTAGTAAGCCACAGCTTTTTCATGCAGTACCCGGAAGTCTTCTATGAGTTCTATAAAGATAAGATGATGGCGCTGGAGGCAAAACCGAATCCTGCGCACAGAAAACTGGCGGAGTTGGAAGCGACGGGTAAGCTTACAGCGGTGGTGACACAGAATATCGACGGGCTGCATCAGGCTGCGGGAAGCAAGAGAGTGTATGAGCTTCATGGAAGCATTCATAGGAATTACTGTATGAAGTGCGGAAAGTTTTATGACGCACAGCATGTGAAAAGCAGTGAGGGAGTACCGAGGTGTGAATGTGGAGGCATGATCAAGCCAGACGTGGTGCTCTATGAAGAGGGGCTGGATCCTGCTACGGTTAGGGGCGCTGTGGAGGCAATTTCTGATGCGGATACCCTTATTATCGGCGGCACTTCTCTGGTTGTTTACCCGGCGGCAGGGTTTATCGACTATTTCAACGGGAAACATCTTGTGGTTATTAACAAGTCAGAGACAGCGAAAGCAGTCCGGGCGGAATTAACGATCGCAGCTCCTATCGGGGAAGTGATGGAAAGGATAGAGACTGATGAATTATAGATACATAGATATGGAAGCTTATAAGAGAAAAGAACATTTTGAATATTTTAAAAGTCTGGCGTATCCCTATGTAGGAGTGACGGTAAATGTGGATATTACAGAATTTTTAGAGATGGTCAGGGCTAAAGGGCTGCCGTTTTTTCTGGCGGTCTGTTATTGTGCCGGCAGGGCGGCGAACCGCGTGCTGGAATTCAGGCAGAGGATCAAAGACAATAGGATTATAGAATTTGAGAATTGCCGTACCTCCCATACGGTAGCCTTAGAAGACGGTACATACTGTTATTGTGATCTCAAGAATGACATGGAATTTCAGCAGTATATTCCATATGCAGTTCATGAGCAGGAAAAGGCGAAACGGGAAGCAACGATCCAAGAGGATGAGGCGCTGGACAAGTTTTTTATCTCCACTGTGCCGTGGATTTCCTACACCTCGTTGATTCAACCTGTGCCGGTCCCGGCGGACAGCAACCCGAGAATCACGTGGGGGAAATACTTCACGCAGGAGAAAACGACGCTTCTTCCTCTGTCTGTACTGTGCCACCATGGGCTGGTTGACGGACTGCACATCGCACAATTTTATGACTGGTTCAAAAAAGAGATCTCGGCGGTCGCAGGTATGTGACCACCGGGATCTCTTTGAATGATTAACGGATCAGGAAGGTATACATGCAGTCAATAATCAATACAGTCAGCAAAATTCCGCTGACGATATACACTGCCTTCTCTCCCATGCGCCGGGTTAGCCTCTCGAATAAAGGCTGCAGTACATACAGGAAAACCATCCCTCCGATGCCGAATCGTATGCTCGGATTCAGCGCGATGCGTCCCTGAAAATTAAAGGAGAATCTTGTATAATCCCACAGCCATTCCCCATGAGTGAATTCCATGATATAGCTTGCCAGAAGCTCCACCGCGGTGGCGATGACTACGATTCCGATAAATACAAGGACAGGGGTGATCAGTACCTTCCCGAGATAAATGCGTTTCTTCTGTAAGCCTTTCAGACATAGGATAAAAATGAGTGCTCCCACGCCGTATACGGTGCAGTAAGGTCCGAAAAGGACTCCTCTGTTTGAGAATCCCCATCTGTATACAACCACTTCAAGAAATACTTCGTAAATCCATCCGAGAATGGAATACATCATAAAGTAGAGAAAATATTCTGAAAGTATTTTACCTGTGTTCTTTTTCATCATTTGCCCTCCTATCGTTCCCATCTGCCCGATGCGCCGCAGGGCAGCGCCAGCCCAGCTTCCGTGACAGGAAGCCCGATCTCCTGAGACTCCACATGACCGCCCCATGGTTTTAATTCCGTGGCAATCATATACGTAAGCACGGCTGGAGCAAGACCGGTGGTGTAGGAATTTACAAGAAAGAACAGGGGATTTTTAGAAAGGATCTTTGTGCAGAGCTTGATGAGAGGATGGATCATATCTTCGATTTTCCATATCTCGCCTTTGGGGCCTCTGCCGTAGGAAGGCGGATCCATGATGATCGCGTCATAGTTATTTCCGCGCCGTATTTCCCTCTCCACAAATTTCACACAGTCGTCTACAAGCCAGCGGACAGGGGCATCCTTAAGGCCTGATGACACCGCGTTTTCCTTGGCCCAGCCGACCATACCCTTGGATGCGTCCACGTGGGTTACCTGCGCGCCTGCGGCGGCTGCCGCAAGGGTAGCTCCACCGGTATAGGCAAACAGGTTAAGCACTTTCACAGGGCGTCCGGCGTGCCGGATCTTTTCCGAGAACCAGTCCCAGTTCGCCGCCTGCTCTGGGAAAAGCCCAGTGTGCTTGAAACTAAACGGCTTTAGGTTAAAGGTAAGAGATCCGTAATGGATCTGCCACTGCTTTGGCAGGCTGAAAAATTCCCACTCTCCACCCCCTTTTTTACTGCGGTGGTAATGTCCGTTCATTTTTTTCCAGCCGGCGTGTTTTTTCGGCGTATTCCATATGACCTGAGGATCAGGCCGAACAAGGAGGTAATCTCCCCACCGTTCCAGCTTCTCACCGTTTGAACAATCTATCACTTCGTAATCTTTCCAGTTGTCTGCGATCCACATATGATTTCCCTTTCTATAACTGTCTGTCTGCCATGAAGCAGAGTAACAGATAGGATGCGTGCCTCTTTATAGAGATGGACGCTCATCTGATTATAGCACAGAGAGCGGGCAGGGGGAAGAAATATTATAGTAATTAGGTGGGGCATATGTTAAAATATAAGGCAGAAAGTTCAAATTAAGTTGTAGAACAGCTAAGATAAAATTATGGAGGTCAGCATTATGATCACAGTAAATGCAATGGGCGATATCTGTCCGATCCCTGTTGTAAAGACGAAAAAGGCATTGGGAGAATTAAATGGTTCCGGTCAGATCGAAGTCCTTGTGGACAATGAAACTGCCGTACGCAATGTCATGAAGATGGCAAAAAGCTCCGGCGCGGCGGCAGAACAGGAAAAGCTCGGAGATGGGCGGTACCGTATCCTGATTACAGTGGGGGAAGCGGCGGTTTCAGTAGCAGAAGAAAATAGGGGGAAGGCGGATGATCCATCTGAAGCAGCGGCATGCCGCACCTGCCTTGGAACCGTTGTGTCTGTCGGTTCTGACCGGATGGGTGACGGCAGTGATGAATTGGGGCATATTCTTATGAAGAGCTTTCTTTTTGCGGTGACGCAGCTGGATGAACTTCCTGACAAGATGCTCTTCTACAATGGAGGGGCAAAGCTGACGGTTGAAGGATCAGAGTGTTTGGAGGATCTAAAGACGCTGGAAGAACAGGGAGTGGAGATCTTAACCTGCGGGACATGCCTTGATTATCACGGCATCAAGGATAAGCTTGCGGTCGGCGGTGTGACTAATATGTATAGCATTGTTGAGATACTTCAGAGTGCAGTGAATGTGATCCGCCCGTAGTGAGAAACAGTGGAGAAAACTTGAGAAATTTATGAGGAGAGAGAACTATGAACGACGGGATTCATTTGACACAATTTGCGAAGCATGGAGGATGTGCGGCGAAGATTGGACCGGATACACTTTCGGGGGTGCTGGAACGGCTTCCAAAATTCACCGATCCGTCTCTGCTGGTGGGATTTGAGACGTCGGACGACGCGGCAGTCTATCAGATATCGGATGACGTGGCAGTGATACAGACACTGGATTTCTTTACCCCGGTGGTAGATGATCCGTATACCTTTGGACAGGTGGCGGCGGCAAATGCGTTAAGCGACGTGTACGCGATGGGTGGGGAGCCGAAGATCGCGCTGAATATCGTAGAATTTCCCGGAGAGCTCTCCCCCGATATATTAGGAGAGATCTTAAGAGGCGGTGCGGACAAGGTGCACGAGGCGGGAGCCGTCTTGGTGGGAGGACATTCCATACAGGACGACGTGCCAAAATACGGCCTTTCCGTGACGGGATTTGTCCATCCAGATAAGATTTATAAAAATTATGGCTGTCAGGCAGGCGATGTCCTCATCCTGACAAAACAGCTTGGATCCGGTATTGTGAATACGGCGGTAAAGGCACAGATGGCATCGCCGGAGGCGGAGAGGGAGGTGATCCGGGTAATGACCACATTGAATAAGAAAGCAAAGGAGACCGCGCAGAAATACACGGTCCACGCATGTACGGATGTAACCGGATTTGGACTTCTGGGACATTGCTCGGAGATGGCGTCCGCCAGCGGGGCGCGGATCGTCATACGACCGAAAAATATTGCTTATATTCAGGGGGCAAAGGAGTATGCGCGTATGGGACTTATACCCGGAGGGGCATATCGGAATAGGGACCATGTGGAGCCTTTTCTTGAAGCAGGACAGGTTATTGATGAGATGTGGCTGGATCTTCTGTGTGATCCCCAGACGTCAGGCGGGCTTCTCATGGCAGTGCCGGAGAGCGAGGCGGACAGTATGCTGAGGGAGCTTGCCCGTGCGGAGATAGGAACGGAAGTTTCTTTTGTGGGAGAGGTGCTGGAGAGCGGATGTGAGAAAGGCCGTATGGTTCTGGAAATGGGAGAGGGAGACAGATGAATCTGAAACAGCTTGAAGCATTTGTGCGTGTGGCAGAGACGAAAAGTTTTTCCGTTACGGCAAAACAGCTTTATCTGACTCAGCCCACGGTAAGCGCTCACATTGCGTCGTTGGAAAAAGAACTGAACGCTTGCCTGTTGGTAAGAAATACAAAGGGTGTGGCGCTCTCAGAAACAGGGAAAGAGCTTTATGCTTACGCGGAGCAGATGTTGGAATTAGAGCGCAAGATTAAGGAACGGTTTGGGCTGGATGGGAGAAGCGCAGGCAGTGTTCTCCGGGTTGCGGCATCTACTGTGCCGGCCCAGTATCTTCTGCCGGATATTATGGCAGTATTTTTAAAGAACTATCCAGATGAACAGATCAAAATAATGGAATCTGACAGTGCAGGTGTGATCGAAATGATCCGCACTCACAGAGCAGATATAGGATTTACCGGAACAGTAATCGAAAGGGGAAACTGTACCTATTTTCCTTTCTATCAGGATGAGCTGGTGCTTATTACACCGATGGAAAAACGTTTCCTTGAGCGTAAGGAGAGGGGAGAAAATATCAGTAGGTGGATCGGGAAGGAACCATTTATCATGAGAGAAGAAGGTTCCGGAACAAGAAAAGAAGCAGAGAAGATTCTTTCCAGCAGAGGGATCAATCTGTCAGAATTTAATGTGGCTGCCGTTGTGGAGAATCCGGAGACAGTGAAACGTTCTGTGGAAAACGGGGTTGGGATTTCAATTTTGTCCCGGCTGACTGCGGAGGAAGAAGCAATGGCAGGAAAGCTTTTGGTATTTCCCCTAGAAGAAATGGGAGGGAGGCGGGCGATCAATCTCGTATATGACGCGGGATATCCACATCTTCCGGCAGCCGATAAGTTTATTCAAGAAGTGAAAAAGTTATATTTATAGATAAAATCTATAAATGTTTGAAAGCTATCAGGGTTTTCGATTGGACGGGCTTAAAAGGGCGCTTTATACTTATACTAACGGACAATGGTGTCAGCGTGCAGGAATACGTTGTTTATAGTATGTTGTTTCTTTATGCTGATGCTATATCGCAGGATAAACGCTTTTGACTTATGGAAGCACAAGGAAAGGAAGCGAAAAATACCTATGATCTATATGGATAATGCGGCAACAACGATACAAAAACCGGACGAGGTAAAGGCGGCTGTTACAGCCGCCTTTGATTCTATGGGGAATGCGGGTAGAGGGGCATCTCAGCCTTCTTTAGATGCGTCAAGGGTGATCTATGACACAAGAGAAAAGCTGGCGCATCTCTTTAACGGCGGGAATGCCAAGCAGATCGTGTTTACAGCTAATTCTACGGAAAGCCTTAATATTGCCATAAAGGGTATTTTTGAAAAGGGAGATCATGTGATCACGACAGTGCTGGAACATAATTCTGTGCTGCGTCCGCTGTATGAATGTGAGAAGCAGGGTGTGGAGCTGACGATCTTGGGATGCGACGGGAAAGGGAATATTTCCTATGAGGAAATGGAGGAGGCAGTCAGGGAGAATACGAAGGCGGTCGTCTGTACGCATGCGTCAAATCTGACGGGAAATATGATCGATCTGAAAAAAGTGGGAGAGATCACGGAAAGGTATGGCATCTGGCTTGTTGTAGACGCATCTCAGACCGCCGGGGTATATCCTATTGATGTGGAGAAACTTCATATTGATATACTCTGTTTTACCGGGCATAAAAGCCTTAGAGGACCACAGGGAACAGGAGGCATGTGGGTGAGAGAAGGCGTACGGATCCGACCGCTGTTGTCAGGAGGAAGCGGAATTGATACATACAATCCAAGTCATCCTACAGAGATGCCTACGGCTCTGGAGGCCGGCACATTGAACGGGCACGGTATCGCCGGGCTGGGAGCGGCCTTGTCCTGCCTCGAACGGATGGGAATGGACTGTATCCGCGAAAAAGAACTGTCATTGATGCGACGGTTTTATGAAGGGGTATGCCAGATACCAGGAGTGAAAGTGTACGGAGACTTTGATACCGGCAGACGAGCTCCTATTGTTGCCCTTAATATTTGTGATTATGATTCTTCAGAAGTGAGCGACGCGCTCAGCGAGGAGTACGGTATTATAACTCGTCCCGGAGCGCACTGCGCGCCATTGATGCATAAAGCACTAGGAACGATAGAACAGGGTGCGGTGCGGTTCAGCTTCTCTCATTATAATACAGAAGAAGAAATAGATCTTGCGATAAGCGCCGTGGAAAATCTGTCGTGCGAATAAAAAGCGCGTCAAAGGAAAAGAGCAGGAGGGAAAAATATGAATCTGTCAGATTCAAAGAAAAAACTTGCCTTGGCAGGTATTGTCTGCGGGCTTGTGGCAGCATGTCTTGCATATTTCGGAAATCCGGCGAATATGGCATTTTGCATTGCGTGTTTTATCCGCGATACGGCGGGAGCCCTTGGATTTCATTCTGCAGAGAACGTGCAGTATGTAAGGCCGGAGGTCATTGGACTAGTACTGGGGGCGTTTTTGGCATCTGTTGTAACAAAGGAGTACCGATCTACAGCGGGATCATCACCCATGGTGCGGTTTGTACTGGGAATGATCCTTGTGATTGGCTCACTTGTATTTTTGGGATGCCCCCTAAGAATGATCATCCGCATGTCGGCAGGTGATCTAAACGCATGGGTGGCACTAATTGGTTTTGTCCTTGGAGTTGGAACGGGAGTATTTGCGCTGAAAAAGGGTTTCAGCCTTGGGCGGGCGCACACAGCAAATAGGATGAATGGTATTGTGCTTCCGATACTTCTCGCGGGAGTACTTGTGCTTGCGATGGCAGCGTTGTTAAAGAGCAGTGAGAGCGGACCGGGGAGCATGCACGCACCGGTGCTGATGTCGCTGGCAGGCGGTCTTATCTTCGGAGCTTTTGCCCAGAAGGCGAGGATGTGTTTTGCCGGAAGTATCCGCGATGTGGTCCTAATGAAAAATTTTGACCTGCTGACAGTCATCGGCGGATTGTTTGTGGTGATGCTGGTCTTCAATATTGCCACAGGGAAATTTATTCCCGCGTTTGATACGCCGGGAGTGATCGCTCACTCTGAGCATCTGTGGAATATTCTGGGGATGTACTCAGTAGGATTCGCAGCAGTTCTTGCGGGAGGATGCCCCCTGCGCCAGCTCATACTTGCCGGGCAAGGATCATCTGATTCTGCGGTGACAGTGATCGGTATGTTTGCAGGAGCTGGGCTGGCGCATAATCTCGGACTTGCGGCCAGCGGGACGGCGGCGGACGCGGCGACAGGTGAGATCGTGGCAGGCAGTGTGCCGCTAAATGGGAAGATCGCAGTCATTATTTGTATTGCAGTTTGTTTTGTGATTGCGTTTCTGAATAAAAGAACAGAAGGAAAGTAGAGGAAAATAGAATGAAAACAGTAGATGCAAGAGGACTTTCCTGCCCAGAGCCTGTGATGCTTACGGATGAAGCGGTAAAGTCCGGCAAAAGACCGATAAAAGTGCTGGTGTCAGAGCCCCATCAGAAAATGAATATAGAGAAATATGCTAAGGATCATGATATCAGCTTTACCACAGAAGAGACAGAAGATGGCTTTGCGGTTATGTTAGGCTAAGCTGCCTCTGTGAAAAAACAAATGGAATGGACGGAGAAATAGAAACTATGAGGAAGAAGGAATTAAAACTCGTTGTAACATTTCACACCACAGCAGACGCTATGGCAATGGAGAAGGCTTGTAGGGAGCAGGCAGTTCCCGGCAGACTGATCCCTGTTCCGCGTTCTGTTTCTGCAGGGTGCGGGCTTGCATGGTGCGCGCCCCTTGAGGAGCGAGCCCGGTTAAGTGAGATGATGCAGAAGATACACATCGGGGAGGAGGGGCTTTTCGAGTGCGTGCTGTAGTCTAATAGTCCCATTTGCGGTTCCCATGAGGAAGAAACAGGCAATACAAAACTCTGTCACAATTCCAACACACAACTTTCACAGAATGCTGATAACCTTTTAAACGTGCTTAAATACCTGTCTGCTTCATAGAATGGAGCAGGCAGGAGCGTCCTGATTTAGGAGAGGGCGCGCGGTAGTGAGAACAAGTTTAGGAGGGTATGGCATTGATCGAAGTGAAAAATCTGGTCAAAAAATATGGAAACCATCTGGCCGTAGATCACCTGAATTTCAAGATTGAATCAGGGCGTATCTACGGTTTTTTGGGTCCTAACGGCGCCGGAAAGTCCACAACTATGAATATTATGACCGGCTATCTCGGGGCGACAGAAGGAGAGGTGTTCATCAACGGGCACAATATTCTAAAAGAGCCCGAAGAGGCGAAAAAGCATATCGGCTATCTGCCAGAGCAGCCGCCGTTGTACATGGATATGACGGTGAGGGAATATTTAGAGTTTGCGGCAGAATTAAAAGGCATCAAGAAGGCAAAACGTGAGGATGAGATTACGGAAGTGGAAAAACTCGTAAAAATCAAAGACGTGGAACATAGGCTGATCAAAAATCTCTCTAAAGGGTACAGGCAGAGAGTAGGGCTTGCACAGGCAGTGCTCGGTTTCCCGGAAATCATCATACTGGATGAACCGAGCGTGGGGCTTGACCCGAAGCAGATCATTGAAATCCGCGAACTGATCCGCAAACTGGCGAAAAAGCATACTGTTATTTTAAGCTCTCATATTCTGGCTGAAGTACGGGAAGTATGCGACCATATCCTTATCATATCTAAGGGGAAGCTGGTAGCAAGTGACACGCCGGAAAATCTGGAGCGCCTGCTTGGCGAACACAATGTTGTGGAAATCGAGGCAGAGGCGTCCCCGTCGGATATCCGGCTTGTTCTAAAGAACGTTCCGGGCATAGAAAAGATTGATATCAAGGAAAACGGAGAAGAAACGTCCACAGCGTTTATTCATGAGAAAAAAGGCGAGGATGTGAGACTGAGCGTATTCCGGGCGTTTGCATCAGCGGGAATCCCGCTTTTGACATTGAAGGCATCAGGAACAACACTGGAAGATGTATTTATGGAACTGACCCAGAGCGATACTGTGCCTGAGGCGCTAGCAAAAAAGGGTGGCTGGGTAGAAGTTCAGACGGCTGACAGCAAATCAAATTCACAGGAGCAGGGAGAGGAGGTGCAAGAAAATGCTGGCGATTTATAAAAGAGAGCTGAAATCCTATTTTCAGTCCATGATCGGTCCGGTATTCGTGGCGTTTCTCATCGCGTTTACGGGCATTTATTTCATGGCGTACAACATGACAGCAGGATATCCGTACTTTTCTTACACACTCTCTGGATCTCTGATGGTGTTTATCGTGGGAATCCCGCTTATCACAATGCGCAGTTTTTCCGAAGAACGGAAGAATAAGACGGATCAGATGCTTCTGACTGCTCCGGTGAGCCTCTGGAAGGTTGTGTTCGGGAAGTATTTTGCCATGATGACGGTGATCGCGGTGCCGAATATTATATTCTGTATTTTCCCGCTTATCATAAAGTCGCAGGGAACGGCATACTTGACTGTGGATTACCTTTCCATTCTTGTGTTTTTTCTTCTGGGGTGCGCGTACGCGGCGATCGGAATGTTCCTTTCCGCTCTCACGGAGAGTCAGATTATCGCGTTTATCAGCACGTTCGGCATCCTTTTAGTACTGTATCTGTGGGACGGGATTCTGTCCATGCTGCCGAGTTCGTCAGTGAGCGGGCTAGTAGGCGTCCTGATTCTGCTGACTGTCGCAACATTCTATATCTGGCGGATGACAGATAATGTGATCTTGTCCGGTGGTATAGAACTGGTCGGGTTGATCGCAGGGATTGTAGTCTATGTCGTGAAATCGGAAGTATACGAGAACCTTTTGTCAAATCTTCTCGGGAAGCTGGCGATTGCCAATGTATTTACAGGCATCACGTCCAACAACATCGTGGACATTACCGGAATCGCTCTGTATCTGTCACTTATTGCTGTATTTGTGTTTCTCACGGTACAGGCGATCCAGAAAAGACGCTGGAGTTAGGAGGGCTGGACTGTGAAGAAAAATATGAAAAATATCAAAGAAATATTCCGTACGGCAGGCACGAAGCACGGCGCGTACAGCGTAGGGCTTACAGTTCTTGTCATTGCGGTAGTTATCGTGTTTAATCTGATCGTAGGGCAGATACCTGAGGCGTACCGTAATATTGATGTGAGCAGTACAAAGATCTATGAGATTTCTGACACAACGACAGAGCTCCTTGACAGCTTAGATAAAGAAGTCGAGATGACCGTGCTGGCGGTGAAGGATGAGACAGACGAACGAATTACCACATTTTTGAGTAAATATGAGGCGCTGTCTAATAAGATCCGTGTGGAGTGGATCGATCCGGTGTTACATCCGTCCGCGCTTACAGATTATAATACAAGTGAAAACACAATTGTTATCTCTTGCCCGGATACAGATAAGACGACAACCGTTTCTTTCGGGGATATCCTTGTGATGGACGAATATTCTTACTATTATTATGGGAGTACTTCTTATACAGAATTCGACGGAGAAGGACAGATTACTAGTGCGGTCAATTATGTGACGAACGATGTTGGCAAGACTATCTATCAGACGACAGGTCACGGCGAAAGTTCATTGTCCTCAACAGTTACGGATCTAATGGACAAAAACAGCTACACGCTTTCAGAGATTAACATGCTCATGAGCGATTCCATACCAGACGACTGTGATCTTCTGCTTATGTACGCTCCGGCGGCAGATCTGTCGGACAACGAGGTGGGAATGCTCACGGATTATCTCTCCGGCGGCGGTAAGGTTATGGTACTTTTCGGAGATACCAATGCCGTTGATCTGCCGAATCTGGCGGCGGTTCTGAAAACATACGGAATGGAGCTTGCGGACGGATATATTGCGGATCCGGCAAGGTGCTACCAGAATAACCCGTATTATATTTTCCCGGAAATGTCAGTGTCAGGGGACATGGCGTCTGGAATCGAATCAGAGATGGCGCTGCTGACAAACACGCATGGCATGAATCTGACAGATCCGGAGAGGGATACGATCTCCACGGTCTCATTTCTGACGACTTCGGATCAGGCATATGCAGTGACCGAAGAGTCACAGGAGCAGGGCACATATACATTGGGAGCCGTGGCGACAGAGGAGATCACAGTGGGAGGTGATTCAGACAGTGAGAGTTCGGATACGGATGAGGTGGACAGCGGGGACGACAGTACAGATGACAGCTCTGACGGCAGCGCGGAATCTGGCGGATCCGAGACTGTTGAGAGCCGGCTCACCGTGATTACGGCGGGAAGCCTGGTCGACCAGACTATCACGGATACATTCCCGCAGCTTGAGAATACGCAGCTCTTTATGAACGCCGTATCAGCTAACTTTGAGGGTGTGCAGAATCTTTCTATCGAAGCGAAGAGCTTAAGTGTAGAGTACAATACAGTTCAGCACGCAGGATTGTTCAGTCTGCTTATGATTTTCGGCATCCCGGCAGTGATCCTGATCGGTGGATTCGCCGTATGGTTCAGGAGGAGAAAGGCATGATGAAAAGAAACAGAGGACTTTTGGCGTTGATTGCCGTGCTGGTTGTATTGCTGGTGGTATATTTCGGACTTCAGGCGTGGAATAAGAGCAAGGAAGAAGAGGAGGCGGCTGTGGTCCATGTGACGGATACAGCCGCAGAGGATATCGTTTCCATAAGGCTTGATGTGGGAAACGGCGAGATGGTATTCGAAAAGGAAGAAGATACATGGGTCTATCTCTCTGATCCCGATTTCCCGTTGGCGCAGAGTTACCCGGAGACAATGGCGGACACGGTGGGAAACATCACTGCAGACAGGGAACTTTCGGACGGGGATACCATGGAAGATTACGGGCTGGATGAGCCAACCTATACCATTGAGTATACAGACGCGGATGGCAATGTGACGGACGTGTATTTCGGAAACATGACGGGAGAGAACTATTATGTGACCGTCGGCGATGAAGGCAGAGTATACACCGTAGCGTCCACGGCACTTGACAGCCTGAGCTATACGCTGGATGATATTGCTCAACTTGATACTTTCCCGAGTATCGGCAGCGGTAATCTGGTGAAGGAAGTCATCACCCGCGGCGGGGAGACGACAGTCTATGACAGCGAGGATGAAGAGCAGGAAGAGGATATCGCTTCAGTGGCAGGCGGTCTTGGCGCTGTAAGTCTTTCCGAGGTGGCGGATTATTCCGTGGAGAATGAGGATCTTGCGGGATTTGGACTTGATGAGGAGACGAGGATCACCGTGGAGGCAACATACACGGAGGACGACGAAGAGAAGGTGCTGACACTGTATATCGGGAATGAGGACGGCAGCGGAAACCGCTATGTCATGATGAATGATTCCCGGATCGTGTATCTGATCTCGGACGAGATATGCGGCAACATTTTGAACGAGTCGGAATAGACACTGCTCCTGCGCAGTCGGCATTTAGATTTTAAGTATGCAGATTTTATAGTATTTTTATTGACTTTCCTTGAAAAACAGAGGAAAATATATTTCATATCGTAAATCAAAAAGGATGGATGAAAATGAAAGAAAAATTCATACGTTTTATGCAGGGAAGATACGGAGTGGATCAGCTCTCCAAATTTATCCTCATACTGGGACTGGTCTTTGTCGTAATATCGGCGCTCTTTAACAACGCGCTGAGCCTGCTGACGTACATACTCGGCTGGGTGATGGTGATCTACTGTTACTTCAGGATATTTTCAAGGAATATACCGAAGCGCTACGCGGAGAATCAGGCATACCTTGCAAAAACATATAAGATCCGCACTTTCTTCGGGAAGCAGAAGAATATCTGGCAACAGAGAAAGACGCATCATATCTATACATGCCCTTCCTGCAAGCAGAAGATCCGCATCCCAAAAGGGAAAGGAAAGATTGAAGTAAGGTGCCCTAAGTGCGGGACGACATTTATCAAGAATAGTTAAAAGATATAAAAAATCCGACAGTTAGATAGGACTGTCGGATTTTTTATGAAAGTGCAACGTTTATACGACAGGAATTATGGGTGGAAATGTCTTTAGAATCGGAAATCTCTCCGGTTATCCTGCTCGATCAGTCTGAGGTTTTTCAGTACCACTGCCCGTGCCTTTTCGTTTGGCACATTGAGCACTTCTTTTTCGATCAGCTTATCGCCGATGGCTTTCGTCTCCGGGGAAGCGTAATCCATCAGATATTCTTTTAATGTCATCAGGGCGTTTGGATGGCAGCAGTTCTGTATCTGCCCGCTCTTGCACAGGGACATGAAACGGTCACCTGTGCGCCCTTCCCGGTAGCAGGCGGTACAGAAGCTGGGGATGTAGTCCATCTCCATGAGCCAGCGCACCACTTCGTCCAGCGTGCGGTTATCGCTGACGTCAAACTGTTCGGATTTTTGATCCTCCGGCTCAGGTTCGTAATAGCCACCTACGCTTGTACGCGACCCACCACTGATCTGGGAGACACCCAGATGAAGGACACGCTCCCTTGTTTTCTGATTTTCCCTTGTGGAAATGATCATGCCCGTGTAAGGAACGGAGATGCGGATGCACGCCACTATTTTTGAGAAGGTGTCGTCGTCGATGCCATTGTCAAAATCATCCGGGTTAATATCGTCTGCGTGTTTGAGTCTCGGCACGCTGATGGTGTGCGGTCCCACGCCGAATACCGCCTCCAGATGCTCTGCGTGCATGAGAAGCCCCGCAAATTCATAGCGGTATTTGTCAAGACCGAAGAGGACTCCCAATCCTACATCGTCGATGCCGCCCTCCATTGCCCGGTCCATTGCCTCAGTGTGGTAGTTATAATCATGCTTCGGACCCGTGGGGTGAAGCTCAAGATAGCTCTCCTTGTGGTAAGTCTCTTGGAACAGGATATAGGTTCCGATGCCTGCCTCTTTTAAGAGACGGTAGTTGTCCACTGTCGTTGCGGCAATATTGATATTGACGCGGCGTATCGCTCCGTTTTTGTGCTTGATGCTATAGATCGTCTCGATGGATTTCAGATAGTAGTCCATGGTGTTGCGGACAGGGTCTTCCCCGGCTTCCAGCGCGAGGCGCTTATGGCCCATATCCTGAAGCGCGATAACCTCTCTTCGGATGTCCTCCTGAGAGAGTTGTTTTCTTGGGATGTGTTTGTTCTTCGCATGGTACGGGCAGTAGGTACAGCCGTTGATGCAGTAGTTGGACAAGTACAGCGGGGCAAACATAACGATGCGGTTGCCGTAGAAATCTTTCTTGATCTGTTCCGCCAGCTTATAGATTTCCTGATTCTTTTCCTCAATGGGACAGGCAAGCAGAACGGATGCCTCCCGGTGAGAAAGCCCTTTGCGTTTCTTTGCCTTTTCAATGATGGCGTCGATAAGTTCCACATTTTCTTTGTTCTCGTCCGCATAGGCAAGCGTTTCGAGAATTTCTTCGTGGCTGATGAATTCGTCAGCACATTTTGAGTTTACGTCGTACATAACAGTTTCCTCCTTATCTTTGTCTGTTTTTCTATGTCTGTGCGTTTATAGCGTAGTGCTCTTATACAGCGGTGCTAAAGATGATCGGATTACATATTCAGCGAATCTCCCCGACTGACGGCGACACGGTACCCGATGCGCTTCATTCTCTGCCTCAAGTCCTCAAGGCTTTCCGCGGCTTCGCTCCCCGTGCACAGTTTGTTGTCGTACAAGAGGTATTTTTCCCTCACAGAAGCAGGGGAGAGATTAGGCATCACCACATTCGCTCCCGCGAGGATGCCTTGCTCCCTGCCGTCTGGGGCGATGGTTCCAAGCGCTGTGGTCGCGGGCAGCAGGGCTTTCGGAAGCAGGAGGCGGATAAGCCCCAGCATAAAGAGGGTCAGCTCCAGCGGGCCTGCGGGTTCCTTTGCAAACGGCGTGTCGTGATGGGGGATGAAAGGTCCAATCCCGACCATCTGCGGATTTATTTCCTTTAGAAAGAGCATGTCGTCCGCCAGATTTTCCGGAGTCTGGTAAGGGGAGCCGACCATGAACCCAGTTCCTACCTGATATCCGGTCTCCTTTAAGCTTCTAAGACAGTCCTGACGGTGAGCAGCGGTCAGCGCTTGCGGGTGCAGCCGGCTGTAATGCTCCGCGTCATAGGTCTCGTGCCGCAGAAGGAAACGGTTAGCCCCGGCTTCATACAGCTTTTGGTAGCTTTCCGGGGAGCGTTCCCCGATAGAGAGAGTGATGGCGCAGTCTGGCCAGCCTTTTCGCATAGAAGAAATAATATCCGTCAGTCGTTCATCCGTGAACCAGCCGTCTTCTCCGCCCTGAAGCACAAAGGTGCGGAAACCAAGGACATAGCCCTGCTCACAGCAGGAAAGGATATCCTCTTTTGTCAGGCGGTAGCGCTCTGCGTCCGGATTGCTCTTTCGTATACCGCAGTAGTAGCAGTCATTTTTACAGTAATTTGTAAATTCGATTAATCCCCGGATATATACGTCGTATCCGTAGTGACGGATGCGGACGGCTCTTGAGCGCTCAAAGAGATACTCTGCAGCTTTGGGCGTGCGTCCGCGGATGAGCTGCGTCCACTCCTTTCGAGAGAGATCGCGCCTTTGCTCCAGCTTGTTGATGAGCCGGATAAGGGTATTTTCCGGCATATGTATTTCAGGTGTAAGTGTCATAGGAAGTCCTCCGGCTCTTAAATGTTTTTTCCGTAGATGGTCTTGGTGCTCACACCGGGCAGCATCCCCAGTTTGCCGGATATTGCGCTGATGACAGAATTCGGGGCATCCATTGCCACGCTGATGACATGGATGCCTTTTTCCCGGTAGGGAATGCCCATTCTGCCGATGACGTATTCGCCGTATTCACTGAGCAGATGATTGAGCTCTCCGACAGATTCGAGGGATTCCAGGATGATGCCGATAAGGGCGATTCTTGTGTCCATATGTGATTTCTCCTTTGCCTGTGGATTTCCGTTCATGAGGCGCCATATGCGCAGTCATGATGAAGCGTTTTCGCCGCATTCCGAATCTGGTTGATGCGTAAGCCGGAACGGACGCCTGGCAGATATAAAAAATGGCGCCTCAAGGCGCCGGAATATGAAAAGAAAGGGGAATCCTCCCCTGCCTGTCATGTATGTGCGCCTTTTTGCTCAGGTCATCAGCGTTGGGAAGATGCCTTTGCAGTCAGAACGAATGTCTGTTCCAAGTATAACACGGCACTTGTAAATATACAAGAAATACAGTCATTGATTTTATCTCATCCACAAGATAGAATAGAAAAAGGAGGACAGACATATGGCAGATGTAAGAAAACATATCGTATTTCACGGGCGCGTCCAAGGAGTAGGTTTCCGCTATACGGCAAAGTGTCTCGCGCGGGCGCTGGATCTGACTGGGTGGGTGCGAAACGACTGGGAAGGAACTGTTACGATGGAAATTCAGGGCAGCGAGGTGCTTATAAATAAGCTTCTTAAGGGCTTGAACGGCGGGCATTTCATCTCCATTGAGTGGATGGACACAAAAGAAATCCCTCTGGAGGAAGAACAGAAGTTTACAGTGAAAATGTGAGTATCAGAAAATAGGAGGAAGAATAGAATGAAACTGGGATTTATCGGAACGGGAAACATGGCGGGCGCCATCATGGGCGGTATCATTAAGAATGAGATCTTTAAACCAGAGGAGATCATTGGGGCAGACATTTCCGGGGCGGGGCGTCAACGTGCGAAGGAGACATATGGTATCCATGTGACGGATAACAATAAGAAGGCGGCGTCAGAGGCGGAAGTGCTCGTCCTCTCCGTGAAGCCGCAGTATTACGCGGAGACAATCGCAGAGATTAGAGACTATGTCCGCGAGGACCAGATTATAATTACAATCGCTCCGGGCAAGACGCTCTCTTGGCTTGGAGAACAGTTTGGGAAATCGGTGAAGATCGTGCGCACAATGCCGAATACTCCTGCGCTTGTGGGCGAGGGGATGACCGCGGCATGCGTCAATGAATATGTGACGGAAGAGGAGAGGGCATATGCCCTCAAGATATTAAGTTCTTTCGGAAAGGTGGAGTTTGTCCCTGAAAACCTTATCGACGCGGTGGTCGCTGTCAGCGGCAGCGCACCGGCATATGTGTTTATGTTCATCGAAGCCATGGCGGACGCGGCGGTGGCTGAAGGGATGCCGAGGGCTCAGGCATACCAGTTCGCAGCACAGGCTGTATACGGCAGTGCGAAGATGGTGATGGAGACAGGGAAGCATCCAGGGGAACTCAAGGACATGGTATGCTCCCCGGCGGGAACTACCATCGAGGCGGTCGCTGTACTGGAGGAGAGAGGGCTTCGCAGCGCGGTAATCGAAGCGATGCGGGTGTGCGCGGAGGTTTCCCGTACAATGTAATATGGATTTCAGAAGACGGAAATCTTACATATCGGACAGTAGGACACGGTTTGAAAAGGAGAACAGATGAACATACAGGGCTTACAGAAACTGACACTTCTGGATTATCCGGGGAATGTGGCATGTACGGTCTTTCTGGCAGGATGTAATTTCCGCTGCCCGTTTTGCCACAATGCCTCTCTTGTGACCCATGTAGATGTGGAGGCACAGATCCCAGAAGAAGAGGTGCTCTCTTTTCTAAAAAAACGGTCGGGAGTGCTAGACGGGGTGTGCATCACAGGCGGGGAACCGCTGCTCTCTACGGATCTGGAAGAGTTTATCCGGAAGGTCAAGGAAATGGGGTACAAGGTGAAATTGGACACCAACGGCAGCCACACGGAGAAGCTGAAGCATCTGGCGGAGGCGGGGTTTATCGACTATGTGGCAATGGACATCAAGAATGCTCCGGGGAAATACGGGATGACGATCGGGATTGAAGATTATGATCCCGCAAATGTTGCAAAGAGCGCGGCTTATCTGATGGCAGGGAGTATCCCTTATGAATTCCGGACCACGGTTGTCAGAGAATTCCATACGAGGGAGGATTTTGAGGAGATCGGCAGATGGTTAAGAGGCGCTGAGAGATATTTCCTTCAAAGCTTTGTGGATTCTGGAGACCTGATACAGCCGGGGCTTCGCGGCTACACCAAGGATATCATGGAGCAGGCGCTTGACATCGTGAAGAAGTACATCCCCAAGGCGGAGCTTCGGGGTGTGGAATGAAGATATACACATAAAAGGATGATACACGTGGTAGAAGAAAAGAAAACACCAATATCTAGTATATTAAAAATATAATAAAAACTAGATATTGGTGCTTTCTTGTTGACAGTAATCTTTCTGTGGTGATAGAATGGATACAGACACTTGCAGATATATGGAATATTATGCAGAAAATTGTACGGCTTGGAGTATGCGCAGCATACTTCGAAAATGAAAACCCAAGAGATCGGAACACAAAAGAAAATAAAAGGAAGGAGTTCACGGCAATGTATCAGGTTAAAAAAAGGGACGGAAAGATTGCACAATTTAATCTTGCCAAGATCGGCGAAGCGATCAGAAAAGCATTTGAAGCTCAGGAAAAAAACTATAATCAGGATATTATTGATATGCTGGCGTTAAAGGTCACGGCATGTTTTGAGCCAAAGATCCACGAGGATCTGATCTCGGTTGAAGATATACAGGACAGTGTGGAGTCTGTTCTTATCCAGGCTGGTTATGACGATGTGGCGAAAGGGTATATCCTTTACAGGAAACAGCGAGAGAAGATCCGCAACCTAAATTCCACCCTTCTCGATTACAAAGAGATCGTGGATGGTTATGTGAAGGTCACAGACTGGCGCGTGAAAGAGAACTCTACAGTGACTTATTCTGTGGGCGGCCTGATTCTGAGTAATTCCGGCGCGATCACAGCAAATTACTGGCTGTCGGAGATTTATGACGATGAGATTGGCAAAGCGCATAAGAACGCGGATATTCATATCCATGACTTGTCCATGCTCACGGGCTATTGCGCGGGCTGGTCTTTGAAACAGTTGATTCAGGAGGGATTAGGCGGAATCCCGGGACGGATTACATCAGCTCCGGCGAAGCATTTGAGCGTGCTCTGCAACCAGATGGTGAACTTCCTCGGCATTATGCAAAATGAGTGGGCGGGAGCGCAGGCATTTTCCTCTTTTGATACTTATCTTGCTCCGTTTGTCAGGACGGATGGGCTGACATATCCCGAAGTGAAGAAGTGTATTGAATCTTTTGTTTACGGTGTCAATATTCCGTCCCGCTGGGGCACACAGGCTCCTTTCACTAATATTACGCTGGATTGGACGGTACCAAATGACCTGAAAAATCTTCCGGCGATTGTTGCTGGAAAAGAGATGGACTTTACTTATGGTGACTGCAAGGAAGAGATGGACATGATCAATAGGGCGTTCATCGAGACAATGATTGAAGGCGACGCGGAGGGACGCGGATTCCAGTATCCAATCCCGACTTATTCTATCACAAGTGATTTTGACTGGTCCGGGACGGAGAATAACCGCTTGCTCTTTGAAATGACAGCAAAATACGGTACTCCATATTTTTCAAACTATATCAACAGCGACATGGAACCGAGCGATGTGCGCAGCATGTGCTGCCGTCTGCGCCTTGATCTGCGCGAGTTGCGCAAGAAATCCGGCGGCTTCTTCGGAAGCGGCGAGAGTACAGGTTCTGTCGGCGTTGTGACTATCAATATGCCGAGAATTGCATATCTGTCAGAAAATAAGGAAGACTTCTATAAAAGGCTGGACCGGCTGATGGATCTGTCGGCAAGATCGCTTCACATCAAGAGAACAGTTATCACGAAGCTGCTTAAAGAGGGGCTGTATCCATACACAAAGCGGTATCTGGGCACATTTGAGAATCATTTTTCTACGATCGGTCTGATTGGAATGAACGAGGCTTGCCTCAATGCAAAATGGATCCGCAAGGATCTGACCTGCAAAGAGGCGCAGGAGTTCACGAAAGAAGTACTGAACCACATGAGGGAGCGTCTGTCTGACTATCAGGAAGAGTACGGGGATCTGTACAACTTGGAGGCGACTCCGGCGGAATCTACCACATACCGTCTGGCAAAGCACGATGTAGAGCAATTCCCAGATATCATCACAGCAGCAGAAAAGAACGGCACGCCGTATTACACGAACAGTTCCCATCTTCCAGTGGGATATACGGAAGATGTCTTTGAGGCGCTGGATATTCAGGATGAACTTCAGACCTTATATACGTCAGGTACTGTGTTCCATACATTCCTGGGAGAGAAGCTGCCCGATTGGAAGTCCGCAGCGTCTCTGGTGCGTAAGATTGCTGAGAATTACAGACTGCCATACTATACGATGTCGCCAACATATTCAATCTGTAAAAATCACGGGTATCTTACAGGCGAACAGTTCAAATGTCCGTACTGCGGCGAGGAGGCGGAGGTCTACAGCCGGATCACAGGATATTACCGTCCGGTGAAAAACTGGAACGACGGAAAGACACAGGAGTTTAAGGAGCGCAAGGTTTATGACATTACCAATTCGCATATGCGCCCGAGGACAAAGGCTGCTGCGGAGGAAGCCGCTAAGGCACCGGCAGATGCGGACGGGACGAAAACGCTCCTCTTTACGACAAAGACATGTCCAAACTGTCGTATAGCAACCCGTTCCCTTGAGAAAGCGCACATTCCTTATGAGATAGTAGATGCGGAGGAAAATCTGGAACTGGTAGAAAAATATGGGGTGATGCAGGCTCCGACGCTGATCGTTGTAAAAGACGGTCAAGTCACGAAGCTTGCCAATGCCTCCAACATAAAAGATTATGCAGAAAAGGAAGGCTAAACTATGTATGATATTGGTATTATCGGTGGAGGAACCGCCGGAATGACAGCTGCTGTCTACGGGCAGCGTGCAGGAAAAAAGACACTGATTATCGAGGGAGGAGCATTCGGTGGGCAAATCACGTCCTCCCCCAATGTGGAAAACTATCCCGGCATCGCAAGTGTGAGCGGGAGTGAGTTCTCCATGAATCTCCTTGATCAGGCGACCAAATTGGGCGCGGATACCGTGACAGAACAAGTAACGGGAATCCGGGATGAGGGCAGTCAGAAAGTGATTGTGACTGGCAGTAATGAATATCCGTGTAAGAGCGTTATTCTAGCTACAGGGGTGACTCACAGGCATTTGGGCGCTCCGGGGGAGGAGCGTCTGGCCGGGGCAGGAGTGTCTTACTGCGCGACCTGCGACGGTATGTTCTTCCGTGGAAGAGACGTGGCAGTGATTGGTGGCGGGAGCACGGCACTTCAGGACGCAGAGTTCCTGTCCAACTACTGTAAAAAGGTGTATCTCATCCACCGCAGGGATGAATTCCGTGGCGAGGATAATATCGTAAAGCGGCTTAGGGAAAAAGAAAACGTGGAGTTTATATTAAGCGCTACGGTTAAGGAGATCGCTGGGGAAGACGCCGTCGAGAAACTGATCCTGAATCATAAGAAGACGGGAGAGGAATCAGAACTTCCGGTTGCAGGAGTTTTTGTTGCGGTGGGGCAGATCCCGAAGAATGAAGTGTTTGCGGATGTGGTGAAGCTGGATGCGGGTGGATTCATCCTCGCCTCGGAGGATTGCCTTACGTCACATCCGGGGATTTTTGCAGCGGGGGACTGCCGGACGAAAGAGGTAAGGCAGCTTACGACCGCGGCGGCAGACGGCGCGGTGGCAGCGCTTGCCGCATGCAAATACATCGTGGAGTGAGTGTGGACAAAGCGAGCGCAGATTTTTGCGTATAAAATATAACAGGTGGAGAGGCATATATCTTTTGGGGGCGAGCTTTTGCTCGTGTCACAACACAAAGGCGCATAGGAGCGCAAAGTTGCGCTCCAAGGGTCCGTGTTGTTCTACGGCCCGCGCAAGATATATACCCCTCCTCCTGTTTTTGTTTTTCTTCAGGAATCAGCCGCCACTGTATGTGCCTCCCGGCGGCTATATTAGGTGCGCTATTTTGTTTCGTTATACGTATCTTTGCGGTTCTTATGTTTCACAATTGCCGCATGGTCTCAAATGTATTATACAGATTCAACTGACCATACCCCCACTCCCGGTTAGGGTATTCCATCGTCTTCGGCCGTATAGTTCCCAAGATGAGCAGGCTCTTTAGCTGGAGGGAATCTACCCCCGGTGCTTTTTCAATATAGATAAGCCATTCCAGCATAAGGGCGGCGGCGCCAGCAGTGATGGCTGCGGAAACACAGGAGCCGGAGCGTGTTAAGAAGCGTCCGTCCGGGAGCGCGCCCACCACGTTGATGCCGGGGGCTGTGATGTCTGGCTTAATCTGTCCGGCGCGGGTATAGCCTCTTCCTGATGCCTGCGCTACGCCGCCACTGTTTCCGTCATAGTAGGAGACGGTAACGGGACTCTGCGCGTTGGCAGGGTTGGTTAGGGTGTAGTACGGATCAGCTTCGAGAAAATACACCTCTCCGGTTAAGAACTCTGTCACGGGGAGCCACATATGAAAACGTCCGTCAGTTAGGGTTAGAGGCTCTACGACGATCTTCCAGATGCCGGACGCAGGTGCATTGAAACGGAAGAAAATTAGTTCGGAATTGCTTTTTTCTACAAGCAGACGGTAGTCAATGGACACCCGCGTACGCTCGAATAAAAAGTCAATCTCCGCACTGGCGCCTACGCGGAAAGGAATACGGGATGTATTTTCTCCGGAGGGAGAGATGATAGAGATGGACAAGATGTTGGGAATCTCTGTCCATAGTTCTAGAGAGAATCCGGAGACATTTTCTCCGACCCGCAGTTCCACGCTCTTTATGTCCGTATCATTTTCTATGACATTGTAGTAATGGTGCCGTTTATCTGCTTCATTTCCTGTGCCGATGATAGAGACATGGTTCGCCCGGGTACTGTATTGTTCAATAAGAAAAGAAAATGGCTGAGTGCCGATATGACCTCCCATGCTAGTTCCGACGGTGATGCACATGACAAGAGGAAGTCCGAGAGAATCCGCCAGAGTGTTTAAGTACTTAAGTCCAAGCATCAGATCAGTTTCCTGATAGCACACGGAATCTTCAGAGATAAAATAATAGTCCTGCAAATATTGTTTTGCCTGTTTTAACTTTACCACGGCGAGCGTCGCTTCGGGGGCTGCCCCTAAGAATTGCTGTTCAGGGGCGGCAGATCCGGCGGCGAGGCTTGCAACATAGGTTCCGTGCCCACTTTCATCTACCGAGGGAACTAGTTCAAGAGGCGTCACGGAACGGAGCGCCTCATTGATACGTTCTTCCGTGAATTCGCTTCCATAGGCAAGCCCATCTGGAGGCGTTCCTGTCTGCACGGTTTGATCCCAGATAGCGGCGATTCTCGTTGTTCCGTCAAGTTTTCTAAAAATATCGTTTGTATAGTCGATGCCGCTGTCTAGAAATCCGATCAGCACACCGCTTCCTTTTAGCTGTAATGTAGGATAGTTCTGGACAGGAAGGATCCCGGTCTGATTCAGCGTTTCCATGCTCAGAGGAGCATAACATTTTGGGATAGAGTTATAAGAATAGCGGGAGAGTGAGATAGGATCTGCGATGTCCGCGGGCAGATAAATACATTTGTAGTCATAACCTGCGTCCTGCTCACAGCGTTCCTCCTGCATAATGCTGTTAAAAAATGGTGTGCGTACATGGTTTCCTATAAAGTCGCGGTAATCTTCGGACAAGATCTGTTCTTTGCAGACGCTTGGATCTATCATGGCAGTTACCCGGAAAGACGTTTTCATAATCATATGAAAGTCACTGCGCCAGTATGCTAACTTAAAAAAATATAAATTCCTTTCATATTGGTTGAAGTTGGCGGTCAATGGGGTATAATGAATATAAGTTAAAACACCGCTGTATTCTGCACGGTGGCCCATATGTCCAAAAGGACAAAAGAAGAAGGGAGAAGATAGACATGAAAGATTTTTTTGAAGATTTAGGGAAACGTCTTGGATCGACTGCGGAGACAGTGACAAACCGCGCTGGTGAAGCGATCGAAATTCAGAGGCTGAAGAGCCAGATCAGAGGGCTTGCAAGAGGAAATGCGGTAGATTTGATGGAGCTGGGACGTACTATCTATGACAGATATAAAGCAGGGGAGGAAGTAGAGGAGAACGCGAAGGCTCTCTGTGACGCAATCAGTGACAGGGAAGCTACAATCGAAGGCTATGAGAAGAAAATATCCCGCATCAGAGGTTCTTTTGAGTGCCCCAATTGCGGAAAGATGGTGGCAAAGGATATGACATACTGTCCGTATTGTGGGGAAAAAACTCCTGAGGAATCAGAGAAAGAGCAAGAAGCAGCGCAAGAAGATACAGCGGAGGAAAATCCTGTGGACAATATAAAGGAAAAAACCGTGGATGTAGCAGAGAAAGCTGCTAAGAAAGCTGAAAAAGTAGCAAAAAAAGCCGGAGAAGCAGCGAAGCAGGCAGCCGATAAGACAGGAAAAGCCGTAGGAAAGGCAGCAGAGAAGGCGGAAAAGATGGCAGAAAAGGCGGCTGGAAAGACCGGCGAGATGGCGGAGAAAGCAGCAGAGAAGGCTGGAGAGATGGCAGAAAAGGCTTCCGAAAAGATTAGCGAGGCGGTAAATAATAAATCAGAGAAGTAAAAAAGACATCAGGAGATTTCCGATGAAAAAAAGATGGTTTCTATATGAAGCGACAGCTTTGTTTGGCGCAGATCAGATATGTAAAACCTATGTTGAACAAAATCTGGATCCGGAGGAGGAGAAAAGACTGACGGACCGCGTTGTTCTTCGGCGTGCCCACAACAGGGGGATTAGTTTTGGGATTCTGAAAGATACGCCAAAAGCTGTGCTTACATTGTCTGTTTTGGCCGCCAGTATAGTGACGGTGATACAGGTATTCAGCATGTTCCAGAGAAAGAGGATCCTGCGCAGCGTGTCTTTATCCGCACTGGCAGCCGGGGCGTGGAGCAATACGTTTGACCGGTTTGCCCGAGGATATGTAGTTGATTATATCGGGTTTCCGTGCAGGAAGAAAAAAGTTTCATCGGTCACTTATAATTTTGCCGATTTTTTCATCGCAATGGGAGCAGCGGGAACATTGGCAGGCGAGCTCTTTTCCTCAAAATAAAAAAAGAAAGAAGCCGTTGGCAGGAGAGTGCCGTGATAGAGAATATCACGGCATCCCGACAGCGGCTTTTACTTTGTCAATATCGCCTGTAAATACGAGACCATCCATTCCGAGAGATCTTCCTATTTCAATGTTTTCCTCAAGATCATCAATAAAGAAACATTCCCGCGGATTAAGGGAAAAGGTTTCAAACAGATACCGATAGATCGCGGGATCAGGTTTTGCCATTTTGAGCGGAGCGGAAAAAACAATACCTCGGAATTTTTTTAAAACATCGTAACGGGCTGCCTGCTCGGCGAAATATGTCGGTGCGTTAGACAAAAGATACATAGGGATGTCCTGTTCATACAGGGCGTCGATAAAACAAAGCGTATCTTCCAGAGGCTGGACGTACTTAGGCCATTTGCGGAAGAAATCCTGCGTGGCGGCCTTTAGCCGGTCAGGAACGAGGGATACTGCGCGCTGCGCATTTTCATCATAGTCAATCGTTCCCTTGTCTAGCTCATGCCAGTTGGTAAAGATTACAGAAGAAAGAATCTCATAGTCCTGATCGTTGGCACAGAACTGGTGGAGAATGTATCTTCCGTCAAATTTTCCGATTACATTTCCAAAGTCAAATACAATACTTTTGTATCTCATGGCCGCCTCCTTGCCATAGATCGATTCCCATATAATAGGTTGGTTTGTTGCGATAATTGATCTCTTATAACAGATTGATTCCGTTTTCTTTCGCCTCTTTGGCAACGTTTTCTGGCCAGAGAGAGGACTGGACTTCCCCGATATGTGCTTTTCTCAGATAGTACATGCAAATACGGGACTGCCCGATGCCTCCGCCTACTGTATAGGGAAGCTCCTTGTTAAGAAGGGATTTTTGGAATGGAAGTTTTGCGCGTTCTTCGCAGCCAGCGGTTTTGAGCTGGCTTCTTAAAGAGTTCTCGTCAACGCGGATTCCCATGGAGGAGAGTTCCAGTCCCATGTCAAGAACAGGGTAATGGACGATAATATCTCCGTTTAACTCCCAATCATCGTAGTCAGGGGCCCGGCCGTCGTGTTTTTTTCCCGAAGCTAATATCTTGCCGATCTGGGAAATGAATACGGCGCCTTTTGCTTTTGCAATACGGTTCTCTCGTTCCTTAGGAGTACAGTTCGGGAACATATCCTCCAGCTCCTGTGATGTGATGAAGAAGATATCGTCTGGCAGCAGGGGTTCAATATAGTTATAACGTCTGGATATGTAATCCTCGGTGTCTTTCAGTGCGGAGTAAACCTTCCGAACAGTATATTCTAGAGTTTCCATATTTCGCTCTTCCTTGGAGATGACTTTCTCCCAGTCCCACTGATCCACATAGAGTGAGTGGATGTTGTCTGTATCCTCATCGCGGCGGATGGCGCTCATATCTGTGTAGAGCCCCTCGCCGGAGTGAAAGCCGTAATTTTTCAGAGCATATCTTTTCCATTTTGCAAGGGAATGTACGATCTCTGCGGGTGCCTCGTCCTGTTCTCTGATCCCGAATGATACCGGTCGTTCTACTCCGTTTAAGTTGTCGTTTAAACCAGATTCCGGGCGGACAAATAACGGCGCGGAAACACGGGTAAGGTGAAGAGATTTTGCAAGTGCTCTCTCAAAATAATCCTTCACTTCTTTGATAGCAACTTCTGTCTCACGGATTGTAAGAGGAGAAGAGTAGTCGGTGGGTATTCGTAACTGTTCCATTTAAAAGCCTCCTTTGCAAGCAGTCTTGATCTTTCTATTTTATCGGAGCAGAATATAAAAGTCAATTAAAAATACGCATAGATAACACATGCAAAAACACCTGTTTACTCACTTTGATAAAAGTAGATGTATAATTAACAGATAATTTATATTTTAAACATTAAATATCCAAAAATTTATTGACAAAAACGAAAAAGAGTGTTATTATTTTTACAACAAATAAAACCGAATGAATAATCGATCAAAAGAAAATAAAATTCGTCTTCTGCTTGAGAGAGAATTCAGAAAAAGTTTTATTCACCCGACGGATATCGTGGTTGACAGACAGGGATCAGATATAGAGAAACATCATAATGACGAGAAAGTTATGAGAGAGGTAAAATCTATATTAGAAGAGAGATCGCAGGAGAGTTAAAGTCCGAAGGGTAATCTAAGAAAAGGAGGTACAGACCGCCGGGAACATAAGTTGAATCTATCAAACAAGATAGAAAAAGAAAGAGGTAAAAAGAATGATAGCAATATCAGAATGAAGATGGATGTTGATCAGTAAGTGATTGGCATCCATTTTCATTGTGTGCGTAATCGTCCAAGCTTTAAATCCCAGCCGGGTGATAAAAGAGATAAAAACAGAGGAAAAGAGAGTCCATTTTATGACACACCCTATCTGCTATGATTTTTATAAGGATAGAAATCATATAAGAGAGAGGTGTGTTTAATTATGTATATTAGAAAGTCTTTAATCGCAGGAATTGTGGCGGCAGCAGGGGTGGCGGTTCTCGCCATACTGATGGTTCTGTTTTGTTTTACAGATACGCAGATACCCGTTTTTGCATATGGAGCAGCATGGATCGGATGCCTTTGCGCTATGCTGCGCGGCGTTTCAAAGATCTATCGATAAAGCAGAGAGCGGAGAAGTTGCAAAGTGAAAAGCGTGTGTCTTCTATTGTCACAGATCAATTGGTTGATGTATAATAAATGTGAAAATTAAGAAAATATACTTACTGAAGATATATAAGTAAATATATGAGAAAAGGGGACATGCGTATGAAGATTGATATGCACTGCCACGTAAAAGAAGGATCTATTGACAGTAAGATTGGATTAGAGGAATATATCACGATACTGAAGCGGCATGGGTTTCAAGGCATGGTTATAACAGATCACGACACATATAACGGATACCGCTACTGGAAGAATCATATAAAGGGAAAAAAGCACACGGATTTCGTTGTCCTTAAAGGGATTGAATATGATACGAGAGACGCGGGGCATATTCTTGTTATTATGCCAGAAGGCGTCAAGATGAGGCTTCTGGAAATGCGAGGAATGCCGCTAGCCGTCTTGATCGATCTGGTGCACCGCAACGGCGGCGTTCTCGGACCTGCGCATCCATGCGGGGAAAAGTATATGAGTTTTACCAATGCCAGAAAGTTTTACCAATCTCCAGAGATTGTGAAGCGTTTTGATTTCATGGAAACTTTCAACAGTTGTGAATCTGTCCAATCTAATGCCGAAGCGGAAAAGCTGGCAAAAAAATACGGGAAAGTGATGACAGGAGGGAGCGATTCACATAAGCCCGCCTGCGTGGGAAGAGGATATACCATTCTGCCCGAGCCTGTCACATGTGAGACGGAACTGATTTCTTTGATTCATAAGAAGACCGTCTTCAAGGCAGGGGGAACGCTCTATGAAAAGACTACAAAGGAGCGTATTGGGAAGATCAACAAGGTACTTGTATATTCATTCTGGATATACAATAAAGGCGGGGAGCTGCTCAAACGCCGGGGGAGAAACAAGAAAATGGTGGAGGAGCATCCTTTTGACCCGATTGATCCGATTGAACTATATTATCATTTATAGAAAACTTCTGGAAAGAAAAATAAAAAAGAGTTTGAAAAAGCTGTCTGTCAGTTATTTGTTTAACTGATAGACAGCTTTGCTTTCAGCCCGTTCTTCCCGGATCATTTTCTGATGGATCATGTAGGGAAGAATGGAGTCAAGGAATTTATCAGGCTCGGTCACACGGATTTGCTCTTTGGAAAAAGGCTGGCGGGCAGTGAGTCCTTTTACAAAAGGTTCCAGATCTTTTTTTGTCAGAGGTCCGTTTTTTTTCAAGGCTTTTTTTACTTTGGCAATTCCCTTTGCGCTGAGCATATTGGAGAGATCCTGCTTCTGACGCATGCTCCGCCACAGGCCCCATGCGTAAATAATAGCGGTGGCAAGAGCGAAAAGGAGAATATAAGGAATATATTGAAGCATTATTTTTTCTTCTCCCCTTTCCAGTAAATCAGATGATTGTCATGCAGGATTTCGAGAAATTTAATCAGTCTGGGGAGAGATTTTTCCATTTCGGGAAATTTTTCTCCCAGCTCAAGGGAGAGCTGATGCACATCTTTTTGATCGTCAATGGCAAGCCAGACAAAACTACCAAGTTCATCCATTTTGACATCGCTGACTCTCGGGCGGTGAAAAAATCTCTGGGCGATTTTGTGATAGAACCCCTTCCACTCAATAAATACGGTGACGCGACCGTTGTCTGCAGTTTCATATTCTATGCCCGGGCTCTTTACCGGGACATAATCCATATAGTTTTTGGAATTTTTTTTGCTCATGTTTTCAGAGACATCCTCTCACTTTTACAATATACAGGGGATATGTTCCTCCTGTTGCTAAAAAGCATCATATCACAGAAAGAGACAGCCCGCAAGATGCGGGCTGTCTCACCGCCGGTCATCCGGCTTAAATATCCCGCGCTTCACTTCGGGATATTTGTATTATTTAGATTTCTTCATGCACCGTGTGTACAGATAGAACAATAAAGCGATGAAGATGATCAGGCTTACGATCTGCGGTGTGGATATGCTGAGAGCAATTACAGAATCCACCTTTGCAACTGCAAGAACCGCGAGAATGATACCCATGATACCCTCTCCGGCGATCATACCTGAAGTAAAGAGAACACCTTTGTCTGCGCGTTCTTTTTTCTCTTCGTTTGAACCTTTGATTTTCTCAACAATGTAGCGGACAATACCGCCTGCCATGATACCTGCGCTCAAGCTGAACGGCAGATACATACCAACTGCAAACGGCATCACCGGTACTTTAAGAATCTCAATAACAACTGCCACAAAGACTCCGATAAAGATCAGCGCCCACGGAAGGTCAGCATTCATGATACCTTCAACGAGCATTTTCATCATTGTAGCCTGTGCTGCCGGAATCTGCTCGCTTCCGTATCCCCATGCCTCGTTCAGCAGATAGAGAACGCCGCCGATTGCCGCTGCAGCTACAACGACACCGATCATTTCAGCAAGCTGCTGTTTCTTCGGGGTAGCCCCTACAATGAAACCAGTCTTAAGATCCTGTGATGTATCGCCGGCGATTGCCGCGATGATACAGATAACGCCACCGATTGCGATAGCGCCAACCATACCTGTTGTACCGTCTGTTCCTGTAGCTTTAAGAACCAGTGTAGCAATGATCAATGTAGCGATTGCCATACCGGATACCGGGTTGTTGGAAGAACCGATCAGACCTACCATACGTGAGGATACGGATGCAAAGAAGAATCCGAAGATCACAACGATAAGGGAGCCCAGCGGGCTTACCGGGAATGTCGGGATGAGCCAGATCAAAATAACGATAGCTACAAGAATAATAAGCAGCATTGGCATTGGAAGATCCTGCTGTGTACGCAAAGTGTTTTTGCCAGCCTGTTTTTTGGTCATGCTTGACATTGCCTGCTTGAATGTGCGGACGATCAACGGGAAAGTCTTGATCAAGCTGATAATACCGCCGGTTGCCACAGCACCTGCACCAATGTATTTGATGTAATTACCCCAAAGATCGCCAGGAGCCAGCTCAGAAATCGGAACTGTACCCGGGAAGATTGTAGCGTCTCCGCCGAACAGGGCAATCGCCGGCATAAGTACAAACCAGCTTAATGTGCCCCCAGCAAGCATGTAGCTTGAAATTTTGGGCCCGCAGATAAATCCCACACCCGCAAGTGAAGGGAGTACCTGGATACCAATCTGAGATCCTGCATAACCTTTAAATGCATATCCGATCTCGCTTGGGAAAAGTTTTAATCCGTCTGCGACAAATTTATATACTGCTGCAATTCCAAGTCCTGTAAAGACTGTACCAGCTTTGGAGCCGCCTTCTTCACCTGCAAGAAGTACTTCTGCACAGGCAGTTCCTTCCGGGAACGGAAGTGTTCCGTGCTCTTCAACGATCAGAGCCTGACGGAGCGGAACCATGAAACATACGCCGAGGAGACCGCCGAACAGAGCGATAAAGAAAATTGTTATCATGCTCGGGAATTCGATTTTACCTTCCTCAGCCCATAAGAATAGTGCGGGAAGCGTAAAGATCGCTCCTGCTGCGAGAGACTCACCGGCGGAACCGATAGTCTGTACGATGTTGTTTTCGAGAATGGAATCCCTGCGAAGAATTACGCGGATGATACCCATTGAGATAACTGCCGCCGGGATAGAGGCGGAAATTGTCATACCAACGAGAAGTCCGAGATATGCGTTGGCTGCGCCGAATACAACCGCAAGGATGATACCAATCACGATAGATGTGACCGTAAATTCCGGAACGACTTTATCTGCCGGGATATACGGTTTGAATTCATTCTTGTTGTCCATGATGTTCATTCCTTTCTAGATTTTTCAACGACTTTTTAACACAGTCTTGGGTATTATACCACTTTATCGTAATAAAAGGAAGAAGAAAATTGGGGGAAATTGTAGAATACTTGGAATTTAATCCAAATACATCTTCATGCCCATCCACTGTTTCATAAGAGCGATCATCTTTGCGTCCGGCTCGATGTAAATGCACATGTTTTTTTGTTCCATAGGTATCATGACGGCATAGACTTTTTCTGTTGTCCTGCCGCTGCTGTAATCATAAACCTTGTCCGGCTTGTAAGAATTTAAGCGCGGTGATCCCTTGGGGGCAATAATTTCAGCGCCCTGAATGTCAAAAGTCCGCAAGGACTTCCTTTTTGCGCGGTTGTAGATTATGTCCACTTGAAGGTCATGGTTTAAGAGGATATATTCATATTCCACATTAAGTTTCGGGAAGACAAAATAATATGCGAGCGCAGCGAGCAAAATAGCGATGATAAATGCAAGAAGCCCGATAAAAGGCATACCGATAATGATTACTGCGGCAATCAGCAGGATCACAAGAATGCGGACAAGCAGATCATACGGTTTTGGTTTGCGGGCTACGATCAGTTCATATAGTGCGTCATTCATAGTTTATTGATTCCTTTCTGCATGTAAATAATTGATTACCATTGTGGCAATTTTGAAAGTCATAGCATCTTCAAAGAGTCTAAGATCAAGGCCGGTACGCTTTTGGATCTGCTCCAGACGATAGATCAGAGTGTTCCGGTGCATATGGAGCTGCCGGGATGTCTCTGCAATATTGAGGCTGTTCTGGAAGAAGCGGTTGATCGTTGTAGTTGTATCCTCGTCAAATGAGTCGGGGATATCTTCGCCAAACAATTCCTTTAAAAAGCTTTCGCACAAAGTGACAGGAAGCTGGTAGATAAGACGGCCAATCCCCAGTTCATTGTAGGGGAATATAGTTTGCTCTGAATAAAAAAGCGTCCCGACTTTAAGGGCAAGGCTTGTCTCCCTGAATGCCTCTGGCAGATCTGCAAGCGTTTTAATTGTGGAGCTGTAAGAAAGATGAACATGAGCCAGCGCTTCTGTATTTAGTGTGTCTACGACCGCACGGGCAATACTGCGGATATTATCTGCCTCTTTGCTTTGACGGAGAGGGCGCAGGATCGCAATCGTATTGTCAGTTACAGGTACGAGATAAGTTTTTGTCTGCGGCGGGAATAAGTTCCTGAGTATTTCCATCGCCATATTATCGGTAGATTTTGTCTCCAGCAGGAACAATACTCTCTTTTCATCTGCATTTATATGGAGGCGGGAAGCGCGGTCATGGATATCATATGAGGGAATACCGCCTGTCATCAACCCCTGAAGGAAGTCTGTCTTATTGTATTTTTCCTTGTAGGCGGTGCACAGACAGCGGATCTGTATAAGAGCGTGCTCTGTCTCCTCAGGCGTATCTGCTGACACATCAAGAGTGATACCTGTGATCCGTTTCAATTCCTGAAGCGCTTTTGAAAGCTCCTGTGTGAAGTCCATCTTTTATCTCCGTTCTGAATAAAAAGGCTGCACCAGTTAAAGTGCAGCCCTCATAATTATATAAATAAGCGGTGAGCTGTCGGTCTGTTCCGATCAGCGGTGAATAGCATCTTTGCAACCGCTCCGCTGCTATTCCAATTCTAAAGCATTAGTTTGTAATCGTCAACTCTGTCTCCTTGTCAAAGACATGGATCTTCTCCATGTCGAGAGCAAATACAGCCTTGTCGCCTGTTCTCAGCGTTGTGCGCGGATTAACGCGGGCTGTCATCTGAACGCCCTCTACGTCGAAGTACAGGAATACTTCTGCGCCGAGCAGCTCGTAAACTTTGATCGTTGATTCGATCACGCTGTCCGGTGAGTTGCTGATAAATGCTTCTGAATCATGCACATCTTCCGGACGGATTCCAAGGATAACTGTCTTTCCGTCATATCCGCCTTCGATAAGAGCTTTTTTCTTGGAAGCCGGAACTTTCAAAACGTGTTTGCCAACTGTAAGGGTAACGTCGTCGCCTTTTACGTTGCACACAGCGTCAAGGAAGTTCATCTGCGGAGATCCGATGAATCCCGCAACGAACAGATTGCACGGGGTATTGTAAAGGTTCTGCGGTGTGTCTACCTGCTGTACAACTCCGTCTTTCATAACGACGATCCTTGTTCCAAGCGTCATAGCCTCTGTCTGATCATGTGTTACATAGATGATTGTGGCGCCAAGATTCTCGTGAAGCTTGGAGATCTCAATACGCATCTGAACACGAAGCTTTGCGTCAAGGTTGGAGAGCGGCTCGTCCATCAGGAATACCTTCGGATTACGGACGATTGCACGGCCCATCGCAACACGCTGTCTCTGTCCTCCGGAGAGAGCCTTCGGTTTTCTGTCGAGCAGTTTCTCAAGGTCGAGAATTCTTGCAGCATCTTTTACTTTCTGATCGATCTCAGCCTTCGGAACTTTTCTCAGTTTCAGACCAAATGCCATGTTGTCATATACTGTCATGTGCGGGTACAGAGCGTAGTTCTGGAATACCATTGCGATATCGCGGTCTTTCGGCTCTACGTCATTCATAACCTTACCGTCGATCTTAAGCGTACCGCCGGAAATATCTTCCAGACCGGCAATCATACGGAGTGTTGTGGATTTTCCACATCCTGATGGTCCTACGAAGATGATAAATTCTTTATCTTCGATCTCAAGGTTAAAATCCTTTACCGCATGAAATCCGTTAGGATAAATTTTCTGAATGCCTTCAAGTGATAAACTTGCCATTTTAAGTAGCCTCCTTAAAAAATAATACGTTTTTTGAATCTGAAAATAGTATAATCCAAGCAAGGAAAACGGACAATGTCACGAGTGACTAAAAAAACAAAAAGAAAGTGTACATTTGTGATATAATACGCGTATAGCGGCGGGTATATCAGGCGGGAAAGGCGGGAACAGTCAGAGGTGAAGAGACAGTTAGATTATTTTACGATAGATGGGGCGGTGGGAGGAAATCAGGAATGGTTTAGAAATGTTGTCATGTATATAGGCGGCTGCGCGGCAGCAACTGCCTGCGATTGCTGCATCTATTTTGCGCTGAGAAGAGGGATGTTACACCTCTATCCCGGGGACGTGCGTCATCTGACAAAAGAAGATTATATCGTGTTCTCACAGCAGATGAAGCCTTATATACGTCCCCGGGTGGGCGGAGTGAAGGAACTGTCCATGTTTACGGATGGATTTGGCAGGTATCTGGCGGACGCGGGAGAGCAGGAACTTGCACTAACGGCCTTTTCAGGGGAACATACTGTGGATGAGGCGGTTGTATTTATCAGGGAGCAGATCAATGCGGGATATCCTGTCCCTTACCTCATGTTGAAGCATAAAAAGAGCAGATATAGAGACTTTGTCTGGCATTGGTTTCTCTGCTATGGCTATGAGGAGCGCTCGGACGGCATGTATATCACGGTGGCGACATACGGTGAGAGATATGTGCTCCCGCTCCGTGACCTGTGGGATACAGGATATGGGGAAAAAGGGGGGCTGATTGGTTTTGTAAATAAAATAGAGAGGAAATTTTAGATGATAAAAGCAATTTTTTTTGATGTTGACGGGACATTGCTTTCTCATAGAACAAAGCAAATACCGCAGGATACGAAACGGGTCCTAAGAGAGCTACAAAAAAATGGAATAAAAATATTTATGGCGACCGGCAGACATTCCACAGAATTATCAAGATTACCGGTAAATGGTATAGAGTTTGACGGATATATTACTTTAAATGGACAATTGTGCTTAGATAAAAAAAGACAGATTATATTTGGAAAACCTTTTAGCAAGGAAATCACTCGTAAGCTGGTGACAATTTTTAAAAACAAAGAGTTTCCGCTAGCTTTGGTGGAAGCCGAAAAAATTTATATCAATTTTGTTAACGACGCTGTATGTAAGGCACAAGAGAGCATTTCTACACCAATACCGGATATTTCTATATATGATGGGAGGAATGTTTATCAGGCGACTACATTTTTTGAAAAAAATGAAGAAGCACGGCTGCAAAATTATCTGCCTAAAGAATGTAGATTAGTAAGATGGTGCAGATATGGTGTTGATATTATTTCCGTTGAAGGAGGAAAGGTTGAAGGGATTAAATATTTTTGCAATCTTTACGGAATAGCACAAAATGAAATCATGGCATTTGGCGATGCTGAGAACGATATAGATATGATAGAATATGCCCATATTGGTGTTGCAATGGGGAATGCTCAAGATAGTGTAAAGAAGATTTCTGACTATGTAACAAGTGATATAGACGACAATGGGATAAAAAACGCAATTCAATTTTTTAATATACTCCGCTAGTATGCACGAAAAATCTACTATAAATAAAGAACAGACTTTTAAGAAAACAGCAAGACGAATAGCGCAAGGGAAATAAGCCTGATTGACGGAGCAGTATAAATCAGATAGAATAAAACACATATCTGCCGGAAATTTTACCGGCGCATATTATTAAGAGAAAAAAGGAGAGGATATTACTATGGCAAACCCGGTTGTTACATTTGAGATGGAAAACGGCGGTATTATGAAAGCGGAGTTGTACCCGGATATCGCGCCGAACACAGTAAAGAATTTTATCTCCCTTATCAATAAGGGATTTTATGACGGACTGATCTTCCACCGCGTGATTCATGGATTTATGATCCAAGGGGGATGCCCGGACGGAAACGGTATGGGCGGCCCGGGATATTCGATCAAGGGCGAGTTCACACAGAACGGTTTTGCAAATGATCTGTCCCATGATCCGGGCGTGCTCTCCATGGCACGCGCGATGCATCCGGATTCTGCGGGAAGTCAGTTTTTTATCATGCATGAGAAATCGCCGCACCTTGACGGCGCGTATGCTGCTTTTGGAAAGATCACAGAGGGAATGGATGTGGTGAATCAGATTGCGGAGACGGCGACAGATTACAGCGACCGTCCGCTGGAGCCGCAGAAGATGAAGCAAGTGACTGTGGAGACATTTGGAGAAACATACGGGGAGCCGGAGAGAGTATAGCCCATTATCTCTGTCAGAGGAAGTTGAACATTCATTTGACAAATGAGGAGGGAATATGAACGGAAAGAAACAGAATCCGGCCGTTGTATGCGCGCTCGCCCTTTTGTGCTGTGCACTGTGGGGGAGCGCGTTTCCCTGTATTAAACTGGGATACGCATGGCTGGATATTGAAGGGATAGGGAGCCAGATCCTGTTTGCGGGATACCGGTTCTTTCTATCAGGAATTTTTACATTTGTGATCGGATGCGCCATTGAACGGCGGTTTCTTACTATAAAACCAACCTCGGTGTGGCCCATTTTCCGGCAGGGAATCTTGCAGACCACCGTTCAGTATGTCTTTTTCTATATCGGGCTGTCCCGCGCGTCGGGAGCAAAGAGCTCGATTATCAACGCGTCTCAGGGATTTGTGGCGATTATCGCATCACATTTTATGTTGAAATCCGAGAGGATGACGTGGAAGAAGGCAGTGGGATGCGTCCTCGGATTCGCCGGAGTGGTGGCAGTCAATATGGCGCCCGGAGCGTGGGATACGGGATTCAGCATGGCAGGAGAAGGGATGATTTTCATATGTACAGTGGTTTACGGTGTGAGCATGGTATTCCTAAAAATGATCTCTGACACAGAGAGCCCAATGACGATCACAGCTTACCAGACATTAGCGGGAGGTGTGCTTCTTGTTGCTATCGGCATGGCAATGGGTGGACATGTGGGAGGATTTGGGGTGAAGAGTGTCTTCCTTCTTATCTATATGGCGCTTTTGTCCACCGCAGCGTTCAGTATCTGGACCATATTGATGAAATACAATACAGTCGGAAAGGTGGCGGTCTATACGTTCACAATCCCCATATTTGGAGTGGCGCTCTCTGGTCTGATCCTTGGAGAGAAAATATTTGAGCTTAAGAATCTAATCGCACTCGTGCTCGTGAGCGCGGGGATCGTGATTGTCAACCGTCCGGCGAAAGAACAGGAATCATGAGCGCGAACTGCCGGTAAGAGAAAGGTGTTATGAAAGACGGTACTCCATGATATAGTCGTCCATGATAAATCCACCGCCGATATCCGCTTCCTGGGTGTCGATTGTCTCAAATCCGAGGTGGCGGTATACGATGAGGGAGTTGTTATTGTGCTTATTACAGGTGAGCCAGATAGCAGAGTATCCGCGCTCCTTGCACAATTTTTTTAAAAATGAGAATGCCTGTGTTGCCAGATGACGGCCCCGGCATTCTTTCTTTATATACAGCTTGCTTAGGAACAAGCGGTTGTCTTCTCCCGGATGGATACCTGTATAGCCGCAGAATTCACCGTTATCAAAGAGTTGATAGTATTCATAACCGTCTGCGATCTGTTCCTTTAAGGCGGGATAAGACTGGAACTTTGCTACCATGTAATCAACCTGCTTTTTCCCGATGATGGGAGTGAAGTGTTCGTTCCAGATGATCTCGGCGAGAGATGCCACCTCCTTGATCTGTTCGTCGGTGTCAGCTTTTTTTGTTGAAAAATCAGAACTCATTGGCAATGTTTCCTTTCGATGTGTTATTTTCATAGGAATATACGGTCATGGATACTCCGGTGTCCTGTATGAGAATATCTTCATGCAGAGATGTCATGACCCACGTCACATATAGATCTCCAGCGGCTCCGCTGATATTGATGATCTGTATGATGTAAGCTGCCCAAAACCAATATTCGGTGATAAATATGAGGACTACCGTGATGACGATTCCCCATACGACAATAGGGGCAAGCGCTATGACAAGATAGGATTTCTTATTAAAGTAGGCGCTGCTCCCGGCATAAGCGTATATTCCAGTAAAACCATATATGGGGCGGATGCCGCTGTAGTACCTTATGAACATGCCATGCACAAGTTCATGGAGAAAAATGTAAAGAATCGCGCTGCCTATGGTGATGAGAAATCTTATAACATATAAGACTATACCTTTCTCCATACTGTAAAATGTCCGGATAGGAACGATTTGATGACCGATTCCTACTGCAAGTATCAGAATGATAAGGGCTATTCCATTGACAAGGAAGAGCGACTTTTTGTCTTTCTGCAAGTCGATGTGACGTACAGCATGGTAATTATCTGGCAGTGCAATGCAATTTTTGATCATATGCAGTTCTCCTTTGAATTGTTCTTAGCAGTGTGCGCTTATGGAACAAGTATAGCATTTGAGGAGAGGATTGAACAGATTTTTGTCAAGAAAACAAGGGAATTGTTAGCACTCGTGTTAAAAGAGTGCTAATTTTCTATTGACTTTTGATTTTTCCTGTACTAGAATATTTCATGGACATGGAATACCGTATTTGGCAGCAGTCCTGCCGGCGGTGTTTCTGCACTTGAATGAAAGTTTACAGCCGGTTTTGTTAATCAATCACAGAAGGAGTGTTTATTATGGCAGTAAAAAAGGGAAACTTATCGATTGACAGTGAAAACATATTTCCGATTATAAAGAAATGGGTCTACTCGGATCATGACATCTTTGTCCGTGAGATGGTATCTAACGGATGCGACGCCATCACTAAGCTGAAGAAGCTGGACATGATGGGCGAGTACGAGATCCCAGATGGTTATAAGCCGAAGATTCAGGTTATTGTCAACCCGGAAGAAAAAACGATGAAATTCATCGACAATGGTCTCGGAATGACAGCGGACGAAGTGGAAGAGTATATTACGCAGATTGCATTTTCAGGAGCGACACAGTTCCTTGAGAAATACAAAGACAAGACCACAGAGGACGATATGATTGGTCATTTTGGACTTGGATTTTACTCTGCGTTCATGGTTGCGGACGAGGTGCAGATCGACACGCTCTCCTATAAAGAAGGAGCTGTCCCCGTACACTGGGCAAGTCAGGGAGGTACAGAATATGAGATGCAGGACGGAAACCGCACAGAAGTGGGAACGGAGATCACGCTATTCTTAAATGAGGACAGTCTTGCTTTTGCAAATGAGTACCGTGCCCGCGAAGTGCTGGAGAAATACTGTTCTTTCATGCCGGTAGAGATCTTCCTATCCAAAGCAAACGCCGAGCCAGAATATGACACTATCGACGAGGCGGATCTTCTCGATACGGACGAGGTGGTGGAGCATATCACCGAGGAACCGAAAGAAGGGGAGGAAGGCGAGCCGAAGAAAAAGGTCAAGATCGTAAGGCGTCCGGTTTCCATAAGCGACATACATCCGCTTTGGGGCAAGAATCCGAGCGAGTGTACAAAAGAGGAGTATATTGATTTCTACCGCAAAGTATTCATGGATTATAAGGAGCCTCTGTTCTGGATTCATCTGAACATGGACTATCCGTTTAACTTAAAGGGAATCCTCTATTTCCCGAAGATCAATACGGAATACGAGTCCATTGAGGGAACCATCAAGCTGTACAACAATCAGGTGTTTATCGCCGATAATATTAAAGAAGTGATCCCCGAGTTCCTAATGGTATTAAAGGGCGTCATCGACTGCCCGGACCTGCCGCTCAATGTTTCCCGAAGCGCGCTTCAGAATGATGGATTCGTAAATAAAGTGGCGGATTATATTTCCAAGAAGGTGGCGGATAGGCTGGCCGGAATGTTTAAGACAGACCGTGAAAATTACGAAAAATACTGGGATGACATCAGCCCGTTTATCAAGTTTGGCTGCCTGAAGGATGAAAAATTCGGTGAGAAGATGAAAGATTCCATGATCTACAAGAATCTGGATCACAAGTATCTGACACTGGAAGATATCATCAAGGAGAGCAAGGGTGCTGAAGGAGAAGATACACAGACAGACAGCGCGCAGGCTGATAATACAGAGGTAGAAGAAAATGCCGCTGCTGATAATGCGGAAGCGGAGAAGACCAGCATCTACTATGTAACGGACGAGGTACAGCAGAGCCAGTACGTCAATATGTTCAAGGCGCAGGGACAGGACGCCATCATCCTGACCCACAACATTGATTCCGCGTTCGTGACCTATCTGGAACAGAAGCATCAAGACGTGCAGTTCCTCCGCATCGACGCGGATGTGCACTCATCTCTGAAAGACGAGGTTGCGGAGGATGAGAAGGAATCCTTCCAGAAAACTGCGGACAGCCTTGTGGAAATCTTCCGTAAAGAGTTGAACAATGACAAGCTGGATGTAAAAGTGGAGAAATTAAAAGACGATAAGGTGGCTTCCATGGCAGTTCTTTCTGAGCAGGACCGCCGTATGGCAGAAATGATGAAGATGTACGGCATGGGAGGCATGGACCCGTCGATGTTTGGCAGTCAGGCGACTTTGGTGCTCAATGCGAACCACCCGCTTGTGAAATTCCTATCAGAGCACAAGCGCAGCAAGAGCGTGCCCGTCATCTGTAAACAGCTTTACGATCTGGCCATGCTGGCGCACAAGCCGTTAAGCCCGGAAGAAATGACAGCGTTCGTGCAGAGAAGTAATGAGATCATGATGCTGCTGACAAAATAAAGAGGGATGAAAAATACATCTTTCCGGAATAGATGACGTATGTTCCCGGGACTGTATCATAACGCAAAACAGTTTTGCTCTACTTCAAAGTTTTGCTTATACGATACAGCTCCGGGAACTTCTTTATTCGTAGTGTCCTCCTGTTGCAGCGCGCCGGATGCGCCCATCTTCGGATCATAAGGTTTCTGCCGGTTTTATCCTACACTTTCGAGCCGCTTGAAGGTCAAGAGAAATTCGAGGATATTTTCAAAAATCAGCAATTATCCCGCGAAAATCAGATTTTTTCGGTTGCGATTTCTTTTTGGAGGAAGAACTTTTCCACCATCTCATCCCACGCGTGCTCCAGCGTCTTGTCCATGGTAAACGTCTTAAATGACGTCCCGGTTACGCAGGAGAGCCGTGTTCCGTCGTAATGGATGTTCAGATACAATCCCTGTACGCTCTCTGGATCAGTGGGGAGAGAGTTTTGTTCGATCAGCCGCCCGATGTTTTTTCGGGACAGACTGAAAACGAACCGAAAGCTAAGGGGCGTGCGCTTCCCTTTGATCAGGGAGAAGCAGTATTCGCGCACGTTTTTCCATGGGGAATACTCGGGAAGTTCCATGCCCGAGTCAAAGAAATCTTTCTGGATGAAGCCGTCGATCTTAAATGTATTAAACGTCACGATCTGCCCCTCAATAAACGCAAAATTGTCAAATGTATCAAGAAGAAGGAGATGTGACATAGATTCTTTGATATTTGTCAGGGAAAATGCAATCATAATATGCTCCTTTTGTGTGTTCTGGAACTTTGATTCCGGGGGGAAGAATATCCCTTCTGTCTGCGATTCATTGTACCACAAAACGGGAGTGCCGTCATTGACTTTTGCCTGTAAAAAAAGTATTATTATAGAGGTATTATGGAGTAGTATTGCTATGTGCTGTCTGGAGGAGACAGTGTGTGATTTGTATAGAGAGATAGTGATAGAATGATAAAAATAAACCAAAAGACAAAGAGGAAGCTTCTCATGGGGATATGTGCGGCGGCAGCGATGCTTGTGTTTATTCTTGCCGCGCGCGCGATAAGATCCCTTTTTGGCGGAGAAGCGGATACCTCGGCGGGAGTGGAATACATTAAGCAGGAAGAGGCAGGGGATATCAGCGCCATCGAGGCGAAGATTGATCTTCTGGAGCGGCAGGACGCCGGAGAGAACGATGAGAGAAGTATCAAAGAAAAGTTTTCCGGGGCAGTAGTAATCGGGGATTCGATCGCACTGGGATTTGAGGAGTATGATGTCCTCAACGCGTCGAGTGTAGCGGCGGAGATTGGCGTTCATTTAACCCAGATGGACGAACTGATCGCTAAGGTGAAGGACTTAAGTCCCGGTATTATTTTTATTGCCATGGGATCAAATGACGTGACCGCTACAAACGGTGATACAGAGGAATTTATATCCCGTTATCAGGATGTGATTGATCAGCTCCAAAAGGAGGTTCCGGACGCGCATATTTTTGTTAATGCGGTTTTTCCCGTTCAGGACAAGGCCGTTGAGGAGGAGCCCGGACTTGCTAATATCGCAGATTATAATGCTGCGCTAAAGGAGATGTGCAATAGTAAAACGATTGGGTTTATCGACAATACGCAGATCGTGTCGGAAGAGTATTTTGAACCGGATGGCATACATTTCAAGGCGGCGTTTTATCCGATATGGGCGCAGCGTATGGCGGAGGTGGCGTCATTATGACAAAAGAGAGATTTGCAAAAGGCGGCATTATAAAATACGTTGTGCTAGTGCTAATTGTGATCTTTATCGTGATTCTTATGCTTTATACGAGTGGGAGTAGCAAGCCTTTTGAGGAGATCAGGCAGTCTGTTGCAAGCGTTCTGGACAAAAGTAACCTCAAAGAGAAGGATGAAGCCTCGTTTAAAAGGAATACAGGGCTGAATGCGGCGGATTACTCGGGGGTGATGTACTATGCCTCCGAGTCCAATCTGTCGGCAGAGGAGGTTCTGCTGATTCGGGTGAGGAGCGGCAGCCAGATACAGGAAGTAAGGGAAACGCTTGAGGCACGTATCGACAGCCGTATCAGTGATTTTGACGGGTATGTTCCTGAGGAAGTGAAGTTGCTGGAAGAAGCGGTGCTGAATGTGAGAGGGAATTATATTTTCTTCGCAGTGGCTCCGAAGGCGGAGGAATATCTGGAAGCTTTTAGGAACAGTCTGTAAAAGAGAGGAACATACAGGATGTTATTTAGCAGTATTACATTTTTGTTTTTATTTCTGCCGGTTGTGCTGGCAGTCTACTATCTGGTTCCGTGGAAGGTGAAGAATATTGCCCTGCTTATAGCTAGTCTTTTCTTCTATGCGTGGGGAGAGCCGGTCTATGTGGTGCTTATGGTTCTTTCCATCCTGCTGAACTATTTCTGTGCCCGGGATATCAAAGAGAATGAGAATGAGCCCGTAAAGGCAAAATTCAACGTAGTTTTTGCAGTGGCGGTAAATCTGTTCATTCTGGGATTCTTTAAATACTACGGATTTCTTCTGGATACAATCAATGCCGTGTTTTCCACGGAGATCGCATACAGAGAACTTCCCCTTCCGGTGGGTATCTCTTTCTATACATTTCAGGCAATATCTTATATCGTGGACATTTACCGGGGGAAGGCGCAACCCCAGAAGAATATCCTTTATTTTGCTTTGTATATCAGCATGTTTCCGCAGCTCATTGCCGGACCTATCGTGCGCTATGAGGATATTGAGGCGCAGCTTAAGCACAGACGGCTCTCCTTGCAGCGCTTGGGACAGGGAGCCATGTATTTCATCATCGGTCTGGCGAAGAAAACCGTCATCGCAAATTCAGTGGGAGCGGTCTTTGAGCAGATTTCGGAAATGCCTGCGGGCAGTCTTTCCGTGCTTACGGCATGGCTGGGGGCATTTTCTTATGCGTTCCAGATTTATTTTGACTTCAGCGGATATTCAGATATGGCGGTAGGCCTTGGCAAGATGTTCGGCTTCGAGTTTAAGAAGAACTTTGATTATCCGTATATATCAAAGAGTGTAACGGAGTTCTGGAGACGGTGGCATATTTCCCTGAGCACGTGGTTCAGGGAGTATGTGTATATCCCGCTTGGCGGCAACCGATGTTCCGTGTCCAGAAATATCTTCAATCTGATGGTCGTGTGGGTGCTGACGGGGATGTGGCACGGCGCGGCGTGGAATTTTATCGCGTGGGGCGTGTATTACGGCGTTATCCTTGTGATGGAGAAGTATGTGTGGGGCGCATCTCTGGACATGCTTCCGAATCCGATGAGGCATATCTATACCGGGATCATGGTGCTGGTGGGATGGGTGCTTTTCTTCAGCCCAAGCCTTGGCTATGCTTTGCGCTATCTCGGGGCGATGATCGGAGGCGGAACAGGCATTGTGGACAATCAGGGAGCGTTTCTCCTTTTTGGTCACTGGTTGCTGTATCTGCTGGCAGTGCTCGGCTCATCGTCTCTGGGGATGCGGCTTGTCAATGCGGTGCCGCGCATGGCGCGAAGCGCAAGGGCGCAGGCGGCTGTCTCGGTGGTCATCTACATGGGGATCTTCGTGATATCTGTCGCGTTTTTGGTGACGGATACATTTAATCCGTTTTTGTATTTCAGATTTTAGGTGAGACTATGGATAAGAGAAAAAGAAAAGGGCGTATTGAGAGCCTGATTGGTAAAATCTTTATACTGAGCCTGCTCCTTGTGATGATCGTGAACCTGATACTTCCGGATAAGGAGACGTCCGACGAGGAGAACCGGGTGCTCCAGTCTGCGCCGGGGATCAGTCTGACTTCGGTTATGACGGGGGACTTCATGGAACAGTGGGAGAGCTATTTAAGCGACCAGTTCGCCGGGAGAAATATATGGCGAGGCCTCAAGGTGTCTCTCGACCGTCTGGGCGGAAGCAGGATGGAAAACGGCGTTTACATCGGAAAGGATGGACAACTTCTTGAGGATATCGCTCTGCCGGATGAAGAACAGTATTCGGCGAATATTGAGGCGGTGAAAAACTTTGCAGAGACGTATTCGGACATTCCGGTCACTGTCATGCTTGTGCCGGACGCTGCCAGTATCTTAAGCGGCAGCCTGCCTGCATTTGCCTCGGTGGAAGACCAGAGGCAGATGTTCAGTATGGTGCAGAGAGGGCTTGGAGACTCGGTGAACTGGGTGGATGCGTACTCGGTATTGAATAGCCATAAGACGGAGAAACTATACTATAAGACAGACCTGCACTGGACAACACAGGCTGCATTCTATGTATTTCGGGAGGCTGCGGCAGGACTCGGGATCGAGGGGGACGTGTCGGACGACTATGTGTCCTACACGGTGACGGACAGCTTCAATGGGGTACTGGCTTCTAAGAGCGGAGTAGGTCTGAATGAGAAGGAAAGCATTGAAATCTACGCGCCGGCATCCGGGGATGACGATGTGGTTGTAAACTATGTGGATGAGGCGAAGAAGACCTCTTCCTTGTATGATTCCTCTAAGCTGGAGACGCGGGATAAATACGCGGTATTTCTGGGAGGAAACACATCTGTCATGGATATAAGGACGGTGTCTCCAAGCGGCAAAAGACTGCTTGTAGTCAAGGATTCTTTCGCAAACTGTTTTATTCCTTTCTTGACGCCACATTACAGGGAGATCGTTGTTGTGGATCCCAGATATTACAGTGGTACGATGCGGGATATTATGGATGCTTACAGGATTACGGACACACTGATCCTGTACAGTGGGAATACGTTTTTTACAGATAATCATATCAGCGGAGTGTTTTCAGGTGAGTAATCGGATCAGAGAAGAATTTTTACAAAAGAAAGAGCCGGTAAGGTTGAATAAATATCTAAGTGAGGCGGGCATGTGTTCCAGAAGGGAGGCGGACCGCCTTATTGAAAGCGGAAAGGTGACCGTGGACGGGAGGCCGGCGCAGACTGGGATGAAGGTGTCTCCCGGGCAGGTCGTCCGGGTTGGCAGGAAGGTTGTGTCCAAGCAGGATGAGATGATCGTGCTGGCGGTGAACAAGCCAAGAGGCATCGTATGCACGGAGGAGCGGCGGGAGAGGAACAGCATTGTCCGTTTTCTGGACTACCCGGTGCGGGTGACCTACGCAGGCAGGCTTGATAAGGATTCCCGGGGACTGCTGCTTATGACAAATAACGGGGATATTATCAATCAGATGATGCGCGCTGCTAACTGCCATGAGAAAGAGTACAAGGTGACCGTGGATAAGGAGATCACGGCGGATTTCTTAAAACAGATGTCAGGGGGCGTGCCCATACTGGATACGGTGACAAGACCGTGCAGGGTGGAAAAGCTGGGGAAATATACGTTTTCCATCACACTGACACAGGGGCTGAACCGCCAGATACGCAGGATGTGCCAGGCTCTTGGATATGAGGTGAAGGATCTGGTGCGGATGCGTATCATGAATATCCGTCTGGGAAGCTTAAGAGAAGGGCAGCATAGGAAGCTGACGGATGAAGAGCTGAACGGATTGTATGAGATGATGAAAGGTTCACGGGGAGAAGATTATGGCAGAGACTAAGAATAAGATGGAACGGATGCGGGAGCTGGTGGAACTTCTAAACCGGGCGCGCCGCGCTTATGAGCAGGAAGATCAGGAGATCATGAGCAACTTTGAATACGACAGGCTTTATGATGAATTGCTGGGACTGGAAAAAGAGTTAAACACGACCCTTGCGTCAAGCCCTACGGTCAACGTAGGGTACGAGGTGCTGAGTGAACTTCCCAAGGAAAGGCACGAGCGTCCGATGCTGTCGCTGGACAAGACAAAAGAGGTGACGCGTCTTAAGGAGTTTTTAGGAGAGCAGAAAGCGATGCTCTCATGGAAATTGGACGGTTTGACCATTGTGCTGACTTACCGGAACGGGGAACTTTTTAAGGCGGTCACGAGAGGAAACGGTGAGGTGGGAGAGGTCGTCACAAGCAATGCCCGCGTGTTCAGAAATATTCCTCTGCACATCCCCTATCAGGGAGAACTTGTACTGCGGGGCGAGGCGGTCATTTCTTATAAAGACTTTGAGAAGATTAACGAGGAGATCGGGGACGCGGACGCGAAATATAAGAATCCGAGAAACCTATGCAGCGGGTCTGTGCGTCAGCTCAACAGTGAGATCACAGCGAAACGTAGTGTGAGATTCTATGCTTTTACGCTGGTGAGCGCGGAGGATACTGAATTCCACAATTCAAGGCTGTATCAGATGCAGTGGCTTAAGGAGCAGGGATTTGACGTGGTAGAGCACCATTCGGTGACGCGGGAGACTATCGAAGATGAGGTGGAGTGGTTCGCCCGTCATATTGAGGCGAACGAGGTGCCTTCCGACGGTTTGGTGCTTGTGTATGACGACATCGCTTACGGGCAATCGCTGGGATCAACGGCAAAGTTTCCGAGGGATTCTTTTGCGTTTAAATGGGCGGATGAGATCCGTGAGACAACACTTCTGGAGATTGAGTGGAGTCCGTCGAGGACCGGGCTGATCAACCCGGTGGCAATCTTCGAGCCTGTGGAGCTGGAGGGGACGACTGTGAGCCGTGCCAGCGTCCACAACATCAGTATCATGGAGGAACTGGAGCTGGGAGTGGGTGACAGGATCACAGTGTATAAAGCAAATATGATTATTCCCCAGATCGCAGAAAACTTGACAAGGAGCGGAGTGAAAGATATTCCCTGTGCCTGTCCGGTGTGCGGGGGCGCAACAAAGATTTCTATGGACAATGAGGCAAAGACTTTGTATTGTACGAATCCGAAGTGTCAAGCGAAACATGTGAAGGCGTTCAGCCTGTTCGTGAGCAGGGACGCCATGAATATCGAGGGACTTTCCGAGGCGACGTTGGAAAAATTCATCGCCAGCGGATATGTAAAGGATTTTACGGACATCTTTCATTTGGATCGATATGGGGAGGAGATTAAGTCCATGGAGGGTTTTGGGAAAAAATCTTACGAGAACCTTCAGGCAAGTATTCAGAATGCGCGAACGACTACTCTTCCCCGGTTGGTATACAGTCTCGGTATCCCCAATATCGGGGCGGCTAATGCGAAAGTTATCTGCCGGGCGTTGGGAAATGATCCAAAGAAAGTGGAGAATGCCACGGAGGAAGAACTCAGCGAGATTTCCGGCGTGGGAGAAGTGATCGCCCGCGCCTATGTGGATTACTTTGCAGACGAGGAGAGAAGAGATGTGTTTGAGAGGCTTCTTGAGGAAGTAAAGATCCCAGAAGAAGAGGTGTCTGAGGACAGCCAGAAGTTCGAGGGAGTGAACTTTGTTATTACTGGGAGCGTGGAGCATTTTGCTAACCGCGCCGAAGTGAAAGAGGAGATCGAGAAGAGAGGCGGGAAAGTGACGGGGAGCGTGACTTCTAAGACAAATTACTTGATTAACAATGATGTGAATTCCACTTCATCTAAAAATAAAAAGGCGAGAGAGCTGGGAGTGCCGATTATATCAGAGGAAGAATTCCTGACAATGCTGAATGATTTATAGAAAGTTCATTTGTCTATTGGAGCGGTGTGTAATATAATAGGAGCATAGTTTTGCAGACAGAAGGACAGCACATAAAGAAGGGAGACTTATGTCAGATAACGATTTTATCATAATAGACGAAGAAAAAGTAAAGGAAGAGACGGAGAGAAAAGTTGTTTCCGGCGAGGAAAGCGGCGTTACGGGGCGTGAAGATGACGTCTCGGGAGGTTCTGTATCCGGAGATTCCGATAAGCAGGAAGTAGCAGAGACTGCTCTGCCGTCGGATGGAGACGGTGATGATGATAAAGAGGAAAGATATGAGAAGATCTGCTATATTTGTCACCGCCCGGAAAGCGTGACGGGAAAGATGATAGAGCTTCCGAACAATATCACGGTATGCCCTGACTGTATGCAGAGAAGTTTCGACGCCATGACCAACGGCTCGGTAGATTTAAACCGTCTCATGAATATGCCGGGCGTTCAGTTCCTTAACCTGTCGGATCTGGAAAATATGCAGCCCAAGCCGCAGAAGATCAAGAGGAAAAAGGAAAAGCCAAAGGAGTTCCGTCAGCTTGATATCAGGAAGATTCCGGCTCCGCATAAGATTAAGGCAAGGCTTGACGAGTATGTGGTGGGGCAGGAATACGCGAAGAAAGCTATGTCCGTGGCTGTGTATAATCATTATAAGAGAGTGGCGGCAGGAACGTCGGACGATATTGAGATCGAAAAGTCCAATATGCTTATGATTGGGCCGACGGGAAGCGGAAAGACGTATCTTGTAAAAACGCTGGCTCGGCTTTTGGATGTGCCGCTGGCAATCACGGACGCTACTTCCCTGACAGAAGCAGGATACATAGGCGATGACATTGAGAGCGTTGTGTCCAAACTGCTTGCGGCAGCGGACAATGACGTGGAGAAAGCGGAGCAGGGAATTATTTTCATCGATGAGATCGATAAGATTGCAAAAAAGCACAATTCCAACCAGAGGGATGTGAGTGGCGAATCTGTACAGCAAGGGATGCTAAAACTGCTGGAGGGAAGCGATGTGGAGGTCCCGGTCGGGGCGAACAGCAAGAACGCAATGGTTCCCCTTACTACAGTGAATACGAAGAATATTCTGTTCATATGCGCGGGTGCTTTCCCAGATCTTGAGGAGATTATCAAGGAGAGGCTTCAGAAGAAGACATCCATGGGATTTAATTCTGAACTGAAGGATAAGTATGAACATGACAAGGATATTCTGTCCAAAGTGACTGTGGAGGATCTGAGGAAATTCGGTATGATCCCAGAATTCTTAGGACGCCTTCCGGTCATCTTCACCCTGAAAGGGCTGGATAAGGATATGCTGGTACAGATATTAAAAGAACCGAAGAATGCGATCTTAAAACAGTATCAGAAGCTGTTGGCGCTAGATGAGGTGAAGCTGGACTTTAACGACGGCGCGCTGGAAGCAATTGCGGAGAAGGCGATGGAGAAGGATACAGGAGCCCGGGCGCTCAGAGCCATTATCGAGGAATTCATGCTGGATATCATGTACGAGATTCCAAAGGATGACAGCATCGGTGAAGTTATGATTACCCGGGAATACATCGAAGGGACAGGAGGGCCGGTGATCAGACTTCGGGGGCAGGAAGCCCTGCTGCCAGAAGGATGAAGCATAAGGAGAATTTGACGGCTGAATATAAGGGTAAGTAAAAACCGAGCGCACTCTTGATTTTTAAAGAATCCAGTATTATAATGTCACCAGAAAGAATAGAAAGAGGTTGTATTGTCCAAAGGAATGGAGGGCTCACAATGGAGAAAAAGAACATAGACTGGGAAAATATCGGATTTGGATATATGCAGACGGACAAACGGTATGTGGCGAACTACAAGGAAGGAAAGTGGGATGACGGCGCCCTTATAGACGATGCGAATATTACGATGAATGAATGTGCCGGGGTGCTCCAGTATGCACAGACTGTCTTTGAAGGAATGAAGGCATACACTACGGAGGACGGACGCATCGTGACTTTCCGCCCGGACCTCAACGCCGCCCGCATGGTGGATTCAGCAAAACGGCTGGAAATGCCGGTGTTTCCGGAGAGCCGTTTTATAGATGCGGTGGTCCGGACTGTGAAGGCAAATGCCGCATATGTTCCGCCGTATGGCTCCGGGGCGACATTGTACATCAGACCGTATATGTTCGGGATCAATCCGGTCATCGGCGTGAAGCCTGCTGATGAGTACCAGTTCCGTGTCTTCACGACTCCGGTAGGACCATATTTCAAAGGCGGCGCAAAGCCCATTACCATCTGCGTATCTGATTTTGACCGGGCTGCACCCCATGGGACAGGGCATATCAAGGCAGGGCTCAACTACGCTATGAGCCTTCATGCTATCATGACAGCCCATGCCAACGGATTTGACGAGAATATGTATCTGGATTCCGCTACAAGGACAAAGGTTGAAGAGACCGGCGGGGCGAACTTTATTTTCGTGACAAAGAACAACAAGATTGTTACTCCTCATTCCAGTACGATCCTTCCATCTATTACAAGAAGATCCATTATGTATGTGGCGGAGCATTACCTTGGGCTTGAGGTGGAGGAGAGGGATGTGTACCTTGACGAGGTGAAAGATTTTGCAGAGTGCGGGTTGTGCGGTACTGCGGCAGTGATCTCTCCGGTAGGCAAGGTGGTGGATCACGGGAAAGAGATCTGCTTCCCAAGCGGCATGGAAAAGATGGGACCGGTTACACAGAAGTTATACGATACTCTGACCGGCATCCAGATGGGGCAGATCCAAGCTCCGGAAGGCTGGATCAAAGTGATCGAGTAAAAGAAAAGAATGCTTTACAGGAATACAAAATAAAAGAGGATATCTGTGATCTGCACTTTGGGGGCAAATAACAGATATCCTCTTTTTCTGGACTTCACAGGCTTTTTTCAGACTTTACAAATTGAACAGCATAGTTGCGATATTAAAATAGATCAATATGGAACATGTGTCTACAAGCGTAGTGATTAGCGGTGACGCCATGATTGCGGGGTCCAGATGTACCTTTTTAGCAAAGAGCGGCAGAACGCAACCGATCAGCTTTGAGATAATGACAGTCCCAATCAGCGAAAGTCCGATCACCAGCGCAAGCGCCATATCTTTGTACATGATCAGAATGCGGATGCCGTTGGTCAGCGCCAGTACCACACTTACGATTAGAGACACACGGAACTCTTTGAAGATGACCCGGAAGATATCTTTAAACTGGATTTCTCCAAGAGCAATCCCCCGGATGATCAGTGTGGCGCTCTGGGAGCCGCAGTTTCCGCCCGTGTCCATGAGCATAGGGATAAAGGATACAAGCAGCGGGATCGCTGCAAAAGCGTCCTCATATTTGGTAATAATGGTTCCTGTGATCGTGGCGGAAAACATAAGGATCAGAAGCCAGACAATGCGGTGTCTTGCATGGTCAAACACAGACATGTCAAAATAGTTTTTTTCACTGGGGCTCATTGCCGCCATTTTGGTGATGTCTTCGGTTGCCTCGTCCACCATAACGTCCATTGCGTCATCGACAGTGACAATACCCACCATCAGCCCGTCATGGTCGAGAACAGGGAGAGCGAGGAGGTCGTATTTTGTAAAGAGCTGAACCACTTCCTCCTGATCAGTGTGCGTGTTTACAGAGATGATTTCTGTCTCCATCAAATCTTTGATCAGCATATCGTCATCTGACGTCATCAAGTCTTTGGCGCTGACAATGCCCGCCAGTTTTCTTCTGTTTGTTACATAACAGGTGTAGATAGTCTCTTTGTGGATACCCGTCTCTTTAATATGCGCCATGGCCTGAGCAGCGGTCATGGTTTCCCGGATGTCCACATATTCTGTTGTCATGATGCTCCCGGCGCTGTCATCAGGATAGTTCAGAAGCTGGTTGATCAGCTTGCGATCCGACGCGCTGACCGCATCAAGGATACGGTTCACGAGATTGGCGGGAAGTTCTTCTAGAAGATCCACTGTATCGTCCATGTACAGATCGTCCAGAAGTTCTTTCAACTCTTTTTCTGAAAAAATTTCTACAAGGTATGTCTGCATGGAAGTCTCCATATTGGAAAATACTTCCGCTGCCTTATCCTTGGGGATGAGGCGAAAAGCCAGAGCGAGCTCACGGTCATCCAGCTCCGAGAGCAGGGAGGCTATGTCCACTTCGTTCATTGCATCCAAAATACTCCTCACAGCCTTGAACTGACGCTGCTGGAGAAGCCTTACGAAAATATCTTTGTTCATGATAACTACCTCTCTTTATATGATTTTCAATTCTTAAGCTGCACAAGTGACAACTGGCACCAGAGTCCATAACCTCACCTCCTTTTACACTGCAGGGATGGTCTTAAGAGACGAAAAAAACTCCGTCACTGCCTGAACAATGACGGAGCTACAGTACACTCTCATATAAACCATGCCCAATGAGGAACATGCATCGTTCAAGCTTTAGCATCACAGGGCATATCAATTGCATTAGGCTGCGCCTTCACGACACGGCCTGCTGACCAACTCATCGTGTCTCCACGATCTTGCGGCAGCAATCTTCGGGTTATACCCAATCCCTGTGGTAACCTCACCTACCGAAATGATGTATTTTATTTTTACATAGGTTCATTCTAGTATCTGGACATCATTCTGTCAAGAAAAACTTTGATGATTGTCTGTGCGGTTTAGGAGGATTGACCGAAATCCTCCAGATCCTTTTCGAGACAGGAAACAGCCTCCTCTAGATCTTCTCTTTTCAGAGCAGCGATGATCTGCTCATGGTATTTCATATCCTCAGGAAGCGAGTAGTGATTCCATTTATTCCAGTGGAGCTGCGCATAGGCTCTCCAGAGTCTGGACATACAGCTGTTCAGCTGTGCGGTGACATACTCGTTTTCTGTAATAGAGGCCAGGGTAAGATGGAAATTTACGTTATACACCCAGTGTTCCATGACGTCCTCTGTAGCCTTGCTGCATAAAACTGCCAGTTCCTCCAGTTTTTTTAGATGCTTGTCCGTAATGTGCGGCATGTTGATCCTCATCATACCGGTCTCAAGGATCCGGCGGTATTCCATCATCTGCTCCACATCCTCCGTGGTCATAGCAATGACCTGATAACCACATCTGGGGATATTGTGGAGGACACCCTCATGGCAGAGGGCGGTCAGAGCTTCTCTGACAGGGGATTTGCTGAATCCGAATTTTTTGATCAGGCCGCTCTCCGTGATGATCTCATTTGGACGGAACTCAGAAGAATAAATGCTCTCCAATATAGAATCATATACGATCTCTTTCAGGTTTTTTCTTCCCATTTCACAATCTCCGTACGCATCTATACACTATACGGTTCCTCCTTCATACTGTAATCATACTAAAAGCCCGAAAAGAAGTAAATAGAGAAATTTGGTAAATATGTCAAAAATACAGCGCTAATTTTGTTGTAATAGTGCTAATTGACAGATTAGAACATCGCTGGTATTATTTGTAATAATATCAGTGATAATATTTATTATACTGCAATACATATGAGAAGGAGAAGGAGATGGACAGCAAGTTATATCAAGATTACCTGCATATCTTGAAAAAGGAACTCGTCCCTGCGCTGGGTTGCACGGAACCGATTGCTCTTGCCTACGCTGCTGCAAAATGCAGGGAAACACTGGGAGTATTCCCGGAAAAGGTGGAAGCATTGTGCAGCGGGAACATCATTAAAAATGTCAAGGGAGTGACTGTACCGAACTCAGGCGGTTTGAAAGGGATCGAGGCGGCAGTGATCCTTGGGATCATAGGAGGAGACGCGGAAAAAGATCTGGAAGTCCTCCAGAATATTACGGATGAGGACAGGGCGCGCACAAAGGAACTGATCGAAAACGGATTCTGTACCTGTTCGCTGAAAGAGGGGGTTGCGAACCTGTTTATAGAAGTCAGGGCGGAAGGCGGCGGCAATCAGGCTTCTGTCCGTCTGGAACACGAGCACACGAACATTACACATATCGTACGCAACGGAAAGGTGATCTACGAGGATACCCACACATATGAAGATAACCAAGCGGACAAGTCCTCGCTGAATATAAGGGATATTGTCACCTTTGCAGATGAGGTGTGCATTGATGATGTCAAGGACATACTGAGCCGTCAGATACAGTGCAATTATGCGATTTCTGAAGAGGGACTGAAAAAGCCGTGGGGCGCTGGCATCGGGCATTTTGCAAAGGAACAGGGAGAGGATGTGCGCTGGAAGGCAATCGCCCGGGCAGCGGCAGGCTCTGACGCGAGAATGAGCGGATGCCCCCTTCCGGTGATCATCAATTCCGGTTCTGGCAACCAGGGGATGACCTGTTCTCTCCCGGTCGTCGAATACGCTTATGTGACAGGAAAATCAGAAGAGCAGCTATACCGGGCATTGTGTGTTTCCAACCTGATCGCCCAGGACCAGAAGCGGTATATTGGCGCTCTGTCCGCGTACTGCGGGGTTGTGTGCGCCGCGGCAGCTTCAGGCGCTGCCATTACTTATCTGGCAGGCGGAACCATGGAACAGATTGAGAATACGGTTGTGAATACTATCGCCAATATTGGGGGAATGGTGTGTGACGGAGCAAAGCCAAGCTGTGCGTCCAAGATCTATTCTGCCCTACAGGCAGCCTTTCTCGGCCATGACATGGCAATGAAAGGAATCCGCTTTGAGGCGGGAGACGGTCTGGTCATGGAGTCGGCGGAAGATACAGTGAAAGCGGTAGGACATGTGGGAAGAGAGGGGATGAGACAGACGGATATTGAAATATTAAATCTCATGATAGGGAAAACAAGAGTATAAGGTTTATTTACAAAAAGGAGGGAAAAATGAAGAAACCAAAGATCGGCATAGCCGCAAACATTTTGATCATGGATTCCGGCATGATGCCGGGAATCTACCGGGCATATGTCAACAATGATTATGTGGAAAGTCTGGAGAAAGCAGGATGCGTCCCGGTGATGCTCCCGGTTCTGTCGGACCTTGAGGATGTGAAAGCCCAGGTGGAAGGGCTTGACGGCATTGTTCTGTCCGGCGGATGGGATATCGATCCTCTTCTGTACGGCGAGCAGCCCCTTTTACAGCAAGGATTTACAATGAGCGAGGTGGACCGCTTCTTTCTGGCTGTGATTCAGGCAGGCGATGAGCTTTCCATTCCCATTTTCGGTATCTGCAAAGGGATGCAGGCGATCAATGTCGCTTTTGGCGGCACACTCTGTCAGGACATCGGCTCTCAGATGAAGGCCTGTCTTCAGCATATGCAGCAGGCGCCAAGGTATAACGCAACCCATAAGATCAGCGTGGAGAAAGGGTCTTTTTTGGAAGGCGTACTGGGGAAAGAGGCGATGGTAAACTCCTTCCATCATCAGAGCGTAAAGGCAGTGGCTTCGGGATTTTCCATCACTGCCAGTGCGGATGACGGGGTGATCGAGGGCATCGAACGTGCCAGCGGCAGTTTTATCTGCGGAGTCCAATGGCATCCGGAGATGATGGCGAAATATGACAACAAGATAATGATTCAGTTGTTTCAGGCATTTGCTGACAAATGCAGACAACAGGAGGAAAACAAATGAAAAATAAAAAGAAATTTGGTCTTATCAGTATTATCCTGCTCGGTATGAACGCGATCATCGGTTCGGGAATCTTTCTCCTGCCGGGGCAGGCATATGATCTTGTGGGAACAAGCAGTCTGTTTGTGTTCTTGTTCATTACACTTCTGGCAGGTTCGCTGGCCCTCTGTTTTGCGGAGGCTGCCGGCCTGTTCAAATCAAACGGAGCAGCTTACATTTATGCAAAGGAAGCCTTTGGTAACTTTGCAGGCTTTGAAGTCGGTTTTATGAAATATGTGGTACAGCTCATCTCATGGGCAACCATGGCGGTAGGGTTTGTGACTGCGCTGGCAGCGATTTTCCCGGAGGCTTCGGAGGGGCCTGTGCGAAACGCTATCGTTGTGGGTCTGATCGTTGTTCTGAGTCTGGTTAATTATATCGGCATTGACGTTGCGAAATATGTAAACAATGTGGCGACTGTGGGCAAGCTGGCTCCCATCATCATTTTCATCGCGGCAGGCATCTTCTTTATCAAAGGAAGCAATTTCCAGCCTATTGTCCCTGAGAGCCTGTCCGTTGCCACGTTTGCCGAGGCGGCGATACTTATCTTCTATGCTTTTACAGGGTTTGAGGCGATCGCCGGGGCTTCAGAAGAAATGGACAATCCGAAGAAAAACCTTCCCATTGCCATCGCAGTTGCAATCGGATGCGTCTCCTTGATCTATATCCTGCTCCAGTTTGTGAGCATCGGGATTCTTGGAAGTGGTCTTTCCGGGACAGAGACGCCGGTAGTGGATGCAATGTCCACATTTATGGGAAGCGCCGGAGGTACGCTTGTAACAGTGGGAACACTGATTTCCATCGGAGGCATCAACGCGGCGAATTCAATCTTCGTGCCCCGCGGATGTCTGGCGCTGGGGGAAAGAGGGATGCTTCCGCCAATCGTTAAGAAAATGAGCAAGCGGGGAACTCCCGTTGTGGCGATCGTGATCTCAGCGGTTCTGGTGATCCCGCTGGCTCTTTCAGGGACCTTCACTCAGCTTGCTGCGATCAGCGTGATCTCCAGATTTACGCAGTACATCCCCACATGCCTGTCTATTATTGTATTCAGGCGCAGAGGAATGGAGTCCACGTTTAAAGTGCCCTTTGGGTATACGATTCCGATCATAGCCATCTTGGTAAGTATTTGGCTTCTTTACAATTCCGATCCTATCAGACTGGTGATTGGACTGGGAGCGCTGGTGATCATCGTACCGATTTACTTTATCATCAAAAAATATAACGAAAAGCATGGTTATGAATTTACTGATGCAGAGTAATGACTTTCCTAGGATTTTTATGATAGAATAGATGTAACTGGCAGGAGGAGATCATGAAGTATGGGGTTACAGGAAAGTATCATTTTTACTCTTGAAATAGTTGGGACCATCGCCTTTGCGGCTTCAGGGGCGATGGTCGGCGTCCGGAAATCAATGGATATTTTTGGCGTGTGTGTGTTAGGCGTGCTGACAGCAGTCGGGGGCGGGATGACAAGAGACATTATAGTGGGCGTCATCCCGCCCGCTGTATTTCAGCGTCCGGTCTATGTAGCTGTGGCTGCTGTCACATCATGCCTGTTTTTTGCAGGGATGTATTTTGGAAAGATTTCCGCACAGGAGAAGTCGCACGGCATCTATGAAAAGATCATGCTGGCAATGGATACTGCCGGGCTGGGGATTTTTACCGTGGTGGGAGTGAGCACCGGTATCCGGCAGGGATATGGGGATAATCTCTTTCTCCTCGTATTCTTGGGGACCATCACAGGAGTGGGCGGCGGACTGATGCGGGATATCATGGCAGGTGTTCCGCCGTACATTTTTGTCCGTCATATCTACGCCTGCGCGTCGATTGCAGGGGCAGTGGCCTGCGCGTTTTTAAGCCAGAAGACAGACCTTGTAACAGCAATGGCAGCGGGTATGGCTGTGGTTATAGTGATGCGTGTTCTCGCGGCATATTACCGGTGGAATCTGCCAAGATTAAAAGAGAAGGAGTAAAGTACGACATTTTACCCGGGAAAAACGTGAAAAACAGAGTGGAATCTGTTATACTCTAATGGCATGAAAAAATCTGGAGAGAGTATGCATTATGATCGGGTTAGGAACAATGATAAATGTAGCGGCCATCATCATCGGCGGTCTGATCGGGCTTATGTGCAAAAAGATCAGCAGCGCCAGATATCAGGACACGCTGATGCAGGCCAACGGTGTGTGCGTCCTGTTTGTGGGAATCGGCGGAGCCATACAGGAGATGATGAAAGTATCCGGGGATTCGCTGGTGAGCAGCGGGACGATGATGATCGTGGCGAGTTTTGCAGCCGGTTCCCTTATCGGGGAATGGATCAATATGGAAGAGAAGATGGAGCGCTTTGGGAGCTGGCTGAAAAATAAGACCGGCAATCGCAGGGAAAATATGTTTGTGGATGCGTTTGTCACCGCGTCCCTGACAGTGTGTGTCGGGGCGATGGCGGTTGTGGGAGCCATCCATGACGGTATCACAGGCGATTATTCTACATTGCTTTTGAAGGCTGTGCTGGACATGCTGATCATATTCGTGATGACTGCCGCCATGGGAAAGGGCTGTATCTTTGCCGCCATCCCGGTGGGAATCTTTCAGGGGGCGATTACGCTCTTTGCAAGGGCGGTTCAGCCGGTCATGACGGAGCAGGCGCTTTCCAATCTATCTTTGACCGGCTCCATGCTTATTTTCTGTGTGGGTGTGAACATGGTCTGGGGCAAAAAGTTCAAGGTGGCGAACATGCTGCCGTCGATCGTGATCGCTGTAGTCTGCGCGTTCGCAGGGATATGATCGTTAAAGAAAAGGGTGAAAAGCAGAGTGAAATCTGTTATAATCAGATTCACAGGTAATACAGACAGTCAGAATGCATACCTTCATAAAAATCATGATAGAAAAGAGGAAGAACAATGGAGTATAAGATCACAGGTTACAAACCGGAAAAATTATTTCACTTTTTTGAGGAGATCAGCGCGATCCCGAGAGGATCTGGAAATGAGAAGGAGATCAGCGACTACCTTGTCAAATTCGCAAAAGACAGGGGACTGTGGGTACACCAGGATGAGGCGTATAATGTTATCATCAAAAAAGGCGGCAGCAAAGGCGCGGAGGATAAAGCTCCGGTCATGCTCCAGGGACATCTTGATATGGTGTGCGACAAGCGCGCCGGTGTGGAGCACGATTTTGAGAAAGATGGGATCAGCCTGGTTGTAAAGGACGGGATTCTCTCTGCTGACGGCACGACACTTGGTTCCGATAACGGAGTGGCAGTTGCCCTGATGATGATGGTCCTAGACGATGAAGAGATACAGCATCCTCCGGTGGAATGTGTGTTTACAACGGAAGAGGAGGTAGGACTTAACGGAGCGCAGGCGCTCGACAAATCTCTTATCACAGCCCGCACCATGATAAATATGGATTCTGAAGAAGAGGGCGTGGCTACGATAAGCTGTGCAGGCGGACTGCGCATCCAGTTCACAAGACCGGTTAAAAGAGAAGCGGCGGAAGGCAGTCTGGTTTCCATTAAGATCGAGGGGCTTCTCGGCGGACATTCCGGCATGGATATCAGCAAGGAGAGACAGAATGCCAACCTTCTGATGGGGCGCATGACAGATTATCTGATGAAGAACACAGACGGAAAGCTGGTAAGCTTCGCCGGAGGGACAAAGGATAACGCCATAACAAGAGAGTGTGAGGCAGCCCTGATCTATGCAGACAAAGGGGAAGCTCAAAAAGCAGAGAAGTTCGCCTGCGCGCTGGCACAGGATTTTGCGGATGAGATCACACCCTACGAACCGGATTTCGCCTGCGAGATCACTGTGGAAGATGGAAGGATCGCGTCGGCGATCCCCCGGGAGGATGCAAAAGCATTTGTAAGTGCTATCCGCCTTGCGCCAAATGGAGTGTTCAGCCGTAATCCTCACATGGATGGCTTTGTCGTGACATCCTCTAACATGGGCGTGGTGCGGACAGAAGAGGATAAGCTTGTGTTCATTGTATCCCCTCGTTCTTCCGTCGCATCCCTGCAGGAAGACACAAAGGCACGTTTTCAGACCTTGGCGGATTCTTTTGGGTTCGAGGCGGAATACAGCGGAGAGTATCCGGGCTGGAGCTACGCAGAGCAGTCCCGGATCCGGGAAGTCTTTGTAGAGAGCTATCGCGAGCTCTTTGGCAAAGAGCTGAAGCTTGAGGCAATCCACGCAGGACTGGAATGCGGACTTTTCACCGAGGCGATACCGGGGCTTGACGCCATTGCGGTGGGCCCCACTCTGTACGATGTGCATACACCGGATGAGCACGTGCCGCTGGATTCCTTTGAGCGTTTCTATGAGCTGCTGCAGGCCGTATTGAAAAAACTGGCGGAAGGATGATCCTGACCATATGAAGTGACAAAGAGCGGCACCCGGAGGGCGCTGCTCTTTCTAAATGGATTTTAATTGACTGTTCGCTGGGAACCTTTTTGGCAGAAGAAAGGTATCTTATACAGAACATAACAAATGCGCTCTGAGCAGCGGCAGGAGAGGAGAATGCCGCCGCGTGCCTGTGAGCGGGGACAAGGACGTGGATAGAAAGAATTAAGGGCCAATAAGTAAAAGGAGACAGATATGGATACATTTTACACGCAGCTTAAGAGGGCGCTGGAAACAACAGAAGGGGATGTATGGATAGAGACTGTTTTAGAGGGGGAGCGCAGAGGAGAAAAACGTCTGCTAACCTCTGCGCCGGACGAGGAAAAAGACAGTCCCCGTGTGTTCCGTGAGCGCGTGGGGCGGTCTCCGAAGCTTATCATCTGCGGAGGGGGGCATGTGTCCATACCGGTAATTAAGATGGGAAAAATGCTAGGATTCGTGGTGACTGTGCTGGAGGATCGCCCGAAGTTCGCGGACAACGCAAGGGCGGCAGGGGCGGATACAGTCATATGTGAGCCGTTTTCCATAGAGCTTTCCAAGATTAGAGGAGATTCAGACACATGGTTTGTGATCGTGACGAGAGGGCACCGCTATGACACAGAATGTTTGGAGGAAATCCTGAAAAAGCAGTATGCCTATGTGGGAATGATGGGCAGCAGGCGCAGGGTGGCGATTGTAAAGGATCAGCTTGAGGAAAGAGGAATAGACAGAGCAGAGTTGGAGCGTGTCTATACGCCCATTGGCCTAAAGATCGGGGCGCAGACCCCGGAAGAGATTGCAGTATCGATCATGGCAGAAGTTATCCAAGTGAAGAACAGCCGGCAGAGGACGGGGGGATACTCGAAAGAGCTTCTGAATGCCCTGTTTGTGCCGGATGAAGGAGACGGAGCGGGTGATACACAGAAAAAAGTGCTTGCGACGATCATTTCCAGAAAAGGTTCTGCTCCCCGGGATGTGGGAACAAAGATGCTTATTAGGGAAGACGGGACGACAGTGGATACGATCGGAGGCGGATGTGTGGAGAGTGAGATCATACAGAAGGCCCTGCTCATGATGCGTACCGGGAAGGAACGGTATCAGATATGCAGAGTAGACATGACGTTAGAGGCTGCGGAAGATGAAGGAATGGTCTGCGGAGGCGTCGTGGAAGTGATGCTGGAATACATTTCACGCCATTAAAAGGTATTTCACAAACAAGTATTATTTTTGGTTGACATGGATTCACCCGGATGTTACTCTGGAAATAAAGAAAGACAGAAGCAGTCCGGCAAGGCGGCTGACGCGCGGCTGGACCGGAACTGTGGAAGACAACATGTATACTTATATAGGTTCATAATCGGTTGAACGTCTCTACCAGCCGCCGCAAACGGCTGACTATGAGTATGCGGGATGGACAGTGTGCCATTGTGCGTATACAGAAAGGAGGCAGGCCGGTGAATGAACCTGTTTTTATTTTAAAAGGGAATATTATATACAGTAAGAGTTTGACGGAACTAGCTGTCTGTGAGCACGGGTATCTCGTGTGCAGGGACGGCAGGACAGAGGGGGTATATCAGACTTTACCGTTTAAGCTGGGAGGTAATCCTATCCGTGATTATGGAGATTGTCTGATCATTCCAGGACTAGTGGATCTGCACATACACGCACCTCAGTATTCATTCCGGGGACTGGGGATGGATATGGAGTTGCTGGAATGGCTGGAGACGAATACCTTTCCGGAAGAAGCAAAATATAAGAATCAGGAATACGCAAAGAAGGCGTACACGATTTTTTCAGATAATATGAGGAGAAGCGCTACAACCCGCGCTTGTATTTTCGGCACCGTCCACAGAGCGGCGACCCTGCTTCTGATGGATCTTATGGAGAAAACTGGACTAATCACTTATGTAGGCAAGGTGAATATGGATCGGAATACGCCAGAGTATCTGCGGGAAGAGACGCAGGCGTCGGCAGAAGAGACACGGGAGTGGATTAAAGATGTACTCCACAGAAAGTATAAGAATACCCGTCCCATCCTGACGCCGCGTTTCACACCGAGCTGTACAGATGAACTGATGGAAGAATTAAAGAAATTACAGATGCGTTACAGTCTTCCTCTCCATTCTCACCTTTCCGAGAACAGAAGCGAAGTCGAGTGGGTGAAAGAACTGTGCCCGTGGTCCGAGTTTTACGGTGACGCCTATGACAGGTTCGGACTTTTTGGGTCAGACTGTCCCACAGTCATGGCTCACTGTGTGTACAGTGATGACAGGGAGACCGCTCGGATGAAAGAGAACGGCGTGTTTATCGCTCACTGCCCAGAGTCTAATATGAATGTATCGTCGGGGATTGCTCCTGTGAGAAAATTTTTAAGAGAAGAGCTGAACGTAGGGCTGGGAAGCGATGTGGCGGCAGGGAGTACAGAGAATCTTTTCCGTGCTATGGCACATGCGGTTCAGGCGTCCAAATTAAGATGGAGGCTTACGGATGAAAGTCTTGCTCCGCTGACGGTGGAAGAAGTGTTCTATATGGCGACAAAGGGCGGCGGAAGATTTTTCGGTCAGGTTGGAGGATTTGAACCGGGATATGAGTTTGACGCGCTGGTACTAGATGATTCCAGACTATCTCACCCTCAGGCTCTTGATGTCAGAAGCAGGCTGGAGCGGATGATTTATCTGGCGGATGAACGAGAGATACAGGCAAAATATGTAAAGGGAATAGAGATTGATCTTTCATAAACGGAGGTGAGTGTATGAAAGAAAAAGACCACATTATCGGACAGAGTGTGAAGAGAGTGGACGCTTTGGAGAAGGTAACCGGGCGCGCGAAATATGTGGATGACCTGTGTGACCGTAATGTCTATGTGGCGAAGGTGTTTCACGCAGATATCGCTCACGGATATGTAAAATCCATAGACACGTCGGAGGCGGAGAAGATCCCGGGAGTGGTAAAGATCGTGACGTGCTTTGATGTGCCTAAAAATTATTTCCCAACGGCAGGACATCCGTGGTCCACGGAACAGGGGCATCAGGATGTGTGCGACCGTCTCCTGCTGACAGATCATGTGAGGTTCTATGGAGACGATGTGGCGGCAGTAGTCGCAGAGAATGAAGTAGCGGCCGCTCAGGCAGTCCGTGCTATCAAGGCAGAGTACGAAGAACTTCCCTTTGTTCTGGATGTGCATAAGGCGATGGAGGACGGCGCTCCACGGATTCATGAGAACTATTCTCATAATATACTGGCGCACACTTCCATACGGAACGGGGATTATGAGGCCGCCATCAAAGAGCCGGGGCTTACTAAGGTCGAGGGCTGGTATGAGACGCCCACGGTACAGCACTGCCACATCGAGAACTTTATCTGCTACGCCTATATGGAGCAGGGCAGGATCGTTGTCGTATCCTCAACACAGATCCCGCATATATGCCGCAGGGTCGTAGGTCAGGCGCTGGGGATCCCGTGGGGGCAGGTGCGGATCATCAAGCCGTATATCGGCGGGGGATTCGGCAACAAGCAGGATGTCCTGTACGAGCCTCTGTGTGCGTATCTAAGTACGGTGACGGGAGGAAGACCGATAAAACTGGATGTGTCGAGGGAAGAGACATTTGCCTCAACGAGAGTCCGGCACGCTATTCATTTCCATATTGTGTCTTATGTACGGCCAGACGGGACGTACTCGGCGCGCAAGTTTGAGAGTTTTTCCGATCAGGGGGCGTATGCGTCCCACGGGCACAGCATCGCAGCGAAAGGGATGGGATGTTTCCCGCAGCTCTATCCGTGCCCGAATATCGAGGCAGATACATATACAGTTTTTACGAACAAATCTGTAGCGGGAGCTATGAGAGGCTACGGAATCCCACAGGCAATGTTCGCGATGGAGAGCCATACCGAGGATGTGGCGCGCGCCATGGGGATTTCACCGTATGAGTTCCGTATGAGGAACGTAATGCCCAAAGGATTTAAGGACGGATTTTCAAAAAATCTCAATTACTATGACAGTTTTAGGGAGTGCATGGAGAAAGGACGCAAAGAATTTGATTACGACAGACGTATGGAGAAATATGCCTGTCAGGAGGGAGACATACGCCGGGGTGTAGGCATGTCAGTGTTCTGGTACAATACCGGAGTGTGGCCCATTTCTCTTGAGACTTCGGCGTGCCGTATGGTGCTCAATCAGGACGGCAGCATCCAAGTTCAGGTAGGCGAGACGGAGATCGGGCAGGGAGCAGACACAGCGTTTGCCCAGATGGCGGCGGAGACGCTGGGGATTCCATTTGACATGGTGCATGTGATCTCCACGCAGGATACGGACGTCACGCCATTTGGGACAGGGGCGTATGCGTCAAGGCAGACTTATATGGCAGGATTCTCCATACGACAGACAGGAGAACTCTTGCGCGAGAAAATATTGGAGACTGCCCGTGACCTAACAAGGCAGATGAAAGAAAATTTGGACATTGTAAATGGAAACGTTGTCAGGATTTCTGACGGGGAAGTGCTGATGAGTTTAGGGGAACTGGCAACAGAAAAGCTGTACAGCCTGACGGATAACGGGCATTTGACGGCGGAGAGCAGCTATCAGATCAAAAACAACGCCTACTCTTTCGGGTGCACCTTTGTCGAGGTGGAGGTGGATATTCCCGGTTGCCGCGCGCAGGTGACAGATATGTTAAATGTTCATGACTGCGGAAGGCTCATCAACCCTGCATTGGCGGAAGCGCAGGTGCACGGTGGTATGAGCATGGGCATTGGTTATGCGCTCTCAGAAAAGCTCCTTTTTGATGAGAAGACCGGAAAACCGCTCAACAATAATCTTCTGGATTATAAGCTGTCTACTTTTATGGATCATCCAGATCTCAAGGCGGCTTTTATTGAAAATGATGAGCCTACCAGTGCCTATGGGACAAAGGCGCTGGGGGAACCGCCTACATGTTCGCCTGCTCCGGCAATCCGCAACGCCATCCTTCAGGCGACGGGCGTGGCGCTAAACGAGATACCGATGCGGCCGCATCTGTTGTTTGAAGAGTTTAAGAAAGCGGAGCTGATCTGAGAAAGGGGGCAGACATATGTATGATATAAAAGCACTGTATGAGGCACAGAGTGTGTCTCACGCCGTGGAATTACTTCTGGAGCATCCGCACGCCCAGATTATTGCGGGCGGAAGCGATGTCCTTGTGCAGATGAGAGAGGGAAAACTGGCCGGCGCGGAGCTGGTGAGCATCTACGGATTGGATGAACTGCGGGGTGTGACGCTGGAGGGGGATGGAACGCTAAGAATCGGATCTCTGACCAGCTTCTCCCAAATTACCAGAGATCCTTTGATCCAGAAATACATCAATGTATTGGGCGAAGCAGTAGATATGGTGGGAGGACCCCAGATCCGAAACATTGGGACGATTGGTGGAAACACATGCAACGGTGTCACATCAGCGGATTCGGCTTCTACCCTGTTTGCATGGGACGCAGTGATCGAGCTGACCGGGCCGGGCGGGGTGAGGAAGATTCCCATTGGAGATTTCTATATCAGGGCAGGAAAGGTAGACCTGCGTCCGGCAGAGATCCAGACAAGTATCCTTATACGAAAGGAATCTTATGAGGGATATGTGGGACATTATATTAAGTACGCTATGAGAAATGCGATGGATATCGCGACCCTTGGCTGTTCCGTGAATGTGAAACTTTCGGAAGATAAAAGTACCTTTGCTGATGTGCGAATCGCCTACGGGGTGGCAGGACCCGTCCCCATGCGTGCTATTCACGCGGAGGAGGCGGGCAGAGGACTTCCCGTGTCCGGACAGAGCATAGAACAGATTGGAAATACGGTTCTTGAAGATGTGACGCCACGCAACAGCTGGAGGGCGAGTAAGGCGTTCCGGGAGCACATCTCAAAAGTGCTCTGTAAGCGCTCGCTTGCTGAGGCGGTCACAAGGGCAGAAAATCTCGGGAAGGGGGCGTCGTGATGAGCGGGGAAACGAATTTTAAGAAGCAGTACAAATTGGTACGGTGCCACATCAACGGTGTGGAGAGGGAGGTTATGGTAGATGTGAGAGCCTCCCTGACTGATATGCTGCGAAACGATTACTCCCTTACCAGTGTGAAGAAAGGCTGTGAGGTGGGAGAGTGCGGCGCTTGTAATGTCATCATTGATGGAGAGTGTTTTAACTCCTGCATTTATCTGGCGGTATGGGCGGACGGCAAAGACATCCGTACGCTGGAGGGGCTGATGGGCCCGAATGGAGAGCTGTCGGATATCCAGCAGGCGTTTATCGACGAGGCGGCAGTGCAGTGCGGATTCTGCACACCGGGTGTGATTATGAGTGCGGTGGAGATATTGGAAAACGCAGAGAAAACCGGGAGAGAATATACACGGGAGGAATTAAGAAAACTCCTGTCAGGACATCTGTGCAGATGCACGGGGTATGAGAACATATTGAATGCCGTGGAAAAGACGATGAAGAAGAGACTCAGGGAGTCTTGAAAGTTTTATATAAAGGTCTAAGAGGCTGTTGCAAGATAGAAGATCGTTTATCTATCTTGCAACAGCTCCCTTTTTTCTTCCTAAAATTACAGCAATGTACCTATGTGTTTGGTGAGGTAATCTGTGAAATAACATTTGATCCTGCATTGTCCGATATTGGATAATGCTACGTTCGATAAATAGTTATTGCTTAATCTTTTTCAGAAGGGCTTCCTGAAGAACCTGTGAAAAGTTGATATTCTTCTCAAGTGCGGCTTTGTTGAGCCACGCAGGAATGGAAAGCGTCTTTTTTACCGATTTTTCAAAATGTGTTTTTGCATATTCAGCTACGTCAACCGCAACCATATTGATAAAGGCGTCGGAAAGGTCTGTTTCCAGTTCTTCGGCAATGTGGCTGATATCAATATCTGTCAAAGCGGAAGGAGCGGGAATTTCTTGGTTTTCCTGCTGACCTGTATAGAGGTATCCTGCCAGACAGTCAACTGCCGCCTCTAAAGCCTCGTTCAGAGTATCTCCGCAGGTTGCGAGCCAGTTAAGGTCGGGGAATATAACGGAATAACCTGTTTTTTCTTTGAAAAAACATGCGGGATATGCAGATAACATATGATACGCCTCCTTTACATAGATCATTTTTTAAGTCCGGCTTGCCTGCGGATAGAATTTTCTGTGCCTTTGGGCAACTCTTTTGTATGGAACGGTATGGTAACTTTTCCGGGCTTATGCGGATGTATATAGTGACGGTGAGAACCGGTCTGACATTTAAAGATCCATCCTTCTTTTAGTATTATTTTTTCCATTTCGACAGGTTTTATCGGCAAGTAATCTACTCCTTTCTGTATTATAATATATGATACGTATTATTTCAATACATAGTGTAATAACACGTATTAAAATAAAACGTATAGAAAATGCTCTGTTATTATAATCAGTATAACAAATAGAAAAGAAATTTGGGAAAATGCCAGTTATCATTGCTTTTTTATACAGAATCAACAGGGACAAGGGTATCATAAAAGTAGAAAAACATCCCCGGCACCACATTTTCACGTGATGCCGGGAATGTTTTTATGGGAGCAAGCCCCGTCTTTATTAGGGGGTTCAATTTATCATGGCGCACAATCATAAGTGATGTACACTTACAACTGTATCTTTGTTCCGGTCTTCCCCAATATTCCGTCTTTTGCCTTTTCGAGCAGAGTGATCAGCGCTTGTCTTCCCGGTTTGGATTCTGCGAAGTCAACGGCAGCTTGCACTTTCGGAAGCATGGAACCGGGGGCAAAGTGTCCTTCATCTATGTACTGCTTTGCCTCATCCACGGTGATATCGCCAAGCCATTTTTCGTTCGGTTTTCCATAGTTGATGGCGGCCTTTTCCACGGCGGTAAGAATAATCAGAATATCTGCGTCTAGTTCCTTTGCCATCAGGCAGCTTGCAAAGTCTTTGTCAATGACCGCGCTGGCGCCCTTTAAGTGATTGCCCTGCCGTGTGACCGGGATGCCTCCGCCTCCACAGGCGATGACAAGGTCACCAGAGTTTACCATCGTGCGGATGGTGCCGATCTCAACGATCTCCTGCGGCTTTGGAGATGCGACGACACGGCGGTATCCGCGTCCCGCGTCCTCTTTCATGATGTAGTCATATTTTTCTGCCATCATGTCAGCCTGTTCTTTTGTCATGAAGCGTCCGATGGGCTTTGAAGGATTTTCAAATGCCGGGTCGTCCGGGTCAACCCTGACCTGTGTGATCATGGTTGCCACCGGAATATCGGTGATCCCTCTGTTTAAAAGTTCCTCTCTGAGCGCGTTCTGAAGGTCATAGCCGATGTACGCCTGACTCATCGCCACGCAGACGGAGAGCGGTGTGTTCGGCTGCTGGGGGTCTTCATGTGTCAGTGCGATCATGGCGTTGTTCACCATGCCCACTTGAGGACCGTTGCCGTGGGCCACGACGACCTCGCAGCCTTCTTCGATGAGGTCAACGATCGCTTTTGAGGTGATCTTTACAGCCTTCATCTGTTCCGGCAGGGTGTTGCCCAGAGCATTTCCGCCGAGGGCAATGACAATACGTTTTTTCTTATCCATAGTATGCCTCCCGCGTCTTATTCTTTCACAGCGGCGATTGCCTCTACCTCACAGAGAACTCCCTTCGGAAGAGCTTTTACCGCAACGCAGGAACGGGCTGGCTTGCCTGTAAAATATTTTGCATAGATTTCATTGAATGCTGCAAAATCACTCATATCTGCAAGGAAGCAGGTTGTCTTTATGACATCTGTAAATTCTGCGCCTTGGCTCTCAAGAAGAGCTTTGATGTTTTGCATTACCTGCTCTGTCTGTTCTTCGATAGTCGTGCCCACTACCTCGCCTGTTTCTGGGGAGAGCGGGATGGAACCGGAAAAGAATGCGATTCCGTTGAAAACGATTCCCTGTGAGTACGGTCCGATAGCTGCCGGTGCGTTTTTAGTGTCAATATATTTTAACATGGTTTGTTACCTCCTGATATGTGTAATATTATTTTTCCGGATATACGTAGTGTCGACTTATTCAAAAATTCTCGGAGTTCCTTTTTCTTCCAGTTTCTTAAGAATAGACACCGGATCAGCAAATTTTGCAAGGAAGATCATAGCTGCGATGATATATGGCTTGTAGCTTGCTTCTTTGTACAAAGGATCCCTGTAACGGTCAAATACGCTTGCGTCAACCTCGCCTTCCTCGCAGCTTACACCTGTGATATCGGCTGGCAGGCAGTGCATGTAGAGAGCTTTGCCGTCCTTTGTTGTCTTCATAAGTTCCTCCGTGCATGCCCAGTCTTTATGCTGCGCGTTCTGAGCCAGAAGTTCCTGCTCCAGAGCTTTGATACCGTCGAAGTCTCCGTTTCCATACAGCTCTGTACGTTTCTCCATTGCGGCGAAGGGCGCCCAGCTCTTTGGATATACGATGTCAGCGTCTTTGAATGCCTCTGCCATGTTGTTTGTCTTTGTGAATGTACCGCCGGATTTCTTTGCGTTCTCAGCTGCTACTGCCTCAACCTCCGGGAACACCTCATATCCTTCCGGATGAGCAAGTACAACATCCATTCCGAAACGTGTCATCAGGCCGATGATTCCCTGCGGGACAGAGAGCGGCTTGCCGTAGGATGGAGAGTAAGCCCATGTCATGGCGATCTTCTTGCCTTTTAAGTTTTCAACACCGCCAAACTCGTGGATGATGTGAAGCATATCAGCCATTGCCTGTGTCGGGTGGTCAATATCGCACTGGAGGTTTACAAGGGTTGGTTTCTGCTCGAGGATCCCGTCTTTATTTCCCTGTGTTACTGCATCCACAACTTCGTGCATGTAAGCGTTTCCTTTGCCGATGTACATGTCGTCGCGGATACCGATTACGTCAGCCATGAATGAGATCATGTTAGCTGTCTCGCGGACCGTCTCACCGTGAGCTACCTGCGATTTACCTTCGTCCAGATCCTGTACCTCAAGACCTAACAAGTTGCAGGCAGAAGCGAAGGAGAAGCGTGTACGTGTGGAGTTGTCACGGAAAAGTGAGATTCCAAGACCACTCTCGAATACCTTTGTGGAGATGTTGTTCTCTCTCATGAAGCGCAGAGCGTCCGCGACAGTGAACACAGCCTCGAGCTCGTCGTCCGTCTTCTCCCATGTGAGGAAGAAATCCCCGTTGTACATGTCCTTAAAATTCAGCGCCTTCAGCTTTTCGATATAATCCTGTAAAGTTTTCATTTTGTTGATCCTCCTTAAAGATATAAAAATTTATTTGGTTTGGCGTATGATTTTTATTTGCAGTAGCATTTTGGAAGAGCCGCATATACAGCCGCGCATGTCACAAGATCCTGCTTCCATGTCTTTTCGTTCGGTGCGTGTGCCTGTGCCTCTGCGCCCGGTCCGAATCCGATGCACGGGATGCCGTTTCTTCCCATGATGGACACGCCGTTTGTGGAGAATGTCCACTTGTCTGTCAGCGGACGGCTCTGGCGCATTTCCAATGTTTCCTCGGCGCCGATTCTCTTGTCCCCGTAGAGAGATGTGTATGCTTCTTCGAGAGCCTTTGTCACCTTGTGGTCTTTCGGGATTGCCCATGTGGGGAAGTAGCACTCGATCTCGTAAACGCATCCTGTGTAGGACGGGCGGTCGTAGTTGTACATGGATACGACTACGTCATCGCCATATTTCTGTACGCTCGGGAGTGCACGAATCTCATCAAGGCAGCTTTCCCATGTTTCGCCGAAGGTCATACGGCGGTCAAGGGATACCGCGCAGGAATCCGCTACCGCACAGCGACTCGGGGAAGTGTAGAAAATCTGGGATACGGTTACCGTACCGCGTCCGAGGAAGCGTGCCTCCTCCCAGTCTGGGTTGTACTTCGGGTTTAACATTTTTACAAGACCTTTGATTTCTGTCTCGTCTGCGTCGTCATTTTCATTGAGGGCGCGTACATCCTGAAGGATGTCGGCCATCTTGTAGATCGCATTGTCACCGCGTTCAGGGGCGGAGCCGTGGCAGGATACGCCTTTGACATCCACACGGATCTCCATACGTCCGCGCTGTCCTCTGTAAATTCCGCCGTCTGTCGGTTCTGTGGAAACGACGAATTCCGGGCTGATTTTGTCCTCGTTGATGATGTACTGCCAGCACAGACCGTCGCAGTCTTCTTCCTGAACGGTACCGACAACCATGATCTTGCAGCCCTCCGGGATGAGGTCAAGATCTTTCATGATCCTTGCGCCGTATGTAGCGGATACGATACCGCCACACTGGTCGGACACACCGCGTCCGCCGATCTCTGTGTCATTTTCATATCCTTCGTACGGGTCGAATGTCCAGTTCTCGATATTTCCGATGCCTACGGTATCGATGTGGGCGTCGTATGCGATGATTTTATCGCCGGTTCCCATGTATCCAATAACATTACCCTGAGGGTCAATGACTACTTCGTCGAAATCCAGCTTCTTCATCTCGGCGGCGATGGTGTCGATATGAGCTTTTTCATCGCAGCTTTCGCCCGGATTCCTTACGATGGCGCGCAGAAATGCGGTCATGTCTTTTTCATAGTTCTGTGCAGCTTCTTTGATTTTGTTTAAATCCATAATAATCTCTCTCCTTTTTGTGAAATCAAAATGAATGGTTATAGCTTCCGTTGAACAGTGATGTTTATCGGTCGTTTCCTCCCCAGACGATGGATTCGTATCTCTGCGGGTCCGTGTCGCCCTCTGTGGAGAAGAGGAGGACTTTGGAATTCCCGTCGAGTCCAAGGTGATCTCTAAGGGGTTTGTACTCATCCATTGTCATGATGCACGCAAGTGTTCCAAAAGGTGCTGCTCCGGATTCTCCGGATGTTACCGGCTGATCGCCCTTGATGGGAGCCGCCAGCATCCGCATGCCTCTTGCCGCTACCCAGTCGGGTGCCGCTACAAAGGTGTCTACATGGTTCTTTAAGATATCCCATGAGATAGTGTTCGGTTCGCCGCAGGCGAGCCCTGCCATGATGGTAACCATGTCGCCGTCAACAATGCGGATATCGCCGTCTCCTGCGCATGCGCCTTTATACAGACATGCGGCAGCTTCCGCCTCCACAACGATGACTTTTGGCGGGTTCTCGGGATAACGGTTTGCGAAATATCCCTGAACCGCTCCGGCAAGAGAGCCTACACCTGCCTGAATAAACACATGGGTCGGGCGCTCGCAGCCGTATTCGTGAAGCTGGTTGTCCGCCTCCATCGCCATGGTGCCGTAGCCCTGCATGATCCATGAGGGAATCTCCTCGTATCCATCCCATGCGGTATCCTGTACCATGACACCGTTTTCTGTTTTTTCAGCCATCGCGTTTGCCATGCGGACACATTCGTCGTAGTTTTCTTCTTCGATCGTAGCTTGAGCTCCTTGTGCAAGGATGTTGTCGAGCCTTGTCTGTGTCGTTCCTTTCGGCATGAGGACAACTGCCTTTTGCCCTAGTTTATTTGCAGCCCACGCAACGCCGCGGCCATGGTTTCCGTCCGTGGCCGTGAAGAAGGTTGCCTGACCGAATTCTTTTCTGAGCGCTTCAGAAGTGAGTACATTATAAGGAAGTTCTGATACATCTTTTCCGGTCTGTTTTGCGATGTAGCGTGCCATGGCGAAGGAACCTCCGAGTACTTTGAAGGCGTTCAGGCCGAAGCGGTAGGATTCATCCTTTATGTATACTTCTTTGAGACCAAGATGCGCCGCCATGTGATCGAGTTTTGTCAGCGGTGTGACCGTGTACTGGGGAAAACTCTCGTGGAAGGCGCGGGCTTTTTTTACCTCGTCAAGCCCCATGACCGCAAGTTGGGTGTCGTCGGTCTTTGGCATTTTGTTTACTGCCCATTTGATTGTTTCCATTATGGAACCTCCTTTATTATTCATTTTTCTTGTCCCTTTCGCATGCCCAGCTCGAAATCACCGCTTTGCGGTTCCTTCTCGCTGGTGGCAGCCGCCATATGCCGGAATCGACGCTCCGTGCCGCTTGCAGACAAGCCTGCGCGTCAGGAGTGTCTCTCCGGCGCATGCTCTTTTGAGTTATTTTTCCGGAGCATGCCCAGCTCGAAATCACCGCTTTGCGGTTCCTTCTCGCTGGTGGCAGCCGCCATATGCCGGAATCGACGCTCCGTGCCGCTTGCAGACAAGCCTGCGCGTCAGGAGTGTCTCTCCGGCGCATGCTCAGCTTTTGTCCATATAGCTGTACAATGTGAATTTTGATATCCCGAGAAGGGAAGAGACCTTGTCTCCCGACTTTGTGATCAGGAATGCTCCCGCGTTGTTTAAATACTGTACCACGGCGATCTTGTCGTCCTTATTCATCAGCGCTACCGGTTTCCCGACTTTTGCAATCGCTTGTTCGATGAGCAGATCCAAGAGTTCGGTCACGTTGTGGGTGATCGTCTGCGGAGTATTCCCGCTCTTTTCTCCGGCATTCTCTTCAGGTTCGGTCTGTATCAGACCATGGAGTGTGTTCTCTATGGCCAGCAGTGTTGTGATATCATAATTAATGGAAAAAATATAAGCGACTTTGTCATTGTCATCCCGGATGTATAGGGTGCTGGATTTTAAGATCCTGCCATCGTCCGTCCGGGTGAGGTAAGCAAGTCTGTCTTTTACCGTCGCGGGATCGGAGCGGAGAGTTTCAAGCACAATTCCCGAGGGACCGTCTCCAGTGTGACGGTTGGATACATGACCGTTCTCAATATAGACGATAGACCGATCCAGATCTTTTTTTGTCAGATCATGGATAACAACCTCGCAGGAGTTCCCAAACTGGGAAGTGATACCGTGTGCGAGCTGTTTTAAAAACTCAAGTTTATGGATCATTTTTCACCTGCCTTTTTCAGCGTAAAGCCAGAGGGAAAATGTAAATGTGATGTGTGTCTCTAACCCCATCATAGCATAAAAAAAGATGGTGTCAACACTTTTTCTAAAAATTTTTTAGGCAATCTAAAAATTATTTAGAATTCAGGTTGCATTTATACACATTTGATGGTATTCTATATAGAGCAAGAGATATTTATATGCGAAATGCACAGGAAAATGAGGAGATGTGCCAAAAGTGATGTGTGTAAAATAAATAAAAAAGGAGAAGAAAAGATGCTTGTTTTAGGAAACGGAAAAGTGGTCACAAGAGATCCCTTGCACCCGTTTATTGAGGATGGCGCAGTGGCAGTGGACGGTGCGTTGATCAGCCGTATTGGAACCACAGGAGACATCCGGGCAGCGTATCCGGACGCGGAGTACATAGACGCGAAGGGTGGATTGATTATGCCTGCGTTTATCAATGTACATGAACACATTTACAGTTCGTTCGCAAGAGGATTGTCCATAAAGAGGTATAATCCGTCAGGATTTCTTGATATTTTGGACGGAATGTGGTGGACGATCGATCGGAATCTTACTCTTCATGACACTTATTTGAGCGCCATGGCTACTTATATAGAATGTATTAAATGCGGTGTAACGACGATCTTTGACCACCACGCAAGTTTTGGCTCGATTGGAGGCTCCCTTTTTGAGATTGAGAAAGCAGCCAAGGAAGCTGGCGTTCGTTCCTGTCTATGTTATGAGATCTCTGACAGGGACGGCATGGACAAAGCGAGAGCTTCTGTCATGGAAAACGCGGAGTTCATCCGCCATGCGTTAAAGGACGACAGCGGTATGATCGCCGGAATGATGGGCATGCATGCTCAGTTTACTATTTCAGATGAGACATTTGAGTTGGCAGCCGCAAACAAGCCAGCTGAAGTGGGGTATCACATCCATGTGGCGGAAGGGATTGAAGATCTTCATCACTGCCTGAAGCATTATGGGAAACGTATCGTGGACCGTCTGATGGATCACGGTATCCTTGGGGAAAAGACTCTTCTTGGACACTGTATCTATATCAATCCTCATGAAATGAATCTGATTAAGGAGACGGATACTATGGTAGTACATAATCCGGAATCGAATATGGGTAATGCCTGTGGTTGCCCGCCGACGATGGAACTGGTACACCGGGGAATTCTCACCGGGCTTGGAACAGACGGATACACTCATGATATGATGGAATCTTTCAAGGTGGCGAACGTGCTTCACAAGCATCACCTCTGTGATCCGAACACAGCATGGGCAGAAGTGCCGCAGATGCTCTTTGAGAACAATGCAAAGATTGCCGGGAGATATTTTGAGCCGGAGCTGGGTGTCCTAAAAGAAGGCGCGGCAGGCGATGTGATCGTTGTGGCATACGATCCTCTTACTCCGATGAATGAAAACAATATTAACAGCCATCTGGTATTTGGTGTAACAGGACATGATGTTGTCACCACGGTAGCGAACGGGAAGGTGCTGATGAAGGACAGGCGTCTGACACAGATCGATGAGGCAAAAGTTATGGCGGACTGCCGGCAGGCAGCGAGAGAGTTGGCTGACAGGATCAACAGCCCCTAGCATTGTAGATCAGCAAGATTATATCAATCAAGGAAGGGACTCGGTGCACGCGTGTGCCGGGGGAGAATAAAGGGTGAATGCAATGAAAAATCAGACAAAAAGAGAAAATTCAGAACTGTTTAAATGGGACGGCAAACCGTCATTCGGACAGATACTTCCGCTGGCGGCACAGCATGTACTTGCCGCAGTGGTGGGATGTGTAACTCCAGCGATTCTTGTCGCGAACGCGGCGAACAGCGCTGGCGGCAATGTGAATATGGGGCTTCTTATTCAGGTATCCCTTGTATTCGCGGCACTTTCTACATTTTTACAGTTATACGGAGCAAAATTCCATCTTGGGAGCGGGCTCCCGGTTATCATCGGCGTGAGTTTCGCGTATGTGCCGACTATGACGGCGATTGCGGCGCAGGCGAAGGATGTGGACACGATTTTCGGAGCCATGCTCATCGGGGGTGTTGTGGCGATTATTGTGGGATTGACGATCAAGCAGATCAGAAAAGTGTTCCCTCCGCTGGTTATCGGAACAGTTATTTTCGCTATCGGACTTTCCCTGTATACGACAGCGATCAACTACATGGCAGGTAATTCCTCAAATACTTATGAACTTGTTGTAGAGCAGCAGGGTAAGACAGAGGCGCTGGTATACGGTTCATGGCAGAACTGGCTGGTTGCTTTTGTGACTCTTGGTATTGTTGTTGCTCTCAATCATTATGGAAAAGGTTTGTTTAAGCTGGCGTCCATCCTGATTGGGCTGATTTGCGGATATCTTCTTGCGCTTTGTTTCGGAATGGTTGATTTCTCGGCGCTTTCCAGCGCGGGCTGGGTACAGATACCGACGCCTCTGGCTTTCGGCATCCGATTCGATATATCAGCGATCATACCGCTGGCGATTTTGTTCCTTGTGAATTCCATTCAGGCGATGGGAGACTTCTCTGCTACTACAAGCGGAGGTATGGACCGTCTCCCCACGGACAGCGAGTTAAACGGAGGTATCATCGGATATGGTGTCAGCAATATGTTCAGCGCCCTTTTTGGATGCCCTCCGACAGCGACTTACAGCCAAAATGTAGGTATTGTGGGATCGACAAGAGTTGTGGCGAGACGTGTGTTCAGCATGGCGGCAACAGTTCTTCTGATTGCGGGACTGATCCCCAAATTCTCCGCGCTGCTTCGGACGATTCCGCAGTGCGTGCTCGGAGGCGCAGTTGCTTCCGTGTTTGCATCCATTGCAATGACAGGTATTAAGCTGCTTACAACAGAGAAACTGACATTTAGAAATACTACGGTAGCAGGATTATCCATTGCGATCGGCATGGGAGTATCGTTAAGTGACGGATGTCTGAACCAGATGACTCAGAGTATCCACAGTGCGCTGAATATGAGTATGAGCCTTGAGAGTTTCCAGTCCATCATCAATAATACATTCGCGTCATCTCCGGTGGTGCTGGCGACAATATTTGCGGTCATCTTGAATCTGGTTTTGCCAAAAGATAAGCCGGAGGAGAATGCTTAATATTAGGAGGTAAGATAATGAGTGATATTATGAGGCCCATGGCCTTTTCCCAACTTCTTGACTGGATATTGACAGAGTACAAAAAGAGGGGGACTGTGTTTGGAACACACCACCCCTATCACGCGGACCCCAAATTTGCGCGCACGATCTTTGAGCGTCCTCTTGAGACACCAGTAGGACCGGCGGCAGGCCCTCATACGCAGCTTGCCCAGAATATCGTCGCGGCGTACTATACAGGCAGCCGTTTCTTTGAACTTAAGACTGTGCAGGTCGTAGATGGCGCAGAATTGTCAGCATGCGTAAACAAACCGTGCATTAAGGCGGATGATGAGTGCTATAACTGCGAATGGTCCACAGAACTGTATGTGCCAGAAGCTATGGAAGAATACATCAAGGCATGGTTTTTGTGTAAAGTTGCCGCAAAGGAATTTGGGCTGGGCAGTATGGAGGGATTCCAGTTTAATATTAGTGTGGGATATGATCTGGCGGGCATTCAGTCTGAGAAAATTGATAATTTCTTAAATACAATGAAACACGCGCAGGATTCTAAGGTGTTTAAGTCCTGCAAAGCGTATCTTATGGAACATGCGGATCTGTTCGAGCATGTGACGAAAGAGGATATTGAGGGGATTTCCGGCGATATCTGCAATTCGGTAACAATCTCTACTCTTCACGGATGTCCTCCGCAGGAGATTGAGAGAATTGCCATGTACCTGATCACGGAGAAAGGATTTCACACATTTATTAAATGTAACCCAACTCTTCTTGGATATGAATTTGCAAGAAAGATCATGGACTACATGGGATATGACTATGTGGCGTTCGGTGATTTCCACTTTAAGGATGATCTTCAGTGGGAGGATGCCGTTCCCATGCTGAAACGGCTGATGGCAGTCTGTGAGGAGAGAAACTTGGAGTTCGGCGTAAAGATTACGAATACATTTCCGGTGGACGTAAAGCAGAACGAGCTTCCCAGCGAGGAGATGTACATGTCAGGAAAATCACTGTATCCGCTGTCTATCTCCCTTGCAGCTAAACTTGCGAAAGAATTTGACGGGAAACTCAGAATCTCTTATTCCGGAGGCGCGGATTACCACAATATCAGAGAGATTGTGGAGGCGGGTATCTGGCCGGTTACTGTGGCGACGACGCTCTTAAAGCCGGGAGGATATGACCGTATGGCTCAGATGGCAGCCCTGCTGGAAAAAGAAAATGATGTATTTACAGGCGTCAGCGTGGAGGGAACTGCAAAACTTGCTGAAGAGGTGAGAACAAATCCGCATCATGTGAAGGCAGTGAAACCGCTTCCGTCCAGAAAGATGAAGAAACAGGTGCCATTGCTTGACTGCTTTGTAGCGCCCTGTAAAGAGGGATGCCCGATCCATCAGGATATCACGGCATATCTTCAGCGTGTAAATGCAGGGAAATACGAGGAAGCGCTGGAAGTGATTACGGAAAAGAATCCACTGCCGTTCATTACGGGAACGATCTGTTCCCATGCCTGTATGGGCAAATGCACCCGTAATTTCTACGAGGATCCGGTGCATATCCGCAGCATGAAACTGATCGCGGCGGAGAAAGGATATGACGCGTTCATGGAGAAGTTTTCGGCTCCGGCGGTGACAAAGGCAGGTAAGACAGCGGTCATTGGCGGCGGCCCGGCAGGTATGGCAGCAGCCTATTTCCTGAGAAGAGCCGGAATGGAGGTAACTCTATTTGAGAAGAATGACGCTCTGGGAGGCGTGGTGCGCCATGTGATTCCGGAATTCCGTATCCCGGGAAGCTCCATCGACAAAGATGCGGCGCTTCTCGAGAAAATGGGTGTGAACATCTGTCTGAATTCTGAGATCACGGAACTCGATATGCTGAAAAACGCAGGATATACTGCTGTTATCGTAGCGGTGGGAGCTGCCGAGCCGGGCGTGCTGCGTCTGGAAAAAGGAGAGCCGGTCAATGCGCTTAAGTTCCTTACAGACTATAAGGCAAAGGATGGAGACCTTAATATCGGAAAGAACGTAGTCATTATAGGCGGAGGCAACACTGCCATGGATACCGCGAGAGCGGCGAAGCGGACAAAGGGCGTGGAGCACGCGTACCTTGTGTATAGAAGAACAAAACGCTACATGCCCGCGGACGAGGAAGAGCTTGAGATGGCAGTTGAGGACGGCGTGGAGTTCATGGAGCTCTTAGCTCCCGTGAAGCTGGAGAACGGCAGTTTGCTTTGCAAGGTTATGAGGCTAGGCGATATCGACGCGTCCGGCAGGAGAGGCGTTGTGGAGACCGGCGAAGAGAAAGAAATTCCGGCGGATACTGTGATCGCGGCAGTCGGTGAGCGGGTTCCCACAGCCTTTTATGAGGCGAATGGTATCCACGTAAATGAGAGGGGACGCGCCATTGTCAACGAAGAGACCTGTGAGACAAATCTTGCAGGAGTTTACGTGGTAGGAGACGGCCTCGGCGGACCAGCCACTGTAGTGGAAGGGATCCGTGATGGCCTGAAGGCAGCGGAGGCTGTTATCGGAGAAGCACTTGTCAAGGATATCCCGTCTGCTACAGACGAGGAGAAGATCTATGGAAAGAGAGGAAATCTGGTGGATATGAAGGAGGGCGCAGAGGAGACAAACCGCTGTCTTGGATGCTCCGGTATCTGCGAGAACTGCGTGGAGGTATGTCCAAATAGGGCAAATATCTCTATCCATGTTCCGGGTATGGAAAAGCACCAGATTATCCATGTAGATTACATGTGCAATGAGTGCGGCAACTGTAAGAGTTTCTGTCCGTATGAGAGCGCGCCATATCTTGACAAATTTACATTGTTTGCGGATGAAGAGGACATGAAGAACAGCAGAAACCAAGGATTTACAGTTCTTGACAAAGACGCAGTGAAATGCAAAGTCCGTTTCTTTGGAGAAACATATGTGTGGACGAAAGGTGAGGAGACAAGGATACCAGAGGGGCTGCTCAAACTGATGGAGACAGTGTGCAGGGACTATGTATATCTGTTAAAATGATACCAATTGCACAGTTTAGGAGGATCATTCGTAAAATTGCACTATGGCTGAACTGATACTACAGAAAGGAAGGGGTCGTGTATGAAACGGTTATTTAAAGGCGGAACAGTGATAAGCGGCGAGGGAATGAAAAAGATGGACCTTCTTGTGAAGGGAGAGAAGATTCTTGCCGTGGGCGAAGCTCTGGAATTCAAAGATGCGCAAATTGTGGATGTGAGAGGAAAACTTCTTTTTCCCGGATTCATCGACGCACATACTCATATGGCGCTGGAAGTGAGCAACACAGTAACCGCGGATGGATTTGACACTGGAACAAAGGCTGAACTTGCCGGCGGGACGACCTGCATCGTGGATTACGCGACCCAGTATCCGGGCGAGAGCCTAAGGCGGGGACTTGATAACTGGCATAAAAAGGCAGACGGGCGCTCCTCCTGTGATTATGCCTTTCATCTGGCGATTACGGATTGGAATGAAGGGATCAGCCGTGAGCTGGAAGAAATCGTGGCAAGGGAGACCGTGTCCTTTAAGCTCTATATGACTTATGATACTATGGTGGACGATGAGACGATGTATGAGATCTTGTCACGGTTAAAAGAACTAGGAGGGATCGCAGGGGTACATTGTGAGAATCACGGGATCATTCAGGCGCGTCTGAAACAGTTGGAGAGGATGAAAGGAGACAGAAAAGACGTCTCTGATTATCCGTGGACCCGCCCGAAGGAGGCTGAGGCAGAGGCGGTACATCGTCTGCTCACTATTGCCAAATGCGTGGACACACCGGTTATCGTTGTACACTTAAGTACCGCGGCAGGATACCGGGAGATCTTACGTGCAAGGGAAGCAGGACAGATCGTCTATGTGGAGACATGCCCCCAGTATCTTGTGATGGATGAAGAAAAATACTCCCTTGGCGCCGAGGAAGCAAGACGTTATATGATCGCGCCGCCTTTGCGCAAAAAGAAGAATCAGGATGTGCTCTGGCAGGCCCTGAAAGAGGGGCGGATCCAGACCATCGCTACCGATCACTGCAGTTTTACAAAAGAACAGAAAATGGCAGGAAAAGATGATTTCTCTAGGACGCCCTGCGGGATGCCGGGGGCAGAGGAACGTCCGGCGCTAATCTGGCATTTTGGCGTGAATGAAGGAAGAATCACACCAGAGCAGATGTGTACGTATCTGGCGGAGAATCCGGCGAAGCTTTATCATCTCTATCCGTGGAAGGGGGCGCTTGTGCCCGGCGCAGACGCAGATATCGTCGTCTGGAACCCAGATACAGAATGGACATTGAGCGCATCGGCGCAGCAGTCGGCATGCGATTACTGTCCCATGGAAGGAACAAAGATACGGGGCAGGGCGGAGCAGGTGTATTTAAGAGGCATACTGGCTGCGAAAAATGGAAAAATACTTGTGGAGAATGCCGGATCTTATGTAAGGCATGGCGCAGAGTAATGATATGGAAATATAAAGAAGGAAGGTTGTGCGGGATGCCGGCTCTTCTAGAAGCACTCCGAGAATATGGATCCCATTCTGTTATTTCTGTGGTGGGAGCAGGGGGCAAGACAACTTTTCTTCATCAGCTGGCGGAGGAGTACGTCCATACAGGGGGAAAAGTGATCGTGACAACAACAACACATATCATAAATGAGGAAAAAGAATATTTCCTTTTAGAGCCATCTGTGGAGAAGATTGGGAAATGTTTGGAACAGTTCCGTCAAGTGTGGGCGGGTACGCCCTCTCCCCAAGGAAAGCTGACAGGGCTTACGGATGTGGTGATGTGCAAGATCCTTAGATGGGAGATCCCTATACTTATTGAGGCGGACGGGGCGAGGCGGATGCCCATTAAAGTTCCTGCAGGACATGAGCCAGTAATACCAGAAGAGACGACGCACGTATTGTCCGTATATGGACTGGATGCGGTGGGGAAACCTTTGAAAGAAGTCTGTTTCCGTCCGGAATTGGCGTGCATGTTATTGAAAAAGAGCGATACAGACAAAGTTACGGCTGAGGATATTGCTCTTCTTGCCTCATCAGAGCATGGCGGGCGGAAAAGGTGTCCCGCAGGAGCAAGGTATACGGTTGTTTTGAACAAAGCAGATAATCAGGCGCGGATGGAGCATGCCCTTGCTATATGTAAAAAGTTGGAATCAGCTGGAATCTCAGATGTGGCGGTTACTTCCTTCGCAGGATGAAAAACGGTTGCAAAAGGAACAGAACAGGAAGGACAGCGATATGAAGATATTGATAAAAGGCGCGGGAGATCTGGCGACAGGTATCGCTTCCCGGCTTTATGGAGCAGGGCATCAGATCCTTATGACAGAGATTGAAACACCTCTTACGGTAAGAAGGACAGTGGCACTGTCACGGGCTGTCTACGAGAAAACGGCAAAGGTAGAAGGAATGGAGGCGTTTTTTGCGTACTTAAAAGAGGAAGCAGAACATATCCTTGAGCGCGGAGATATCGCTGTGATGGCGGATCCGGAAGCCTCCTGCCGAGGCTGGTATATGCCAGACGTGATAATCGACGCGATCCTTGCGAAAGAGAACCTTGGCACAGCCATTACGGACGCTCCCTTTGTAATCGGTGTGGGACCGGGATTTACAGCAGGAGAGGATTGTCACTGCGTCATCGAGACAAAGAGAGGACATACGTTGGGAAATATCATCTGGAGAGGAAGTGCAATTCCCAATACGGGAGTACCCGGCAATGTGGGAGGCTATACTGTGGAGAGGCTCATACGGGCATCTGCAGACGGAAATGTGGAGCCGAAAGTACGGATCGGTGATTTGGTGGAAAAGGATCAGGTTGTGGCAGTAACAGGCGGACAGCCGGTGTACGCACAGATGTCTGGAATTGTCAGAGGAATGCTTCAAAGCGGGGTCCCTGTAAAAGCGGGGTTAAAGATCGGTGACATTGATGCCCGGGCAGAAGTCTCTCATTGCTATACGATATCGGATAAAGCGCGCGCTGTCGGCGGCGGAGTGCTGGAAGCCACAACAGGATTTGAGAGAATGAGCGGGCGGTACGCCATCGTTGTGCTTGCCGCGGGAGCGGGAACTCGGTTTGGAGGCAGCAAATTACACGCTTTGGTGGATGGTGTACCTATGTACGAGAGGATGCTGCAAAAAGTTCAGGTATTTTCCGCATTTCCAGCTTTTGTTGTAACTGGGGATGAGAAGATTGCAGATGAGGCGAAAAAAAGAAGTATCACTCCAGTGTGGAACGACAGGCCGGAGGAGGGTATCAGCCTGTCTCTCAGGCTTGGGCTGGAAGCGGCGGTACAAAGCTACAGATGTGAGGAGCCTACTCCCGGCACATGGGAAAGGGAACTCAAAGGTGTGTTCTTTTCCGTATGTGACCAGCCGTGGCTTACCGTCTCTACCATGCAGCAGATCTTCCGCACGGCGTCCTTGCATCCTGGCAGCATCGTTTGTGCAGGGCGTGGGGGCAGAGGAGGGAACCCAGTGCTGTGGGACTGTAGGTATTTTTCGGAACTGCTGGAGCTGTCCGGAGATGTGGGAGGCAGGCAGCTCATGAATAAATACAGAGAGAACGTGCGGATTGAAGAAGCAGATGAGAGGGAGTTAAGCGATGTTGACCGGCAGGAAGATATGAGGCCGGTGCAGGTGTAGGTATATTGCTTTTCGCATGCTGTGCTGAAAAAAATAGCAGGAAAAGGAGAGGGAAGATGGCTCAGAAACGCAAGAAAAAAGTAGCTGTCGTACAGTGTTTAGGAGGAAGCTGTACGCAGCCGGAGCTTTCGCGGGAATCCTACGGGTCTGACTGCGCACAGGCGGTTGCAGAACACCCGGGGGGAATCTTAAAATGCAGGTGGGGATGTATCGGTCTTGGAAGCTGCGTATCCGCATGTAGGATGGACGCGGTACATATCGGAAGCCGGGGTGCGGCTGAGACGGACTGGGAGAAATGTATCGGCTGCGGGCTGTGTGTAAAAGCCTGTCCCATGCACTTGATCCGCCTGACAGAACCAGAGTACAATATTTACCTTGCTTGTGCGAATGAGGAGACGGGTGCAGAGACGAGAAACGAGTGTCAGTCGGGGTGTATCGGTTGCAGTATCTGTGAGAAGGTATGTCCCATGCAGGCGATCCGTGTGGAAAACTATCATGCGGTGATCGATGAAGAGCAATGTATTGCCTGCGGGATGTGCGCGGTCAAGTGCCCCCGGGGCGTGATACGGGATCAGAACGGGATTCTGACAGCTGAGTAAAGGAAAGGCGGGAGAAGAGATGAAAGAGAGCTTTTGTTTTACGGTAAACGGAGTAGAACGCGTGACAGATGTGGATAAGCCGCTCCTTCGCTATCTGCGGGATGATCTCCATCTGCATTCCGTCAAGGACGGCTGCAGCGAGGGAGCCTGCGGTACATGTACCATCGTGGTGGACGGAAAAGCGGTCAAATCCTGTGTCCTGACGACGAGGCGGGCGGTCGGGAAAAATATCCTGACCACGGAGGGGCTCAGCGAAAAAGAGAAGGAGGCTTTCGTCTATGCTTTCGGGTCAAAGGGATCTGTCCAGTGCGGATTCTGCATCCCCGGCATGGTGATGTCAGGGAAAGCCCTGATTGATCGGGTGCCGGACCCCACCGAGGAAGAGATTAAAGCGGCGTTAAAAGGAAATATCTGCCGCTGTACAGGATATAAAAAGATCATCGAGGGGATCCAGCTTGCGGCGGCGATTCTCAGGGGCGACGAGCAGATTGATGAGGAGCTGGAGAAAGGTGACAGCTACGGAGTGGGAGAGAGAGCTTTCCGTCTGGACGTCCGTGAAAAGGTGTTAGGATACGGAGAGTACCCGGACGACATGGAGGTCGAGGGAATGGTCTATGCCTCGGCGGTGCGATCAAAATATCCTCGCGCCCGGATTCTTGATATTCATACGGAGAAAGCGGAGGCGCTCCCGGGCGTTCTGGCAGTGCTGACCGCGGACGATGTGCCGAATAATAAGGTCGGGCATTTGCAACAGGATTGGGATGTGATGATCGCGAAAGGCGCTGTTACGCGCTATGTGGGTGACGCTATATGCCTTGTGGTTGCGGAGACAAAGGAGATCCTTGAGAGGGCGAAGAAACTGGTGCGTATAGATTATGAGGAATTAAAGCCTGTGACTTCGGTTAAAGAAGCAATGCAGGAGGACGCGCCTAGGGTTCATTCCAAAGGGAATCTATGTCAGAGCAGGCATGTCACAAGAGGGAATGCCAAGAGCGCGCTGGCAAATTCAAAATATGTGGTGACGCAGACTTACAGCACTCCATTTACGGAGCACGCATTCCTTGAGCCGGAGTGCGCGGTGGCAATGCCATACAAGGACGGAGTAAAAGTCTACTCTACGGATCAGGGCGTGTATGACACACGCCATGAGATCTCGATTATGTTCGGGTGGGATCCGGAGAAAGTTGTGGTTGAGAATAAGCTGGTGGGCGGTGGATTCGGAGGAAAAGAAGACGTCTCAGTCCAGCATATTGCGGCACTGGCGGCTGTGAAGGTGCAACGGCCGGTAAAGGTGACATTTTCTAGGCAGGAGTCCATCAACTTTCATCCGAAACGGCACGCCATGGAGGGAACCTTCACCCTCGGGTGTGACGAGAACGGAATCTTCACCGGACTGGACTGTGAGATCTATTTTGATACCGGAGCATACGCTTCACTGTGCGGACCGGTTCTGGAGAGGGCGTGTACTCATTCTGTAGGACCTTACTGTTATCAGAACACGGACATCCGCGGATTCGGATATTATACAAACAATCCGCCAGCGGGGGCGTTCCGCGGTTTCGGCGTGTGTCAGAGTGAATTTGCCCTTGAATCCAATATCAATCTCCTTGCGGAAAAGGTAGGCATCTCTCCGTGGGAGATCCGTTACCGCAATGCCATTGAACCGGGGAAGGTGCTTCCCAATGGACAGATCGCAGACTGTTCCACCGCACTTAAGGAGACGCTTCTGGCAGTGAAGGACGTATACGAGAGCAATCCGGGCAGGGCGGGGATTGCCTGTGCCATGAAAAACGCCGGAGTAGGCGTGGGACTTCCCGACAAGGGAAGAGCCAAGATCAAGGTTCATGACGGTAAGGTGGAATTATACAGCGCGGCATCTGATATCGGTCAGGGATGCGCCACGGTATTTGTGCAGATGGTTGCAGAGACGACTGGGCTTGGAAAGGATAAGATACGCAACATGGGAGCAAACTCCGAGCTGGCGCCGGATTCCGGTACCACTTCCGGTTCCCGGCAGACGCTCATCACCGGGGAAGCTGTGCGCATGGCGTCCGCCGATCTGGTTAAAGCGCTTGAAAAAGCCGGAGGAGATCTGGGGAAATTGGAAGGCTGGGAGACATTTGCTGAATTTTTTGATCCCACGGATAAGCTGGGGGCAGATGTTCCGAATCCCAAGAGCCATGTGGCGTACGGGTTTGCTACACATGTGGTTGTCTTGGACGACGATGGAAGGGTGAAAGAAGTATATGCGGCGCACGATTCTGGGAAAGTTGTCAATCCCATTGCCATACAGGGACAGATCGAGGGCGGTGTGCTCATGGGTCTGGGATATGCCCTGACAGAAGATTTCCCGTTGAAAGATGGGATTCCGCAGGCAAGATACGGGACTTTGGGGCTGATGAGATCTACTCAGATACCGGATATCCACGCCATCTATGTGGAGAAGGAAGAACTGCTTCCCTTTGCATACGGGGCAAAAGGCATCGGTGAAATCGCTACTATTCCCACTGCCCCGGCAGCTCAGGGCGCGTATTACGCGATGGATCATGTGCTTAGGACAAAGCTTCCGATGGAGAACACCTATTATTCAAAAAAGCAGAAAGCCGTAAAATAATGTGGTAGCAGGGACATGAGAGCGTCCGGCGGATGCAGTGACCGGGGAGCGGGAAAAGCAGATGGCAGGTAAATAGGAGCCATATTTAAATCATAAAGAAAAGAGGCGGAATGGTATGGAGAAGCAGTCAGAGGAAAGAAAGAATGTTCAGAAGTGTGAGGCTTCTTCTATCCACCCCCGCCTGAAAGTGCAGATCACAGGCACAGAGCCGTTCTTTGGACCGGGAGTGCGGACGCTCCTTCTGCATATCTGTGAGGAGGGTTCCGTGCGGGAGGCGTGTGAAAAGATGGGACTGTCATACAGCAAAGGCAGGAAACTTCTGGAACGTGCAGAGCGGGAATTGGGGTATACAGTTGTTGAACGCAGCCCCGGCGGAAAGAACGGGGGAAGCGCACAGGTCAGTGAAGCGGGAATGCAGTTTCTGGAAAAATACGAGAGGCTTGAAAAGGAACTTTCCAAGGCTGCGGAGGAAAAGTTCTGGGAAATATTTGGAAATTAGCGGAAGAATACCACTTCCGCTTTTGTAAGAAAACCGATTGCTTTTTAGAAAACAATCGAGTATAATTGATGAAGGTAAAACTACCGAGGAGGACAAACGTATGAAGAAAAGGTTATTGGCAGCAGTACTGGCAGGAATTATGGTATTTTCCATGGCAGGATGCTCGGGAACAAATTCGGATTCTGCTTCGGATAACGGGACGGATACTCAGGCAGGAGATACAGATTCCGATGAGGAACAGACAGAGATCCAAGTGTTTATCGCGGCGAGCTTAAACACGGTTATGACAGATCTTGCGGAGAGGTATAATGAGGATCACCCAGATGTAAAGATCACTTATAACGCAGACAGCTCGGGAACACTTCTTACACAGATACAGGAGGGATATGAATGTGATATCTTCTTCTCAGCGGCTCAGAAGCAGATGGATGATCTGGAGGCGGACGGGCTCATGGTGGAAGGCACGAGAGCTAATGTAGTCAACAATCAGGTTGTCGTCGTGACCCTTAAAGACAGCGGGACAGCAGTGACAGGACTTGAGGATATCGGAAAGGCAGAGAGTATTGCTTTGGCGGGCGGAAGCGTTCCGGTAGGGAGGTATACAAGACAGGCCATGGTAAATCTGGGAATGCTCCCGGAGGCAGATGACGTGGCGGCGATTACAACCGAAGAAGTGTCTGAAGCACTGGGCGGCGTGGAGATCAGTGAGCAGGATAACGTAAGCAAAGTGCTTACAGCAGTTGTGGAGGGATCTTGCGAGGTGGGGACGACCTACTATTCCGATACATACGGATATGAGGATGATCTGGATATCCTCCAGACAGTAAGCTATGACCTGACAGGGAACGTGATCTATCCTATCGCCCGCGTTATAAATGAGGAAGCGGACGATGCGCAGACAGCGGCGGCGGAAGATTTCTTGAAGTTTATCCTTTCGGATGAGGCAAAAGAAGTGTTTGACTCCTATTATTTTGACACAAATGTAGAATAGAGATAAAATAAATGTAGGCAGCAGGCGGCGGACAAGAGCCATACTTTTGTCCGTCGTTTTTTGCGAAGGAAGATTCGGAAGAAAATTCCGGGAGGACGGTTTATGGAAGCGATCATGGAGATTTTAAAAGGGCTGGATTGGAGCCCTCTGTTCATATCTATCAAGACGGGGGTTGTGGCGACTGTTATCTCTTTTTTTCTTGGGATATTCGCAGCGCGCAAGGTGGTGAAGGCTTCGCTGGGCAAGAAGGCGGTCATTGACGGTATTCTTACTCTGCCAATGGTGCTACCGCCGACAGTGGCGGGATTCTTCTTGCTTCTTCTGTTCAGTAGGCGCAGGCCTTTCGGAGAGTTTCTCTTTGACGAGTTCGGGTTCAAAGTCGTGCAGACATGGCTCGGGTGCGTCATTGCGGCGACAGTAATAGCCTTCCCTCTAATGTACCGCAATGCCCGCGCGGCAATGGAGCAGATTGATACGAATCTGGTATATGCGGGCAGGACGCTTGGCATGTCGGATACAAAAATTTTTTGGAAAATTATCATACCAACCGCGGGACCGGGGATCGCTTCCGGAACGATCCTTACGTTTGCCAGAGCGCTGGGCGAGTACGGTGCGACGTCAATGCTGGCGGGAAATATACCCGGCAAGACAGGAACCATTTCCCAGAAAATTGCTATGGTCATACAGGATGGCGATTATATGACGGCGGGGATTTGGGTGGCTGTAGTCATGATCATCGCATTTATCGTTATTTTCCTGATGAACATCATCTCAGGGAAAAAGATGAAAAACATCGGGAGGTGGTAACTCATGGCGATCAATGTTCAAGTCAGAAAGAAGCTGGACAGTTTTCTTTTGGATATCAGTTTTGAGAGCAAGTCAAAGCGGATCGGTATTCTGGGAGCTTCTGGCTGTGGGAAAAGCATGACGCTTAAGAGTATTGCGGGTATTGAAACTCCGGATGAGGGTAGGATTGAGGTGGAGGGCCGGACGCTGTTTGACCGGGAAAGGAAAGTCAACTTAAAGCCGCAAAAGAGAAACGTGGGATATTTGTTTCAGAACTACGCTTTGTTTCCGACCATGAATGTGGAGAAAAATATTGCGGCAGGACTAAAAGGCAGCAGACAGGGTAGTGAGACACGTGTGCGGCAGATGATAGAGAAATTCCGGCTTCAGGGGCTGGAGAAACGCCTTCCCGGGCAATTGTCCGGTGGCCAGCAGCAAAGGGTAGCTCTAGCGCGCATCATGGCCTATGAGCCGGATGTGATTCTGCTTGACGAACCATTTTCAGCTCTGGATATGTACTTAAAGGATCAGCTTCAGCAAGAACTGATTCAGATGCTTGAAGATTATGAGGGTACGGTCATTATGGTATCCCATAACAGAGATGAGGTGTACCGTTTCAGCCAGGATCTGCTCATTATTGATCAGGGAAGGATCGCTGCTGCTGGAGAGACAAAGGAGATCTTTAGAAATCCAGTCAGCAGGGAGGCGGCCCGTCTTACCGGATGCAAAAATTTTTCCCGGGTAAGGCAGATCGACGCTCATACATTGGAAGTGCAGGATTGGGGCATTACCTTGTACATCCGGGGAGAGATCCCGGATTACACGGAATGGATCGGATACCGTGCTCATGATTTTATTCCTGTATGGGGAAAACGCGGAGAAAATATGATTAAAGCAGAAATTGACAGCAGCGCGACTCTGCCATTTGAACGGAATTATTATCTTAGAGCGGAGAAAGAGAATGTGCTTGATACAGACGGATCAGGAGGAACAAAGATCTGCTGGTTTGTGCAGAGAGAAAAAATGGATGTACTGGAAGAGAGGGGAATTCCTGATTATCTAGAAATAAAAGAAGATAAAATCTTATTTTTAAGATAGATGAAAGATTATTATTTCTTGCTGATTATTTAGGCGAAGCCCGGCGGCCATGTATACGGACTGTATGACACAACCGCCGTCCTCTTGTTAATATGGTTTTATGATACCAGGGAAATGTGAAGTGGCTGTGTCAATATATGGAAAAAAGTTTAAAAATTCTAAAAAGAAAATAAACCATAATAAAGACAAATAAAGACACCGCACGGTCTATAAATTATGCCGGAGGCTGTGGGAAAAAATGATTGTTTCCTGCAACTTTCCGCACTGCGCGCCGCGCGGTGTTTTTCCTTTTAACTTGTTGTATTTACGGTGTGCATCATTTCTTTTTCAGCGTCTGACCATCGCGGTTTTTCGGCCTCATATCTCTCAAAGAGCCATGTTACCGCCTGATCCATCCCCTCGTCTGTAAGGGGAAATACGGCACTTTCCTTCTGATCGTCAGGTGTCTGTTCGAAGCACCATGGTTCGGGATAGATAAACACCGTAAAAGTAGTGCTATTCTTCCCGTCATCTCCGCGGAAAAGATATCGCATTCCTCTGTGGCTTCCGGAGAAGGATTCTTTTTTCAGTCCTGCTGTCGGGATGAGCTTTTTATCAATCATAGTATCTTGATTCCTCTCTTTTTCTGTATGGGTCATTATATCACTGCGCGGCTTCCTCTGCAAATTCTGTTGTCACAAGATCCTCATACGGGACTCTCTCCTCAAGTTCGCCTGCGCTCTCAAGAATATCCTGAAGAAGTTCAAAACTGCTCTTTTCGAAGATCAGATCGCTTTTCCATGTGTCCTGATCATAGTAGCGCGTTACAATGGTGGTGATCGTCTCAAGATCTGTCTCGGGGAACTGTGGTTCAATGACAGCCGCGATCTCTTCCGGTGTGTGGGTCTGTACATAATCCATTCCTTTTTGCAGGGCGTCTGTAAATCCTTGTATCACATCTGGGTTTTCATCGATATAGCTCTGCTTTGCACTGAATGCGGTGTAGGGGACATATCCGCTGTCCTCTCCAAGAGACGCCACGACGTAGCCTTCTCCCTCAGATTCTAGAGTGGTAGCTCCCGGCTCAAATTCAATTGTAAAGTCCCCTTGATCTTCGGCAAACGCGGCCGCGGTGGATCCGTACTCGATATTCTGGTTGATCTCAAGATCTGTCTCCGGGTCAATTCCATTTTCCTTTAAAATGTACTCAAACACCATCTCAGGCATCCCGCCTTTACGTCCTCCGAGCACAACATGGCCTTTCAGATCATCCCACGTGAAGTTGGGCATTTCTTCTCTTGCGACTAGGAAGTTCCCGGCACGCTGGGTAAGCTGGGCAAAGTTGATTACATAGTCTGTAGCGCCTTCTGAATAGGTATAGATGGACGCTTCTGACCCCATGAATCCAATATCTGCTTCGCCGGATATGACAGCAGTCATCGTTTTATCTGCGCCAAAACCGCAAATAAGTTCTAGATCAATGCCCTCTTCTTCAAAATATCCTTCTTCGATTGCTACATACATCGGGGCATAGAAGATAGAGTGCGCTACTTCGTTTAATGTTACCTTGACAGGTTCTTTCTCTTCGGTCTCTGCTTCGGATGTGTTTTCCGGCTCTTTGTTCTCTGTATCCTGCGAGCATCCGGCCAGCAGGGACAAGGAGAGAACAGCAGCGCTGAGATAGGCTAGAATACGCTTTTTCATAATTCCTCCCACTAGGTTTTCTTAAATTGCTTCTTAATACTATATGAAAAAATACAGAGGAGGGTTACGGTACGGAAAAGATATTCTGTATCATGCCTTCCGAAACATAAAGCACCCGTTAAAACCGTATCGAAACCGGGAAAGTCTTCCGGTGATTGTGATAGGGCTTTAGCGGGTGCTGTATTGTTATGGTGATGTGCCAATACCTGTTGCCAGATGGCTGTCAATTATGGAAGTTGTCAATTATTATAGCCGCCGTCCAATGTGAAGGTTATTAGTCATCGTAATCGTCGTCTGCATAGTCGTCGTCGTAATCTTCGTCATAATCGCCGCCCCTTGAGGTGATCGCAAGGATCAGAGTAATTATGGCGAGTACAGCGCATGCGCCTGCGGCAATGAGAAGCTGGAATTCATCGCCTCGCTTAAGGAAAGCGAATACGCCGCCTCCGAGATAGAAGAGCATGGGCAGTAAGAAAGCGAACACAGAGTTCGTCCCAAGAGTAATGAAGTACACCAGCGCGGAAACAAGCAAGCAGAGTGCAAGAATGACGAATGTCATTCCAGAGACTGTTCCGCTCTCTGCAGAGGAAAGTCCAAATGAAAATCCTCTATACATGAGGTATCCGAAACCTGCAAGTGAGATGATGGCGAGAAGAACGCGCATCACACGGAACCTTGGCGCATCCTCATAGTAATCGTCATCATATTCGTCGATCTCCGGCTCTGGTTTTTTTGTGACCGGCTTTGCAGCTGCATTTTTCTGTTTTGTATCAGTTTTGGAAACAGGCGCTTTCCCGATCGCGCGGGTATCGTCGTCTGTCTGTGTTTTTTTCTTTCTTGCCGGCTTGCCGATTGTTCCTGTAGCAAGCATATCTTCGTATCCTTGACGAGCTGCAGTTTCATGTTTTGTACGAACTCTCTCCGGCGGGATATTGCTGTAACGCTTCTCGTCGGATGCGTTCTGTGCTGTACCATTTGCGGAACGTTTCTTTATCGGTTTTTTTGCGGGAGAAGAAGAAACCTCTTCCTCAGAGGTCCGGCGTTTCGGCCGCGGAGCTCCTGTCTTTTGTACTCCGTCTTTTGGAATAGCTCCTTTCTGGGGAGCAGCTTTTTGACCCGGAGTTCTTCTTAGGGATTCAGCGTTTTCCTGAGCCGGAGTTTTCTTTGGCGCGTTAGTGTTTTTCTGAGCCGGAGTTTTCTTTAGCGTGTCAGCCTTTCCCTGGACAGGAGCTTTTTTCATAGGTTCATCCTTCGGAACCGATGACTTTTTGGCAGGTGCTTTTTCCGGTGTTGCAGGCTTCTTTGTTGTGGCTGCTTTTTTCGCAGACGCCTCTGCGGATGCAGGCTTTTTTGCCGCTGCTTTTTTTGCGCGCTGTTTGTCAAGATTCCACTGTTTACGGCAGTCGCGGCATATCGCATATTCATTAAAGATCGGATCACCGTTTTCATTGGTGCCAATCTGTTTGTTTTTCAATTCAAGTTCTTTTCCACATATTGGACACTTCATAAATCTATACTCCTCTCTTTTGTTAGACAAATCTATAACGTAAATATTATAACATTTTGAGGGCGTAAGAACAATGAAAAAATGCAATATCTACCCGAAAAGTGGAAAATCAGACCGAATGGTGTCGAAATTGTATCCTCAAAAGAATACTTGCTATTTTTTTGAAGAAGGTGATTCTTTTCCGGCAGCATTTTTCAAAGTACGGTTGCCAGAATTTTCTTGGATTTCAGCGCCTGCTTTGTTTGAAGCGGCGGGGGAGCAGTACTGTACGATGTCATTGTAGGACTCAAGCTCTTCTTCTGTTTGAGGGAGAGAAGGGATCAGTCCTGTACAGTCCATTGCTGAGGCGGCGTTCGCAAGATAGTTAAAATCGTCGATGGTTTTTTTGTTTGTTTTCTTTTCCATGTTTTTACCTCGGTATTATATTTTCCCGGCATGGGTTTTTACGTATATTGCCCTGTACGGCGTGTGCCGGGATATGATGCCATTGTACTGTTAGTATTTCCGGGAAGAAAAATTGTATTCTGCGAGAAATGTGATAGAATAATGTGGGAATCAAAGATGGAAAGGAGCACAAATATGAAATTTGCTGCAGATACCCATGCCCATACTCTGGCGAGCGGGCATGCTTACAGTACAATAAAGGAAATGGCAGCGGCAGCTGGGGCAAGAGGGCTTCAGGCGCTGGCGCTGACAGAGCATGCCCCTGAGATGCCGGGGACATGCGGGCTGTTCTATTTTCAGAATCTTGATGTAGTGCCGCGTGAAGTAAATGGAGTAAGGCTTCTGATGGGAGCGGAGGTCAATATTATGGATCCAGAAGGGAACATTGATCTCCCGGAAAAGACATGCAAGGATCTGGATATTGTGGTTGCAAGCATTCATCTGCCATGTTATGGAACCGAACACACGCCAAAAGAAAATACCCGTGCTTACGTAGAAGCGATGAAAAAACCGTATATTCACATTATTGGGCACCCGGATGACGGGAGATTCCCTTTTGATTATGAGATACTTGTAAAAACAGCAAAGGAGACGGGGACACTTTTGGAAGTCAATAATTCTTCCATGCGTCCGCAGAGCAGCAGGAGAGGCACGAAGGAAAATATACTGACCATGCTGGATCTGTGCAAACAGTATGACGTTCCCATAACAACAGGGAGCGACGCCCATGTTGATGCGGATGCAGGCAACTTCTCCAATGTCCGCGAAATACTTGAATATTGCAATTTCCCGGAGGATCTTGTAATAACAACGGACTGGGAGAGATTAAAGACATTTTTGGGCTTGTAATGTATCAGAATAAAAAGGTGTGGACTTTAAAAATTTAATGTGCTAAAATACAACAGTAAGAGAACAAGTGCAAAGCAGCGGCAGATTGCGCCGCCATATTTATTGATGCTACAGGCTTGAAAAGGAGATATTTTTATGAGTAAGAAGATCAGGACAGAGGCGGTTGATTATCTTTTTGACGCTGTCCTTAGTCTGGAAAATAAAGAGGAGTGTTATATTTTTTTTGAAGATATTTGTACAATTAACGAGCTCCTTTCTTTATCCCAGCGATTTGAAGTTGCCAAAATGTTGAGAGAACAGAAAACATATCTGGAGATCGCGGAGAAAACCGGCGCATCCACAGCGACCATCAGCCGCGTAAACCGTTCGTTAAACTATGGGAACGACGGGTACGATATGGTATTTGAGAGGATCGAGAAGAAAAACGGATGATCCTGATAAACAATACCAGATCTGATATTGAGAAAAAGAAACCGGAAACCATCATTACAGAAGGTCTCCGGTTTTTTGCCCCTATTTTTTGTCTTTGCCTTCCCGGGCGCTTTCCCCAGCAAGTTCGTCTATGATCTTCTCGATCATCGTCTTTTTTAAATATACGTCAAAACTTAAGCTGCACAGAAATGCAAACAGTCTTAATTCGTCTTTGTTTTCACCGTCAGAAATATCGGAAAATGCCTGACCGGACTTTTCATACGCCTCCCTGACTGACGTTTTAAGGGGCTCGATGCGGGATTTCTCGATCTCGCACACTTCGCTGTATATTTCAGAGAGTGCGGGGTTCTCACTGCCAGAGAAATATTTTTCCCGGAGGGGAGTGAGCAGAGTCTCGATATCCTTGATGGAAAGTATGTTTTTAAAATAATAAATTAAAATGAGAAGAAGAACATGATCCTTGGAATATTTCTTTTTGACTGACGGTGGAAGGAGATTGTTCTTCGAGTAATTATTGATCATCGTCTTGGTCAGGATTTTGTCCCCGGCATATCGTTTTGTTGATGTAAGATGCTCGTCCATGAATGTGGTGACCTGATCCATGTACAAATCGATATTCGGGATCTCGTCGGGTTTAATGTAATTCACCTTGTCCAGACTTTTCAAAATGCTGTTTAAAATATCATTTGTGTCGATTTTCATATTATCACCTCGATGCATCTATTATATAGTAGTAAAAACCAGATAGCAAGAGGATTCCTCCTTTTTTCTGCCCAAGGATGGCGTTCATATTTTTGTGATTTATGGAGAGGGTGAAGGTTGACTTTGGGGAAAATATGTTCGATAATAGATGGGAATAACGGTGCGGAAAAGGAGAGATAAATGAGCATTTACGATACATTAAATGAACCGCAGAAAGATGCGGTATTCCATACGGAGGGACCGCTTCTTATTCTGGCGGGGGCAGGATCTGGAAAGACGAGGGTGCTGACTCACCGCATTGCTTATCTGATCGAAGAAAGAGGTGTAAATCCATGGAACATCCTTGCCATCACATTTACAAATAAAGCGGCGGGAGAGATGCGCCAGCGCGTGGACAATCTGGTGGGATTTGGCTCCGAAAGTATCTGGGTGAGTACCTTTCACTCCATGTGTGTGCGGATTCTTCGCAGATACATAGACCGCATGGGGTATGATCACCGTTTTACCATCTATGACACAGATGATCAGAAAACGCTTATGAAAGAAGTATGCAGGAAGACGGATGTCGATACAAAGCGTTTTAAGGAGCGGATGCTTCTATCAGTGATCTCTTCTGCAAAGAACGAGATGGTCATGCCGGATGAATTCGAGCTGAATGCAGGAGGTGATTTTGCTCAGCAGCAGATCGCCAAGGTGTACCGGGAATATGAGGCTCAGCTTAAGTCGAACAATGCGCTGGACTTTGATGATCTGCTTGTCAGGACCGTGCAGCTTCTGGACACTCAGCCCGATGTGCTTGAGAACTATCAGGAACGATTCCGCTACATCATGGTGGACGAGTATCAGGATACAAACACCGTGCAGTTTAAGCTGGTAAGCTTGCTGGCGGGCAAATATCGTAATCTCTGTGTTGTGGGGGATGATGATCAGTCTATTTATAAATTCCGCGGGGCAAATATCCGTAATATACTTGATTTTGAGAAGGAATTCCCGGACGCCCGTGTGATTAAGTTAGAGCAGAACTACCGCTCTACGGAAAATATTCTGAATGCGGCCAACGGGGTGATCAGCAATAACAAAGGACGTAAGGAAAAGACGCTTTGGACGGACAACGGGGAGGGAGAAAAAATTACTTTGCGTCAGTTTGACACAGGGTATGACGAAGCTGAGTTTATCGCGGAGGATATCAAAGAGAGTGTACAGGAAGGGGCGTCGTACAATGACAGTGCCATTCTGTATCGAACCAATGCCCAGTCTCGCCTTTTCGAGGAGAAATTTATTGCCATGAACATTCCCTACAAGATTGTTGGGGGCATTAACTTCTATGCCCGCAGGGAAATCAAAGATATTCTGGCATATTTGAAGACTATTGACAACGGACAGGACGATCTGGCGGTGCGCAGGATCATCAATGTGCCCAAAAGAGGGATCGGCCTGACGACTATTAACCGTATCCAAGAGTCAGCAGCGGCGCGGGGAATCAGTTTTTATGAGGCGGTCTTAGCGCCGAAGTTGATTGCAGGCGTGGGGCGCAGCGCGTCGAAGCTGGATTCTTTTGCGGCATTGATCGAGTATTTCAAGGGGCAGACAAAGCAGGAGAGCCTAACGGATCTGTTAAATGAGATCATTGAGAAAACAGGTTACATCGAAAGTCTGGACGCAGATGATCCCGAGGATGCGGAGGCAAGAATACAGAACATCGACGAGCTTGTAAGCAAGGCGGCGGCATATGAGGAAGACTGTGCTGACCGTGACGAGACTGCAACACTGAGTGGATTTCTTGAGGAAGTGGCGCTCGTGGCGGATATTGACAGTCTGGATGAAGATCAGGATTATGTGGTGCTTATGACTCTGCACAGTGCAAAGGGGCTGGAATTTCCACGGGTTTATCTGGCAGGGATGGAGGACGGTCTCTTTCCAAGCTATATGACAGTGACGGGGGATGATCCGGAGGAGCTGGAAGAGGAGCGTAGGCTCTGTTATGTAGGAATCACCCGCGCGGAGCAGAAACTGACGCTTACATGTGCCCGCAGGAGAATGATACGGGGAGAGACGCAGTATAATAAGCTGTCTCGGTTTGTAAGAGAGATCCCGGCGGAAGTCCTTAAGACGGGCAGTGAGAAGAACAAAGGATGGTTCGGCGGCAGAGAGGATTCTCTGGCGTGGGACCCGGCGGAGGATAACACCCCGGAAAGCATAGAAAATTCAGTTCCTTTTGGGAGAAATACATACTCGAACGCGAAGAAAGCGCTGCGAGCGCAGGCCTACGGCGGAAAGGCGGGAACTTCCGTACTTCAAAAGGGAAGCCAGCTTACCGCGGGGAAAGGTGGGAAACTGTCTTATGCTGTGGGCGACAGAGTATGTCATGTGAAATTTGGCGAGGGAACTGTGCTCGATATCAAAGAAGGCGGACGGGACTATGAGGTGACAGTGGAATTTGACAAGGCGGGAGTGCGCAAGATGTTTGCCATGTTTGCGAAACTAGTGAAGGTAGAGTAGATGAAAACCTGAATTGGCGCCTAAAATGAAGCAAATGAGAATTCTTGGAACTACGCAGATGAAAAATTCTTGAAAATCAGTAGTAATCTGGAAATGTTAGTGTTATAATAGACAGAAAGTAAGCACTGTCCAAGGGACAGGGAAAGGACGTGTATTATGAGCAAGATAGAAGAGATTATTGCTGAATCAAAATTAAATGAAATCCTGCACAGGAATGAGGCAGAGAAGCAGAAAAATACAGTTGTCTGGGTACTTGCTATCATTGGCGCGGTTGCGGCGGTTGCAGCGATCGCATATGCGGTATACCGTTTCTTCACACCGGATTATCTGGAAGATTTTGAGGATGATTTCGATGACGATTTTGACGATTATTTCAGTGAAGAAGATCAGGTGTAATACATTCGGAAAAGGAAAAACAGAACATACGGGCAGGATGTGGGAAACTGCACCCTGCCTGTTTTGTTGCGATTAGTATGCGTCTTTTGAGTGGGGCGGAATTTTTAAAGAAGAACGGAAATTTGAAGATCATATACAGGCTGGAGGACAAGATGAAGAAGAGGCAGATATTTGAGGGCACTATAGACAGGGTGGATTTTCCAAACAAGGGGATCGTGTATGTCCCGGAAGAAGACAGATACGTCACCGTCAAAAACGGGATTCCCGGGCAGAAAGTGCGTTTTGCCGTTAATAAATTTAAGAGGGGAAACGCAGAGGGGAAGCTACTGGAAGTGCTTGAGAGATCACCGCTGGAAACCCGTGAGCCAGTGTGCAGTATCTTCCCCGCTTGCGGCGGCTGCATGTATCAGACGATGCCTTATGAAGAACAGATGAAGATGAAGGAAGGTCAGATACGCGGGATCATGGATGAGGCGGTGCACGGGACATATGCTTTTGAAGGAGTAAAGGCGAGCCCGAAGGAGTTCGCCTACCGGAATAAGATGGAGTTCTCTTTTGGCGACGAGTATAAGGATGGTCCCCTCTCATTGGGGCTCCATAAGAAAGGGAGCACCTACGACGTGCTGACTGCCTCTGACTGTAAGCTGGTCCATGAGGACATGAACAAGATTCTTGTCTGTGTTCTGGAGTATTTCCGGGAGCGGAATGTAAGTTATTATAAGAAGATGCGGCATACGGGATATCTGCGTCATCTGCTTTTGAGACGAGGTGACACAACAGGGGAGATACTGGTGAATTTGGTGACAACTACTCAGGAAGAAAATGATCTTGCCCCGCTTGTGGATCAACTTCTCTCATTGGAGACGGAAGGAAAGATCGTCGGCATCCTGCATATCCTGAACGATTCTCTGTCAGATGTAGTGAAAAGCGACGAGACGCGCATCCTGTACGGGCAGGATTATTTCTATGAAAAGCTGCTGGGACTAGAGTTTAAGATCACGCCTTTTTCGTTCTTCCAGCCAAACTCCAAAGGCGCGGAAGTCCTCTATGAAACAGTGCGGGAGTACATCGGCGATATTCGGGATATGACCGTGTTCGACCTGTTCAGCGGGACGGGCACTATCAGTCAGGTGCTGGCGCCTGTGGCAAAACAAGTCATTGGCGTAGAGATCGTCGAAGAAGCGGTTGAGGCTGCAAAAGAAAATGCTGAAAGGAACGGACTTTCCAACTGTAAATTCATAGCAGGCGATGTGTTTCAGGTGCTGGATAGCATTGAGGAAAAGCCAGATGTTATTGTTCTCGATCCGCCCAGAGACGGAATACATCCCAAGGCGCTACCGAAGATATTGGACTATGGGGTGGAGAGAATTGTGTATATCTCATGTAAGATGACAAGTCTGGCGAGAGATCTAGAGATGATGCAGGGGAGAGGATACCGGGTGGAGAAGATGACGGCGGTCGATCAGTTCTGTGAGACGGTGCATTGTGAGGTGGTGGCAAAACTATCTCTTGCAAAGTAGGTAGTGCCGTGTCAATACAGAGAATATTGTGCCAGAATCGGGTGTATTTCAAAAAAACCGAGTACACTCGATTTTTTTATTGCTTCTCTGCTATTCTCCGTGATATAATTACACTAATGTCAACAACAAGTAAAAAGAAAAATGAAAGGGAATGAGTATGAGCTTTATATCGTATTTGATTAACGGTTTAAGTCTTGGAAGCGTCTATGCGATCATCGCTCTCGGATATACGATGGTATACGGGATTGCCAAGATGCTAAATTTCGCCCATGGGGACGTTATCATGATCGGAGCGTATACATCCTTCATTGCGATGACGCAGGCAGGATTTTCTCCTGCCGTCAGCGTGATCATTGCGGTCTGTGTGTGCACCGTGCTTGGTATTGTAATCGAGCGGATTGCGTACAAGCCGCTTAGGAACGCATCGTCTTCACTGGCGGTGCTGATTACGGCGATCGGTGTCAGTTACCTGCTCCAGAATATTGCGCTTCTGGTGTTTGGGGAGAACGCAAAGACATTCCAGTCAGTGATTAAATGGAAAGGAGTGTCTCTTGCCGACGGTAAGTTAAATATTTCAGGGGAGACAATCGTTACGATTGCAGTCTGCCTGATTATTATGGTTGTGCTGATGATCTTTGTGCAGAAGACCAAGCCGGGGCAGGCCATGCGCGCGGTTTCAGAGGATAAAGGGGCCGCGCAGCTTATGGGCATCAATGTGAATGCCACCATTGCGCTGACGTTTGCTATCGGTTCCGCGCTGGCAGCTGTGGCAGGAGTGATGTACTGTTCCGCTTATCCGACTTTATCGCCGTACACAGGCTCCATGCCTGGCATCAAGGCATTCGTGGCAGCCGTATTCGGCGGTATCGGCTCCATCCCGGGAGCGTTTATCGGAGGGCTTCTTCTGGGTGTGATTGAGATTTTTGGAAAGGCGTATATCTCATCGCTTTTGGCGGATGCGATCGTGTTTGCGGTGTTGATTATTGTGCTCCTTGTGAAGCCTACCGGGCTCTTAGGGAAAAAGATTCAGGAGAAAGTGTAGGTGACGAGTATGCTGAAGAAAATGAATAAGAATACAAAAAGTAATCTGATCACTTACGGTATTGTCATCGCCGCCTTTATCATCATGCAGACCCTAATCAGCACAGGAAGTATTTCAAGCTTGCTGGAAGGGCTTATGGTTCCTCTCTGCTACTATGTTATTCTGGCGGTGTCGCTGAATCTTGTAGTAGGTATTCTTGGAGAGTTGAGTCTTGGACACGCGGGCTTTATGTGTGTGGGCGCATTTTCAAGCGCGTTTTTTTCAAAATGTATGAGAGATGTCATTACCGTAGAACCGCTTCGGTTTTTGCTAGCGCTGTTAATCGGCGTCCTTGTGGCAGCGGTATTCGGTATTTTGATCGGAATTCCAGTACTTAGGCTGAAAGGCGATTATCTTGCCATTGTGACATTGGCGTTTGGGGAGATCATTAAAAATCTGGTCAACGTCCTCTATATCGGAAAGGACAGCAACGGATTCCATTTTTCCACAAAAGATGTGATGGCGCTGAACATGGAGGCGGATGGGACGGTCATTGTAAATGGCCCTCAGGGAATTACAGGAACGCCAAAAGATGCCACATTTTTCATTGGATTTATTTTGATCCTTATCACACTGTTTATTGTGACGAATCTGATCAATTCCAGAGACGGCCGGGCGATTATGTCGATCCGTGACAATCGGATCGCGGCAGAGTCTGTGGGTATTAACATCACGAAATATAAATTGATGGCGTTTACCATATCGGCGGCTTTGGCAGGGGCGGCAGGTGTACTGTATGCGCACAACCTTTCCACGCTGACGGCGAACACAAACAACTTTGGCTATAATCAGTCTATTATGATTCTTGTGTTTGTCGTACTGGGCGGCATTGGAAGTATTAGAGGTTCCATCATCGCGGCGGTCGTCTTAACGCTTCTTCCGGAAATGCTGAGAGGCTTGTCGGATTACCGTATGCTTATCTATGCGATCGTGCTTATTGTGATGATGCTCTTTAACTGGGCTCCTAAGGCGATTGAGTGGAGAGAGAAATATTTTAAATTCGGAAGAAAGAAAAAGGAGGCTGTGAAATAATGGCATTACTGGATGTGAAGAATCTCGGTATTTCATTTGGCGGCCTCCGGGCGGTAAATGCATTTGATATATCGATTGAGAAGGAAGAATTGTACGGGCTTATCGGTCCAAACGGCGCAGGCAAGACAACGGTATTCAATCTGCTGACAGGTGTGTACAAACCTGACAGCGGGAAGATTCTTCTGGACGGGCAGGACATCACGGGGAAGAAGACCATCGACATCAGCAAGGCGGGCGTGGCGAGGACATTCCAGAATATCCGTCTGTTTAAGAAGCTCAGCGTGCTGGATAATGTCAAAGTCGGGCTTCATAACAAGCATCACTATTCGACGTTTGAAGGCATCTTACGGTTGCCGGGGTACCGTTGGGTGGAACGGGAGATGAATGAACGGGCAATGGAGCTACTCAAAGTGTTTAATCTGGAGGATGCAGCTCATGTAGATGCGGCAAATCTTCCTTACGGGCAGCAGAGAAGGCTGGAGATTGCAAGGGCGCTGGCGACGGAGCCGAAGCTGCTTCTCTTGGATGAGCCAGCGGCGGGCATGAATCCCAACGAGACAGGGGAGTTGATGGATATGATCCGGCTTGTCCGTGATAATTTCCATATGACGATCCTACTGATTGAACATGACATGAAACTGGTGAGCGGGATTTGTGAGAGGCTGACTGTGCTGAACTTCGGCGAGATTTTGGCTCAGGGGAAAACCGCAGAAGTCTTAAATGATCCACAGGTTATCACCGCATATCTTGGAGAATAGGAGGATGCCGCCATGGCAATGCTGGAAGTAAAAGATCTGGAAGTATATTACGGCGTTATTCAGGCGATCAAGGGAATCTCCTTTACCGTGGAACAAGGAGAAGTCATCGCCCTGATCGGCGCAAACGGCGCAGGGAAGACGACGACGCTTCACACAATTACAGGGCTGCTCTCCCCAGAAAGAGGACAAGTTATTTTCGAAGGAACGGACGTTACGAAAGTTCCGGCGCATAAGATCGTTTCCATGGGTATGGCGCATGTCCCCGAGGGACGCCGTGTATTTGCGGAGCTGAGCGTGTATGAAAATCTGAAGATGGGCGCATACACAAGAAAAGATAAGAATGAGATTGAGGAAAGTTTAAAAAGCATCTATAAAAGGTTCCCCCGTCTTGAAGAACGAAAGAATCAGATGGCGGGGACATTAAGCGGCGGTGAGCAGCAGATGCTGGCTATGGGGCGCGCGCTTATGTCAAAACCGAAGATTATTCTCATGGATGAACCGTCGATGGGGCTTTCTCCGATTATGGTAAATGAGATCTTCGATATTATCCGTTCTGTGAGCGAAAGCGGTACAACAGTGCTTCTCGTGGAGCAGAATGCGAAGAAAGCGCTGTCTATTGCGGATAGGGCGTATGTCCTTGAGACAGGAAATATCACTCTGGAAGGCAGGGCAAGGGATCTCCTTGAGGATGATTCCATCAAGAAGGCTTATCTTGGAGAATAAAATGTATCAGACAGTGTATTCTGCCCGTCATTTTGCCGGCGCGTAGGTCTGGCATATGTGGATATGAGGAGGTGCGTCTTATGAAAAATATTGTAATCACGATCTCAAGGCAGTACGGAAGCGGAGGGAAAACCATCGGGGCCATGCTGGCGAAAGATCTTGGAATCAACTGTTACAGCAGAGAGATCCTGCGTATGGCATCGGAGGACAGCGGCATCAATGAACGGCTTTTCGGCATGTCTGATGAGAAGATGCGTCATGCCGGATGGTTTCGCCTGCTCAGCAAGCCATATGAGGGAGAACTGCTTACGCCGGAGGACAAAGGTTTTACATCTGATGATAATCTGTTTAACTATCAGGCGAAGATCATTAAAGAACTGGCAGAAAAAGAGTCCTGTGTTATTATTGGGAGATGCGCGGACTATGTGCTTAAGGAGTATTCCAATGTGATGAGTGTGTTCGTCCATGCAGATAGAAAATTCTGTCTGGAACGCGCGATGGAGCGCCACAGCATGAGCGAGAAGGAGATGGAGAAATTCATTGAAAGAACCGATGCGTACAGAGGAGATTTTTACAGTTATCACACAGGGCATGAGTGGTCTGATGCAAGGAATTATGATTTGTGCCTTAACAGCGGGAAACTGGGATTTGAGAAATGTGTGGAGGAGATTAAGTCCTACATGAAGATCCGATTTTAAAAATGATTTTGGATTTTTCGAAATAAGAGAAAAATAGAAGCTGCAGAATAAGTGTGTCCATGAGGAAGACTTTATTCATGCAGCTTATTCAATATCCGAGAGGACGATGGGACGACTGAAAGACTTTGCTATGTTATAGATTCAAAGCGTTTTTCGGACATTCTTCTACGCATTTCATACACAAAATGCATTCCGTTGCGTTTCTCTTCCTTCGAGAATTGCTTGGAACTTCTACATTCATGGGATATATCTTTTCACATTTGCCGTAGGAGATGCATTTATTTTCGTTTACTTTAATCCGAAAAAGCGAAAAGTAACTCATGGGTTTCAAAAAAGCTGTAATAGGGCAAATGTACTTACAGAAAGCTCTATTGTCATGAAGTTTGTAAGCTATGACAATTCCGGCAACATAGTAGAGAATATTTCCAATAATAAAGCACCACCACAGGATTTTGCCTTTGTCCGAGACTTGAAGAAGCCTTCTATCTGCATACTCTCCCGGCAAAGGAAACCTAGATATACGAGCATATACAGACCTACTCCGAACTGCGCTACATTTCGCGCATATTTTTTCTTTTGTGCATATAGAATTAAACCGATCGCGATGTCTGTACCAATATAGGAAAAATTAAAAAGATAAAATATATTATCCGATGCAATCCATAATGTTACGGCAATTGTTTCAAAAATAAACCACATAACAAAAGGTGGTAAATATCTCTTAAACTTCATGCTCTCCTTTCGCCCGCTTCATGCTCCTTTCCGGCGGTCATTGCCCTGCATTCTCCACATGGTTTCATTGTACAGAAAGATTGAAAAAATGCAATTAGTTTGATACGGCGGCAGAGAAGAAAAGTATCATAAATAAAAAAGTTGAATTTAATTTGAAATCGTATTAAAATGTGTTTGCTGTAGATATGATCCGAAATCGGATTAAATGTATCTTCGAAAGTTTTTAGTGGAGAAATGATAATGCAGGAGGGATGCCGTGATGAATCATATTCTGTCGGAAGATTTAAAAGAAAATAACCGGCTCTACAGGGAGATGGACGGTCTATACCATGAGCTGTGTGTGAAAATAGGTCTTTCAGACAGTGCATTTCTTATTCTTTACAGTATTGTGGAGACAGAGGGGAAATGCTCTCAGAAAGAGATAGCAGACCGTTGCTGTATCAGCCGCAAGACAATCAATTCCTCTGTGAAAAATTTGGAGGCGAAGGAGTATATTATGCTGGAGAAGAGGAAGGGACGGGATAAGTATATTGTTTTGACTGAGCGGGGAGAGAAGCTGATAAAGGAAAAAATCATTCCTATTATGGAGATGGAAGAGAGAACATTTCTGGAAATGGGTGAGGAGGAGAGAAAAGAGATGCTCCGGCTCAATGAAAAATATGTGGAAGTGTTCAGAAAAAATGTGGGAGGCTTAGAGAAATATGAGGATACAGTTGTCTGATCATTTTACTTATAAAAAACTATTGCGTTTTACGCTGCCGACAGTGCTTATGCTTGTTTGTACGTCTATGTACAGTGTCGTGGATGGTTTTTTTGTGTCTAATTTTGTTGGGAAGACATCGTTTGCCGCAGTAAATCTTATATTTCCAGTGTCCATGGGGGTGGCTGCGCTCGGTTTTATGCTGGGTACAGGGGGGAGCGCCGTGGTGGCAAAGACCATAGGTGAGGGGAAAAAAGAACTGGCGAATCAATATTTTTCCATGGTCATCTATGTGGGTATAGCGCTAAGCATGATATTTTCAGTGATCTGCGTTCTCTTTATGCCACGGATCGCACGTATGCTTGGGGCAGAGGGTACACTGCTTCAAGACTGTATTATCTACGGGAGAGTACTTTTTGTAGCGGAGACCGCATTTATTCTTCAGAATATGTTCCAGAGCTTTTTTGTCGCGGCGGAGAAACCGGGGCTTAGCCTGAAAATAAATATTGCTGCAGGGCTGACGAATGTTGTGTTTGACTATGTGTTTATTGCGGCCTTTCGCTGGGGAGTTGCCGGCGCTGCATTGGCGACGGGAATGGGACAGGTTGTAGGAGGAATTGTGCCGCTTATTTATTTCGCAAGGAAAAATGACAGCCTGCTTAGACTTACAGGCAAAGTAAGACTGTATGGGAAAGTACTTGCAAAAACGTGCGGGAATGGATCGTCAGAAATGGTGACGAATCTGTCATCGTCTCTTGTCAACATTCTCTATAATTTTCAGCTTATGAGGCTGGCAGGTGAGGATGGCGTGGCAGCATTTGGGGTTATTATGTATGTGAATTTTATTTTCATAGCAGTGTTTATGGGATATTCTGTTGGAAGTGCTCCGGTGGTGAGTTACCACTATGGAGCAGGAAATCATGGGGAACTTAAGAACTTATATAAGAAAAGTCTATTCCTGCTTACTTTAGGAAGTATTATACTGACTGTAGCAGCAGAAATATTTGCAGAACCTTTAGTTAAGATATTTGTGAACTATGACAAAACGCTAATGGATATGACAGTGGGGGGATTCCGCTTGTTTTCACTAGCGTTTCTGCTTATGGGCATCAATGTGTGGGCTTCAGCCTTCTTTACTGCTTTGAACAATGGCCTTGTATCTGCGGCAATCTCTTTTCTTCGGACGCTGGTGTTTCAAATCATCGCAGTACTGGCGCTTCCGGCGCTCATGGGCATTACCGGAGTGTGGATTTCAGTGCTGGCCGCGGAGGGGGCGGCATTGGCCGTAACAGTGGGATTTCTTTTGGTAGAGAAAAAGCGATACCACTATGGAAAGTAGTTGATTATATTTTTGAACACAAAATATAGCGGAATATAGTGGAATTGTATAAAATTGTGTACAAAACTATTTTTTGAGAATAATTATCATAAAACAGCTTGTCTTTTACACGGAGTGATGTTATACTAGCGCATGAAAAGTGAAAGGAGACAACGGATCCGACACTTTTAAAAAGTATACAAGATTTCATAGGAGGTTTTCAAGAATGGCAAAGATAAGTTTTGACCAGTGGGAAGGCTTCAAAGGACATCTCTGGCAGGAAGAGGTCAATGTGCGTGACTTCATCCAGCATAACTATACACAGTATGACGGAGATGAGTCCTTCCTTGCTGACCCGACAGAAGCAACGGACAAACTTTGGGGAGAGCTCTCTAAGCTTCAGAAGGAAGAACGTGCAAAGGGTGGAGTTCTGGATATGGAGACGGAGGTTGTCTCCAGTCTGACAGCATATGGCCCGGGATATATTAACGAGGACATGAAGGAGTTAGAACAGGTTGTAGGCCTTCAAACAGACAAACCGCTGAAGAGGGCATTTATGCCGTATGGCGGTATTAAGATGGCTGAGCAGGCTTGTACGACATACGGATATACACCGAGCGAAAAGCTGCATGAAATCTTTACGAAATATCATAAGACGCACAATCAGGCAGTGTTTGATGTGTACACACCTGAGATGAAGAAAGCGCGTCATAACAAGATTATTACAGGTCTTCCGGACACATACGGGAGAGGGCGAATCGTAGGTGACTACCGTCGTGTGGCTCTTTATGGAATTGATTTCCTGATTGAGGAGAAGGAGTCTGATTTCATCGAGTACGAGAGACATGGGATGAAAGGGACGGATTTCCGCCTGCGCGAAGAGATCGCTGACCAGATCCGGGCCCTCAAAGAGATGAAAGAGATGGCGGCTGTTTACGGATATGATATTTCCAAACCGGCAACAAATGCGAAGGAGGCTGTTCAGTGGCTGTATTTTGGATATCTTGCAGCGATCAAGACACAAAATGGTGCGGCGATGAGCGTGGGCCGTATTTCTACATTCCTTGATATCTATATTCAGAGAGATTTAGAGAGGGGGATCCTGACAGAGGAGCAGGCCCAGGAGCTGATCGATCATATTGTCATGAAGTTCCGTATGGTGAAATTTGCAAGAGTCCCATCCTACAATGAACTGTTTTCAGGTGATCCGGTATGGGCTACGTTGGAGATGGCGGGTATCGGAATGGACGGGCGCCACATGGTGACAAAGAACGATTTCCGTTTCCTGCATACACTGGAAAACATGGGGCCGTCGCCAGAGCCGAACCTGACAGTTCTGTACTCCTCGCATCTGCCAGAGAACTTTAAGAAGTATGCAGCGTATATTTCTGTTAAGACAAGTTCTATTCAGTATGAGAATGATGATGTAATGCGTCCGGTATGGGGGGATGACTACTCCATCTGTTGTTGCGTATCTGCCACAGAGACGGGAAAAGAGATCCAGTTCTTCGGAGCGCGTGCGAACCTTGCGAAATGCCTCCTTTACGCGATTAACGGTGGTGTTGATGAGAAGACGAAACAGCAGGTATCTCCACTTTACAGGCCAATCACATCCGAGTACCTTGATTATAATGAGGTCATGGAGAAATATGACCAGATGATGGAGTGGCTGTCAAAGCTGTATGTGGATACGCTGAACATGATTCACTATATGCATGACAAATATTACTATGAGGCTGCTGAGATGGCTCTCATCGACACAAATGTAAGACGTACGTTTGCAACAGGTATTGCAGGATTCTCACATGTGGTTGACTCCTTAAGTGCGATCAAGTATGCGAAGGTAAAAGTAATCCGTGATGAAAACGGCCTTGCGGTTGATTATGAAACTGAAGGAGACTTCCCAAGATACGGAAACGACGATGAGCGCGCGGATGAGATTGCGGTATGGCTGCTCCGCACATTTATGAGTAAGCTGAAAAAGTGCCACACATACAGAAATTCGGAGCCTACGACGTCTATTCTTACGATCACATCCAATGTGGTATACGGTAAGGCGACAGGCTCTCTTCCAGACGGAAGAAAAGCTGGAGAGCCGCTGGCTCCGGGGGCGAACCCATCTTACGGTGCAGAGAAGAACGGTCTTCTGGCATCTTTGAACTCTGTCGCCAAACTGCCATATGAGCAGGCACTTGACGGAATCTCCAATACACAGACTATCAGCCCGGGAGCGCTGGGGCATGATGATAATGAGCGCACAAATAATCTTGTGCACGTTCTTGACGGATACTTTGATCAGGGAGCACATCACCTGAATGTAAATGTGTTCGGTACAGAAAAGCTGATCGATGCGATGGAGCATCCGGAAAAAGAAGAGTACGCAAACTTCACGATCCGTGTATCAGGGTATGCTGTTAAGTTCATTGATTTGACGAGAGAGCAGCAGATGGACGTTATTGCAAGGACATGCCACGGTAGAATGTAATTTTCGGTTTTTCGGGGACGTAGTAAAATTGAGTTTGACTACGTCCCCTTTTAACGTTTGTCTTGTCCCTTTTTGCAAGTGGATTCAATAGAACAGTGAATATTAAGAGAAATATAGGGGATCCTGTCTAGAGATTCTGTCTTTGCCTGAAATTGGTACGAGTGCTTATTAAATGTGTGCCGCTTTTTGAATGGGGACAGGGGGAATCTCAAAAAGGGACAGGACAATTTTTGATTTGGGACGTAGTGAAATGTAGGTTTACTACGTCCCCGATACCGATGAAGGGAGAGAGACATGAAAGGATATATCCATTCAATAGAGACTTTTGGCTCTGTGGACGGACCGGGGATCCGTTTTGTGATTTTCATGGCAGGATGTCCGATGCGCTGCCAGTTTTGTCACAATCCGGATACATGGGATATACAAGTGGGTCAGGAGAAGAGTGCAGACGAACTTCTTGCGCAGGCTCTAAGATATAAGTCTTACTGGAAAGACGAGGGCGGTATTACTGTGAGTGGCGGCGAACCCCTTCTCCAGATGGATTTTCTGATTGAGCTGTTTCGCAAGGCAAAAGAACAGGGGATCAACACAACTATAGACACAAGCGGTGCGCCATTTACGCGGGAAGAGCCGTTTTTCGGGAAATTTAACGAGTTGATG